>ERZ1292625.1543-Hain-H41-01um-R1-1543-length-26590-cov-7_pt1 | contig 26590 bp, 29 predicted proteins | sample MGYA00564400_ERZ1292625 | MGnify/ENA primary metagenome ERZ1292625 (study PRJEB36523, sample SAMEA6512639) | groundwater metagenome | collected 2019-01-08 | study: AquaDiva: Metagenomics assemblies of 32 groundwater samples | reverse complement strand
TCACCCCAGAAAATAGCGTCACCCATCTGGGGTTCACGTGGGACGAGATGGAGCGGTGGGAAAAGGCCAAACCCATCTGGCACCCCTGGCCTGTTCGAGCCCCTCTCTGTGAACCTCCGTTCCTCCCTATGGGACGAGAAGCTCAAGATAAGGCGTGCCATGAACGGGGCATCAAGTCTCCTAGGTTGTATGAAATGGGGTTTTCGCATAACAACTGCGGTGGTTTCTGTGTAAAGGCCGGACATGCACACTTCAAGCTACTTTTGGAAAAAATGCCGGAACGATACGCCGAGCATGAACAGAAAGAGCAAGAGTTCCGAGATTTCTTGGGACGGCAAGACATCGCAATTCTGAAAGATCGCAGAAACGGCGGGCACCGGTCCCTCGCCTTGAAAGAACTGCGAGAGCGTACTTTGACATCTGAGGAGTCGACGGACGTTGGTGGTTGCTCGTGCTTCTTTCCGGAGACAGTATGACCAACACCTATTCCCCAAGCCAGCTCGAGAAATGGTATCGGTGCCCAAGGAAATGGGGCTTCGAATACATCGCCAAGATCAAGCCCCCTCAGACCAAAAGCCAAGGGATCGGAGAGGCGATCCACAAGGAGATCGAGACTTGGTACAAGGACGGGACCGAGCCCACAAGTCCACGCGCCGCCATAGCCATCAACAACCCCGGCATGCCTCCGCGTCACGAGCGAGTGCGGACCGAAGGCCGGGTCCGATGGGTCGTCCGAGCCGGCGTGGAGTACCAAGGGATCATCGACCTGTTGGACCTGATCCAGCCGATGCACCCGACGGTCATCGACCACAAGACCTCGTCCAAGCCCGGGTACGCCAAAGCGGCCGAGCAACTGGCTTCAGACATCCAAATGGTTTCCTACGCCTACTACGCCTTGAGCCAGGAGCCCGAGGCGGAACAGGTCGTCGTGGCGCACAACGTCATCCTGACGACCGGCGTACCGAAGCCCCGAACCATCACAAAAGCCGTGCTGACCCGAGAGCACGTCGAGAAAACATGGAGGAACGTTCACCTACCCATCATCGACGAGATTGAAGCCAAGAGAAACGACCCCCTCGAGTCTATGGAGGCCCGAGGAAAGAACAACGGCGAGTGCTCAGCGTGGGGCGGATGTCCGCACATCTCTCTCTGCACTCAGGCCGATTTCGGAATCAAAATCAAAGTGATCATCCCACCAGACGCCATCAAAGGAGACGCCTTGAGTACCAAAGAAACCGCCGACGAAGCCCGCGCCCGCATGCACGCCCGACTCGAAGCCTTGAAGAGCGGACGCGCCACACCCGGAACGGCGGCCGCACCCCCGACACCTGTCCCCGCGACCCCTCCCGCCCCCGCACCGGCGCCCGTCGCGACCCACACGCCCGCATCCCCGGCGGCGGGTCTGACCCCCGCTCAGCGCATGGCGAAGATGCGTGAGGACCTGGCGGCGCGCTCGGCGGCCGGTTCGACCCCAGCTCCCGCACCGGCTCCCGCACCGGCTCCCGCACCGGCTCCCGCACCGGCTCCCGTGGCCGAAACGCCCAAGCGGAGCCCCGGACGCCCGAAGAAGATCGTCGAAACTCCCGCTCCGACCCCCGCACCCCCGACGGCGGCCGGTTCGACCCCGGTCGAAAAGGTCCCGAACGAAAACGCGGTCGAATTCGTTCGGACGTCTGGTGTGGGGCTTCTCTGCATCGACTGCATGCCCAGCTCGGGCGGCGTGTTGATCGAGACGTGGTTGGCCCCGGCGCTCCTGGCGATCCAGGCGGCCAACGAAGGCAAGCACTGGAGCCTCCTCGATTTCGGGAAGGGTAAGGGGTTGGTGGCGCTCGCCGTCCAACAGTCGAGCTCGTTCCCCGGCGTCCTGATCGTCGACTCGAAGACGCCGCTCGGTCAGATCGCGACGGAGGCGTTGATCCCGCTGTCCTCCAACGTGGTTCGAGGTTTGTCGTGAGCGGCTTCGTAGACACCCCTCCGAAGGGGCAGAAGATCGTCTTTATGTACGTCGGCCTTCAAGGCCCGGAGTCTCTATCCGATAACGATCTGACCCGCCGTTTGGACGCCCTCGCCGATCTGGATACCTACATCCGATCGGTTGCCGAGATGAACGGGCTTCATGGCGTCTTCAACAACAAGGACTCGACGCTGAAGGTACTCAAGAAGTTGATCGAAAGGATGGAGGTCGAATGAGCCAATTCAAGATCGCATACAACAACACGAACACCGACGGGACGCCGACGTACGTCGCCCCCCGATCGGACTTCCAGGGTCCCTTGGTTCATGAACCGGCGGACGTTCGACGGCGTTTCGGGGACAACGGTGTTGCGACGCCCACGGTGACCGCGGCGTTGAACATGTTGACCAACTCCCGGTACCCCTCGGGTATGACCGATTTCCAAAAGAAGCTAGTAGGGCAACTCATCGTCCGTTTGGAGTCGGAAGTCCTCAAGCTCATCGATCAACGCAACGGCCGGATCAAGTCGTTGGAAAACGAGATCGTACGGCTCCAGACTTCGTCCTCAAAACCGGAGTGGCTCAAATGATCCACGACGGGAAAGACCACGACGGACACTCGGCCTTCGGGTGCCCGGATTGCATCGAGAATGCCAGGGAGGCAGAAATCATGAACATCAACAATATCTTCGAAGAGTTCAACAAACAATTGGACACCATCAAGGACGAGCTGGAGACCGGCTTGAAGAATTTATTCGACGACACGATCGTGACCCACGAGAAAGCCGTCGCCGCGGCACAAGCGGACGTGGTCGGCAATCGGGAGCTCCGGGCGAGTCTGTACGCCGAAACCAAGAAGGTCGAAGCCCTCGAGGCGCGACTCAAAGAAGCTCTTGCCGCCAACGAATCCTTGCAGGGGCAACTCGTCGAGCTCCTCGACATGAACGAGACTCTCCTCAAGACCGGAACGTGATCTCAAGACACCTCGGATAGACGAGGGTGAGTGTCTATGCGTATGGGATCGTCCTTGCCACTGCCCGTGCAAGATCCCGGTTCGATTCCGGGGACACTCAAATGTTACTATCACTCCGCTGATGTGTCGTACGACGTGGGTGTTTCTGACGAGTGGGACAAGATCAGGTGACCAACGAAGCCCTCCTCATGCGGATGAAAGCCGCCCAAGCTCGCGGGGGTCGACTGACTCTCGAAGGTGGCACCATCCCCCGCGGGCCGGTGGGCTCGTCTAGGGACCTCAACCGGATCGCCGCCGTCCCTTCATGGGTCCCTGACCGGCTCGAGCTCGAGGACCTCAAGGCCACGCTCCAACTCACGGGGGGCATGGAGCTTCGGGACATCCAAGCCCGAGCTCTCCTGTCGGCTCAGTATGCCGGTGGGCTCTTCGCTCCGATCGGTGTCGGCCAAGGCAAGACGTTGATCGCCGCGCTGTTGCCCACCGTGCTCGATCGCCGCGCCGTGGTCCTGACGACCCCAAGCTTGGTCAAACAAGCCGTGAGCATGGTCAAGGAATACTCTCGGCACTTCCTGATTCGCCGTGACGTGAAGTGGGTCGGGTACTCGACGCTCAGCACGGCGTCCGGCCAGCGCATCCTCGAAGACTTGGACCCCGATCTCATCATCTGTGATGAAGCTCACAACTTGAAAGACCGCTCCAGCGCGCGGACCAAGCGGTTCCTGCGCTTCATGAAGCACAAACCGGGGACGATCCTCTGTGCGCTCAGCGGTACGATCACCAAGCGATCGGTCATGGACTTCGCCCACCTCCTGGAACTCGCGCTCGGGGACGCTTCAACCCTGCCCCACCATTGGCCGACGCTCAAGGAGTGGTCCGAGGTGCTCGACGTCCCCAAGACCGGCGCGCCGCGGCACCCCGGCCACCTGCGCGCGGTCTTCGGCGCCGACGTTCGCGACGGGTGGAGGCGGAAGTTCATCTCGACGTGTGGCGTCGTGGCCTCCGAGGCGGACGACGTCGGCTCGACGCTGATCATCCGCCGGCGGCCGCTCCCCGAGCACCCGATCGTGCTCCAACAAACCAAGCGACTGCACGAGCGGTGGGAACGGCCGGACGGAGAGCCTCTCACAACAGCCATGGAGGTCGCCGCGGTCGAGCGCCAGATCCGACTCGGCGGTCACTATAGGTGGGACTGGCCGTTGGGGGTGTCGGTCGCCGAGCAACTCCGGTGGCACGACACGCGGAAGTATTGGCTGAGGGCGCTCAAGCTCCTGATGGACATGGACGGGAACAAGCCCGGTCGCGACTCGCCAATGCTCATGGAGCGATGCGTCGCGCGGGGCGAGTATGAGGACGCCTTCCACTTCTGGGAGCAGTGGCAGCTTGCCAAGCGGGAGATCGTCGGGCCGAAGTCGGTGTGGTCGACGTTGACCTTGGACCCCCTCGAGGACATCGTCGCCATGGTGCGCGAGCCCGAGTGCATCTGGACGGACATCGTCGCGGTGGGCCACAAGCTCGCCCAGCTCGGGGGGTGGCGGTACTACGGCGCCGGCGACGACACGATCATCCACGAGGACGGGTCCAAGCCGATCGTCGCCTCGATCCAGGCGCACGGCACCGGCCGGAACCTCCAGATGTTCTCTAGGGCGCTCGTCGCCGGCGGTGGCCCGACGGGTCTGGTGTGGCAACAGATGCTCGGTCGGCACCATCGGCAGGGACAAACGGCGGACGAGGTGCGCTTCGACGTGTTGTTCCCGGAAGAGCTCAAAGCTGCTCGAGCCGACGCAAAGTTCATCCAGGAGATCACTGGAGAGACTCAGAAGCTCATGCTAGCCAACATGGAGGACTTCGACGATGAATGAATTGGGGCTTTTGAGCTTGCGGATAGTTCATGTCGAAGCTCGCATCAGCGAGTACAACGCAATCAGGTTCTGCAACGCACGGCGTTGGGGTGTACGAAGTGTCGGTTTTGGACCTTATGTCTCCATGCTGGATAACCAGGTTCGTATCTACTACAAACAGCTCGTGCGCCTGCGACAGCGACAGAACGGACTTCGACGATGAGTAAGTTGACAGAGTTGTTGATGGGTTCGGTGTTGAACTACGAGAGACAACCTCCGGTCAAACCGGGTCGTATGGGCGGTCGCCGGACGATCCACGCGGCCATGCAAGAGAACGCCGACGACGAGGTTTTGGCCGATGCCCTCCGAGCTTTCTCTGAGCAAGAGCAAGTGCGTCTATCCTGTCCGTTCTGCCCTGCTCCGGTTGCCCCTTTCGTGACCTCCAAGTCCTACCTCGAGCACCTTCGGACCGCGCACCCTGATTATGTGGCCAAAGTTCGGATGGGTCGATGATCTTCGGCTCTCTCTTCTCCGGCATCGGCGGGCTCGATCTCGGCTTAGAACGCGCTGGAATGACTTGCGCTTGGCAGGTGGAAAACAATGAATTCTGTCAAGCTGTGTTGGGATTCCGCTTCCCAGATTCGAGAGTCCATCCAGATGTCCGAACCTTTTCTCCACACGTTGCGGTCGATCTCATTTGTGGAGGGTTCCCTTGTCAGGACGTCTCCAGCGCAGGAAAACGGGCCGGGCTCGACGGTGAACGCTCCGGCCTCTGGACCGAGTACCGGCGAATCCTCGAAGAAGCGCGGCCGAGGTTCGTCCTTGTCGAAAACGTCGCGCGCCTCCGAACGGCCGGGCTCGATCGAGTCCTTCAAGACCTGGCCGCGCTCGGGTATGATGCGGAGTGGGATTGTCTCCCCGCTGCAAGCGTCGGCGCCCCTCACCTCCGTGACCGGCTCTTCCTCGTCGCGTGGGACCGTTCACGAGTGCGACTTCCCGACACCAACGATGGCGCGCAAGGACCTTTGGCCGACTCCGGTCGTAACGGACGCGAAGTCGTCGGGTCGGGCGAATGTGACCACGGGTGTGATGCATCCGGGGACCTCGTTGACGGATGCAGTGCGCGCATCTTCTGCCCCGGAGCCCTCGCCCGGTGGCGCGCCCGGTGCGAAGCTGAAGTCTGGCCTCGTGCTCAACCCGGACTGGGTCGAGCTTCTGATGGGCTTGCCGGGGGATTGGACCTCTGGGAGCGAGGCGTTGCTCGGGCCATCCGCTCGCCTGAGCGTGGCTCGGATGCGAGCGCGATCCGCCAAGCCCGTTTGATGGCGATCGGGAACGCTGTGGTCCCTCAACTCACTGAATTCGTTGGACGTCGTATTCTTGAGGTCTTCAAGCCATGATCACCTTCACCGTCGGACTCAAAACACTCGTCAGGAAGCTCGACAAGTGATCTGGACACTATCTAGCAGCTCTGACCCTAGAGCCCTTGCTGTTGTTGACGGCACCGGGTTGTTCTCTGAACATGGGCCGCACTACTCACGCAGGACACCGGGTTCGAAAACCTTTACAGGGGTGGGTCAAGAGATTGTGTTGGTGACTGAATGCGGCCGAGCCGTGTGGGCAGTAGTGCGTCAGAAGACTCCGGCTGTAAGAGGATCCGGCACTTCTCGTGGGAGAACAGGTGTCATAGACGCGAAACCCTGTTTTATCTGGCGCAACATGCTCTTTCGGAACCTTGGGGCGGGTCTGTCGTCGGAGTTGATCAAAGCGGCTACTTCCGAAACGTACAAACACTGGTTGCTCAGATACGGGGAGCTTCCGTCTGAACGGTTGAGAACAGAGATTGGACTCAAATCCATCAAATCGAGCAACCCTGGTTTTTGTTACAAGTCCGCGGGTTGGACGAAAGATCGTGTCGTTCGAGGCAAGCTGTACCTGTGGGCACCGGAGATTCTATGATCACCCTCACCATCGGCCAAGGCACGCTCAACACCGCCGGCGCGCGGCTCGACTTGGACGCCGAGGCGGACCTTTGCACGTTTTTCGAGCTGGACGCCGAGCTTTCCGCCGACGAGCTCGAGCCTTGGATCTCCGGGCACGTCTGGCGTGGCGATCGACGCCTCGGGTCCAACTGGGAGTCGGCCGGGGTGTTGTTCGTGGACGCCGACTTCTACCTTGGGCCGGAGTACCAGCACGGCAAAACGACCGAGTCCGCCAGGGTCGAGCTCGAGTCGCTCCAGTTGGCGTGCTCGGGATGGCATCACACGCCGCGTGGACTTCGGGCCTGGTTTCAGCTCCAAACCAACGTCACTGACGCCACGGTCTACACCAAGGCCCTCGAAGCCGCCCAACGGTCGATCAACGACACCCTGGAGGTGGGCTCGATCCTCGGCAAGCGGGGGGAGCGGGAAGGATACCGATCGGACGCCGCGACCATGGATCTTGCCCGGTGGATGTACCGGCCTAACTGCGTGGTCGGTGGGTCGGCTCGTCGAGCGGCGATCCATCGCGGGGCCAAGGTCCTATGGACGCCGGAAGAGGTTGTGCGGCTCGGGACGGGGACCCTGACCGTGGCGCGTGAGCTCATCGACCGGATGCCCAAAGCCGGACCGGGAGACGGCTCGCTCGAGCTGATGCGTGTGTGTCGCCGCGCGCTGTCCCTAGGTGTGGAGACGTTCGAAGAGTTCGAGAAGTCCGTGGCCGATTGGAACAGTGGAAAGTGGACTGTCGACGAGCTCAAGAAAAAGTTCGGGGACGCGCAAAAGCGTTGGCTCGAGGAAGGCCGGGTAGCGCTCCCGGTCAACGACAAGACGGGCAAGCCGATCTATGGCATGGATTCGTTGGATACCATCCTGTCGGAAGACCGTCGTTACCGGGGCCGACTTCGCCGCAATCTCCTGGACCAAACGGTCTTGTTCGGGCCGACAGGGTTGACCGACGAGGACGTCACCGAGATCCGGATCGACCTCAAGAAGCGGTATTCCGTGGTCGTCCCCAAGGAAGACGCCTTCGATGTTTCCAGGGCGGTCGCGACCCGGAACGCCTTCTCGCCGGTCAAGGATTGGTTGGACGGGCTCCGGTGGGACGGGCAGGACCGGGTAGAAGAAATCGCCGCACGGGTGCTAGGCTTGTCGGGAGACTGGCTCGAGCTCGGGTGTGTGTACCTGCGCCGGTGGGGCGTGGGGGCTGTTCATCGGGCGCGCCGGCAGGGTGTGAAGATGGACAGTGTCCTGTTGCTCGTCGGCGACCAAGGGGTGGGGAAGTCCTCATTCTTCCGGGTCCTAGCTGGAGACGGGTGGTTCTCCGACACCTTCGTGGATCTATCGGGGAAGGACGGCCTTTTGCAGCTCCTAGGGACGTGGATCTACGAGCTTTCCGAGCTTGAAGCCGTCTACCGTCGAGCCGATGTCGCACGGGTCCGCGCCGTGATTTCGTCCGTCGACGATCGCTACCGAGCGCCTTACGATCGGACGGTTCAATCGCACCCTAGGCGCGTGGTCTTCGTCGGCACGAGCAATAGTCTAGACGTACTCCAAGATCCGGACGGCTCGCGCCGTTTCTGGGGTCTAGAGATTGGGTTGGGGCGGAAGGTCGACGTGGGCTTACTTGGCCAGCTACGAGAGGGGTTTTGGGCTCAGATGGTCGCTTCGGCGGATCGCGGGGATCTGCACTGGCTTAGCGTGGAGGAAGAGAACTTGCGACGGAGAGCCAACGTACGGTTCGAGCGTGACTCGCCCGAGCTCTCGCGGGTCATGTCTCTGATCAGTCGCGAGGGGAAAGATCGGCTGGTCTTCGCCGATCTGCTCAAGGGCCTTGGCTATCCGATGGGCGGGGCGCCCGGGCCGCTCTTGTCGAGCTTGTCGACGGGGCTTGGTCGGGCGGGTTATCGGCGAGAGTCTAGTGGGGATTGGGTCCGGATGGTCTAGGGTCAGTATCCTTTCGGGCGCAAGTCCATCAAGATGAAGAGGATGACCCACACGAGTAGGTGGATCATGGCTCGTCTTCTTCCAGAGTCAACACGAAGCCCCGACACCTTCCGAGGTCATCTAGTACCGCCAAAACGGCAGAGAAACCTCGGCATGCTTCGATCGTCCATGTCGGTAGGATCAACGGCCATGGGACCCGTTTGTCCGGGCCGTACACCGTCCGATCTTTCAGGAAGTATGGTTCGGTTTGGTGTTTCATCGAGTCTCCACCTCCGCTCGTTCGATTGTGTCGACCTGATAGTCCTTCATGGCCGCTAGCCAGTCTTCCGCATCTTCCCTGGTGTCGAACCAGGTCGAAGCCGTGGACGGAACGCCTCCGAAGAGTAGCTTCCCGGGCTTGGCCCACAAGGCACCCCGGAAGCCTACCTTATTGACGGCGATTTCTCCGAGATACTTCCGGTATGGTTTGGGGGTCGTCATCCGATGATCTCCTTGAGCTCAGCTCGATCCGGTTTCTCAGCAAAGATCGTCCATTCGTCGGACAACAGGTAGTTTCCTCCGTCCAGCCTGGTGACGTCCGTTTCAGCGTACTCCCGAGCTTCTTCCTCCGTCTTACCCTCCGCGATGGCTTCTTTGTAAGCCTCCGCGACCTGCTCATTGGCCAACATGCCGGGGGCGTGGTCCTCCAAGAATCCGCCAAGTTCGTCTAAGGCGGATTCGAGATGGTAGTCCCAAACCACGTAGACGTTAGGCATGAAGCTCCCGACCTGGAACACGAAGCACGGCGTGTCTTCCGTGGGATTGACCAAGGTCACCATGTTCTTACCTACCCGTAGATAGGGGAGCTTTTGGGCTTCATGGTTGGCGCCGTACCAGGTCCACCCAGGGTTAGTGTCAATCGCGTCGTAGAGCCGATTCCAGGCAGCGTTGACCTGGCGATCGAGCGCGTTCATGGTCTCGCGAAGGACTTGGCATCGAGGCGAGTAGACATCCCGGGTGTGCCAGTGCTTGGCCATCCATTCGTCGCGCTGGCGTTTCAGGTTCTCATGGGCTTTGGTGAGCTTTTCGATCTTGTTCATTGTCCCTCGTTTCTTGGCGACTTGATGTCACCTAGCAGCCCACGATCCAGACTCGGATCGTGGTCTGCTAGCTGGATCAAACCAGGTCCCATCCCTTAGGTGTGTTTCGGTATCGCCGGACTGCCACGTGGCACGCCGCGATCACTCTAACGCCGCAGCCTGAGGGGACGACGGCGACGGCGACGAGAGTCAAACGCCCGCCTATCCAGGCGAATTTGGCCTCGCTACCATCCTCACACAGGTACCATCCCCCTGTGGTGACTGGGCCCACAACGGGGCTCGTGAGCGAGCAGAGGTCGTCGATCGACCTCTCGGGTTGTCCTACGTATCGATCTGAGTTCCTAGACATATCACTCCTTAGCACCGTAGGGCGCTGACGCCAAAAGCCCGCCGGAACGACTCGGTCCACCCCTTCATGGTTTGGACTCTCTGTGCGATGGTTTCCATTGAATCTCCTTAGCAGGGCCACGCTGGCACATGTTGCGTTCCGCGCCTGTATCCGGCCATGAAGGCCTGGTGCAGCACGTCCTCGATCCCGGTGTAGAACACCTCACTCGGATTAAGTCCGAGCTTGCGGTAGGTTTGTCCCCTGGAAAACCAGAAGACGATCGCGTCGAAGTCGATTGGCGAATGCATGCAACGGCACTTAGCGAATTTCGGTTCTTCCCGAAATGCTTAGGTTTTTTCAATTCTCTGTGCAAAAGCTTGCGGAACTTGTGCAACGTTCGTTGCGTAGGTGCTTCGCCGTGGTTCGGTGCAAGTGCTCGAAACTGCTACGGAAACTCGAGAAACCTTGCGGCATAGTATCTAGTAACGCGAGGCAGTTACGTGAAACCCTTTTGTGAACTCGTGTCCAGCTTGACTATGACATCGGTGTCATAGTTGTTTGTCCCTATGACATCCGTGTCATAGTTCTAGGTTCTTTGTTGTATCTTGATCACTCGACCAAGTTATGATAAGTACTTGTAATATCAGCATGTTTTGTTGTATCCCAATCGGTCACTCCTACTGCGAGTAGGGAGAGCGGCGATATACTAGGGCATCCCGCGTAGGGCATCCCGCGTACTGAGGGTCTTCCTCGTCTTGGAGAATCCGCATTCTACCAAGCTCGAGCATATCCAGGGCATGGGGTCCCCGGGGGGACATTCAAACCGACCGGTCAGATTCGCGCCGACTCCCTCTTGATCTGGAATCGTACACATATGGAAGAATGTCATGGACTTGTGTGTCTGGACATGCCACCAGACGTGCATGCCTCGACGCACGAATAAAGAAAGAATTGCCAGCATTGACGCCAAATTGGACGAAATCAATGTCCGTCGCCGCCAGGTCATGGTTAGACCTAGAAAGGACCCAACCAAGGCCAGGACTAGGCCCTCTGATGCCGAAATCCTGTCCTACGCCCACGTCATCGTCAAACACCTCCAGCTCTCGACGCCGAAACACTCGGCACTGGCCGTCGCGGAGGCGCTCTACGCTTCGTCAGGATTCGTCGAGTGGGACGACAGCAACTTGGAGGCGTTCGACGCCGCTGCGCGATTCCTAGGCCGGCCTTGGAGGTCTCCGGACGTCGGAACCGCGGCAATCTTGCGGGCGTTCCCAACAATGACCCTCGAAGACGCTCAGAACAGAGAGAAATCCCTACGAGCCGTCAAGTATGCCAGGGCCATTAGAGCGGAGTACAGACGCCGTGCAAGGGTTTTCAAGGAGAAAAGAGCTTCATCTGTATAGGGTTTACTACACCAAAACCGGTTTTTGCCTTTGTTTTTAAGTGCTTGAACAAGATTGCCGGAGTCTTCCTAAAACCTCCGTAACTTAGCTCTCTAGAGATTTTGTTGATTGGAATTAGATGCGCACGTATGCAACGCGAAGGTGCGCGTGGAGCCCGCGTAGAAGTTACGAACGATTTTGGGACGTGTATTACATACAAACTTGAACATCACACAATAAAAACGGCTACTTGAGGTAAAACGTGCAAAGGCGGCGAAAAGTCGTGTTTCGGGGTCAAAAAACCCGTTTCGGCGATATTGAGATCGAAAACAAGGTAGAATCCCTTTTTTTCTGGGGCGGCGAGTTCGTGCCGAAAAAAACACCGGCGATCGAATTTTGGGATTACGACCCGGTCACGTTCGAGAAATGGTGGACGGCGGCTGGTTTTTTTGGGTGTGATTTCGTGGAATGGCCCGTGAAAGACCTTTATCGACGGTTGGCGCACGCACTCCCGGCCGATCAACCTGTTCGACTGAAGTTATTCCGACAGTACCTGTCACACATCGGAATCCACTACTACATCAACGACGCAGGCGAACAGGTCGTCGGCGTCTCGCACGTACACTGTCCCAAGGAGGGGCACCCCATGATCGCGATCGTTCCTGTCCTCAAACGAATCACCTACAACCCCGGACAGATCCTCATCTACAAGGAGCCCAACGAGTTGCGCTTCCCTTTGGTTCCGGAGTTCGTCGTACCAACGCCAGAGCTCCGGATGCCGTACGAGAAGACGCAGTTGACCTACATCGCCCCGCACACCTACTCGGGCACCATCGAGGAGGTTCGAAAGTGGCTCGAGCTGTTCGGCGCGTATCCGGAGCCGAGAGTGGCCTGGCCTACGGCGGATCTGCACAGGCGCTTCCGTTACGGGTGCCGATCCAAGATCGGTTTCGATTCGTTCGAGTCGATGCTCGAGCACTGCGGTTACAAAGTGGACGCCTGCTACGCGCGCATCTTCATCAGCCCGTCCCCCGTGGACCTCGATGCCGAGCTCTTGGCGGCCGAGATGACTTTGCACCCGTCCCGCGCCCCTGGCCGACCCAACAAGCTCGGACCGACCCGGCTCGTGTCGACGGTCTACCCGACGCCTCTCCTCGACCGGCTCAAGGTCGTAGTCGAGAACACCGGCGAGACGCAGTCGGACATCCTGCGTCTGGCGCTCGACATGTTCTTGCAGGGACTCGAGCGGCCATAGTACCTTCTTCGCATGCCGCCCACTAGCGCACCCCAGAACATCATGGAGCTTCTCAAACAAGCTCGAGGTGGCCTCCAGATGGGCACCGGATCGTCCCCTCAGATGGCCCCGGGCGGTGCCCTAGCCGGACGAGGGCTCAGCCCCCAGGTCGCCCAGCAGATGTCCAAGGCCGGAGTGCTCCAGGAGTGGCTCAAGACCGTCGGCGCCAAAGGGGCGCAATTCGCCGGTGAAGGGGCCTACCCGGCCGCCCGTGCGGTGGCTCCGGCCGCGGCGCGGTCCATCGCCCCCAGCGCGATCGGTGCGGCCGGTGAAGCTCTCGGAGGTGCCATCAGCGGTGACATCCTCGGAGGGCTCGGGGCTCGAGGTCTCGCGGGAGCGGCGCTCGGATCAGGGGCGCGAGCTCTCGGAGGTCCGGTGGGCCTGGCACTTGGGATGGCGCCCATGGCGTACGAGGGAGCTGGCGCGCTGATGGCCAAGGAAGAGGCCGACAAGTTCGCCAGCGAGAACAACCCCGAGAACTACCGACAGCGAGGGACCGCCGCCGGCCAACGAGCCAACGCAAGGGCGCCAAAACAAACGGTCGCCGACTTCGGAAACGAGCCGATGGAGATCACCGCGGGACAAGAAGAGATGCAAATGGAGCCGATGGAGATCACCGCAGGACAAGGATACACGGTCCGCGCGGGGGACACGCTTAGCGCCATCGCCGGCGCCATGCTCGGACCCGAGGCTTCGCCGCAAGAAATCCTGGCCTTCGCCAAACAACTGCAACAGGACATCGGCCTCCAAGACGAACGAAAGCTCGGCATCGGGACCAACATCCCCGGCGCGGCGTCCGGTCTCCAGGTCAAGCAACAGAGGCGCATGCCCCCGCCACCGAGCAAGTCCAACCCCATCGCAGCGGCGGGAGGTGGCGGAGGCAAGCCCAAACGTGGCCCCCGCAACGCGACCCAGGACCCGACCGAGTTCCCGAAGTTCTGATCCGACATCTTGACTTTACCAAAAGGCCGAGGCAACGTCGCCGGACAATGAAGCTCAAGCCCATCCGAACGGCTCCGGCAGAAGTCCCCATCACGATCCGCGTAGAGTCCAACAAAAGAGGGCACTTCGTGGCGTTTTCGACGTCACTCGGTGTCATGCTTTTGGACGCGCACAGTGCCACCAACGTCGGCGTCGACCTCATCAAAACGGCCATGATGGTCTCGCTCTTGGAGGCGCGCGATGAAGCTCAGGAAGGACCAACTGGCGAGGAAGGCCCGCTTCCAGAAGGCGCAGTCGAGGACGCTCCACAAGACCCAGTGGACGAATTCCAGACCTAGGGACATCAAACGGACCGGCTACTCAGGCGAGACCAAGGCGCGGCGAGAAGCCCGGTTACTGTTCGAGGAGTACCGAAAACGTGGCGAGACCGGGTAAGATAACGCCAGAAATAGGCGCGCTCGTCGGTGTCCGACCAAACAAAGAAATCGCGGCGATCGCGGGGTGCACGCTTGATTCCGTCGCCGCCTACGCCAAGTGCAAAGGCATTAGCACGAAGCCGCGCCTGTCGATGGAGATCTTAGTGCTGCTAGGCACACGCACGGATGAAGAGGTCGCGAAGCTCGCCGGGGTGTCCCAGCCGACGATATGGCGTTGGCGAACGAGGAGAAACATCTCGCCGAAAGGGTACGACGATCGTGTGTTTGCGAAGGCTTTACGTGTCGCTCAATCCCTGGACGGTTCGGGGGCCTGCCCATGAAGTACCTCCGTCTTTTCGTTGCCATCCTCGTCATTGGCGGGGCTTGGTATTGGTTCACCTACGGTTTCGGCTTCAACGGTGGGCGAGGTCTGCACCCGGCCTTTAGCCGCTGGCGCGGCACGTTTTACACGGAGCACGTCATCCCGTGGCTTCCAGTGGGTTATGGAGAGTTGAGGTTCCAACTTGCCGCGGTGGCGACTGTCCTGGCGATACTCAGCATCCCCGGCGTGGCCCGGCGCGCGGCGGCCCTGATCAGAGAGATGGCGGGACCGGATCACTCCGGCAAGTAACCGTACTTACGGAAAAACGGGTTCTTGTTCAGAACCTTGAGTTCCCGTTCCTCGAGCTTCTTCAAATACTCCCAGATCTCGGCGTCTTTGGATTTCACGACGATCCCGGTGGCTGAGTCCGCGGCGGCGACGGCGGCCGGGTCCACCGGCATGTTGTTGTGCGGCGAGCAACCTAACCAAGCCAAGGACAGCGCGGTGACCGTGTCGTCGTGGCTCCCAGCCTTGGCGCCGAGCTTCCGATCGATGTTTTGGTAGATCCGGAGCTCGGCCAGCGTTTGGGGGTCCCAGACGGAGAGCTTGCCGGACTCGAGGGCGTTGGCCAGGTCGTAGATCGCGAACCACTTCGCTTGAGGGTGCGGGAACCAACCATATTGCCACGTTCCGGAGCTCGAGCCCGTCTCGGAGATCCGGTCCGTCGATGTCCGGTGATAGACGTTGGTGTACCCAAGGTCGCGCACGAGTCGAGAGATCGTCGACATGGCCGGCCCTTCCAGCTCGGGGACGATGAAGGCTTCGTTGTACCAATCGCCGAGCATGGCGATCGTGTCGGCGAGAGCTTCGGGGGCATGGCGACCGCGCCAGATCGCGGCTTGTTCGGCCCGGGTGCCGTCGAGTCGATCGAGGATCGTGAAGACACTCCAGTCGCCCGACGACAAGCCTTTGGAAAGGTCGACGCCCAGCGAGTAGAGGTGCCCCTTCTTCGGCCGCGCGAATAGAGACACGGTCGCGATCTCGCGGCGCATCCGCACGATCGGGCGGTCAGGAAGGATCTGGAGGTACTCCGGATCGGCGCGTCCGGCGGCTTCCATCTCGCATCGGTCGAGCCCACCCTGGCCGAAGACGCGCGCGCCGGTGGACTGGAAGGCTTCCTTCTCGTCGGCCGGAAACTCCTGTTGGAACCATTGGATCGGCGAGAGGCCCGACTTGGCGGCGTTCTCGTCCTCGCCGGCTTGCTTGATCCTGTTGCGGCGCCATTGGAGTTGCTCGGGTGTGGCCCCGTGGACGGCGACGAGCTTCCGTTCGATGTCGTCGAGCGTGTTGAGCAAGTGCTCGCGCTCGAACGGGTACATCTGGAGCTGATAGGCGGGTTCTTGGAGCCACGAGAAGAAGAAGCGGTAGAAGCCGTTCCACCGGGCCAGCGTGATCGCGTCTTCGGGGGCCTGGCGGCAAGTGGCCTCGAGGACGGTCTCGAACGGGAGGGTTGCTTGATAGTGCGAGTAGAAGCCGCCGCTCTCTCCGTTGGCCGTGGACTCGAGGAAGATGTGCGCGTGTTTCGGAGCTCCGGAGAAGGCGGCCTTGATCTCGTCCCATTCCGGGAAGAAGGCGACCTCGGAGCCGTGAAGGTTGTCGGCTTGGTCGGCTCGCGCGGACTCCTTGCCGCCGGCGGTGAAGCAACGAGCTTCGGACCCGTTTTCGAACTTGGAGATGACGCCGAGGCGCTTCGAATGCGAGCGGAGGTCGAGATACTCTTCCGGCCACGCTTGCCAGTATTTCTTCATCAGTCCGTGGACGAGCTCGGCGTTTAGACCCTTCTGCGCCACGGTGAATATGCGCGTCTTTTTGAACTGGGCGCGGAGGGTCAGGATCGCTTGGATGATCGACGAGATGCCGCCGCGACGGCACTTGAGCACGTCGATCTGGACCGGACCGTCATGCAACGGCATCGGAGGCGGCTCGACCTCGATGATGTGTTCTTCGATCCAACAGGCGTTGGTTGTTTCGAGAACGAGGTCGGGTCCGAGGGCGAGGATGAGCTCGAAGCGTTCTCGGAGATCTGACGGTAGAGAAGTGAGTCCGTACTTGGCCGGCGAGTCGAAGATCGGGTTGCCAGGCACGAGTTGCTTGGCCATGTTGAATGACCGGATTTTCTGGTACTCGTCTAGGAAACCGGCCTGTGCGGGGAGCGGCCGAAGGGGGATGGTGCTCCCTTCACGGTCGCGGTCATCGACCCTCATCAATGTTTCGAGGGCGAGTCGAAGGTCTGTTCGAAGATCGAATTCGGTCAGCTCAGAGGAAGCGCGCACGCCGGAACAGGGTGCCACCTAAAGCCTGGTGTGGTACAGCGGAACCATGGAGCTTCTTGTTTTTGGTTCGATCGTCGTTTTGGCCTTCTCCGTCTTGGTTTGGCGCCTGTTGTTGTCCATGGAAAGGGTCGCGTCCAACATGGAGCGGGTCACGGCCGGGGTGACGGAGCACATGAGGAACGTGGTCGGAGGGCGACCGGTCGCCGTGGTCGAGCGCGAGCTGTTGATCAAGGAAAGGTTGGCCGCGATCGACGAACGACGGGCCGCGGCGGATATCCGGATCAAAGAGATCGAGGGGGAGGCTCGGGCGGAATTCGAGAAGGTCAAGGTGGATGGTTTGAGGCGGGAGCTGGATGCCGGGTTCGGTCGGCCCTACCCGCAAGGCGTCGACGCCTCGGACATGGAGGGCTGATCAGTGAATGAGTTGATGTCCGAGGTGACCGACAAGTATCGGTCCGCCGTGGCGGCGTTCGAGCGACGTCGACCGTTCTTCGATAAGCACCTGGCTATGTATGTGGGCCTGCAATACGGCTTCCAACAGAACAGCGCCTTCCCGTACGCCACGCTCGCGAGCGACGATCAATTTCAGCTCAGGCAGGTCCACAACTACGTGCAGCGCGTCGTGAGGTCGGCTGTGAGCTCGAGGCTCCAGACCCTTCTCGTCCCCGGCGTAGTGCCCGCCAAGCGCGGCGTCATGGCTCGAGCGCGGGCCAAAGCAAGCCACCGGCTCATGCGGTCCTTCCTGCGCACGGACGTCTTCGACTACGAGGAGCTCGTACGCGCCACCATCGGCGCAGCCATCCTAGGAGCCTCCTGGCTCAAGACGTATTTCGACGTCAACGTGGGTCCCTTCGTGCAGGACCCGGAGACGGGCGAGGTCAACCAGGAAGGGGACGCGCGCACGATCTACGTGGATGTCTACGACGCGATCCCGTTGATGCAGGCACGGACCGCGCGGGAGGTCACGGTCATGTTCCACCGGAAGCGCGTGCTCGAGGAGGACGCCAAGGACATCTTTGGTACGGGTGCGAAGTTCTCGGCGCCGGGTACGAATCAAGCGGGCTGGAACAACTCTAGGAACCTGCAAGACGTCGGGCAGCAATCCGGCGCGGGATCGGACGGTTCCTTCAAGGCGCAGACCTTCGTCGAGATCGTCGAGATGTGGGAGCAACCGTGCAAGCGTTACCCTGGAGGGAGGTTCGTTGCGTTCTCTGGCGGCGATCTCTTGCACGCCGCGCCGCTCCCTCACAAGTGGCCGTGGCGGATGCTCTTCGGCGACAACATCGTCCCCGGGGGTCTGTACCCGCAAGGCTCGATCCGGCCTGTGTCACCACTCCAAGAAATGCTCAACAAGATCGAGAGCAAGACCGGCGAGTGGCTGTTAAAGCTCAGCCCCAAGTGGATCTCGTCGAAGAACAACGGAGTCGACGAGTCCCGCTTGCTCAGCGACGAGATCGAGCTCGTGACCTTCAATCCGACCCAAGCCTCGAGGCCCGAGCTCGTCACGCCCGACATGCCAGGGGACGCTATGTTCCTGCAGAGTCAGAGGCTGGCCGGGAGCATGGACGACATCAGCGGGTACTCTGGCTTGAGCCAAGGGAACGCGCCGCCCAACGTCAATTCGGCTCGAGGCATGGCGTTCTTGACCGAACGGGAGACGCAGGGGCGGGCGCCAGACCGGACGATGTTCGCCCGAACCGTGGCGGGGTGTTTGAAGGACAACCTCGAACTATACCGGGATTTCGTACCGGACGGCAAGCTTTTGCAGATCTTCGGCACCACGGGGGGAGACGCGGTCATCGAACCCTTCCGGCGCGCGGACTACGACTTCGACTCTGAGATCGTGATCGACATCTTTGGTGGACCTCCGGAATCGCCAGCTCAGAGGAAGGCGGACGCGCTCGAGATCGCCAATGCCGGCGGCTTCGAAGACACCCCCGCGGCCATGCGGTTCCGGTCGTACACCAACATCGACAGTGACGCGCTCGACGGCGTTCCCGACCCGAAGGGCACGCACATCGAGCGAAACCTCATGGAACAGACGGCCCTCATCATGGGCCAGGTGGAACGCATCCACCTACTGCCCGAGGATGACGACGACGTTCACTTGACGAGTGACACCGAGTTCATGGTCACGGCCGAGTTCTTGACGCTCCCAGCGGAGCTCCAAGATTTCTACCGGCAACACGTCGGGACGCACGAGATGCAGCGGCAACAGAAGCTCGCTCGATTCTCGGAAGAGCAACAGATGATGCAACCAGGAGCGGCACGACAAGCTCAAGCGGGCCGGGATGCGGCGCAACCGAATGCGGCGAAAGAGCCAGGTCAAGAAAGCCCGGCGGATGGCGGATGGGGTCCTGCGACCCCCGAGTCATAGCGTCTCTTCGTTTGGATCGCGGGGGCGCTTCCACCGGCGTACCGGAGCCTCCCCCGGCTTTCTGAGAAATGTCGTGGAATTGCCGTGAGACTTGAACGCGGCGAGATCGATGCCGGCCGTTTCCTCTAGTACGCGCTCCCCTTCTGGTGTCAGGAAGAGCAAGATCTTCGATCCTTGGATTCTGTCCGCCATCTTCCCAGATCGGCCGGTGATTCGAATGAGCCGGTTGTGAACACTTTCTTTGGATAGGTGGTAGATGCGCCACCAGAGGGTGCCCAACGGGATAGGCTTCAACACATCCAAGAGGTCATTGATCGTGACCCCCGTTCGGCGATTCTTGATCGTGTCAATTGCCCGAAGCATCTCGACTTCTATGCGTCTTGGTTTGCGGTCCATAACTGTAAACTATGTCAAAAACGATTGAAGTTGTAAAGAAAAGCGAATGGGCCTATAAAACCAAGGACATGCCACCTGACGGCCAGGAACCTAGCGACTTCGAAGCGGCGTTGGCCGCCCATGACAACCTCCCCGTGGACGAGGACGCCCTCATCCCGGACGAAGGCATCCCCATGTCTGAGGAAGACATCCGGAGGGAGTACCTTCCGGCAGAGGAAGAGGTCGCGGCCAAGCCCGAAGAGGCGGCTCCGGAGGCACCAAAGGCCCCGGAAGCTCCCGTCGTTCCGGTGGCTCCTGTCACTCCGGCGTTGTCTCCAGAGGCCAAGAACGTCTTGGACTTCTTGCAGGCGCAGGAAGCTTCCAGGACCCAGCAAGCGGAAGCTCGTCGAGTCGAGGCCGAACGTTCCGCCATCGCGGCGGAGCAAGCTCGTCGGGACCAGTACAAGGCGCTCCAGAAAGACCCCAAGTGGCGGGCGGAACGTCTGACCGAGGCGGGTCTGGATCCGAACGTTCACGCCAATCAGGTTTTGCTCGAGACGCACTTGCGGCAGGAAGCGCAAGACGAGCGGCTCGAACGGCTCGAGGCCGAGAACCGCCAGTTGCGTGAGTCGATGCAGCACGGGCGGCAGTCGATCCAAGTCCAGACCGAGGTGCAGAAGTTTGGTCAGGAGTTGGGTCTCCCGGCGGACGTCTTGACCATCGTCGAGCAACAGGCGTCCGAGCTCGTGAAATCCGGGTGGGAGCCCAAGGAAGCTTTGGAGTACGCCGCGAGACCGCTCCGAGCTTTCGCCAAAGCGCGACCGGCGCTTCCTCCGGCGCCTGTCGCGCCCAAAGTCGAAACGCCGAAGCCCAAGGTGCTCAGCGCCGAGGAGAAGAAGGCACTGTCGATGTCCAGTCTCCAAGGGCGTGGAGCTGGCCGATCCGGTTCCGTCAACCCCCTTCAAGCACTGCACAACGCGCGCTCGAACTACTTCGGCGGGCGGAGAAACTGAGGTAAGTCATGGCCGCGGGCAACGAGTTCACCGTCTCTCAAGAAATCTCCGGCATCGTCGGGCAGAGTCTCTATGGGGACTATAACCGCGCGAAGATCCAGTACGACAAGGCGATGGACTATTTCGTCCACACCAACCCCAAGTCGATGGTGGCCAACACCCTCGGCGCGAAGAAGGGGAAGATGGGCGGACGCAAGAAGGTTGGCCTCGTGACCTACGGGCTCCCTCAGAGCATGGGCACGCCGACTTTCGAAGGTGCGGATTTCAACGATCCGACCACGGGTCTGTCGGACAATCCGGAGCTCAAGCCGAAGAAGAAACACGGCCGTCTCCGGTTCACCAACGACGTCGTGACGATGCGTGGACCCGAGTTCGCCTTCGTCAACGCGCGGACCAAAGACATCGAGGACGGCGAGAAGGCGTGGAACCTCAACCACATCCGCGGCCTCATCCTCGGGTCCCCGGACGTCCTCGCTCGAGTCGCTTCGGTGGCGGGCACCTGCACGATCACGACTACGGGTCGCAATTCTCGAGACTCCGACGCCGGTGACTTCTACGCGGCGGGCACGCACAACCTCGAGAACGGGATGTACGTCGGTTTCGTCGACATCTCGATGGGTTCGTACGCAGGCGTCTGGGACAAGCCGACGCAGACCCAGCAAGGCAACACGACTCCGACCGCCGGAGCGGCCGCGGCCAACACCGGCGGCGTCAAGGTCGCGTCTTTGACGAGGGACACGGCGAGCGGCGCGGGGACCTTCGTCCTCAAGGACACGGCGGACGTGGAGCGAGCTCCCCCGTACGACTCCACTTCGGGTGCCTACACTCCGGCGGCCGGTGACCTCATCATCACCTACGGGTCCAGGAAGGGCACCGGCGGCGTCACCTATGGCGCGGAGGGCGCGACCACGGAGGACAACCTCGGGCAGCAAAACGGTTTCATGCCGATCGCGGCCGGGACGCAACTCCAGGGGTATTTGTACACGCTGTCGAAGACCACGATCGCGGGGCTCAAGGGCTACTACGATCACGGTTCGGGGGCCAAGCGGCCCTTCACCGATCGGCGCATCCAGCTAGGACTCGACTTGATCGAGGAGACCGGGAACGGGATGGAGCCCGACAAGTTGCTCTGCAACAAATCGCTTCGTCGCGAAGTGGTTGCGGAGCACGCGGGCGAGGTTCTTTACTCCCCAGTGCAGGAGGCCGAGCGAGGCTTCAAGCGGCTCGTCCACGTCGGAGGCGACACGCTCGTCCCCTACTACACCGACCGTCAGATGCTCCCGTCCGTCGTCGGCATGATCCGATCGGACACCTGGGGGTACTGGAGCAACCGAGACTTCACCTCGCTCCCCGAGCGGTGGGTCTACAACAAGGACTCGTTCGAGATCCCGTACGTGCAAAGCGGCAACACCGAGTGCACGAACCCCTCGAACAACGGAGCGATCGACGACATCGCTGACGACGTCTTCGCTGTCACCTGAGTCCAGACGGAACGAGGAGGTCATCATGCGTTTTCTGAAGTGGTTGTACGCGCTGGTGGCGGTCCTCGGACTGCCGGCAACGGCGTTTGCGCAAGGTCTCGACATTACGCGAGGTCAGAGGGGCCTCGTCACCGTCGACATCATGGAGCACCTGTTCGTCAGCACGGCCCTCGGGTCGGGCGGCGCGGGTCTGGCGGGGACAGTTGCAGCCAAGGATCTGACGGGCGAGGCGTCCGGCGTCACCAGCACGTTCACGCTGACGCGCACGGGCACGGTAGGGAATGCGGTCGCGCCTCCCCCGTATGCGGGTCGAATTCAATTCGGAGTGTATGACTCAGGAGGCGCGTCGGAGGTGACGTGTACCGCCGCTACGATTGCCGGGATCGATCCTTACGGGCAGTGGGCCGGCGAGACGGTTACAGGGACCATCGACAAAACTCCGGCAACATCTCCCGTATTGACGACAGCGGCTTACTCGGACGTGACGAAAGTTACTTTCACCGGTTGTGCCATCACCGGGGAGACGGTTGGGTCGGTGAATTTGATTCTGAAAGCCGTGATTTCGGACTGGATCTACTTGGGTCAGAAGGTGCGATCGGCCAAGCAGATTCACAAGATCTGCGGACACGACTTCGATGCGGCGCCCGCGATCAATTCGTGGGATTGCCACAACGGCTACCAGATCAACACGGAGAAGACGTGGTCGGACATCTTCCACGCACGCTCGAACACGTTGGACATGGCCACGCTGTTCACCTCGGACACGCAGCTCTTCGGTGGCGCTCTGGAGACTATCCACATCGAGACGTTCCCCTTCCCAGTTTCCTTCTGAAAGTGCTACGGTCCCGTCGTGACCTACTACTCGACGGGGTTCAAGGCGCGCACAGACCGCGACAACCGAACCGTCAATTACTACGCGGACCTTTTCGGACACGGTAACAGCCCGGAGCCCGACCGGCTTCGGAAGAAGATCCGCAAGCAGCGCAATCCCCAATTGTTCCGCCCGCAAGGCGCGATCTCTCCGTCTGAGATCCCAGCGGACAAAGCGCCCCCAGCAATCCAAGCAGCCTTCGAAGAAACGTTCGGCGCCGACGCCAAGAACGGGGACGTGATCCTGTTCCTCCACCCGTTCTTCAAGCGGTGGACGATCGGCCAGCACTGGAGGATTCGGGACAAGGCGGCGAACGTCGTGCTCGACCACTTCGTGCGGCCGATCTGGCGAGCCGAGCAACCTCCGATCGCGGGCGAGCTCCCGCTCGATTACCGAGGCAATCGGGAGATGGCGCACCTCCGGGGACAAACCGGCGAGTACCGGGAGCCCAACAAGCTCGACTTCATCTGGATCGTCCTGAACCTCTCCCACCGTCGCATGCGCGAGCTGGCGCCCGCCTCATGCGATACCGTCGAGAAGGCGAACCAGTGGGCGGCGACCAAGGTCAATGACAACCTCGACGCGCAGGAAGAGGCGCTCGAGCGACAGGTGGATTGTGAGCGTGAGGCGGCGATTCATGACTGGGTCAGTCACAACGCCCGGTTGATGATCAACTATCGGTCGCGCCTCGAGGGCTCGATGCAGCGGACGCAGAGCGTGCCCGAGGCGTTGGACAAACCGACGGAGGACTACACCTTCGAAGCCAACGGACACAAGACGGAGATCGAGGCTCGACACGTCGCGGTGAAGCGGGACGGCTATTCGTACCGAGCTCGAAAAGGCACGGAGGCGGCGAAGGAAATCGAGGCCGAGAAGGCCAACCAAGTCGTCGTCAAATACGAGCGACAAGCGGACGGCCTTGAGGCGCGGCGCCGTCGGCATCGAGCGCAAACGGGGGTTCGAACGCTGTGAGTTGGGGACGGAACACGCTCGCAACGGGCACCACGATTCACACCAACATCCGCTTCCAGGTGTTGGACCCGGCGACGGACCCGGCCGGAAACGTGAAGTCGGCAGGAGAGCTTCGGTTCTCCACGGCGGAGATCGACAACGCGATCAAGTCGCAGCTCGTCGACATGAGCAACGTGCAAGACGCCTTCTCGCCGTCGAAGTCGATCAAGAGCGTCGACGTCACCCTTGTTGACGGCGTGGGCACGATCCCGGCGTCCGTGGGCCTTTTGAGCGCGCCGATCTCCAAGGTCGAGCTTCTCGACTCAAGCTCGGACATGGCGGCGATCCTGGCGCCTGTTCCGCACTCCCAGCTCACAGACTGGCCGGGCACTCCGGTCTACGCGTTGGTCGGCGGAACGGATCTAACGGTGTCCGACGTCATCCTGCATGTCCGGCCCCGAACCAACGACGACGTGCGGATCTGGTACATCGCGCCTCCGATCGTTCCGAGCACGACGGCGGATAACTATCCGATGACGGATCGCTGGCAAGAGCTTCTGGAGCTCGGCGCGTCGCTCAAGTTGCTCATGCCCACCGGGGACGCGACGGACGATCAGAGGATTCGGTTCGTGGAACTCAAGGGGCAATTCGTCGAATTCTGTGATAGGATCCGTGGTCCCAGACGGGCCATGATGAGGGATTGGTGACTATGGAATACAAGCTTCTCCAGAACGAAAGTTCTTCGCCCATCAAATTCAACCACGCCGGCAAGACCTACAAGCTCGCTGGGGTGGACGCCGACGGCAAGCCGGTGCCCGTCGTGCTCGCCAAGCGGGTCAACGGCCAAGCGGTCACGTTGAACAAGAAGGGTGAGAAGAAGCTCTTCCGTGAGGTGACCAAAGGCTGGGAGACCTACCGAGGACAGAAGCTCGGACCCGACGAAGAGCTCGTCAAAGAGAACTCGGTCAAGGTCCCCGAGGACGTCGCTCCGATTCTGGTGTCCCTAGGCGCGGCGGCCGGCGTCGTGCTCAAGGCGTATCGGCTCGACTCGAAAGAGTTGTCGCCGCTCGTCGAGAAACTCCGCCTCGAGAAGAACGAGCTCGAGCTCGAGAAGGCACGGCTCCAGGCGGAGAAAGAGGCCTTGATGAAGGAATCCTCCGACGAGAACCGGAAGCTGACCATGGAGCTCCAATCGGCGCGTGAGCAACTCGAGGCCCTCGCGGCAACCCGCAAAGAGAAGTCCAAGAAGGCCGACTGACCCGTGGCCCGCCGTCGAGGAAGCATCGAGCACGGCACAGCTTTGCTCACGACTCTTCGCGGCGGGATCAACCGCTTTCCCGGAGACGCGACCGGCGATCAACTCGTTGACGCGCTAGACGTTGTCGTCGATGACGGGGACCTTCGCCGGCGAGACGCATGGAAGTCGATCGGCCACGGTGTTCCGTTCTTCCTCCCACACGGACGCACGATCCTCAAATACTCCAACGACAACATCACCTTCGGGACGGTCTCGGACCGGACGCCGGTTGGCACGTTGTCGAAGAAGTATTGGCTCGTCGGCTGCACGGAGAAGTTCGACGGCTTCTTCTGGCCCTCGCGCTGGCTCCGAGAGATTGCACCGATCGATTCGTTCACGACGGGATTGACGCTCTCGATCTACGGCTTCAACGGGATCAGCAACTTCTTCACGCCCGCGGTGAACACGACATCCCGTTGGGACCCGGCGAGCGAGCGAGTCATCCCGTTGATCGGCCGAGGGTGCGTGACCTGGCACTCGGACTCGGAATCGTGGAGCACACAAGCCATTGACGGGGTGACGGCTTATTGGGTCCGGCTTGCTCTGACGGATCCTCTGACCAACACAGGCTTCGCGTTGACGCCCCACCTGGACGCGCCGTGCGTTCAAGTTTTCCACTTGGCGCCGGTCACCGGGATCATCAACACCAAGGTCCGCGGTCGACGTGCTCGCATCGTTGGGAGTGACCGAACCCCCACGCGCGGCCTAGAACGCGGCTCGGAGTTGGGGGAGCTCACGAACGAATACTTGGGGGTCCAACGAATTTGGTACGCCTTCGACGAGGGGGCGGGGCTCTATGACGTCGACAGCTTCACGAGGGGAACGGCCGGACGGCTTACCAAGGACCGCACGACGGACGTCGACGACACCTCGATCGCCTATGCTTGGTTGGCCAACCAACATCAGGGTGGACGTGTCATCGCGCGCCAGGACTCGGCGGCATACCAGGGTGTGGACGTGGACGCGGCGACGGCTTCCACCGTTTCGCTCAGCGAGGCCGCGACCTCCAACGACAACAAGTTCGAGCATTGCCGCTTACGGGTCACTCGGAATGTCGCAGGTGGCGCGTCGGTCGATTACGAGCGAGCCGTTGTCTCGAGCACGGCGGCCGGGGTGTTGACCTTCGAAGACGCCTTCGACGCGACACCGAACACGGACAATGACGTCGTCGTGCTCTTGCCGCACGCCAAGCTTCGGATCTTGTCCAAGGTCGCCAGTATCGGCGGGAGCGAGATGATCCTCGATGCGTTCGAGATCTATCGGACCTTCGCGGGGCACACGCTCGAGCTGGCCGGCGTCGGGGCGGAAACGCTCGGCGTGCCCTACGTCTCCAACCCGCCAGCGGCGCTCGAGGGCCTTCCAGTCTACTGGATGATCGCCAAAGAGCTTCGGTGGATGCTCGACGCCGGGCACTACTGGGAGCACGCCTACGACCACAA
>ERZ1292625.627-Hain-H41-01um-R1-627-length-50780-cov-13_pt2 | contig 26608 bp, 30 predicted proteins | sample MGYA00564400_ERZ1292625 | MGnify/ENA primary metagenome ERZ1292625 (study PRJEB36523, sample SAMEA6512639) | groundwater metagenome | collected 2019-01-08 | study: AquaDiva: Metagenomics assemblies of 32 groundwater samples | reverse complement strand
CCTTTCAACACCTTTATTTATAGGAACTTAGTGACTTTGAGTGAACCCTAATTACACGCGTTATTTAAATAAGAAAGCCCTATACCGGGCTTTACTTATTCTTCTGAGAAAGGATATTTCTATTTCTCACTTTGCATACGCAACACTCCGCATCTCGCGGATCACTGTAACTTTAATTTGACCAGGATACTGCATGTCTTTTTCAATCTTCTGGGAGATATCAAAGCTTAATTGCGAGGCACGTTCATCCGAGGCTTTCTCGGCATCCACCATCACACGTAATTCGCGGCCAGCCTGGATAGCATAACACTTCTCAACTCCATCAAAACTTAAACCTACGGCTTCTAAATCCTTCAAGCGTTTGATGTACTGCTCCATTACCTCACGTCTTGCACCAGGGCGCGCACCGGAGATGGCATCACAAGATTGAACAATGGGGGAGATGATACTCGTCATCTCAATCTCATCGTGGTGAGCGCCAATCGCATTACAAATGATCGGGTGCTCTTTATATTTCAAAGCTAGCTCCATTCCCACAATCGCATGAGGTTTTTCCAATTCCTCATGCCATACCTTGCCGATATCATGCAGTAGCCCGGCACGTTTCGCTTGCTTAACATTCAAACCCAGTTCGGCCGCCATGATAGCACACAAGTTGGCCACTTCGCGGGAATGCTGCAGTAAATTTTGTCCGTAGGAAGAGCGATAGCGCATGCGACCTACCATTTTGATTAGTTCAGGCGCAAGTCCATGTATGCCAAGATCAATCAATGTGCGTTCCCCAATCTCCACTATTTCATCATCGATGTTTTTTGTAGTCTTGGCTACAATTTCTTCAATGCGCGCGGGATGGATACGACCGTCTTGAACCAGTCTGTGTAATGATAATCGGGCGATCTCTCTTCGTACAGGATCAAATCCTGAGATAATGATGGCTTCCGGAGTGTCATCCACAATGATTTCAACTCCAGTAGCTGCCTCCAGCGCACGGATATTTCTTCCTTCGCGGCCAATTATCTTACCTTTAATATCATCACTTTCAATATTGAAAACTGAAACGCAATTCTCAACGGCATGTTCCGTAGCCGTCCGCTGAATAGTTTCTACTACAATTTTCTTCGCTTCTTTTGTAGCTGAAAGCTTGGCCTGTTCCATAATGTCTTTTATATAGGAACTTGCTTTGGTATTGGCTTCTTCTTTCATCGATTCCATCAATTGATCGCGGGCTTGGTCTGCAGATAACTTAGAAATCCCCTCCAATACGGCTACTTTCTGCGCATTGAACTTGTCTAACTCTTCTTTTCGTTTTTTTACCAGTTCATGTTGCTGTGCAAGACTTTGACGTTCTTCATCTAACTCGCCCTCTTTCCTTTTCAGGGTCTCCAGTTCTTTTGAGATTTGTGCCTCGCGCTGTTTAATCTTTTGTTCGTTGCTGATGATCTGGTTCTTTTTACGGTTGGCTTCTTCCTCAAATTCCTGCTTCATCTTCAGCAGCTTCTCTTTAGCCTCAATGACTTTGTCTTTTTTAATATTCTCGGCCTCCAGTTCAGCTTCCCGGATGATTAATTTGGCCTTTTCACCGGCTCTCTGTTCGTTCTTTTTGATTTTCCTCTTATAGAGCATGCTGCCAATCAAAAAGCTTAGCGCGATGGTTGCCACTGAGGCGAACATCGCGATGATGGTTATTTCCATAGTTGAATTTTTTTAGGTGTTACATACACCCGTCATTGTGAGGCTGTCGCTTCTGGCTATGGTCAATCGCGTTTGCGAATAACAATAGCTGTTAATCAACAACGAATTGGGAAGGGGGAGTAAAAGAATGGAAGACTAGAGCGCTTGAGAAACCAAATGATTAAGATGATTTACTTTCTCAATCACCGTTTGGTCGATTACCTGGAGATTTTCATCATCTGCCAATTTATCAACCAGACAATCGAATGCTACCATTGCCAACAGGTCCTGCTTGTCGTCAATGCCAAATTGTTCCCGATAATGTTTGATCTTTTCATTGATGAGCTTTCCTGCCGCACGTACCTTCTCTTCTTCCTTGCGCTTCACCTTCATTGGGTACTCACGGTCAGCAATTTTTATTTTTACGGATAATTCGTCCATCAATTTAACCGGGTTATCTGCTCAAGTGAGCTATGCACTTATCGATTTCTCGGATATACTCGTCTACTTTCCTTTTCAACTCCGAAGCACTTCCGTCTTCCGGGCTTATATGGTCTACAATCTTAGTGATTTTTATCTGATTTTTAAAATTATGGAGCTGCTCATCCCGCTTCTTCAGGTCTGTTTTCAACTCATAGTTCTCCAATTTCAGTCCCCGCATCTCATCTTTCACTGTTTTGTGCTCGTTGAGCAATACTAAAATTTTTCGTTCCAATCCGTTGAGGTTCGATTTTAATGCTTCCTGGTCCATACTTAATTCAAGATTTCAAGTTTACAGTTACAAGTGTAAATTTTATATAAACTCATTACAAGGACTCAATACTAATCACTATTTCCTAATCATTGCCCCCATTTTTACTTCAAAAGCACCCATCAGCCTGGTCATTGTTTTGTCAATCTCTTCATCTGTCAGGGTTTTGTTCCCATCCAGCAACGTAAAGCCAAGTGCATAAGCTTTTTTTCCTTCCGGGATCTTATCACCTTCATAAACATCAAATGCTATGATGTCTTTAATCAACCGCGTCTCAGTTGTTAGTACTAAGTCTTTAATTTCAGCGAAGGTAACTTGCTTATCTAACACTAGCGACAAGTCTCGTCTTACTTCGGGGAACTTCGGCACTTCCTGTACAACGAACTTAGGGTTTGCGGATTTGAAAAGCAAGGCTGTATGCAAATCCGCATAAAATATTTCCTGCTTGATGCCAAAATCTTTTACCAGCGCGGATTTTACCTTTCCCAATTTCCCAATTTCTTTTGTGCCCTTTAAGATTCTTAGTCCATAATCGAATAAAGGATCATTCAGATATTCCTGATTAATATTTTCGATAGACGATTTCTGTAAAACATGAGAAACATGTTGTGCCAAATCATAGTAATTGCTAGAGCGGGTTTTATTTTGCCAGTTTTCTGTTTCGAAATTTCCGGTTATATACAGCGCAATGCGTTCCTCCTCATGATATTGATGATTTTGCTCTCCAGCAGTATTTTTCCAATAGATTTTTCCAAATTCAAACAACTTCAAATCCCTCTGTTTACGGTTAATGTTATAGGAACAAACTTCAAGGCCGGAGAAAAGCATCGTTTGTCGCAAAATGCCTTGTTCTTCACTAAGTTTATTTAATATTTCTACAGGCTCTCCTTCAAAATTTAGTTTATTTCTTGTGTGATAAGCAACATTGGTAAGTGAATTCGTAACAATTTCAAAGAATCCATTGGCCGCCAGCATTTGTCCAACAGATTTTTTATAATTATCAATATCCTTTTCAGGAAAACTGGCGAGGAACTCTGTTCTGGCTATTTCTGAAAGTTCAATATTGTTAAATCCATAAATGCGAAGGATTTCTTCCACGATATCAGCCTCTTGGGTTACGTCCACGCGATAGGGAGGAACCGACACAGTATATCGATCTTCTTTTTTGTCAGAAATTTCAATGCCCAGGCTTTCCAGAATTGAAAAAATCTCTTCCCGTTGAAGAGCTTTGCCAATTAGGCGGGTAACATTCTTGTCTTTTATTTCGATGAGTCGATTTTTAATCTTAACGGGAAACACGTCAACAATCTCAGAAGAGATTTGACCGCCCGCAATTTCTTTGATCAGTAATGCAGCCCGTTTTAGAGCATAAACCGTCATGTTTGGATCAGTACCTCGCTCAAATCGGAAAGATGCATCTGTCTTTAGTGCATGGTGCATTCCTGTCTTGCGAATGTATTGTGGAGAGAAGCAGGCACTTTCTAAAAAAATAGAGCTCGTTTTTTCAGAGATTCCCGATGTAATTCCACCAAAAACCCCCGCTATACACATCCCATTGCTGTCGCCACCTTCCTGTCCGGTTGGCTGGTCGCAGATCATCAAATCATCTGCTGTAAGCGTTCTTTCTTTTCCATCGAGTGTCTTGAATTTTGTTCCAGCTGGAAGATTCTTTACGATTACTTTCTTTCCTGTGATTTGATCGGCATCAAAAGCGTGCAAAGGTTGCCCTGTTTCATGCAAGACAAAATTGGTGATGTCGACAATGTTATTTATGGGGGATAAGCCAATGGATTCGAGCCTGTTTTTTAACCAGTCTGGCGATTCCTTTATGTTTACTCCTGTTACGGTAACAGCTGAGTAGCGAGGACACGCTTCTGTGTTTTCAACGATAACCGGAATAGTAAGTGTGGTGTTATCGATTTTAAAATCTTCCACTGAAGGCAAAGTAAGGTCACGTTTCTTAGCGGCTTTAATGTCGCGGGCTACACCAACATGAGAAGCAGCATCAGCACGATTGGGTGTTAACCCTATTTCCAGAACAAAATCTGATTGAATATTATAATATTCCGCTGCCAAAGTTCCATTGGAAACCGTAGTGCTGAGAACAATTATACCAGCATGACTTTCTCCAATCCCAATTTCATCCTCGGCACAGATCATCCCTTCGGATTGTTCACCTCTTATTTTTGTTGTCTTAATGATGAACGACTCGCCTTTGGTTGGATAAACAATGGTTCCAGTCGTTGCCACCACCACTCGTTGTCCGCTCGCAACATTTGGCGCTCCGCATACGATGCTCAGCGGCCTCTCACCACCAACATCAACAGTAGTGACCGAAAGTTTATCGGCATTAGGGTGTTTGGCGCATGTCAGCACCTCGCCAATGACGAGGCCTTTCAATCCACCTTTTATGGTTTCAAAAGGTTCTATGCTTTCTACTTCCAGTCCTGTTGAGGTGAGGGTTTTACCAATTTCTTCTGCCGATTCAGGTATATCGATGTATTGCTTAAGCCAGTTGTAGGAAATTTTCATGCTAGTATAAAAACAAAGCCCAAAAATAACAGTTTAATCTGTATAGAAAACAGCTATTTTGAATTTACCAAATTTTGGTAAATTTGACCAGGCATGATTGTCAAATTTAATAATGACTACCTCGAAAAACTTTATTTGGGTCTTTTGGTAAAAGGCAAGCCCCGATATCAGGAGCAGGTCATCACAAAATTTAAGAAGACAATTTTGATGTTAAAGAATGCTGAAGATTTAAGTCAGTTAAAACTATTTCGGGGATTAAATTTTGAGGCGCTTAAAGGAGATTACAAAGGGTTTTATTCGGTGCGCGTGGACTACCATTATCGTTTAATACTTGGGGTTGAACTAGATAGAATTTTGGTGAAAGAGGTTTTGACTGTAGAAGATTTAACAAATCATTATCAATAGTATGGAATCTTTTGTTGTTGTAAATAAAAATAGCATGGAATTGCAGACCGATGTGCTTTTGCATCCAGGCGAAGTGCTGTCAATGGAGATTAAGGCAAGAGGGATTAAGAAATCAGAATTTGCAAATGCGCTTGGCATTAATCCTGGCAACCTGACAGAACTTTTAAAAGGAAAGCGTCACATCTCTGCTATGGTTGCTCTTAAGATCGAGGCCTTACTGGAAATTGGAGCTTCATTTTGGTTGCGGGTTCAAGCTGACTATGATTTGGGAGTAGCTAAGCAAGTTTTGTCTAAATCGCTCTATTCCAAACTAAAAAGGAGAAGATTCACCTTTCAAAAAGAAAGCACCAAAAAGAAAGTTCATTCATGATAACTCTTCTCTCCAGCCCTGATGGCTGTTGTTAAAATATTTTCCCTGGGAGGGAACGGACAAGAAAAAGCATCGGAGTAGGCACAATAGGGATTGTAGGCCTGATTGAAATCAAGCGTAATGGAAGTAGCTCCCGGTACTTTCTTAACATCCAGGTAGCGACCTGCTCCATAGGTTTCCAATGCACTGGTAGCATCGGCAAAGGCCAAAAATAATTTGCCACGTTGTGGACCAATATCCATTATCTCCAGAATCAGCAATTTATTTTCAACGCCATCTATACCAAATGTGGCATAGGCGTATTCTAAGTATCTCTGCTCCTTGCCATCGCTGGTTAGAAGCATCACTACTTTTTTATTTTCCGTCACCTCCAGATTTGCTGTTACTCGATATTTTACATCAGGAGGAAAATACTTAAGACCATCAAAAATCTTGGTGGTATCTGTAAAAGGCGACTCTTCACTTTTCATGAAGGCATTTTTTTCTTCTCTTTCTTTCAGAATAGCCTCGGTATATCCTTCATCAGATTGTCCGCCACGTAGCGAATACATGACAAAGCCGATGATAGCAATAACAAAAGTTAGGACCAGAATATGAGAAGATTTCATAATTGTCCTTACCGCTTAGCTAGTAGCGATTCGTTCTGTTTTTCCCAGGTATCGATCAAATGGATATAACGGCTACGGATAGCAAAAAACTGAGGAATACTTTGGTCAGCCAAATTACCGGCAGCATTTATCATGACGCAAATGGCCATTTTGTTTTTTCTGTCAAGGGCTACTTCAGTGCGATAGCCATTCACATAACCGCCATGATAATCAAGCGTATCATTCTTAAACGTTAGCACACGCCACCCCATAGCATAGTAGGACGCTTTCGTCCGCTTCCATCGTGAGAAGTTTCTGTTTTTTGAAATCGCTTTTATCCGGGGCGTAAGAATATCATTAAGAGTTTCGGAGGGCAAAACATCAGGGCGTGTTCCAAGCATTGCTTTTAACCACAGACCCATATCGGCAATGCTGGCGTTTATTCCACCTGCCGGAGCAACATTATAATAGGTGTCAGATATTGCAGTAGGTCTCCAACCGCGTTTTGTAAAATGATGGGGCAGTGCAACATTGGCATTTCCAATAATGCCTACATAGGAAGCAGACGCATTTTGCATGTGCAGGGGTTGAAATAGCTTTTCGGTCAAGGCTGCTTCATATAACTTACCCGTGGCGGATTGAACTACTTTTTCGATAATGCTATAGCCAACATTCTGGTAGCTATAGACTTTTCCCGGCAGACCAATTAAATCCAAATCCTGCAAACGAATTAGCAAAGTGTCAAGGGGCACTCGTTCTTCCACCATATTGGTAAAGGCATGATAGGGCAACCCAATGGTATGCGATAATACATGCCGGATACTGAGGCTATCTGTGTTCGCCTTAAACTTCAGTTTAAAATTTGGCAGGTAATGGGTGACCTTGTCATCCCAACGAAGAACCTGATCTTTTACCAATGTCCCGGTAAGCGCAGCCGCAAAACATTTAGATACCGAACCTAATCGAAAAACAGAATTAACATTGATGGAGTCTCCCGTACCGCTTTCTCTAAGTCCGAATCCCTGAAGAAAAATAATGCTTGAATCTCTGACAATAGCCACCGCTGCTCCTGGGGCTTTTCCAGACAAAATTGCTTTGCTAATAAACAGTTGATATTCATTTAAGAGTAGTTGGACATAAGGGTTGGGATCTACCTGTGCTTCTAAAGGCTTCTCAGGGACTGGAGTTGGAGAGGGTTTGGCAATATCAACTTTTAGTTGCTCAATCGGGGCTGCCTGATTTTTCCTTGAAGGAAACAAGACAAAGCCCAAGGCCATAACCAGGAACAAAACGATAATAACATAGAGAATTTTTCTCATTTTACATTGAAAAACTAATCAGCTGGCTTTGAATGCCCCTTGCCTTTCCGGTACTGCCACTTCTAAATAAGCCCTTCATCTGCAAAGCTAAAGTATTTCTGGCCCGCAACAATCACGTGATCCAGTAGTTGCACCTCTAAAAATTTCCCAGCTTCTTTCAATTTTTTGGTTAGGTCAATATCGCTCTGACTTGCCGTTAAATTTCCAGAAGGATGATTGTGTGCTACGATCACCCCACTGGCCAACTCTTCCAATGCAATTTTGAAAATAATTTTAGGGTCAGCCACTGTACCAGATACTCCGCCTTCGCTTATTCTCTTCTTCTTAATCACTTTGTTTGCACGGTTGAGCAACAATACCCAAAACTCTTCATGGGGCAAATCCATCAGATCACCTTTTAAAAGATCAAACGCATCTTTGGAGCTGCTTATTTTGGGCTTGTCATCCATTGTTATTTCTTTCCTTCTTCGTCCCAGCTCAAGGGCGGCCACTATGGTGATGGCTTTGGCTTCACCAATTCCTTTTACTTTCATCAAATCTTTTACAGAAAGCTTTGCGAGATCATGCAATCCATTTCCTCCATGCACCAGAATTTTCTTGGCGACTTCTACTGCACTCAGGTTAGCCGTTCCGGATCCGATCAGGATTGCAATCAACTCAGCATCGGATAGGGCCGCAGTGCCCTTCAACAACAATTTCTCCCGTGGCCTGTCTTCTGGAGACCAGCTTTTGATGTTAAGAGGTTTGTTGTCTTCGATTTTCACAAATGGAAAGTTACAAAATTCATCAGATGATTGCCATTTGTCATCTCGAGTTCCACTAAGGTGGTGACAACGATTTTTGTTTGTAATTAAATATTGTGTTCTAACAGCATTCAGACCTGTCGAGCGAACAAAATTATCCTATAGAGTGCAGATTAATTTGCGAGACACCTTACTATAAAGTAATCAGTTCCACCGTGAGAAGGTTTCTCGCCTACCTTCCTACAGGCACGTCATTGGTGTCTTGTATAGAAATTTACACGCCTGCCTTACGGTCAGGCAGCCTCGAAAAGACCCGGTATTTAAATTACAACAGAGTCACCAGGGTAATGGTATTCGCAGAACGTTTCATAGAGAGGGGAGTATGCTTCACATTCATGATGAGCTTGGATGAGATGAGGTAGAATCTGTAAGAGTATAAATAATAAAAAACCCTCCTCAACCGAAGCCAAGGAGGGAAAAATATAATTAGTGTTACTTAAAATAATTAAGCCATTGCGTTTACACGCTTGGCCAACTTTGATTTCTGGTTAGCAGCTTTTTTCCAATGAATAATTTTCTTCTTTGCCAATTTATCGATCATTGAAGACACCTCTATCAATAGGGCTTTTGCCTCATCCTTTTTGTCAATGGTGGTTAATTTCTTGATTTGAGTGCGTGTAGTTTTAGCCTGATAGCGGTTTCTGACGCGTTTTGTCTCATTTGCCCTGATTCTCTTCTCTGCTGATTTATGATTTGCCATAATACTTTTTTCAAACGGACTGCAAAAATAAGGGCAATAATCAGATTTGCAAAGATATGGCTGTCATTTTTGAGAGATTGACCCCTCAAACAATAGCCATGTTTCAGGGTCAAGAACCACATTCGTTGGAATCAATGCAGCCGGGACTGTGACTATTTGGGATTTGGCAGATATTTGAATGGTTTGAATCTCCTTTTTTCCATCCTTGGCAACTACCCCAATCTCGAGTGGAAATTGAAACTGAGCTCCATTTTGTGCCTGGTTAATTTCAATCACAACGGATTTCTTTTGAGCATCATAATGCCAACTGCCAGAAATATTCGGGTGACCAGCCTGATAAAGCCATTGTTTAAAAAAGTGAGACAAGTCTTTTCCCGAAACTTCTTCCATATTACGCTGTAAGTCTGAAGTAAGTGCATTACTGTTGCGGTATGCGGCATAGTATTGTCGAATACCTTTCCAGAAATTAAAATCACCCACCTCATGCCGTAACATATGTAGTACCCATCCTCCTTTTTGATAGGTATTCGTACTGAGCACTTTGTCTATATCAACAATGGTTGTGTCAATGACGGGTGATGGATTTTTGAGATAGTATTCAATTACCTCTTTACGGTCGGTCTTTTGCTCTTCCACCAACCGATCGTGGCCATATGTATTTTCTAAGTATAGATTTGTGAAGTAAGTGGCAAAGCCCTCACTCAACCACACGTGATGCCAATCATTTTCAGTGGCAGAGTTTCCAAACCATTGATGGGCTTCTTCGTGTGCTATTAAAGTTTCGTGTTCTGCTTTTCCAGTAACAGAATTTTCGAAATAGAAAATTGTATTGGCGTTCTCCAATCCACCCCATCGGGTTTTAGATTGAACGTTGGCTAATTTTTTATAAGAGTAGGGGCCAATATGATTGTGAAAATAATCCAGAACTTTTAGGGCCACAGCATAATCGTAAAATCCTTCCAACCGATTTTGAGGATACACCCAACTTTCAATCGAAATGTCATTCACTTTGCCAACATACTGCACGGCAAATCGTGCAATGCCAACTACCATTACCTTTACGGGGATCGGAACTTCTTCGTGCCAATGTGTAAGCTTTCGTTTAAGGTCAATCGGACTTTCTTCGATTTTTATACCATTGGCAACCACCGCATAGTGCATCGGTGCGATGATGATAAAGTCAACCGCTGCTTTATCGCTTGGGTGATCTACCACCGGAAGCCAATGATGTCCCCGGTCGGGCCAGTTATCGCCAAAAAACCCGCGATCGCCAAATTTGTTTTTGTCAATGATAAAGCCCTCTGCCGGAATGCCTTTATACATTATTTGGAATGTTACATCATTGCCCTCTTTGGCAGAACGGGGAAGTAAAATTTTTAGCCTGTTATTTTTGTGGGTAAAGGAAAGGCGCTTGCCTTCAGTTAAAATTTCCTGGACCTCCATTCCTTTATCGGAAGCACCTTTATTATAAAGGTCGAGCTCAAATTCAGAAGTGGATTTTTTAAAATGGATGGATACGGAAGCCTTTCCAGCAATTACATCTGTGGAGTCGTTTACTTCTAACTGGAAGATGTATTGGGTGATGTCAATAGCTGGGTTTTTCGGGTAGGGATCAGTTGCTTTGGCGTAGGGACAAACGAGAAATAGAAAAATGAAAATCTTCTTCATGATGCTTAACTTTATGGCAAAGGTAAGCTTGTGCCCCGATTTCTAATAATTGTTTTGGCTGGAGTGATACTGCTCAACAGCAGTTGGGGATTTTTTGCTCATCAAAAAATAAACCGACTAGCGGTATATATTCTTCCGCCTGAAATGATTGGGTTCTACAAAAAGAATATTCAATATTTAACCGAAGCTTCTGTCAATCCCGACAGGAGACGATATGCAGTGCCGGATGAAGCGGTCAAACATTATATTGATCTGGACGACTATGGAGACAGCGCTGTTTACAAACTCCCCAGGTATTGGAATGATGCCGTAAAGACATTTGGAGAAGATACGCTTCAGGCGCGTGGCATTGTGCCCTGGCATATCAACGGAATGTACTATCAATTGAAGGAGGCATTTCTTTTAAAGGACCCACAACGGATCTTGAAGGTCTCGGCTGAGTTGGGTCACTATGTTGCCGATGCCCATGTCCCCCTGCATACCACCCGGAATTATGACGGACAGCTCACGGGGCAAAACGGTATTCACGCATTTTGGGAATCCAGGCTGCCAGAATTGTATTTTGGTGAGTATAATTTTTTTGTGGGTAAGGCAGAGCATGTCGAGAACGTTCAGTTGCTTGCATGGAAAGCAATCGAACACGCTAACCATGCCCTGGACTCTGTACTTCGCTTTGAAAAGCAACTATCAGAAAAATCAGGAAATAGTAAATTCAGCTTTGAGACGAAAGGAAAGCAGACCATTAAAGTGATTTCTTTGGATTATGCCAAAGCGTACCACGTGTTATTGTCGGGTATGGTGGAGCGCCAGTTTCGCGCCAGTGTAAAAATGACTGGTGATATCTGGTACACGGCCTGGGTAGATGCGGGACAGCCTGATGTAACAGCCTTGATTAATTATCAGCCCTCAGAAGAAGAATTGAAAGCGCGAAAAGAAGAGTTAAGGCAGTGGAAAGAGAAAGCATTGAAATCGCGTGAGCATGAGACCGCTAATAATTGAGTTAATCCTAGAAGGTGATTTGAAGTTGATGTATGAATTAGGAATACTAACAATGCTTTTCTTAAATTGACCTTTGGTTAAACTTTCCCATTAAATGTATGAAACAATTTATTCCAATTGCGGCTATGGTGCTCTTGATTGCGTTAACTTCTTTTTTGTCACTGCAAAAAAAGAAAGTTCTATTTTTTGGAGACTCCATTACAGAAGCTGGAGTAAAGCCAGGCGGCTACATTACGAGAATAGGGGACCTTGTGGCCAAAGACGGCCTAACGGAACAATATGAGCTGATTGGTTCCGGCATTGGTGGGAATAAGGTATACGACCTTTTTCTTAGACTGGAAGATGATGTGATGAGTAAAAGCCCTGATGTCGTCTTAATTTATGTGGGGGTGAATGATGTTTGGCACAAGCAGAGTTATGGAACGGGGACGGATGCCGATAAGTTTGAAAAGTTTTACACTGCGATCATCAAAAAACTGCAGGCAAAAAATATCAAAGTCATTTTGTGCACCCCGGCTGTTATTGGCGAGAAGACGGATTTCAGCAATGAACTTGACGGAGACTTGAACAAATACAGCAGTATTATCCGCAACTTGGCTGAAAAGAACAAACTTCCCCTTGTTGATCTTCGAAAAGGTTTTCTCGATTATAACAAACAAAACAATTCTGAAAATAAGGAATCAGGAATTCTCACTACAGATCGTGTTCACTTGAATGAAAAGGGAAATCAACTGGTAGCGGAAGAAATGTGGAAGGTGATTAAAACCATGAATTGATTTCGATATCATGACTCGTTTATTTTTATTCACGCTGTCCGTCATTTCGATTCTTTTTGCGTGCTCAACACCAAAACCTGTTGAGGAGAAGGCAGCAAGTGCGATGAGTATGGATTTTATGACGGATTTAGTATAACCGACAATTGGTGTAAGCCCTGGTACCTGGCCATCGACCAGGGACCAGAAGTAGTGATGATCGAAAACTACCGCTCAGGATTATTGTGGAATTTATTTATGTCGTGTCCGGAAGTAAAGTCCGGCCTCGATAAACTGGGCTTTACATTTTGATTCCTTCAGGGCATGTAGTCAATAAATATAAAATATCACTCCTTTTGCTGCGACTAGAAGATTGATTATTCCTTTTCAAGCAAGGTATTCACAATTTCTTCCCATTCTTTTTCAAGTGAAATGGACGGCATATCTTTTTCTGCCTGACGATACCAATACAAAGCATTCGATTGGTCGCCTTCTTTTCTGTGAAGATAAGCATGTACCCATTTTCCATCTTTAGTGTTTTCTTCTTGAGCCAGGGTATGTGATGCTTCCCAGTTGCCTTGATGATCGTGCCACATTGCCTGTAAAAGTGGTGATAGGCCCTTAGGAATTTCTGTAAATGATTTTAGTGTGGCCAGCGTCATATTAGTTCCAAATTAATTAAAAAGCTTCTCAGTAAAACGCCTGGATTTTCCCTGGCAACAGTGCTATAAAATAATAAAGCATTCAAAAGATTGTAATTCTCTTAAAAAAAGAGAAAATTAGGGCTAACATAATTCCAGACCCATGAGTTTATTCACTGATCCAAAGAAAATTCCGCAAAATTATGGCCTCAAAATAAGTGCTGGCCTTATAGCCTTTTTTCTGCTGATGAAAGTCGTAGGCCTTGTTCATATTTATGAACTACGATTTCTTAACGTTTTTATCCAGGTGGCAGGCATTTACTATGCGCTAAAAAAGTTCAAGGATACACATGGTCATCACATCAATTATTTCAGGGCTTTGGTTACAGGAGTTGCAACAGGTGCGATAGCTTCATTGATCTTTGCTCTCTTTCTTTTTGCGTATTTAATGGTTGATAAAAATATGATGATTGATATTATTGAAAAAGAACCAATGGGTCGATACCTGAATCCTTACATTTCAGCTTTTATGGTTGCACTGGAAGGTGTATTTTCCGGGTTGTTGTTCACATTTATTTTGATTAATTATCTCCCTACTGATGAAGTAAGCGACAAGGTTAGCTGAGGGGCGTTGATTATTTAGTACTAATGTTTTGAATCAGTTTGCTCTTATTTCACTTCCAATTCTAGAATTGTATCCACATCATTCATTTTAGTTTTGGGCACTTGTAAACTTAAGCCGAATTCATTCTCAATAAATTTTACAGGAGTTTTATCAACAAACAGCTTAGCGCTGGTTATTTTTTCCCCAAGCTTTGGTAACGTGAGTGTTTCATCTTGCCAATTGAGAATGTGAACATAAATTTTATTTCCTCTCTGTGTCATCACTCCCCATTCACGCGCGCTTAACGGCCCACCCCTTGTGCCGTAGATAGTTTCGCCATAAACTTTTGTCCACTCGCCCATATGCTTCAATAATTCGGTGTGTTCAGGTTGAATTTTTCCATTAGGCATTGGGCCGACATTCAATAGAAAATTGGAACCGTAGCCTGCAGCTTTCACTAAATACTGAATTAACTCTTTTCTGCTTTTATTGCTGGCGTCTTTTAAGCTAAATCCCCAACTATTGTTAATTGTCTCACAGGTTTCTTTTGGCAAGTCTCCTATTTTTTGTTCCGGAGCGAAGCCGGTAGTATTGTGACCAGGGAGATCCTTTTCAAACATTTGAAAGTCCTCTCCGGCATAGGGTGACCGGTGGTGGTTGCTTCCCACTAAGGCTGCCGGCTGTAATTGATGGATTAGTTGATAAGTCTTCTCTAATCTCCAATCATCATCTTTTTTATCCCACATGCCATCAAACCAAATTCCACCCACTTCTCCGTAATTGGTCAACAGTTCGGCAAGTTGCGCATCCATGTAGTCCAGGTATTTATTCATATTACCTTTTTCTTCACGTCCCGTCCAATTACCCCCAGTGAATCCCCTGGGGAAATAGTCCGGGTGGTGCCAATCGAGTTGTGAGTGATAGAAAAATAATTTAATGCCTTGCTTGCGGCATTCGTCTGCCAGCATTTTAAGTATGTCTTTGCCATACGGAGTGCGTTCTACAATATCATAATCCGAAACTTTGCTGTCATACATGGCAAAGCCATCGTGGTGTTTACTGGTAATGGTAATGTATTTCATTCCTGCATCTTTCGCCATTTTTACCCACTCCGCTGGGTTGAACTGAGTTGGATTAAAAAAGGTTGGAATTTTTTCATAAGTCTGAATGGGAATTTGTTGTTGATTCATCACCCACTCGCCATCTCCAAGCACACTATAAACTCCCCAATGGATGAATAGACCAAATTTGGCATCCTGAAACCATTCTCGTGACTTCATATTTTCGGGACTCGGTTGGTATTTTTCCTGCGCCAGAGAAGTAGCAATTGAAAGGCAAAAAAGAATAGGTAGGATTGACAAACGATTGGTTGGCTTCATATAGTTTTATTTAAATTGCGTCTACCTCGTATAGACCGACAATAGTAATGATTAGGTAAATTAATACTTTATGAGATACGAAAACATAGGAAAAGAACTTTTTATCACAAATCGGAAGCGATTAGTGAAAGAACTAAAGTCAGGCTCGCTTGCACTCTTTAATTCCAATGATATCATGCCTACCAATGCAGATGGCACGATGGGCTTTCGACAGAATAGTGATCTTTTTTATTTGAGTGGCATCGAACAGGAAGAGAGCATGCTGGTGATTTGCCATGATTTTCCGGATAAAAAATACCACGAAGTACTTTTTATTAAGGAACCAAATGAATTAATGGTAAAATGGGAAGGACACAAGCTAACAAAGCAGGAAGCACGTGAGATTTCGGGGATTGAAACCATAGCCTGGCTTTCTGATTTCCATAAACTTTTCCATCATATGATGGCGATGGGGGGTGTAGATAATGTGTATCTCAATACGAATGAACACTACCGTGCCGATGTGTTGGTGCAAAGCAGAGATGCGCGGTTTATAGAATGGTGCCAAAATACCTATCCGCTTCATCAATACAAACGTGTTGCGCCAATTATGTCATCATTAAGAAGGATTAAGCAAAAACGGGAAGTTGAATTGATTCAGAAGGCGTGTGATATTACTGAGAAAGGATTTAGAAGAGTGCTTACGTTTTTGAAGCCTGGGGTAATGGAAAATGAGATAGAAGCAGAATATATTCACGAGTTTATCCGACTTGGGTCTAAAGGTTTTGCCTATGGACCTATTATTGCATCGGGTGCTAATAATGTTATTCTCCATTATGTGGAGAATAACAAAAAATGCAAAGCTGGTGACCTGGTGTTACTTGATGTGGCGGCTGAATATGCTAACTATAATTCAGATCTAACCAGAACCATTCCGGTGAGCGGAAGATTTTCCAAGCGGCAAAGGGAGGTGTATAATTCTGTATTACGTATTCATGACGAAGCGTTCAAGATGTTAACGCCAAGTGTTGTTTATTTTAATTTTCAAAAGGAGATAGAGAAGCTCATGGAAAGTGAACTTCTAAAACTTAAATTAATTGATAAGACGGACATAAAAAATCAAAAACCTGAGAATCCGGCTTACAGAAAATATTTCTATCATGGCACTTCGCATATGCTTGGTTTGGATGTGCACGATGTGGGGAACATGCATGAGAAGGTTCAAGTGGGTTCGGTATGGACAATTGAACCAGGTATTTACATCAAAGAAGAGAAATTCGGAGTGCGCCTGGAGAATAACGTGGTGATAGGCAAAAAAAAGAATGTGGATTTGATGAAAAATATTCCAATTAAAGCAGATGAAATTGAAGAACTAATGAATCAATGAGCAATGAAACGTAAAGTTGTAGTTCTTTTAATATTTCTGTTTATAGCCTTAATCGGGATGAGCCATGAGTTTTGGCTGCAGCCAAAAAGGTATACGTACAAGGTCGGGGAAGAATTAAAAGTGGATTTCATGGTAGGTGAGAATTTTACCGGTGAGTTTTGGGATTTGATGAAACACAAGGTGGAAAAACTGGAAATGCATACTGTTGCTGGAAAGACAGATTTAATGAAACTAGTCAAACCTGGTGCGGGAAATAATTTGACCTATCAATTTTCACTGCCCGGAACTCACCTTCTGGTAATGCAAAGTGATGCGGCCTATATTGAGTTGGAAGCCGAGAAGTTTAATGACTACTTAAAGGAGGATGGACTTGATTATATCTTGGAAGAGCGAAAAAAGTTTGGTGAATTAAATAAACGATCAAAAGAGAATTACACGCGATTTGCAAAATTGCTGGTTCAGTCTGGTGATAAACTGGACGATACTTATAAAAAGAAGGCCGGACTTAGACTGGAAATCATTCCGGATAAGAACCCTTATTCGTTGACCACTGGAAATTATCTTCAGTGCCAGATGTTATTCGAAGGAAAGCCGAGTGCACATGCCCTTGTAAAAGTTTGGAGCCACATTGGGGAGAAGATATTCCTGCAAAATATCTATACCGAAACTGATGGTACCATAAAATTTCCCATTAGTAACAAGGGCCCGTGGATGGTGAGTACTGTGCGAATGATACGTTCAGAAAAAGATGCTGCTGTGTATCATAGTTTGTGGACAAGTTTGGTGTTTGGTATTGAATAAAAAAATGAGTGAGCAAATAAATTCATCACAAGCGCCTGAACCCGTGGGCTCTTATCCTCATGCGAGAAAAGTGGGCAACCTGCTTTTTCTCTCAGGAGTAGGGCCGCGTAAGCGTGGCTCAAAAGATATTCCAGGGGTAACATGGGATGAAAAGGGAAATCTTGTGGCGTATGACATAGCGCAGCAATGTCATTCGGTTTTTCAAAATGTAAAATTGATTTTAGAGACGTCAGGCTCACACTGGGAAAATTTGATAGATGTAACCGTTTTCTTAACCAACATGAAACAAGATTTTTTAGTCTTTAATACTATCTACTCAGAATATTTTGTTGGAAACCAGCCTTGCCGGACCACCGTTGAGGTCAATGCCTTGCCTACTCCAATCGCCATTGAGTTGAAGTGCATTGCTACGGTCAATAGCTAAAAGTTTTCTTTGTATCTTTACTAAAAGCCCACCGTATGGACACCATTGTTTTGAATGATAGCATTACAGGTAGAATGACTGATGATGATTTTTTGAAGTTTTGCTTAGAAAATAAGGATCTTAGAATTGAACGCAGCAGCAATCTTAAAATAATGATTATGTCACCTGTAACTTCGTTATCTGGTTTTTATAGTTTGGAAGTAGCTCGTCAATTGGCGAATTGGGCTATTCTAGATGGTAAGGGAATTTCATTTGATTCTTCAGCGGGATTTACTCTGCCAGATCGATCTGTTCTTTCCCCTGATGCCTCATGGCTTTCACGTGAAAAATGGAATAAACTTTCAGATGATGATAAGGATAAGTTTGCCCCTGCGTGCCCTGAATTTGTGATTGAGGTGAGGTCCAAAGCAGATTCCTTTGAAGAACTTCAACAAAAAATGAAAAACTGGATAAAGAACGGAGCAGAACTGGCATGGCTAATTGATCCGCGTAATGAAGTCTCTTTCATTTATAGACCTGGCCAATCTGAAGAAAAAGTTGAAGGCTTAAATAAAATACTTTTTGGTGAAGGACCAGTTGCGGGTTTTGAACTGGATCTTTCGAGGATAAAAATTTAGAAGCTGACTGTTCACCCAATAGTGGGAAATTGGATATCGTAGTAGGTTGCTATTAAAGTGCGGCATTGCCCCTTAAACTGATTCGGTGGTAAAGCGTTGTTCTTAGCGTATTGGCATAAACAATCTTATCATTTGAAAGTGCATGTAAAAGCAGGTATCCCATTTCCAAACTTATTTGCCTAGTCAATTTGCGTTCCACCGCGACATAGATCCGGTTTTGATCAAATTTCCAGGCATCCTGTGAATCTGTGTGGTACATTATTTCATCAGCAAGTTTGGCTAGCCATTTTTGATTTTTATCAAGGTTGTAGAAAAATTGGATCCGATAGCGTGTTCTGAATTTAAAGTTGTAGCCATCTGCTAAGTTGAACCTTTCAGAATCTGTGTTATGAAGAAGCGCTCCTCCAATCGAAACCTAAAATTTATCTCAAACTTATCAATTGTGGCTAGCCTGGAGGTTATTGATTGAAAAGTACGAACTTCTGGTACAGTGAGATTACTCAAGTTAGTCACCCACGATCCTGTCATACCCGCAGAGAATTCAGTTCTTGACTTCAGGTTGAAATTGGCATATGAGTGCATGATGAATTGTCGTTGTTGGTCAGGCTGGATGGACCTGCGCTCATCAAACTCATTTTGCCAACTCCATTTAGTATTGAAGTGCAGTTGATTGAAATAGCGTATCCAATAAAGATTGGCGGAAGATTGAGCAGAGGCTGAAAAACATAAAAAGGCCGTTAAGACCCCAACTGCTGCCGTTAACTGAATGCTGAATCCCTTTCTCAAACTGAAAAACTCTCACCGCATCCGCATGTGCGGGAGGCATTTGGATTAACGAACTGAAAGCCTTTTCCATTTAGACCATCAGAAAAATCAAGCGTTGTTCCAAGTAAGTATAAAAGACTTTTCTTGTCTACTAAAATCTTGACGCCCTTGTCTTCAAATACCTGATCGGCCGGATTTATTTTATCATCAAAGTCCAGATCGTACATTAAGCCCGAACATCCGCCTCCCTTTACTGAAACACGAATGTTATGGTTTTTCGTGCGGCCTTCTTCCTGCAGTAGTACTATAATTCTATCTTTAGCTTTATCGGTTACGGTAATCATTTTCAATGAAGTTTAAAAAAATACTTTTTCTTCTAGGACACTGGATTCAGTACAACACTAAAAACTGTAATTGTGTTCCTGTCCCTACCATAATATAATTTTTCCAACGCATCCAAGATGTTGCTGGCCCGAAAGTAAGAGGTATGCAATTCACTAGCGCTTTTTGTTACCCATTGGATCGTGTATGAATTCTCTTTTTCCTTGAAATTTTGAACATAGTTCCACATTTTGTGGAGCGTATCCACTTTATCAGAACCGGTTTCAGAGTGAAATAGGAAAGACTGGCTATGCCGGGGATTGATCGTGATCAGATCGAGTTTGGTTTTTCCATCCATCGTGCCGAATTCAAAAATCAGGTCGCTGGTACGCAATCCAAGGTAATCCTTGATTTGCTGTTGGATGCGCGCAGCTTCAACATGTATATCGCTGACCGTTTCTGTCATATTTTTTGTCATTTCGATGTCAAAACTTTCGGAAACGATTAAAAGTTTCCAATTTCAATCAAAATTACTCAAAAACCTATCAAGTTGTAGACATGGAAAAATTAGAGCATATCGGCATTGCAGTTAAGAACCTTGATGAATCAAATAAACTATTCGCCAAATTGCTTGGTAAACCTCATTATAAAATTGAAAGGGTAGAAGTTGAAGGCGTTCGAACTTCCTTTTTTGATGTTGGTGGAATAAAAATTGAATTGCTTGAAGCTACCCGAATGGATTCAGCAATTGCGAAATTCATTGAGAAACGGGGAGAAGGACTTCATCACTTAGCTTTTGAAACAGAGCATAACGAGCAGAAAATTAAAAAACTTTCTGATGATGGATTCGTACCACTCTCAGATCAACCCAAGAAAGGAGCTGACAATAAAAATATTATGTTCCTCCATCCGAAAACTACTAATGGTGTTTTAATAGAGCTTTGCCAGGAAATTAAGTAGCTCCATTTCCAGATCCATTCAAAAAACGTGATCCCTGAATAGGGACTTAAAACTTAGAATAAATTATGGTTTACTTTTATCGGAGCAACCAACAATTTGGCAGTTAAGCAACATCAATTATATGCACGATAAGCGATCTGAAATTTCTTCCTTAGGCGAATTTGGATTAATCAACAGGATCAATCAGTACACGACAGTCCATAACCCTACCTCCATAAAAGGAATTGGCGATGATACTGCCGTTATTGATGCCGGTGAAGAATATATTTTATTCTCTACTGATATGTTGCTGGAGGGAATTCACTTTGATCTTGCCTACATACCTTTGCAGCATTTAGGGTACAAAGCAGTGGCGGTGAATGTTTCTGACATAGCTGCCATGAACGGTCGTCCAGAGCAAATCACTATTGGATTGGGTCTGAGCAATCGGTTTTCAACCGAGGCAATTGATAGTTTATATGATGGCATCAGGGCTGCGTGCGAGAATTTTAAAGTTGATCTGGTAGGTGGCGATACGTCAGCTTCGGCTTCAGGCCTCGTGATTTCAATTAGCATCTTAGGAAGAGTTAAAAAAGATAAAGTGGTGTATCGCAGTGGCGCAAAGCCGAGCGATATTATTTGCGTGACAGGCGATTTGGGTGGTGCCTACATGGGGCTGCAGGTTTTGGAACGAGAGAAGCAAGTCTTTTTGACGAACCCTGAAATGCAGCCAGACCTTGAGAAATATGAGTATGTGGTAGGCCGCCAGTTGAAGCCGGAGGCGAGAATGGATATTATTCATGATCTGGCCGAATGGGGAATAGTTCCTACTTCTATGATTGATATTTCGGATGGCCTTGCTTCGGAATTACTTCATGTCAGCAGCCAGTCGAATGTGGGCGTTAGAATTTACGAAGATAAAATTCCGATCGACAATGAAACATTTGACACAGCTGCTTTGGAGTTTAACGTAGATCCCATTACCTGCGCACTAAACGGTGGAGAGGATTACGAATTACTCTTTACAATTAGGCAAGCAGATTTCGAGAAGATTAAAAATCATGCAGACATACAGTTCATCGGGTATGTGCACGAAGATCCAAAGCAAAATTTCATGCAGTCCAAAATGGGTGCAATGGTGCCGTTGTCTGCACAGGGTTGGGATCATTTTAAATGATGCTTGATTGGGATAATGAGAAAGAAAATATTGATAATCATCATTCCAATGACATTTATACTTATTTACGTATTAAATGGCTGGAGAAATCACCACCTAATGCATTTTGGAACTGAGACTGAGGGGGTGGTCAAAAAAATTTCTAAAATATCTTACAGAGAAAATGAAGAATCTGTTGGAAGTATTGAATACTATATAGTAAGTGTTTCATTCATAGTTAATGGAAAGCCAGTCGATGGAATGAAAGAATTGAGAACAAGTGAATTTGAAATCGACTATAAATATTTAGATGAGGGTGATACTATAAAAATAGTATATGAGCCATTGAGACCTAGAGATTTTTTAATTTTAAAATAGGGGAAGGGAATTCTCAGTCTTCCGGAAATGGAATAAAAACAAATCGTGTGAAATCTTTGTCCACCACAAAGAGGCAACAGAACTCATCCGGATCTTTGTAGGTGCTTTTAAAATCATCTTCTTTTTCCTTGGCTACCAATTCCCGCTGAACAAACTCATCCAAAAACGAGGCATAGTAGTTCCATTCACCATCTGCTTGATACTTATCAATTAAAAGCTGACCAATTGGCAATTCTCCTTTGGAGATCGGAAAAATGGGAAAATCAAAACCGGACTTCTTGATTTGATAAGAGGCCTCTTTCAAAGAGTCAGCCACCTTCACAAAATCTTGTGAAATTGTGCCAAGATATTTGCCGCTTAATTCAGGATCGTTGAACATCACATTAAAAAAGGGATCGTCAAAAGTAAACGTTATCGGCAAAGTGCGCAACCTTAATTCGATCCGTTGTTTTCATAGAATTACCGCTTGTAGAATTGTCGAGTCCGATTTTCTTACCTTCCGTTGTAATTTCTTAAACCCCTCATCATTTATGGAAACACAAATTAATCGTGGCAAATTTATTCAGAAAACCATTGCTGGAGCTGCCAGTCTGTTTTTACCGTCATATGTATTGAAAGCACAAACCCAACAGGCTGAAAAGCCAGCTCCCATTAATATTGAGGTTGTAAAAGAATTTGTAGGAGTCTCTCACGGCAAGTTTGAGCGGGTGAAAGAAATGCTGGAAAATGATCACCTGTTGTTGCATGTTTCGTATGACTGGGGAGGAGGAGATTTTGAAAGTGGCATCGAAGCAGCTGGCCATATGGGAAACAAGGAGATAGCCGCGTATTTATTAGGCAAAGGCGCTCGGTACAATATTTATCTTGCTTCCATGTTGGGTCACCTTGACATTATTAAGCAAGTCCTTACTGCAAGTCCGCAGTTGCTCAATTCAAAGGGACCGCATGGATTTACCATGCTGCACCATGCGGTGAAGGGTGGTGAAGAGTCAAAGACAGTTGTGGATTACCTTCAATCCCTGGGTGCCAGGGAGACCAAAGTTGATTTTTATTTGAAGGTATAGAGCAATCCTGATGAATTAATACCAAAGCCCACATGACAGGATGGTACTTCAACACATTGAATTTTACCATTGGCATAATAACTCACGTTAATTAGTAAACATCTGATCGGTACTTAACGTCCAAACTAAATATTCCTATTATTTTTAGCCATGTTTAACTTCTGATTAACCGTCTTTTGAGAATTGTTTCCCTTTTTTTCTGTTGCCTCATCAGTTTTACTCTTTTTGCTCAAAAGAAAAACGATCGCTATAAACTTGAAATAAGGAAGACAGCATTGCCTGTACGAGTTGATGGTGCCATCGATGATGAAGCCTGGAATCAGACGGATGTGGCAAAAGATTTCTTTGCTGTTCTTCCAATGGACACAAGCTTTGCCATTGTTAAAACGGAGGTGCGGATGACGTATGATGACCAACATCTTTATCTGCTCGCAATTTGTTATCATTTATTACCTGGGCCTTATATGGTTGAATCCTTAAGACGCGATTTTGCGTTTGGCAAAAACGACAACTTCTTGTTATTCATGGATCCGTTCGATGATCAAACCAATGGTTTTACCTTTGGTGCCAATGCTGCGGGCGCTCAATGGGATGGGATCTTATATGAGGGAGGAAAAGCAGATTTGAGTTGGGACAACAAATGGGTTTCCTCTGTAAAAAATTATGACGACAAGTGGGTCTTTGAAGCGGCAATACCCTTTAAGAGCATTCGGTTTAAGAAAGGAATTACGAACTGGGGTATTAATTTCAGTCGCCTGGATTTAAAAACAACAGAGAAATCGGCATGGGCTGCAGTGCCTCGACAATTTCCAACGGCATCGTTGGCCTATACGGGAACATTGGTTTGGGACCAACCACCTCCATTGGTTGGAGGTAATATTTCTATTATTCCTTATGGTTTAACAGGAGTTTCGAAGAACTACGAAAAAGATGAACCGGCCTTATACGACAATAGCATCGGGGCGGACGCAAAAATTGCCATCACGTCCTCTTTGAATTTAGACTTAACCGTTAACCCGGATTTTTCTCAGGTGGAGGTAGACCGGCAGGTTACCAATCTGGATCGATACGAACTTTTCTTTCCAGAAAGGCGTCAGTTCTTTCTAGAAAATGGAGATCTCTTCGCAAATTTTGGATACGCTACCATCCGCCCTTTTTTTTCCAGACGGATCGGACTTAACGCGCCCATTCAATTTGGTGCTCGATTCAGCGGCAGAATTAATAAAAACTGGAGAATAGGGGCAATGGATATGCAAACATCCAACGTTGATTCTGTGGCTTTACCTTCTCAGAATTTTGCAGTTGTTTCAGTGCAACGCAGGGTTTTTGCCCGATCAAATATCGCAGCGATTTTCATCAATAAGGAATCTTTGAACTACATACCCAATGCTGATTCTACGCAACCTGTATACTCAGCCTACAACCGCAACATTGGAATGGAGTATAATCTCGCCTCCTCCAACAATCTTTGGACAGGCAAGGCGCTTGTGCTAAAATCTTTTAGCCCAGAAAAGAAGGACCATGATTTCGTTCATGCCGCCAACCTTAATTATATCAGCCGTAAATGGACGATCACGTGGCAGCATGAATATGTTGGGAAAGATTATACAGCTGAAGTGGGGTATGTGCCTCGTACTGGTTTCATTAGAATTAATCCACAAATCAGCCGGTTATTCTTTCCAACAGGAACAAACGTGTTGAGCCACGGACCCATTCTCAATTCCGGGTATTTCTTCGATGAATCATTTAATAAAACGGACAACGAAAGTTATGTAGCATATAAAGTTACATTTCGAAGCCAAAGTACACTGACAGGGTGGCTGGCATACAATTATGTAAAGCTTCTGAAACCATTTGATCCAACAAACTCGGGACTGGATACCTTAGCAACGGGCAGCGAGCATGAATGGAATTCTTACGGGATGGATTACGTTTCTCAACCTCAGCAATTGTTCACGTATGGTGCTACCTTTCGCTATGGTGGCTATTATGAGGGTGGTACGCGGTTTAATGTGACCTGGGATCTTGGTTATCGTTTTCAGCCATATGTCAGCATAGCCTTAAGTTCAAGCTATAACGACATTCGATTGCCTGAGCCCTGGGGCAAAACAACCTTCTGGTTGGTCGGTCCCCGGCTGGATGTTACAATGACTAATAAGTTATTCCTCACGGCATTCGCTCAATATAATGAGCAAAGAAAAAATATTAACCTCAACACTCGCATACAATGGCGCTATAGGCCTGCTTCCGATTTATTTATTGTATATACCGATAATTACCTCCCTGAAAATTTATCAGTAAAAAATCGCGCTTTGGTAGTCAAACTAACCTATTGGTGGGGTCTTTAATGTAGGGGTGCCAGATTCCCGGCCAACCATATTGTACAATGGTTTTTCAATTCGGGGAAGAATGCTTCAAATTCAGATTTAAATTCCTCATAATTTTCGCGTAGATCAGAAATGGCTTCGTCCATTTTTGAGTCATAGGGTGTTCTTTGAGACATCCCTGAAAGGGCACGTTGAATGCCCTCCAGTTTCGCATAATTAACAAGCCAGTTACCCTTGATCATATATGGCATCATCGTGTTTACACGATCGGGCAGAGAGGAACTGTAATTTTGTATAAGGCTATAAACACGGTCAACGTAGTCGGGTAAAAGTTGCGTGTGATAATGGTTCCAGTTTTTCGCCAGGTAATGATCGTAAAAAACATCTACAATAACTCCAGAGTAATGATGGTACTTCGGGCGTAACCTTTTTTTACTCTGGGTTACAATAGGATGTTGATCGGTGAAGAAATCAATTTCGCGATGCAACTCAACTCCTTTGGCGATTTCAGGCCCCACTTTCTCCGTTAAGTTCTTCCCTTTCACGAAGTCGCCAATAAAATTTCCTATCATGATAGAGGCATTGTCACCAGACAAATAAAGATGGGCAAGGAAATTCATTGGATAAAGTTACTAATTCAGGACTCGGCTGATAGTTTTTGCTAAAGATTAAATCCTTCTGAAAAAAATAATCGTTAGGAAAGATTAATTATATTTTTGATCTTCCTTCTCAAATAGAATTCAGGGTATGTCCATTCAGCTAATAAAATCTTTGGTAAATCTTGCCCGTATTGACGGGGAAATAGTGGAACGGGAGAAAATGTATATCCTTAACATTGGACAGGCGAATGACATTAAACCAGGTGAGATCCTTGCGCTTTTTAATTCATCTCACGAAGAGATTCTCCCCTCAGGTATGACCAAGGAACAGAAATTCAAGTACCTCTTCAATTTAGTTCAGCTGATGAAAATTGACGAACGCATTTACCGGGAAGAAATTAAATACTGTTCTCAAGTAGCGGCAAAGTTAGGATACAACGAACAAGTCATGTTTGATTTGATGTTACATGTGAGCGCTACCATGGGTGAAGCTGAAGTGAAAGCCCTTGAGGAACTGACCGAAAAGTATTTGAACAAGTAAAAAGCGTTATTGGTACAGGAGGAGATAGTGATGTTTTTTCTCAGTAGCCTCAATCTGAAAGCAAATCTCTTTTAAAATTGCAGTTGTGATTTGCTTTCAGATTGAGTTCTTTGATAGATTGCATACAGT
>ERZ1292625.1541-Hain-H41-01um-R1-1541-length-26615-cov-59_pt1 | contig 26615 bp, 34 predicted proteins | sample MGYA00564400_ERZ1292625 | MGnify/ENA primary metagenome ERZ1292625 (study PRJEB36523, sample SAMEA6512639) | groundwater metagenome | collected 2019-01-08 | study: AquaDiva: Metagenomics assemblies of 32 groundwater samples | reverse complement strand
CGACGTGTTTGATCTTCTCCATCGGCCCCTCATTCATCGCTGCTATGGCGGCGCGGGCATCTTGCAAGGTCACGAGCACGGGACCATTCAGCGACGCGGCACGGTGCTCCGGATCAGGGTCGGCGCAAGCCATTATCAGCAGGTCAAGTCGCTCGACGAGATCAGCCTTCGCCACCCGCTCGACCTCTCCGGTGTCTGCGTCGCTCATTTCTTCCTCGCGGCTATCATGGCGTCTGCAATTATATAAGCTTGTTCTGCGACAAACGTAGCGTTGGCTTCATAGTCGGCCATCATTCCTAGCAATGCCTGCCCAGCGAAGTGGTCTCTAAGCGACATGCCTTCCTGAGCCATTGCTGCGTCGTGGTCATTTGCTGTTGGGCCTAGTTCACTCATTGGGCGAGGAAACGCAGGGCCGCCGTCGTCTATCTCGCTCATGACTTTGGTGTCCATAAAGAGCACAATGTTAGGTCTGTCACTTCAAACGTGCGTGCTGGATTTATGTGCGGTTCTGTGCATGCGCCCTTTGCCGGGATCGGCGCCCAAGGTGAATTCCAGTCGATAGCTGTCATTCCCGGCTCATACCACTTTGCCGGTCTCGTCTTGCGGCTCCCGATAGGCGCCATATACTTGCATGTGCCACAGCATTTTTCTGGAAGTTCTATCATGGCAGCCTTCCCGGCAATGGAATGTTAACGCTGATGGTCATGCTTTCGCCAGGGCCGAGAATTGGTCCATGTTTAAGTTCGCGACGCTCGCTTTCAGTCGCGTGGATTTCCTTGTAATTGCGATGCTTATTTTGGGTTACATAATTGCGGATCGCCTCAAGGATGCGAGATTCTGATGCTCCTGTCTTGCGGCGAACTTCTGGAACCCAATTGCGTTTGCTGAGCGTGATCCATAGCTCAAGATTGAGCCTTGAGGCCTGCCACTGATTGGTTGCGGCTCCAACCGCGCATGATAGAATCCATGGATCGATAGCATCGATGATCTCTTGGTGGCTGACTGTTTTGAAGAGTTTTTCTAGGAGCTTACTGAACATGGGGTGGCACCTTTCCGGCTTCAAACGCAATCAGCATGGTCTGTGTCCCGTCGCTGATCTCTAAGATATGTCCGCTGAAGGCTATAGGAGCCCTGGCTACTGTCTTGGGTGAAATTGGCAACAGTCTTCCGTCTTTATCGAAAGCAACAGCCTCCATTACCTTTACGGGCCAAGAAGGCAAAGGTAATCTGCGATATTCGTATGTGAGAGGCGGGAGGTCTTCTATACTGGGTACCATGGCGCGTCGCTTATGTCTTTGGTTTCGCTGCAGTACGGGCAGATGGCTTGGACTTTGTTGCCAACTCCAGTTGCGGTAACTCTTACGGCTACAGAAGAGCAAGCGCCGAGCTTCTTGCGTTTTTTACACTTGTTGTAGTGTTTCAGCATGAATGCCATTGCCGCGCGGTTCTCGACTTTGCTCAGTAGCTTCGGCATTTTACGCTGCGTCATCGAAGGCTGGTATCTTGGCACCGAGTTTGGCAATGCCTTCGTCGAACTTGGCGAGGACTTCGGCTTTGGTGTGGCTGTCGTGGAAATCCATTAACAATGAAGGTCTAAAGAAGCCCATACACTCAACGAATGGCCAAAGCTCGTACATGCTGTCCTTGCCGATGTATCGCACTAACGCTCCAACAGAGCAGAAGGTGATGGCGTCATCACAAAGTGGGTCGCATTCGTCACCGTCTTTGTTGCGAGCAGCAGCCTGTTTAGTAAACTGATTCGCTACCAGCTTCCGCGCCTTCATCATGATTGCTAATTGACACGCAACCTCAGTTCTATCCGACATAAGGAAACTCCACTCATGGCTAACAACGTACAACTGGCGAATGTAGATTTGGTGGCTTTGGTCGTGAATCAAGCCCAGATTTTAGTAAACGTCACTCAGAGGTTTGCCGGTGGTGCTAGTGATGTCACCATTGAGCATATTGCCGGAAATACCAACAGACTTGTTGACCTCGTAAACGTATATCTTGCCGCAGTTAAGCAGGCTCAAGAAGATGCGGTGAAGGCTGTTGATCCGGCTCCGGTTGAAGTGATTGAGGCTGTGGCGGAAAATGTTTCTCAAGCTTAGCAATCGCCGCATTGAACAAAGCCAAATCCTTGTCGATCTGAGTTCTATCTGACATTAGGCTTTCTCCTTAGCTTCAATAGCGCGACGATGATCAATGGCGAGATCGCGGGCCTCAAGGGCACAGCCGCAGTGTTCGGCGTGCCATGGTCGCGGATGATCTTTGAATGCTTTGCAAGCTTCCGGGTAGCAGACGTTTTCCCGACGAATTTGATCCAATAGAGCGTTCTGCAAAGCCCTGATCTGTAGCTCTTGCTGTTCGTAAGCGTCCGCTATGCCCATGATCTCTTGGCGCATTGTTATGCCCATAGGGTCACTTCCTTAGCTCGCTCTCGGAAGACAAAAGCGGCCGAGTCCCCAAAAAACAACGATCATTATGATCGCTAACCACGTTGGTGGTAGCTCCGGGCTCAGGGTTGTTACTGAAAATCTTTCTGCAGCCAAAGTACTTAGTGCTCCCATCAGTATTCCGTCCCAAGTGCGACGGTCGCCCACAATGTCATTGTAAGCTTTTACCCACGATTCTTTCCGAATCATCCGCAAACTCCCACTCAAAACCGAAGGTCTTTTATCATGCCAGCTCCCGGCTTGCAATCGAATTCGTTCGACGATCTCGAAGACATTATGACCCCGTGGCCGGAAGACGACGGCAGCTTGCAAGTCATTGTCGAAACTAGCGAAGATGAGGCGGCCCCGCGCCTTGATCCGCGCACGGGCGCCATGGAAATACCCATGCCTGATGGGTCCGTGATCATTGACCTCAATCCCGCCAGCAAGTTCGGCGATGGCGACGAGTTTAGCGCCAACCTTGCCGATTATCTCCCCGAATATGAACTGTCCACAATTGCCACGTCCCTTCTGGAGGGCATTGGTCAGGACGACGATTCCCGCAAGCAATGGCTGCAAGATCGCGCCAAGGGCTTGGACCTTCTTGGCCTTAAGATCGACTCTCCAAAGGCCGATGTGGGTAGCTCGGCGGCGCCGCTCGAAGGCATGTCAACGGTGCGCCATCCGCTTCTCCTCGAAGCTGTGCTGCGTTTCCAGGCCAATGCTTTTGGTGAGCTTTGCCCAGCCGATGGCCCCGCCAAGGTTGTGAATTACGGAGATCAAACTTTCGTAAACGATCAATTGGCAGAATCCTTGGAGCGCGATTTCAATTACTATCTCACCACGACTGCCAAGGAGTACTACCCAGGCACTGATAGAATGCTATGGTGGGTTGGTTTTGGCGGCATGATGTTTAAGAAAGTCTACAACTGCCCACTCAAACGCCGCCCCGTTTCTGAAATGGTTGATGCCAAGGATGTAATTGTTTCTAATTACGTTCCCGACCTCGAAAGCGCCGGGCGCATTACCCATGAAATCACCATGCGCCAGTCGGTCATGAAGCGCATGCAGTTCTTGGGGGTCTATCGCGATGTGGAATTGGGCCTTCCCAATGAAGAGGCTGATGCCGTAGACCGCAAGATTGCGTCTGTGCAGGGCGTAAAGCCGATTTCTGATCGCCCAGAGGATCAGGATTATCAGCTTTTCGAGTGTTATTGCGAGCTTGATCTGCCCGGCTTTGAGGATGTTGATCCCGAGACCGAAGAGCCAACTGGGATTGCGCTGCCTTATCGTGTCACCATTGAGAAAAACTCACGCCAAATACTCGAAATCCGGCGCAACTGGGACGAAGATGACGAGCAGCAGAACGCCAAAATCCCATTTACGGCTTTCGAGTTCGTGCGCGGCATGGGTTTCTACGCTATCGGGCTTCTGCATATTCTTGGCAACACAACGAACGCTATTACCGCAGCATGGCGAGAAATGCTGGATGCGGGCATGTTCGCGAATTTCCCAGGGTTTCTCTATGCCAAATCGAGCGGGCGTCAAGTCAGCAACGAGTTTCGTATTCCCCCTGGCGGTGGGGCTCAGGTGGATACAGGCGGCATGGACATCCGCCAAGCCATTATGCCGCTTCCATACAAAGAAGCCGGTCCTGGCCTCATGTCGCTGACGGAGCACATCGCCCAGACAGGACAGAGATTGGGTGGAACGGCGGATACGCCAGTCGGAGAGGGGGTTGCCAATGCGCCAGTTGGGACGACGCTCGCCCTCATTGAGCAAGCGACGAAAATTGAAAGCGCTGTCCATAAAAGGCTTCACCAAGCCCAAGCAAAAGAGCTTCAGCTTCTGGTCGATCTTTTCCGGCAAGACCCGCAGGCTCTTTGGCGACAGAATAAGCGCTGTGCTCTCAAGAAAAATACCCAGTTGACGTTGATGGCCCTAGAGAATTGTGATATTGTGCCTCAATCCGATCCTAATGTCCCGAGCCGTATGCATCGATTGGCGAAAGTTGCGACTTTGGGGCAGATCGCGATGGCGGCCCCAGGCGTTTTAGATGCGCAAAAGGTCGTTCTTTTGCAACTCAAGGAAATTGGCATCGATAACCCGGATCAGTTGTTGGCCCCACCGCAAGCTGGAGCACAGCCTGATCCGATTAAGATGGCAGAGCTGGCGATTAAGGGTAAGAAGGTCAACATCGACGAGATGAAGGCTATTTCTGGTGTGCAGAACGAAGCTGCAAATCGCCGGTCCAAGGAACAGTTGGCTATTCTCGAATTGGCGGAGCGCATTGCTACGCATCCAGAAAGCTATGCTCTTGTGCAGCAAACGCTTTCGGGAATGCCGCAGACGCCGCGTAGTGGTGGTGGAAGAACCTACAATTGAGGGCAAGTAGATGACCGACGCTATTCGTCAGGCTCTTCGCATAGCAGGATTTACCGATAACGGTGCTCCAGATGAAGAAATGAGCGATCCTTTGCGTCTTCTCGATTTCGTTTGGCGGCATTCTGCAGCCAGTGGACTGCGAGATGTGCTCTCGAATGTATACGGAGACGCTCGTCAGAATCTCGGCCGTGGCGTTGATATGAGTGTCCAGGCCCAGAAGGTTAACCCGGCTTTGCTGCCAGCCCAGCGTAACATTCCCCAGTCCGTAGAGCCACAAGACCAGCCAGGAATGATGGATTGGCTGGACCATATGGATGCGCAGTATCGGCAGATGCCGGAATCACAAGCCATGCCGGGAGGAATGCTTCCCGAGGAGACCTACCGCAAAGACCGCGAAGTCCTCTATCCCGGCAATATGGATAGGATGAAGCAGCTCCAGGGTATCATTGGCCAGGATATGGCCTCTGGCGGTGTCCCAACAGACCTTCCTGGCACTGTATTGGATTTTCCCGACGATGACGTTGCCATGGAATCAACTGCTCCCGCTCAGGCTGCGTCTGCTTTCGTAGATCGTAATACAGCGAGCTTGCTCCGCGACATGGGCTACGGCGTTGACGAGAGTGGCTCAGTCTACGCTAAGCCAGAAAACCGGATTGATAGCGTTGGAGAGACCTTGGACGCGACGGCCCGCTATATGCGTGAGGCTGTGGTCCCGCCAGAACCAACGCTGGAGCGCCCTATTGGTTCTCTCGTTGGCATGCTCCCCGAGGGGCGAATTCAGGACTACGCTTCATTCTATACGCTGCCTGCTTCCGCACCAGAAATTATCATGCAAGCCTCGAAGCAAAAAGGCGAAGAATGGTATCCTGGTCTTTATAGCGATGAAGGCTTCCAGAACGAAGCCGACAAAAACGCGCCTTATCCAATCAAAGTTCTCGCCCGCATTGGTAGCCATGCTTACACAGCGCCATGGGCTTTAGCCGAAGCTGTTGGACACGCAGCGAAGAGTGGTTTTGGTACGTTTGACCGCGCTCTTTCTGGCGAAGATATTCCAGACGAAGAAGAGGCGCGAGCAAGTTTCGATCTTGCTAGCGTTGCCCCAGTAGGAGGCGTAGTCGCGAGTGCTATTGGGGCTGTTCCTGAAAACGCAGCTGGCATGTTTATGACCTCGCTGGGCAAAACTGCCGATAAAAAGGCCCTTGCTCGCGCTAAGGACATGAAACGTGGTCTTACTCACCGGGATGACATTTGGCGTGAAGAAGGTTGGGGGCGTGGAGGTGAAGGTAAATGGGTAAGCGAGATTGATGACAGTGGCGCTAAAATTACGCCCGTTGAATATCCGGCGCTTCTAAGTGATTCGCTTAATCATCCGGAGCTTTATGAGGCTTTCCCTGATCTCAAGAACATGCAGGCCGGGTTTGCTGATCTTGGTCCCGGAGCCTATGGAATGTCCGAGGGTCTTGGGTATGATTCTCGCTTGCAGTTCTCGCGAGACATGGAGAAGCCAAAACCGACAGTGCTCCATGAGGTGATGCATCCTTTGCAGGATGTTCAGGGACTGGCCGAAGGCGCTAACATGAGCGTCAACAATTGGTTTCAGCATCCGGAGTTTAAGCCACTCGTTAAGCAATACTATAATCAAATAGCTGATGGAAGCTTGAGAAAAAGCCCAACGGGCTATGCGTTGACGCCGGAAGATATTGCAAAAATTTCCACCTATAATGGCGATCAGATAATGGATTTGGCAATGCAAGTTGCCGCCGAAGACTTGTACTTCCGCACCAAAGGCGAAGTTGCGGCTCGCAATGTCGGTGATCGCGGTGATATGACGAAAGCCGAACGTCGCGCCATTTCGCCGTGGATGACGCAGGACGTGCCTACAGACAGGCAGGTTATCTCACCAAAGGACAAAAGCTCATTCAGCCTCTATTCCAATCCAGACGAAGCCCTAATCCCAGGAACAGTGTTGGCTGGGGCGGATGATCCACGCGCAGGACCAAGAGCACTAGGGCATTTCGATACGCCGTTCTATCACGCTACCACTCATGACATTAAGCCAGCGCGTGGTTTTGCCGATCCGAGTGTTACGGCGTCGCCTTACGAGCCAGGAAGCTACCATGGACGCGCGATCTACAACACCACGTCCCGTTCTGACGCGAATGATAACTACGCTGGCATGGGGCCTGATCTTACAAACAGAGTGCAGCATCGTGCAGAAACAATTGATCCAGAACATCTCGATAATCTTGATCTAGAATACTATGAAAAGCGGGCGGAAGAGCTTGAAGAGGCTGGAGTTGAATTCCCAACTTACACAGATCGCCTAGCCTACGCTAAAGCCTATGATGATCTTGTTGGCAAGAATGCTGAGGGTGTGACGCACAAGCTATCCCTAAATCCGCAGAATCCAGTTTTACTCGGGGAGTTCGAGGGCAAGAAGCCTACGGTGTTCGATTATAATCGTGCCCATGTCGAAGAAGATGGTGCTCAGTTTGTCGTTCGCGACAGCGAAGGCAATGAGCTTCAGCGGTTCGATGACGAGTCCGAGGCCTACGATTATGCCGATGAGCTACCGCCAACTGGCTCTGGCGTAAAGCTTATGAGAGAGGTTGAAGGTCTTCCGTCCGAGCCGCTTGGACGTGAGGGCAGTAGACTCTTTGACGCGCTTAAGGGACGGATTGAGCAAGAGCTTTATGATGGTGGGATAACGGCAAAAACTTTTGAGAATTTGATTCGTCAGGCCGACGTGCTCGAACATCTATATAATTCTGATGGAGAAATGGTAAATCCTGGCGCGGCTCTGCAGGATATTTACAGAGCCATGGGTTACGATGGCGTTATTATGCCGGGCGCAGAAAACGTTTTCCCAGGTATGAATATTCCTCCAGACACAACCCACGCCGCCATCTTCGACAATCGCCGTATCCGCGACTACGACCGCGCCAAGTACGACCCCGCCAAGAAAGACAGCACCAACCTTCTTTCTGCAAACCCAGAAGAAGCTCTCCTTCCTGGTATTGTTTCTCGTGGAGAAGATGCACCCATGCGTGGGTATCACGGCACCTCTTCTCCCTGGAATGGTCCTTTTGATCCGGAGAAGGCTATGGCCGGGGCGCATAGTCATCCGCGTCCGTATTTCGCCGACAATCCTCATGAGGCCTCTGGCTATGCGCTCCGCCGCGATGACACTCTGAGCGGCAATCACGCTCGCGGTGAAGCCTCAGCGCCCAATGTTATGTCAGCTGATATCGACATCAAGAATCCGTTCAACAGCTCAATGAATGGTCCAGATGGCTACAACTATATTGCACCAAAAGAGTATAAACGTCTTACTGGCTTAAAACCACAAGGCGTGAATAAACCTACCGGCTACGATGTGATGAAGGAGCTTTACGTCCAGGAGGCGGACAAGGTTCTTCCAGAGGAAGTCCGCGCTCTGCGCGGTGCGCCATATAATCCTGACGCTAAGGGTTATTGGGGGTATATCTACGACGAAGATACTGCACGCAAGGCATGGGAAGGTGTCTACGGTCGGCTCGAAAAAGCGGGGTATGATGGCCTTGTGGAGCCGCGCGTGCCATCGGATTATGCTGATGCGCGAAGCTACACCAAGATTATTCCATTCAAGCGCGGCACAGTAAAATCCGCCACGACCGGAGAGACGCTATTCTCAAACGCCGATGAAGCTGGTATAGTCGGGGCTGCCATGGCAACGGCAAAGCGCGAGCTTGACCGCAACAATATGTATTCTCCTTCTCTCGAAGCTGCAAAAGGCTTGAAGCAAGAGAAAGGAACAGTCGAGCAGTTCCGGTCTCAGATTATCAAGAACGGTGGCAAAGAGAAGGAACTCCAGGCTGTCGGGTTCGATAAAGCGTTTCCGGACAAATCCGCAAAAGTCTCAAGAGCAGATATAGAGAATTTCTTAAGAGAGAATAGGATTGATCTTGGGGAAACAATCCACGGCTTCCCGATTCCGAGGGGCGTGCAGGATGCTAAGGGCGCTGAGCGTTTTGAACTATATCAGCGCTGGCAGCGTGGCGAGATCGATACGCCGACGTATGAAGCAGCAGAGCGTTCGCTTGAGCAGGATCAGTTTCATCGTGGTCCTGTGCACGACGTTAAATTCGAATCCTACTCCACCCCAGGCGGCATTCCTGGATCATATAGAGAAGTTGTGACGACGTACCGCGATCCGGAGCACCGCACATTGGAGGCGCGTCGCAACGCTACCAATGCCGAAATGCGCCGAATCGAAGATGAGCATCTAGCCGCTGGTAACGAGGTCTCGCCGCCAGAGTACCGCGAGCTTTCTGCTAAACGCAACAAAATGGAAGAGAGGATGTCGGAGATAGAGGGGCAGGAGTACACCTCCTCCCACTGGCCCGGCATCACCAATCCGCTTTTGCATTATAGGACGAAGGATTTTCCAGGAGTCGAAGGATCAAACACACGAGTCCTCGACGAACTCCAATCAGACTGGGCACAGAGAGCGAGAGATCAGGGGACGAGAGACCCTGCTGCTCTGTCTGCGGTCCAGGGGCAATTGGCCACTGCTCGCCGTGAGCGGGATGCCGCCCACCAAGAAGTTGTGGACTTTATCAAGAATACACCTGCTTTCGACACCGAAACTGGCCCCATCGCTGAGATATGGGAGCGACGTAATTCGCGCGCCTTTGAGGGCGTCTTTGAGCCGGAATCAACACCAGCACCAGATTTAGCATCATTTCTGCACGAAGTTTACGCAACTCCGGATGCACTTCCCGGTGGTCGTGGCTCTTTGAATGAGCAGGCTTTCATTCTCGGCAATAAGCTTCTCAAGTATCAGGATGTCGTGAACGATCTCGTGAATAAAGAGAATGCGGCTCGCAACGGCGTCCCCTCCGCTCCCTTCATCTCCAATACCTCAGACTGGGTTGATCTCGGACTAAAACAAGCATTGGTAGATGCAGCTCGTGATCCTTCAGTTTCAAGGTTAGCATGGGCACCAGGGAAGGTGCAGGCGGATAGGTATGGACTGGAGAAGCAAGTTGACAGTCTGCGCTATCGGCGCAACGACGATGGCACTATCAACCTCCATGCCGCCCCTATCGGTCGTCCGCACGATGGTACTGACCTCGGCAATGTGCGCCCAGAAGAAATGGATCAGTATGTCGGCCGTGAGTTAGCGAACAAGATTAGGTCAGCAATTGCGGATGTCGACAAGGCCAACGAGAACAAAACGCTAAAGCAACGTCCCATTGGCGTGATCAACAATGCTGATCTGAAAGTCGGCGGCGAAGGCATGAAGTCCTTCTACGGCGACATGACTCCAGAAGGCTATCAATCAGGAATAGTAGGAACAAGACTGCAGAAGCTGGTGAAGGGCCTTGATCCGGAGGCGGCGAGGGTGGAGCCAACTGTTATTCCCCACCCAATGGGATCATCCAAGACAGTTGATAATCGTTCGGCCGTCAATCTCAAGGAAATGTATCCAGACCGCTCCTATCCCTCCATCCCCATCACCGAGACTCTGCGTAAGAAAATCCTCGAAGACGGACTACCTATGTTCGTAAATGGCTTCCCAATTCCACTCGCTCCAGATGACGACTCCGATATGTTCACTTCGATGTTGGTTCGTCGCGCGATTGGACAGGTTCTGCCTTAGCCAAAAAGCTCTCCAGGTGTTCCTGCCACTTTGCCTTACGATGCCAGCCAGCGGGCAATTTAGGCCCAATTGGGTGTATTCTGGGGCGTCCATGGGAGGGAAGATACTCAAGAGGTTGGTGTATTCCCTTTTCCTTGCGCGGGAAATAGATGTACCTGTAAATCTCGTCTTCGGCGCGCTCCTTGGCATTCTGCGCCGTACAGTATTGCGCAAGCGTGAGCGCGGTGAGCCGAGGCTTCGGATAATGAATGTATGCCTTGGTGCGGCGACTGGAGGACGGAGACATGGACGACCTCATCCTGAGAGCTAGCTTCGGTGACGATCTGGAAATTTGGATTTCCGATGTGTCTCGCGACACCTTCGACGCAAACGAACTAGATGACCTCGGTACGGACTTTGGCTACTTCGTGATGACTGGAAACCGCAAGCCAGGCGGAAATGGCGCACGCATACTCGCGAAAGCGGCGTCGGCACAAACTGCAATTGAACTATTTGGAATACTTACTTCACGCACGAAACGCTGTGCGGTACTCGCCGAAGAACACGGCGATTCCTCTCTTGGGGAGGTAGCACAATTTCCCGTCAAACGCGAGTCCCGCGCGGCGAAAGCTGCAACGAAGAAATCTAAGAAGTCCGCTGCCATCGCCCCTTCCAAGTCCGCGAAACCGGATGTGACATCGCCAAAGACACGGCGCGCTTCGCCAACGCCCCGTTTGGTTCGCGGCGATGATCTTCCATCCAAGCCGCATGCGCAGCGTAAGCGTGAAGGTGACGAGCGCTGACGAAATGATGCTGACCTGAAATCATCCGGCGCAAACGCGCGAAGTAGCTTTCAGCTTGGTTCGTGCAGATGCCGTTGAGTAAGTAAGCCTCGCTGTGATTGATGCGATGCGTCTCATAAAGACCGTGCAGAGCGTCCCAATGGGAAGCCTCGTCAGCATGGACCGTCGAACCGGGGCTAACGACCTTCGGCACGATATCGACGCCTTCTGCTTCCTGCTTCGCGACGAACGACAGCGTGCGGCCCTTGCGCTGGCGCACGACGATGACGACGCGGCGCTTGCCGGTTTGATGTTCGGACAAGCGGCGGTCAACACGATCTTCGGCCTTGTTGGCGGGACGAATGTGACCGCCGAAATAGGCACCATCAATTTCGACTTCGCCCGATAGCGTGTGATTGCGCGTCTCGGCAGCAAGCGCCTCGCGAAGCTTGTGAGCCAGAACCCAAGCCGTCTTCGGATTGCATCCGGTGTCGCGTGCAAGCTGGAGTGCGCTCACGCCCTTCGCGCCGTTGACGATGATCGCAATGGCCGCGAGCAAATCCACGTACATCATCTTGCGGCTGGCGAAGATCGTGCCTGAGGTCGGGCTGTACTGATGCCCGCAGCCCTTGCACTTGAAGCGGCGGCGCTTGGCGATGAACCAATGCTCCAGGCACCCGCACTTCGGGCACGCCGGCTCACCCTCAGTCTCCGGCCAGCGGAGCTGCTTGAAGAGCGCGAAGGCGGCATCTTCGCCAGCGACGTAGATATCGCGAACGTTGAGGGTGCGGGCCTTGGCTTGAAGCAGGAAGGTGGTCGCCATTTGCACTATCTCCGATACATACGTATCGTATATAGTACGTTATGGCATCGTAGACAAGGGCAGAAGTATCGCTTATAGTATGAATTGTAACGTATGAGATACAATCATGCCCGAAAAGACCGACTGGGAAGCCAAAGTGGCCAACCTTCTGAAAGCCGAGCTAAAACGCCATGGGGTGACCTACGCCCAGCTTGTGGAGAAGCTCGAAGCGATCGGCGTGGAGGAGAAGGAAGTGAACATCCGCAACAAGCTGGCGCGGGGGAAGTTCAGCGCTTCTTTTTTCGCTCAGTGTCTGGTCGCGATTGGTTCTCGGGAGGTTCGCTTGGATTGACCACCGGGGGCGCCGGGAATTCCGGCTCTATGAGAAAAACCAATCGCGTCAGGCTCACCAGGATCAACACCTGCCAAAGCAAGATCACGAGTGCCATTGAGTTGAATAGCGCTTCGCATGTTTGGCCGCTGCACGAGATGGGCTTGAGCACCACCACGGCGGTTCCACCTAAAAATAATCCGATTAGCCAATAAGCCGCCTTCCTCAGATTAAAGCGCGACTTTGATAGAGCACCCTGAGTGTTATGTCGCTCTTCTATTGTGTTGAAAGCCAAATGGATATTGGCGGCCGAGGCCAGCGTAATAGCAAGAATCACGCTCAGTATATTTAAGAATTCGTGGTTCACGAAGCCTTTCAGAAAGGCATTTGAGTCGCTGAGTAGATCGGCTCGCACCACTGATATCACCAGCATTACTGCGCTACTGGCGATTATCGAGCAATACGCGATGGTTTTATTCATTCAAAAAATCCTTCCGAGCATATTCGAAAGGCTTGACCAGAATCCATCGCCTGCCTTGTCAGTGTGTTCCGCATCAATTGTAACACGCTTGGCGTGATCTTGCGAATTGTAGTGGGCCCCATCATTAGCCCTTGCCCTGACCGTTCCGGCGCCTTTTTCGGTATAATCAATGATGGGTGCAATATTCTTCGCAGTGGTATCAAGAGACGTATCGCTCGTTAGCGTTGTCCGAACACGGGCCGCATTGTTTTTATCACGGAGTTTCTTAAGCTCTTCCGTGAAGTCATCGGGCCCATCGAACATGTTGGGCACAGCAACGTCAAACGACAGCGTCTTGATTTGATAGCCGTGAAGCTTCGCAAAGACCCAAAAAGACGCTTCCTGTACAATCGCAAATACCTCCGCGAAGAACGGCTCCGCGTCACCTTGCGTGTTCATGGACCTCACTAGAGATCGCAAGACTGCCAAGGCTTTTCCAACGTCGTTGCTTTGTTCGAAAGCTATTTTTTGTCCGTCTTTGTGGTCTGTCGGGTCGATGAGAATCAGCGCTGCCCGCCATGACTCGTGAAGAGTTGGCTGCAACCCCTCATCCGGAGAAGTTACCTCGGGTAAAAATTTGGCCCTGGCTATCCAGCCGCTAGTGATGCGCGTGGGTAGATATTTCTCGCCCATCGGCTCTGGCACAAATACAAACGTGCTGCCGAAATGGGAGAATTCGCGTCTCTGAGAAAAGAAATCACGAATCCATCGCTCGCGACTAAAAGGCTTGCCATCTGTGTCGAGGCGTTCAAATGCGTCCGCTTGCCTTCTCTCCTTGAGAGAGAAGCGGAACAAGTACATATCCATGCAAAATCCCCATACTGAGCATGGGGAGTAAAGTTGTATAAGAAGGCGCACGAACGCAACCCATATTTGGCAGCTTGCTGACAATCTCGCTGCATTCGGGCGCTGCAACATATCAGCCCCCTAGCATACCTGGAGGCGAGCTACGCCTCCAGGTACCTTTGCGCCAGAAAGCCGCGTCAATCTGGTCTTTGACGGTTTTCTTGGCGTTGGCCTCAATAGGCAGAAGCTTGGCGCTGAGTGCTTCTTTGTCGGAAATCGCCGACTTCAGTTTATCGGCAAGACCGCTTTCGTGGTCGGCCCTAGTCTCTTTGACCAGCGTCACGGTCTGCGAAATTGCTGATGGCTGGGGCTGCTTGGGTAGTGTTGCGCCCATGGCAATCATCTGGCGATCCAGCTTTTTGAGAGTGAACATTCGCTTGCACTCCATGTGTTGCGTTAAGTCCCTAGCATCGCATTCATTCTATCGTGGCGTCAAGGCGTAGCCGATTCTTGCCCTTGTCAAGGGCCTCGAATCTGAACATACCTCGAAATCTCTGGGGGAGAACTATCCATGAAAAATCTGCGCATGAAGGGCCAAGCTTCGACTCCATCGAAGCTTTTGAAAGGCTATGCCTATGGAGGTCGTGTTGCTCGTGCTGATGGCGGGCGCGTCTCCAAACTAACGCAAGGCTATGCTGCTGGCGGCATGATCGGCGATGAATTGTCCGAAGATATGGGTCTTTGGGGCTTTGATCATGGCGAGCCCGATGGCGACGAAGCCATGCCGCGTCTCGATAAGCCCATGCGCGGAAAGGGCAACACGACTGTCAACGTGATTGTCTCGGCTCCCGCTAAGCCAGAAGCGCCGCCGATGCCGCCTCCCATGCCGATGATGGCTCCTAAGCCTCCAATGCCGCCTATGGGGCCACCTCCTGGTCCTGGTGGCCCTCCTGGAGGCAATATGGGCATGCCTCCGCCTCCTCCACTTCCCGGTATTCGCAAGTCTGGTGGCCGTGTTGGCTATAAGGACGGCGGCGCTGTGAAACATCCCGGCAAAGATCGTGTCTCTCATATTATGCGCAGGAATGGCGGGAAAGTCATCGATGCGGGCTCGGCTTCCGGTGTTGGGCGGCTTGAGAAGTATGCCGCTGGCGGCTCTATCAAACCTATCGAGGAAATGCAGAGCGACGATGCCATTCGCCAGCGAATCACAAAACGCGCCGCAGGAGGCAAAGTTAACCTTGATGCCGGTTCCGGCTCTGGGATAGGGCGCCTCGAAAAGTCTAACCTTCCAATTCCTAAAACGAAATGAATTCGTATGACCAGTTCTTCGCTCAAAAGCTAAATGAGCGCCTTCAGGAAGCGCGGGCCGCGTCCTTCGAAGCTATGGAAGCTCGCCTTCCTGAGAAAGATTACCAATACCGTTGCGGTCAGTTGCGTGCATATGCGGAAGTCGTTGAGATGATGAAGGAAATAAGAAAAGAACTCAACGCTACGGTATAGGCAATTCACATGAATTACGATCCAACCGAATTGCGTCTTCGCGCTTTGGAGCTGGCCGTCGAGGCACGCAACATGCTGAGCATCTATAAGGCTGAGGATTACGCAATTGCCGCTGCTGTGTTTTATGCGTTTCTCACAAACGAAGAAGAACCCAAAGAGGAACCATGCGAGCCAACGTCGTCGAACTAAGTCAAGCTGAAGACCCGAAAGAGTATATTCTAAGGATGGCGAAAAAGCCCTTAAAGGGACACGTCACTCTTGGTGACCACGTTTTGATTGCCACATACATTCGTCCTAATGTCACTAGAGGGGGTATTATTCTGACGGATAAGTCTATCGAAGAAGATAGATGGCAGAGTAAAACTGGTCTCATTCTCGACGTTGGGCCGTCTGCCTTTAAGTTCGAACGCATTATTGATGGCAAGGTCGTGCATATAGACATTCCTGGGCCCACACCAAAAGTTGGCGATTGGGTCCAGTTTTTCCCGTCCGACGGTCGGGAATTCTTCGTTGGCGCCAAGCACGAAGATGGCGGCATTTGTTGCCGCAAGATTTCTTCTCAGTTGCTCAATGGTATCGTCGAAGACCCAGGCTCTATTTACTAGGAGGAATTTTATGACTGCAATGGCGCCAATGCCGAACGATGACCCGATGATGGTCGCGTGGAACGCCTACAAAGCAGGCGATGAATTTGCAAATAGCAAGAAATGGGCTCTAACGCTTGCGCCTTTGGTCCAGTTCGGCGATCCCAATGGTGACATGAAGCGTTCTTGCGAAATAATGTCGATTGAGCGTCGGGAGCGCAACGTAGGTGGCGCTTTGTGGGCTGCTTTCTGCGCGGGCTTTGCTGCATCTAACGGCAATATGGTTGTTTGAAAGACGCAGTTCTTATCGCACTACAGGGGCATGAGGGGGAACTATGCCAGACGACAATAAGCTCACCGTAGAGCTTGAGGCAGAAAAGACAGCCGAGTTTGTCATCGACGACAAACCAGAGGTTAAGTCCGAGCCAACGCCCACGTCGCCGGACGTTAAAGCACCAGAAGTCGCTCCCGTCGTCGTTGAAGTTGAGCCAGCGCCAGAAGCTCCTGCAAAGCCAGCCGAGCCTGATCCGGCAGTCGCAGAACTCCGCGCACAGCTCGACCAGATGACGCGCAACGCTCACATGGAGCGCCAGCGTTCCGACAACGAACGCTCTCTACGTGAAGAGGCGGAAGCCAACGCCGTTAAGGCTCTCGAAGTTGCCGAAGCTCGGCGTTATTCGCAAATGCAGGCCCAGGCCCAAGCGATTTCTAATGCCATTGCTGCGGAGAAGGCTGATGCTGAGTCTCTGAAACAGCAATTGCGATCAGCACGCGAAGGCCAAGATATCGACCGGGAAACCGAGATCGGTATGAAGCTTGGTGAAATCGGCGCGCGTATTGCCCAGCTCAAGGACGGCAAGGATCAGCTCGAAGTTGCTCTCAAGGCGCCGCCGCGTAAACCGATTCTTCCAGCTAGCAATCGCGAACGGCTTCCAGAGCGTCGCGCTGAACCACAGCCACAACCGCAACAGCCACCAACAAGCGGCGATCCGGTCGAAGACTTCATTCAGCGTCTATCGCCGCGTACACAAGGCTATCTGAGAGCGCGAGATCGCAATTGGGTTGCGGACGAACGCTCCAACACCAAGCTTCGTGGGGCCCATCAGATTGCGATTGCGGACGGTCACAACATCGATAGCGATACTTACTTTGAAAAGATCGACGAGATCATGGGTTATAAGACCAAAGCCGATCCAGTAGTTCCCGCTGCTCCTGTGGCTCGAAGAGCCGCTGTTGCTGCCGCTCCCGTCACGCACAAGGGCGCAACCAATCCAAGCGCTGTCAATGGCAAAACCGTAACTCTGACGCCACGTCAACAGCAGGCAGCGAAGGACTTGGGGATTCCGCTCGCGGAGTATGCGAAGCGCGTTTACGAAATGAACAAACCAACATGGGGCGGCCCGAAGTTCGGACAGAATAACTAAAGGAGAATTCTACAATGACCACAGCACGTAAACCGGCACGCACGCCTGCCGCACCGCAGGATATGGGAAGCGGCATTAACGACACAGCAGGCCAGCAAGCTGAAGCTCTGCGCGAGGCTGCTCGCGAAATGGCAAGACCTCATATGCGCGATCTTCTGCCGGGAGAATTTCTCAACCGTGCGGGTGAGATCGTCTCAATCAAGCGCGATCCAAAAACCAATATTTTCGAGATTCCGGCTCACCTTCAAGACCCGGAATACACCCTCGAATGGAAGCGCGAAGAGACCTATGGCAAGCGCGATGATACCCATCAGGTGCATCTGGCCGAAAACGGCTGGCGTCCAGTTCTTGTCGAGCCCGGCAGTCCATGGGCTGGCCATTTCATGGAAGTGGGCTACAAAGGCCCTGTCCGCCGTGATGGCATGATCTTGATGGAGCGTCCGGCTGGGCTTACCAAGATCGTTAAAGAGCGTGAGAGGCGAGAGGCTAATGGCCAGATGCAGGCCAACGTTGACCGCTATAATGGGCGCCGCGCCGTTGAGGTGCCGCAGGGCTTTACGACCAATAACCCGAACGTGCCTTCGCGGGTTCAGTCAAGTTATGATATTGGTCCGGCACCGTCGAAACATCAGCTGGCTATAGATTAAGAATTGGGGGCTTAGGCCCCCTTTTCATTTTCGGCGATAGCATCGCGCATCATTCGTGCAGCTCGCGCCAACTTTTTAAGTTGAAATGGGCTTACGTCTGCAGGATAGCTCAGGCATCGACAGCCGCCATTCGTGTGTTGTCCATTGGCTCTGCCCTTGATGATGCAATAGCCATCACCGCACCCGCCAAGTTCGTCGGCAACGCTATCATACATAGCAATTGCATCAGCTAATTTACTCATCTCCCCATCCACTCCCGTGCTGTCTGCTCCATAAAATCCCTGACTTTGGATGTAGTGCTTTCCGGTAGATCAGCCTTGCGCCAGCGTTTCTCAAGTTCTGGGTTTATCAGTAGATCAATGCAGAATTGTCCCATCTTGGCACGCGAGGTACAATCATGATCTTCCGACTTGATTAGCTCCACTGAAAGTTCTTCGGCGATCTGAGTGGCGCGAACCATCTGGTCGAGAATATAATCACCTGGATTAGGTTTGGTCTTGGGCACGCGGCACCTCACGAGCAACAAGTGGATTTACGATCTTCTTGACCGCTGATATGCGATCTACAATGCCATTTGTAAAGGCACCTTCCATTCCGGCAAACACACTGTAGATGGCAATGTAGAAAAACATATTGCCAGCGAACGTAATTGTTGAGCGTACCATTCCCCATGGCAGAAAATTAGTAAATGTCAGGATCGCGAATGAAATACCAAAACGAACACCGGCAGCCGCCATTGAGCGTTTTGTAGGCAAACCAATCGCCGACATCCTCCATATTGTATGCCCCCAGAAAATCATGAGTCCAAGTATGGTGGGGGCCTTGGCTGTGTCCGACGCCAATATCTTACTCCAGGCGTCTCGAATAGAGTTGCCATCGTAAAGTTTGGCAATGCGCCCCGGCCCATCTATCAAGACGCGCTTCTGCAAGTCCTTGTCCATGTAGACTGAGCACATGGCGGCAGCTAAGGCTACGGGGTCGCGTGGTGGCGCCAAACGCCCCAAATTGCCAATTACCTCCTCTACGTCACCAACATTGGTAGAGGCTATCGGAAGTCCGGATGCTAGAGCTTCCGCAATTACGATTGGGCTATTTTCTACCGCTGACGAGAGCACAAAGGCGTTAGCTGCTGCATAAACGCGCTCAACTTCGAGAATTTCTCCAAGGCCGGTCACGCCATCACCACCATGCTTGCGCATGAGTTCTCGGAACTCAATGCCGTCTGTGCCGCGCCCAACGCAAACAAGATGAGCATCTGGCTTGCTGGCTTTGACAATAGCAAATGCCTTAAGCAGCGTTTCGTGGTCTTTGACGGGCGGATCAATTCTAGCGGCGTTGACGAAAACAAAGCTTTTTGTCGATCTGGTCTTGGAAACGCTAAAGCGTCCTAGATCGATCATGTGGCGAGCGACAATTCCGTCCGCCACACCAAGAGCCATCATGTCTTTGCGGGACAAATCCGAGACATAATGGATTGCATCCACGGAGCCTTCCTTAGAAAGATCGACGTATCCTTGTAGGCGATTCTTTCCGGATGGGGTATTCTCTTGCGTCGCTGAGGCATGAAGGCTCCAGACCGCTCGGACTCTAGCGACGCGGCGCAGCACCGAAGCCGCCAAATGTCCAACATGAGACCATCCAACAACAACAGCCGGGCGCTCCCAAGACAGAACGAATGCCAGTTTTGCTATGCCTTTAATCTTTTGCCATATGCCAGTCCTGTCTCCTATTCCCAAGCGGTAAATTGGCACAGAATCTGGTATTTTGTAGAAATCCGGCTTTGTTTCCATAACCACAATGATGTGCTTTCCTGGCACATTGGAAACAACATCGGAAAGAACCTTTTCAGCCCCGCCTTGGGCAATGGTGGGGATAATATGGAGGATTTTGCCGTTTTTGGCCTTGTCACCGTGTTTTTCGGCCAATCTCATAATGTCAGCCTTACGCGCATTGAGCGTACTCATACAAAACTCCACTGGTTGAATGTTCCCCAACGTTAACGTTCCTGGTTACTCATGGGCTCTGGACTTGGAGGGAGTGGCATCCAATACGTCCAAACGCCTGGATTCGTGTAGTTTCCAGAGTTCTGATTTAGTATGCGTCCATCTGCTAAGAACGGCCCATTAACTAACTCGATTTCGCATGCCCACGGGTCTCCTGGCTGCCAAGAGGTTACGAGAAATTGCGTCTTAGTTTTCGGGGCCGTTTCTATCGATTGCCATTCGCCCATGCTTGTACTCCAAAAATATCTTTCCTGACCCTTGACTTTAGCCGCGAATCCGATCCTAGTACAGCTACTCTGGGGATGGGGTCTTAACTTTCCACAAAACAATATAACGGTCTGAATCTCCAACAGGTTTCTCCTGACGGTGGCGGCCAGAACTGGGAGCTGTATCTAGTCTCCCGCTTCCTTTTGTCACTCGCCAGATGACAGCACTACCAGCCACGCGCTGTGGCCGGGTCAATCGCTTCCGATCTCCGCGCCGGATTGATCGAAGCCTTTAGTCGGGACCGCGCCGGTCCCGTTGAACCCGGCTCCTCTCGACGCGCCGTCGAGGTCCAAGCCAAGATCATGGAACTCGATTGCAATGGCAAACACCAATGCGCCATTCGGTCTGCGTCAGCTCGGCCTTAGTGGCGGTGCGGCAGCTCCGACTTTCGCACAGATTCCCTGCAAAATCGCTTACAACCTAACACAGAAGATTTTCCAGGGCGATCCCGTAATGATGCTGTCTACTGGTTATATCGACCAGTGGGATGCAGGCACTGCTGTTTCGCAGATGTGGGGCGTATTTGTCGGCTGCCAATTCATGGGCTCTGACGGCTCCTTCAAGCGCTACAACTACTGGCCCGGTGGCGGCAACCAAGGCACGACGGATATTACCGCCTTTGTGCAGCCTGCCATCCTGAGCCCGGCTCCGCTCTACGTTATCCAGACGGATTCGACTGGAGTGGTCCACGCCGATATCGGCGCTAACTTCGATTTCGAAGTCGCGGACGGCTCGACGTATACGGGGCTCTCTGCGGTTGTGCTCAACTCTTCCACTTCGGGCGCAACGACAGCAACGCTTCCGGCAAGGCTCGTTGGTCTCTGGTCAAACTACAATGGTTCCGGTGGAACCAATGTCGGTCCCGGCACCGAAGCTGGTGCTTACAATTGGGCAGTCATCGCGCTGAATAGCGGCGCTGGCACAACCGGCATTTAAGGGGGATTTGATCCATGCCAGTAGCACTTTCAGCCATCCGCGACGAACTCCTGCCGGGCCTCTTCGATGTCCGTGGAGAATACGAGCGGATTCCTACCCAGTATTCGCGTATTTTCGAGACTCGCAATTCTGAAATGAGCGTCGAGCGTTCAACCCAGATGCGCTTGCTCGGCCTGCCTCAGTATAAATCTGAGGGCTCGGCGACGATGTTCGATAATAACGCTGGGCAGCGCTTTACGTGGAACTTCGTCAACCAAGCCGTCGCGCTCGGTTATGCGATTACCCGTGAAGCCATCGCCGACAACCTTTACAAGACCCAATTCAATCCGACCAACTTGGGGCTTCGCAATTCGTTCGCTCAGTTTAAAGAAATCGTCTGCGCCAACGTTCTCAATAACGCAACGACTTACAATGCCCAGCAAGGTGGTGATGGTGTGGCGCTTCTTTCCACGTCCCATCCCTACGATCTCGGCGTCTGGGCAAATACACCAACTGTGCAGCTCGACTTGAACGAAAGTTCACTTCTCACTGCCCAGCAGACAATCCCGCAGACGTTTGTAGACGAAGCCGGACTGCGAATTTTGGCAACCGCCGAAAAGCTCGTGGTTCCGCAGGCTCTGCAGTCTGTCGCACACAGACTGATCTTTGCAGAACTCCGGCCCGGCACTGCCAACAACGATCCGAACGTTATTCCGGTCGTTGGTGGCGTAACCAACCGCAACGGCATCAAAGACTACGTGGTCATGAACTATCTCACGTCGCAGACAGCGTGGTTTGTCACGACCAACATCAAGGGTCTTATCTTGATGCAGCGCGAGCCTTTCGAGACCGATATGTGGGTTGATAACGTGACCGACAATTTGCTCGTGAAGGCTTATGAACGCTATTCAGTTGGCACGAATGATAGTCGCTGCATCTGGGGCAGCACACCGTCGTCTTAACCAGAACATGACAACCGAGAGCGCCTGGAAGCAGGCGCTCTCACCAAATGCGACTTAAGAGGGATTGTCATGCCGACAAACACCGCAGGCCCGCTGGCGACGACCAATCTGCCGGGCGGCATTACCAACGTCTATACCTACAATACACTCGGAAAATGGGCTACGCCTGATCCGTCCGTGGTGCATTCTTGGTGGGATGATTTCGACGATTATGTAGCCGGTGAATGGACCATTACCGAGACAGGTACTGGTACGCGTGCTGTCGGCAATCTGAATAACGGTATTCTGGTTATCACCAATGCCGCTGCCGACGATGATGCTAATTTTCTTCAATGGTCCGGAGCGACCAACGCCGCGACCGTTGAGACATTCAAGTTTGTCGCGGGGTATCCAGCGGTTTTCAAGGCACGTTTTAAAGTTTCTGACGCCACACAGTCAGACTTTGTTATGGGCTTGCAGATTACCGATACCACACCTTTGGCCGTCACCGATGGCGTGTATTTCCTGAAGCTCGATGGTTCGACGACCTGCAACCTGCTCGTCACCAAGAATTCTACGTCCACAACGACGGCAGCGCACACTATGGTCAGCGATACCTACGTGACGCTGGGGTACTATTACAATGGCGGTGATGCCATTGATATCTACGTCGATGATGCGCGCGTGGCCTCATCGGTAACCACAAATCTCGTCGATGATGAAGAGCTGACCATCTCCTTTGGTGTGCAGAACGGCGAAGCCGTGGCCAAGATCATGAGCTTGGATTACATTTACGTTGGCATGGTGCGCTAAATGAGCTTCACCGGCTTTCCTGACGGCACAACCTCGATAGGTGGCCCCGTCATCGCTGGCGCAGGATCGGTTTCTATTCCGAATTTCTGTGCCAAGGTGCTGTTCGTCGATTCGTCTACGGGAGCGCCCAGCGGTGATGGCACTGATCCATCGGCCCCTCTATCAACCATTGCGGCGGCGCTGGCCCGTTTTCAATCCGCTCAGGCAGGAGGCACCATCTATGTGTTTCCTGGCACCTATGATGAAAACCTGACCATTACCGTCGATTACGTCGCCATCATCGGCTGCGTCTTCGCTGGCTATGCGCGTCCCGACGTGGCTCCCGCTGCTGGAGCAGCCATAACGGTGGCGGCGCAGGGCTTTTATACACGCCACATGCGCTTTGTTTCAGAAGACACAGACAGCGTTATCCAGAACGGCAATGGCTTTGTTTATGACGATTGTGTTTTCGATGGCACAGCGGGGCAAGCGGCGACAGAAGCCAATCTGCGTCTCGTGCCGCACGCCACCGATGACAGCTTTACAGCCTCCGAGGGCATCATCGCCAATAGCTATTTCCGTGGCAGTACGTCTGGGGCTGGTATTATCATCCAGCATGGTCTTGCTACCGGCTCCGGTGTTGGCCCTTCAGACGTACAGATCGTCAACAACCGCTTTACCGCCAATGCCGTCGATATGCTGTCGGCTGTGAATTCGACTGGTGGCGGCACAGGCATTTTCACCAACTTCACTATCAGCGGCAACCAGTTTCTCACAGCGAGCGCAGCTTACGTCTACATTAATTTTGCCGCAGGCGCGGCGGGCGATCTCACCGCCAACAATGCGCTGATCTCCGGCAACTGGTTTAATGACGACGCCTTGATCTCGGCTCAAGTGGTGCTGACGGGTCAAGCCAAGACGTGCTTTGTCGGCAACTTCGATGCAGCTGGTGTCGTCAACGGCGCTGCCTTCAATAACTAAGCGGGGACACTCTCAAAATGAAGAATTGCTACAAACACGGCGGCAAAGCTGGGCATCCTGCCAAGGCAATGATGAGCGGTGGCGATCCCACGGTGCTCAGCGAAGCCAAGAAGAAAACCACGGGGATTATCTCAGGCGATGGTGCCAAGGTACGAGCCGACAAACCCATGCGGCGCGCTTCTGGAGGCCGGGCTTTGGCTCCTGCTTCTTCGAATTCGCCGATGGCGTGTACGGCTAAGCCTGGGCGCTAAGCCAAACTAGTTTCGCGCGGGGGAAGGGGAGGAGAAACGGGGGCACCAATTCTGCTCCCTTTCTTCTAGCAAAACGGAGATTGCTTGTGGGGGAAGTCGTCGTTCTTCCGGTTGTCACCAGCCTAGACGCTCCAGCAGAGCAGGCACTTAAACTTGCTCTCGCAGAAAACCTAAAAGACGCAGTGATCATCGGCTATCGGCAAGATGGCACGGAGTATTTCCGGTCGTCTATTGCCGATGGCGGCACGGTTATGTGGATGATGGAAAGAGCCAAACTGAAACTGATCCGGCTTGTGGATTCCATGACTGGGTAAGGACACATGCACAACGATCAACTGCATTTGCCTTTTGAGGACTATGCCAGACAAATGGAGTTTTTCTTCCTGCATTCAGAAATGGATTTCGTAGAAAGCCGCCCCAGCATAGATGATGTTGGGGAGAGGATATTCCAAGTCGATCTTGAGAAATACATCGAGAGCCTAACATGAAACCCGTCATCGTCACCGTTGGACCACTCGCCACTGCCGATGCCGATGGCTATGGGGCCTCACAGGCTATCGCAGGAGCCTATTCGGTTACACTCAATGGCGCTCTCTCTTCTGGCTTCACGGCCAACAATATTTGCGCCTCGCAGTCTCCAGGCTCCGCTGGTGATCTGACTATCGATGGTACCACAGCGGCGAGCGGAGTTGCTTATTTAGGAAATGGCGCCAGCGTCACGGTGACTTCGGCCGGAAATGATAGTGGAATTACTTTTACCGTTTATGGGCAGGCTCTCAACGAGGTTGGTGGCCGAAACCAATTAGCCGGTAATCCCAGCTACACATCTGAGACTGTTGCAGGGGCTAATGTTGGCGTTAGCTCGACGCGCAACAAGTTTCTCACCGTTACGCGCATTGCTGTATCGGCCGCGAGCGCTGCGGCTGTGACTGTTGGTACTAATGGCACGGTGACCGCTGATAAACCCCGACAGGTGATCTTTACCAGTGGTGGCAATGATACGGGAATTACATTTACTATTTACGGCACCGATTGGAACGATGATTATCTCTCGCAAGCTGTCACAGGTGCTTCGGGTGGGGTTGCCACCTCAAGTATGAACTTCAAGACGATTTCGCAGATTGTAACCTCTGGAGCTGTGGCCACTACGCTAACCGTGGGCACGAATGGCGTGGCGGCTTCGCGACCTATTTTCCTGGATCAATATGGCTTTGCCCCAACTTCGCTGCAAGTCACGGTTTCAGGAACTTGCAATTTTACGGTCATGCAGTCGATGGATAATCCCAACGACATTGGCTACGCAAACGTCACCTGGGTTAATCACCCCGATAGCGCTTTGGCAGCTGCGACGGCAACCGCGCAAGGCAACTACGCTTATATTCCCAACATCACCCGCATTGTTTTGAATTCTGGAACTGGAACTGTCGTTTATACGGTTCTGCAAGCTGCGAGCCCGACGTAATGCCAGGATTGATCGACAGCGATACGGGATTGTCCTTCGGCGAAGGACTGCAATTTCAGACGCAGATCGGCACGGCTGGATTTATTATTGGGCCGCAAGCGACATCGCAACAAGAGTTGGTATGGGGCGGGTTTAACGATTTCCTTCGATGGGGCGTTTCCGATTTGATTTGGGGTAGCTAATGTCAACCTTCGATTTCAAGGCCGCGACTCCAGATACGGCGGTTACGGACGCGCAATTCTATTTTGGCGCCGATAGCCAATCGGATGCCAGCCCGAAGATTTATCAGAATGTCGCCCTGCGCACGCTCTTGCTGGGAACGACGACATCCACTGTTGGCGTCGCCGCAGGCAAAACCCTTACGGTTTCCAATAGCGGTACGCTAGCGGGTGGCGACGCTTTTGTCCTGGCAATTGCGGCCGGGAAAACCGCGACGATCAGCAACACTATTACGTTCGCTGGCACAGACTCCACGGTGATGACGTTCCCAACCACGTCGGCCTCTATTGCCCGCACGGATGCGGCGAACACCTTTACGGGCATTCAGACCTTAGCCACCGGCCTCGCCTTTGGCGCTGGCGCGACGTTCGATGCCGATTACGCCGCCGTCTCGGCCACGGGCAACGATACGACGCAAACCGCCACCATCACCAAGGCAGTCGGCACCATTACCACGGGCGCGCTAACGACGGCGGCCGGTGGCTCAACGGCGGTCGTGCTGACTTTAACCGGCGTCGCAGCCGGTGATCCGATTTTCCTCACCAAAAGCGGCGGCACCAACACGCGGACCGTAGACGATTTTTCGGTCGTCACCACGACCGACACCATCACCGTGACCCTGCGCAATATCGATCTGATCAGCGCCTTCAACGGCACTGTTAAGTTCAACTACTTCTGGATGAAGGCGTAAAAACGCACCTGGGGGATAGGCAGAAATGAACGAGAGAATCTTCGAGGAAGAGGAGGCCCCAAGCGACGATGTGATTGAGGCCGCTGCCAAGATTTTTGGGTTGATCTTCACTGCTGCGATTATCGGAATTGTCTACATCGCGGTGAATTAAAGCAGCGCCAAACACGAGCCCGTCACCAGCCGCCCTACGCAGATACTTAAGGGCAGTCTGGCCTAAGAGCTGCTCAGTACGCTTGGGGGAACAAGAGAGCTGGCTCGAAGCGTGCGGGGG
>ERZ1292625.1540-Hain-H41-01um-R1-1540-length-26632-cov-42_pt1 | contig 26632 bp, 20 predicted proteins | sample MGYA00564400_ERZ1292625 | MGnify/ENA primary metagenome ERZ1292625 (study PRJEB36523, sample SAMEA6512639) | groundwater metagenome | collected 2019-01-08 | study: AquaDiva: Metagenomics assemblies of 32 groundwater samples | reverse complement strand
GTGAAGTTAATTGTTGCCGACAAAATAGGTTCTAACATTTTCATACAAGGGCACAAAAAATGGATTCATAGCTCAGTTGGTTAGAGCGTACGGTTTACATCCGTAAGGTCGTAGGTTCGAGCCCTACTGGATCCACAAATTTGATATAATAATTTTATTATATGCCGAGGTAGCCAAGGTAGTCACGGCGGGCGCCTGAAGAGCGTCAAATTTGTGTGCAACTCACAACCTCGGCACAAAAATATAAATGGCTCGCGGGATTAGCATAATGGTAGTGCATCTGGTTGCCAATCAGAGTGCACGGGTTCGATTCCCGTATCCCGCTCCAAAAAGAATTTAGTCCGAAAATACGACTAAATATATTTAAAATGTATCTCCAATAGTGTTTGAAATTATTCTTTTTAAAGTCTCAATAAAATCAATTCCATACATATCTAATATAATACTATACGTTGCATGAGTTTCTTTGGCTGGCCCAAAAAAAGGATTACAGTTTGGATCTATGACATATAATCTTCCAGAAGCGTCAATTCTAGTATCTATTCTTGCATAATCTGACATTTTTAGAATGTCGAACGTTCTTTTGACATAATCTTTTAATTTTAGTGCATCATATTTTTCATAAATTATATTGTCCCAATTTTTCCATTTTTTTTCAAAAGTCATAATATCTTCTTTTGTATCCCCCATTGTTTTTCTTTGTACTGTATAAACTTTAGTATTAACTCCATCAAGTACTGCAGAAGTTACTTCAATTCCTGCAATAAACTCATCTACTAATACATCCTGTTTATGTTTTTTAAATAAATCTTTAAGTTTTGCACGCAACTGACGTTCATTTTCACAAATGCTATTTTCGTCAATTCCTATACTGCTATGTTCAATGTTTAATTTGGGAAATAATGGATATCGAAGTGTTGGATTAATCATTTCAAAATGATTTGACATAAGTTGATGATCGGGTACTGGAATACCATTAGTTTCAAGTAATTTATACATTACAAATTTATTAGTACCAATTGACCAACCCAAAGCACCTGAACCTGTATATGGAATATTTAAAATTTCTAAAAGTCCAATTATTGACGAGCCAAGCCATGATTTTCCTCTTATAGAATCAACTAAATTAATTGCCATGTCAGGTTTATATTTCTTTAAATTAGAAGCTATGTTGTCATCACAGGCAAAAGTTTCAACTGAAATTTTTAATTTGGATACGTAGGTTGCTATATTATTTGCATAAATATCAGCATTTTCTTCAGTAATAAAATCATCTTCATTCTCAAAATATTTTCTTTTTACATCTGTATAGATAATTGCAATTTTCATTTTAATATCCCCATTCCCTCATCGTATTTTGAAGAAGTCTTTTTAAAAGCACAATAAATCTAATACCATAGGTATTCATGGCAAGTGAGATTTCTGATGTTGATTCTTTATATGGGGCAAAATGACAATTTGCATTGGCATCGATAAAATAATAATTTCCATCCTTATCCATTCTGGTATCAAATTTACCATAATCTCCCATTTTAGTTACAACAAAAGCTTTTTTAACTAAATTTTCTAGAATTGAATCATGATACTTTTCATATAAAACATGACTATAATAATGATCTGAAGCTTCACCCCAGACCAAATCATAATCTAAAAATTCATGATTTGTTTTGTTGTTCGGTAGATGAATTTTTCTTTCAACAACATAAACCTTTTTATTGTATGAATGAAAGATAAACGATGCAAATTCCCTGCCATCAATGAATTCTGAAACAAGTACATCTTGATAATAAGTTTTTAGCAAATATTTAAGCCTTTTTCTTAATTGTTGTTCATTTTCAACTACCGATTCTCTTTTAATTTCAACATTACTATGCTCCTCATTTAATTTTAGAATTAGTGGAAATCTTAATGACTGGTCCAACGGCGTTTTATTACTAGTCATTAATTGAAACCTAGGGACAGGAATACCGTGCTGTGATAGAAGTGCATATATTAAATATTTATTTGAACCTATGGCAAAACCTAATATATCAGCACCTGTATATGGAATTTCTAATAGTTCAAGTGTTGCAGGAACCGTGGCGCCAAGATAATCGTAACCCTTAACAGTAGTTACAAGATTTATTGCCATATCAGGATTCTCTTTTTTTAATTCTCTTGCCATACTATGGTTGCCTTTAATAAAACAGACTTTTACTCCAAGTTTTTTTAAATATGGCTTAAATGTTAGAGCCTCTTCATATGATCCTTCAACTGTGTAATATTCTTCATCTGTTGAAAAATATTCTCTCTTTTCATCTGTATATAAAATTGCAACTTTTTTAGGTAGACTTCCACCGTTATGATTATTTTTTGCAATTATATTTCTGGTATTTGGTGAATTTACAATATCTTTCATGTAATAATATCTGCATTAAATATAGTTATTCTGATATAATATGCAAGTAGTATTATCCGCTCCTGTAGGTAAATGGATATACCGCGTCCCTTCTAAGGACGATTTCTCAGTTCGATTCTGAGCAGGAGCACCTGGTCCCCGACCTCCAACTGAGGCTAGTTGCGGTTCTTCCAAATTGGTAATATTATTTTTGCAACAGTTCCAACAGCAACATTGCTTTTAATTTCGATATTACCACCGTGAGCTTTAATTATACCTAAAGAAATAGCAAGGCCAAGACCAGATCCTACAGTCTTTGCTGTTTTTGAACCTCTGTAAAAACGATTAAAGATTTGATCAATTTCTTCTTTTGAAATGCCGACTCCTTTATCTTTTATAATTAAAACTGCTTTTGTTTTTGACTTCTGTAGGGAAATTAAGATTGGTTTCTTGTTCACTGTATACTTTATAGAATTTTCTATTAAGTTTAATATTGCTCTTAAGATTTTCCCTTCATCACCTAAAATTTTTAATCCCTTTTCTACATCAGATTTAATTTCAATACCTTTTGGCATTCCTAACTTTGTAGATATTTCAATTAAATCCAATACCGAGTCAGAAAAGTTAAAGACTTTGTAATTTGTAGTGCTTTTATCAGCACCAATCCAGGCCAAATCCAAAATATTACTTACTAAGATAGACATTTTATTAGCATCAATTAAGGTATCATTTAGTGCTTTTTTGTATTCATCTTTTTGTCTTTCTTTTGAAAGAGTAACTTCTATTCCACTTTTTAATGTAGCTATTGGTGTTTTTAATTCATGAGCGATATCGCCGATAAACTGTCTTTCCCTTGTAAATGACTGCCCTAATCGATCTAGTAAATTGTTAAAAGTAATAGACAACTTTTCAATTACATCGTTTGTTTTTGAATTACTTAGACGTTTGTCTAAATTTTCTGAACTAATATCATTCATATTATCTGCAATTTCAGAGATTGGTTTAAGTATTTTTAAGGCCAATAGTCTTGCGCCAAAAATTGTAGGCAGTATTAGAACAATAAATATAACACCAAGGGTTATGAGGAGTAGGTTTAATGAATTTTGGATTGCTTCAATAGGATGGGCAATTAATAAAATCTCTGATAACTTACCATCTACTACGAGTGGTTGCACCATAAATCTCATTGGGGTGTTGCCTATATTCTGATTTACATAAGATATTGAATTATTTTTTAAAGCGGTTTCATACAAAAACTTATAAGATAGATATGGAGTATCAGAACTTATTGAACTTTGTTTTACTATTCCGTTTTGACCAAGAATCGTGGTAACCATACCTGGAATATTATTAAATTGAGAGAGATTATTAGAATGATTTAAAAGCTCTTTATCAACTTCTTGAAAAAGAATTCTTGAGGTTACAATGTAAAAACTTGAAAATATTAACCCCGTTGTTATAAACAAAAATAAACTAAACCAAAAGGCAATTTTAAAATGAATGCTTTTGTTTTTCATATAATATATCCAACCCCATGAACAGTTTTAATTAGCTTATTTTTAAAGCTTTTATCGACTTTCTTTCTTAAGGCCGCAACAAAAACATCAACAATATTACTCATACCATCAAAGTTATAATCCCACACATGTTCAATTATCATAGTTCTTGTTACAACCTCGCCTTTACTACGAAGTAATAGTTCTAGTACTGAGAATTCCTTGGGAGTTAGATTTATATTCTTACCACTTCTTGTCACAACATGTTTCATTGGATCTAGTACCAAATCATCTGTAATTAAAATTGGAGAAGATTCACTGTGGCCCCTTCTAATTAAAGCATGTACCCTTGACTTAAATTCAATAAATGAAAATGGTTTTGTTAAATAATCATCAGCTCCACTATCAAGACCATTTACTTTTTCTTCCACTGTACTTCTTGCAGTGAGCATTAGAATTGGTGTTTTAATTTTCTTTTTACGCAAATTTTTACAAACTTCCACGCCATCAATTTTAGGCAACATCAAATCAAGAATTATTAAATCATATTGTTCACTTTCGGCTAAATACTGGCCTTCCTCACCATCAAAAGCTGCATCAACTGCAAAACCATCTTCAATAAATCCTTTTTTAATAATATTATTTAGCCTCACTTCATCCTCAACAACAAGTATTCTCATGGGGATATTATAGCATCGTAGATGCTGAATCTCATACTCCACAACCACCACCTGTTTTTGGTGGTTCTTCAACTAATCCTTGTTCTGCTAACCATTTTTTAATATTTTGTGCAGCAGTTGCAGAAGAATAATCCTTTGACAGTAATAGCTTTGCATCAATGTCAATAAAACTAATTTTTTCTTTATTCTTAAAATACAATGCAAGGTCATAATAATTTCCAGGGAACCAAAAAGCGTTAAAATATTTTCCCGCCTCGTACATCTCTGACTCTGTGGCACCATTTGAAGCCATAAGTTGCATCACTCCCAAAAGTGCCATTCCATGATTACAATCAGGAAAGGCAGTTGAATTGTTACAACAAGGTCTAAATATATTAGACGCTACCTCATTAACCAACTCTTCTTGTTCGATTGTAAGGGGAATTAACACATTTTTAGAGTAATAATTCATGGTATTGCCTTTAGCCAGTGACCACCCACCAGTTGAAGCAAAGTTGCCGGCTCCTTTTATCCCGTCATATTCTATCATTTGCCCTTTATCTAGTATTTTTGATTTATTGTTTAAACCTACTGCCCAAAAGAAATTGAGTAAAAAGTAGGAGTTTTCTCTATCGACTTTAATTTTTTTATTTGATCCAATAGTTAAAATTTCTTCCTGCTCGGTAGTAAGAGGTTGATTTGATTTTTCATATACGCTTTTAAATTTATTAATGTCAATTATTCCAGACTTTAACATTTTAGGACCTAAATCATTAAAACTTGCATTAATTTCATAACCGTTTGCTGGATTTATTTCATCAAACAGCTCACTATTATTTGATTTTGTTGTAATAATGTTTGTAGATTCTTTTTTAAACAGCTCTAAATCTTTTAAAAGTAAAAAAATATTTATTAAAACACTTACAATAATTATTATTAATAAAATATTAGTTTTTTTCATTTTTATATTTTAATAACTTGTAAAAAATAAATAGAATGATTGTGAAAATACCTAAGTCAAAAAATGGATTTTGAAAATATTTACTAACTTCAAAAACTATAATTCTAATTTTTTGGCCATAGCTGTCACTTTCGTTCATTTGTAATTTCCCTTGAAAATTGAGTATTGCTATAGATATTGAGGTTATGAAAAAAGTAGCAGACCCTAAATATTTCAAAATGTTGTAATATCTTTGTCTGTTTGCACCACTTACTTTACTTACTGCTTTTTCATAGAACATAGACATAATAAAAAGTGGCATTACTATCCCAATTACATAAGCAATCGACACAAAGAATGCTTGGAATAAACTAGGTGATAGTGAAGTTAAGGTAACAGCTGCAAACAATACAGGTGCACAACAAGCAGAAGTAAGACCTGACATAAGGCCTAAACCAAAAACACTTACAGTATTAACTTTTTTATCTTGAATTCCTGTTACATGAAATATTTGAGGTAAATGGAAAATTGGCTTTAAGGTCATTATTCCCATTAAAAACATGAACAATGCTCCAATATAATAAATTTGCAAGTGATATGAATCTAAAAATAGTATTACAAATCTTAAACCTAAAGCAATTGGCACAAGTATAAATGCAAGACCTACCGCAAATATAAGCGTGTAATACATTACCCTTTTGTTTTCCTTAAATATTGTTCCTAAATATGATGGAAAAAGAAATGTAATACAGCACGGTGCAAAAAGTGCCAATACACCTGCTAAGAAAGAGGCTGTTAATGATATTCCAAACAAAAAATTAGTATCCATAGTTACTTAACATAAGTCTTTATAGTAAATATTAATTTTGGATTCTCTGGATCGTTAGTTGATATATAAACGTCTCTTGTGACTGGTCCATAAACAGGCATAATTGAAGGGTTATAAATTACTTTTACAATTGCAGTATCATTTGGCGCAATGTCTGTTACATAACCGCTTTGTTTATGCATTCCAAATTGTTTTGTTTCAATGCCTTTATATAGGACTTTGCCAAAAGTACAGTTACAACTTGAGTTAATATTTAAAATTTGAAGCGGTTTGTTGCCAACATTATTTAAGGAGAAACTAACTTCTTTTATCTCATTAACCTTCATTTCTCCAATATCAATCAAATTTTCTTTAACTTCAGCCTTTGGCCTGTCAGCATTTTCAACCTGATATTTTTCTTGTTTGGGCGTTGGTTTTTGATCTTTTGTGGCAAAGTAAGCCATACCAAAAAACATAATTAAAAAACTAACCACAAGAAAGATAATTGTTTTAGTCGACATGGCTATCACTAAATTATAATCCTTAAAGTATTAAGATTTAGTGAAGATTATTTAAATAATCTCTCCATGTTTCTCAAGCATCATGTGATGGATTGCACCAATACTTGTCCAGATTGCAAAGAGAATAAGTATTCCTGTACAAAGTAATGTATCTACTTTTGTAATCCCAAAAATATTATTGTCACCACCCAAAATTGCACCTATAAATGTAAATACAGCTGTAAAACCTAAAACAACACTTACAACATGCATTATTTTTGATAATTTCATATATTAAGTTTCACCTCCACTCTTTTTAATGATACCGCATTAACTGCAACAATAATTGACGAGACTGACATCAAAAGAGCTGAAAACTCTGGTCTAAGTGTAATTCCGTATGTGGGATATAAAACTCCTGCTGCTATTGGAATGGCAAGAAGATTATAAATACTTGCCCAAACTAAATTTTCTTTCATCTTTCTAACTGTAGCTTTACTCAAAATAATTGCTCGAAGTATATCCATTGGGTCTGACTTCATTAAGACAACATTTGCAGTTTCTATAGCAACATCAGTGCCTGCACCAATTGCTATTCCGATATTAGATCGGGCTAAAGCTGGTGCATCATTTACCCCATCACCCACCATAGCTGTAAACTTTCTCTCATCTTGCATTTTTTTGACATATTGTTCCTTTTCTTCGGGCAAAACTTCAGAAAAAACTCTTTCAATTCCTAATTTCTTTCCAATGATTTCAGCAGTTTTTTTATTATCTCCTGTAATCATTGCGACCTCTAATCCAAGTTCCTTCATTTTTGAAACGGCCATTTGTGAAGTTTCTTTTACTAAATCTTGTACAGCAATTATGCCTGCAATTTTTGTATCAATTGCAATTAACATAATGGTCTTACCTTCATCTAATAATCTATTCACATCATCTTCTATTTTTTTGATATCAACATTTTTATCTCTCATCAATTTTATAGTTCCAATTAATATATTTTTACCCTCTACAATGGCCTCGACACCGTGCCCAGAAATCGAATTAAATTTAGTAACATCTTTTAATTTAAGCTTGTCTAAAGTAATTCTTTCAAGTATAGCTTTACTTAGTGGATGACCTGATTTTGCCTCAACTGAACCCGTAAGCTCTAATATTTCACTCTCTTTAAAATTATTTGTGATAATAATATCAGTAACTTTAGGTTTACCTTCAGTTAATGTCCCTGTTTTGTCCAATACTATTGCTTGAATTTTAGATACTTGTTCAAGAGTTTGTGCATCCTTAATTAATATATTATGTTTTGCGCCAAGCCCTGTTCCCACTGCAACTGCGGTTGGTGTAGCAAGACCTAATGCATCAGGGCAAGCTATAACAACTGTTGAAATTGCAAAAGTAAGGGCAAACATAAGCGGTTGACCTAAAACAAAAAACCAAACAACAAAGGTAATTAAGCCTCCACCAACGGCCACTATAACCAAATATTTAGCAAAACGATCAGCAATTTTTTGCCCAGGAGCTTTTGAATTCTGTGCTGTCTCAACCATTTTAACAATTTGTGCGAGAGCAGTATCACTTCCAACTTTCATTGCTTTAAATTTAACTGAACCAGAGGTATTAATTGAGCCGCCAATAACAGAATCGCCAACAGTTTTTGCCACAGGGATAGATTCACCCGTAACAAGTGATTCATCAATTGCAGTTTCACCCTCTATAATTACTCCATCAACTGGAACTTTGTCACCAGGCTTTAAAATTAAAATATCACCAACTTTTACATCTGTAGTAGAGATCATTTCTTCTTTTCCATTTCTAATTACCCTTGCTTGTGGTGGTACAAGATTAAAAAGCGCCTGCAGGGCATCAGTTGTTCCCCTTCTTGATTTCATTTCCATCCAATGGCCAAAAAGAACAAAGGTGGTAAGCATCGCAGAAGCTTCATAAAAGGTTTCAGTGCTACCCATTAAGGTAAAAACTATGCTAAATAGATAGGCAGCAGTAATTCCAACTGCAATTAATACTGCCATGTTTAGTGTTTTTTGTTTTACGGCTAAAAAGCTCGAATAAAGAAAAATCCAACCACAATAAAAATAAACAGGTGTAGTTAAAGCAAACAATATCCACTCTCTTTTAAATGGTAATGAAATATAAGTAAATAAAACTATTGGAATAGTAAGAAATAAAGACACAAAAAATTTATTTCTAATATCTATTTCCATGAGTTTAGCCATTTCGCGACCCGCAAGACCTGTGTGATCCATCCCCATGCTCATAGTCATACTCATTTTAAACTTGTCCCATGCAGATATTGGCATTTTGTGATCCATCTTCATTTCCTTCATGACCAAAGCCATGCCACATTTGGGACATACCCCTGCCTTTTCTGAAGTTACTTCTTTATGCATTGGGCAAGTGTACATATATTTATATTACATCAACGAAGAGGTTAATGTTTATGTTTTCCATCTTTCATCATCAAAAAATGCATTAATGGACAAAGAAGTAAAACACCCCAAAACAATAAATTATTAGAAGATACCTTAAAAACACTCATTGCTATAAAAATAACAACGACCAAAGATAAACAGATTGCAATCCACTTTTTCATATTTTAATTATATTCTCTAAACCATTAAGATTTTGTGAAGATCATTCTATTTTTATTATTCATATTTAATTTCTATTAAATCTTTGTCTCTCATTAAATAATTATCTAATTCTGTACTTTCTACCCCATTTACATACATTTTGTAACTACCATTTGCATTGATATCTTTACCCCAAATATTAAAAAATTTGCCTAGTTTTATATCATCTTTAGTTACAAGGCTCCACCTACTAAAATTATTAATGTTATAAATACAATAATCTTCATTTATTAATAATACAGTTATTATCAGGAATTGGTCCGACCAAAAGATAAAGAGAATATGAAAGCATTAAAACTGAGAGATACGATAATTCCATTCCTCTAAGTGGCATGAAGGCAACACTCCCCGCAAGCCCTAAAAATGTCAAAATTGGTAAACCACAAGCTGCGCAACCACTGCTAATAACTCCAATTATCGAACTTCCACCCACAATTAACCGCAAATTACCTTGAGATTTTAAATTTTTAACTCTTTGCAGGAGTAATGACAAATTTAGACCAGTCAAGACTGCTGTAATTATTAAAAGAAAAAATCCAATACCTGACATCGATATCCACATACCTCGTATGAGTCCTGTAACAATTTTAATCTTATATAGAAACCCGTAACTCCCTAAAAAAGTATTTCCAACTAAACTAGTATTCATGAGTAAGGTAATTAATGTAATATAAAATAAAGCAATTATTAAACTGGAGAGGAGGATTTTAGAGTAATTCATCTATTATAGTCTTAAAGACATTAAAGGGCTGTGCACCAGAAGTAAGTACTGCCTCAATAGTTCCGTCCGCAGTAGATTTTCCTATAAAAAATGACGGTGTACCGCTTGCTCCAACACTTCCTGCGTCACTTAAATCTTTTTGCACTTCGTTTTTCTGTTTTGGATCATCTAAGCAACTTTTAAACTTTTGAGTATTAAGTTTTAAATCATCAGATATCTTATACAAATCATCTTTAGTTAAACCATTTCCATTTGACTTGGTTCTTTTAAATATTTCATCATGATATTTAAAATAAGTACTATCATCTCCCTGCTCTCTTGCACAATTTGCAGCAATTGCTTCCGTGGTTGCCATTGGGTCATGAAAGGAAAGAGGAAGATCTCTAAAAACTAATTTAACTTTTCCAATATCAATATATTCTTTAATTAACTGGGGAAGGGTATCGTCAAAATGTCTTTTACAAAATGGACATTCATAATCAGAAAATTCAATAATAGTAACGGGTGCATTCTTATCCCCCAAAATTGGATCATCATCAATTGAGACTTTAACCGGACCACTTGGAACAGGAGCTTGTTGCTGTTGTTGTGCTCCGGCTTGTGGTTGACTTGGATTACTTTCAAGATACTTTAACTTAGTCCAAAATGATCCAAGGAAAAACACTGCAACAACTAATAAAATTGCCAAAATTGAAACAAAAATATTATTTTTCATATACAAAAATTAAGTATATCTAGCTAAACATTAAGATTTAATGAAGATTATGGATTGACCGTTTAATTTGACTGATACCCTTTGCTCAAGTTTGCTAATTGGTTTGCTCATTACGAATCATTTATCCATACCAGCAGAACTGAAGCGGGCAAATTCAAAGAACAAGATGGTAAACAAAACCATCATGATATAAGGAGCATAGATTGATAAATAATTCTTTTTGTTTGGCACATATTTTCTTAAAAGTAGAGAATTCCCTACAACTGAAACAGAACTAAGTGCCATTGCAAGACCTGCAAGTTCTGGTTTTAATACAAGACCCATAAACATAAATACACGGGCTGCAACAGGAATACCTATTACATTATAGAAAAGTGCAAAGAACATATTTTGTCTTATTTTTTGTACTGTAGTTTTTGAAAGATCTAAAGCATTAACTACATCTCTTAAATCATTTTTGATAATAACTATTCCTCCTGTTTCCATGGCAACATCAGTGCCACTTCCCATGGCAATACCAAGATCAGCCTGAGCAAGAGCAGGGGCATCATTAATACCATCACCTACCATAGCAACCTTTTTACCTATACTTTGTAATTTTTTAACTTCCTCGGCCTTATTTTGTGGCAAAACTTCAGCCATTATATTTGTAATTCCAACTTGCATAGCGATTGCATTAGCTGTTCTTTGATTGTCCCCTGTAATCATCCAAACTTCTATTCCATTTTTCTTTAAATTTTCCACTGCTTCTCTTGAAGTATCTTTTACAGTGTCAGCTACTGCTACAATTCCTAATATTTCTTTCTTTGAAGCAAGTATCATTGCAGTTTTTCCCTGATCCTCAAGTCTTTCAAGTTTTCTTTCAAATTTATCTATATCTAGATTTAGTGTATTTATCATTAATTTTCTATTTCCTAAATAATATTCAACTTTTCCTATTTTTCCCTTAACACCATGACCTGGAATTGCTTCAAACCCAGTGACTTCACTTAATTTATACTTTTCTTCTTCAGCATAGTTTACAATTGCCTCGGCCAATGGATGTTCTGATTGCTTTTCTAGACTTGCAGCAATAGTTAAAATATCCTTTTCATAAAGATTAGAAAGTTCTTCAATATCAGTTACTTCTGGCTTACCTTTTGTAATTGTTCCTGTTTTATCAAAGACAATTGTATTAATTTTACTGGCACTTTCCAAAGGCTCTCCACCTTTAATTAAAATTCCGTTGGTCGCACCAACCCCAGTTCCAACCATAATAGCTGTAGGGGTAGCAAGACCTAAAGCACAAGGGCAAGCTATAACTATAACAGCAGTAAAGGCCATTAAAGCAAAGGCTAATGTTGACCCTAAGAAGAAAAACCAAATAATAAATGTTAAGGTAGCAATTATAATTACGGCAGGAACAAACCAAGAAGATATCTTATCAGCCACAGCTTGAATTGGAGCTTTTGACCCTTGAGCATCTTCAACAAGTCTTATAATTTGAGAAAGTGTAGTTTCCGAACCAATTCTAGTGGCACAGAATTCAAAACTCCCCAATTTATTAATAGTTCCACCAATTACATTATCGTCAATATGTTTTTCAACTGGCAAACTTTCACCCGTGATCATTGATTCATCAATTGCTGATCCACCTTTTGTAATTACACCATCGACTGGTATTTTTTCTCCAGGCCTTACTACCAAAATGTCATTTTTGACTACTTCTTCAACAGGAATATCCAAAGTTTCACCGTTCCTTATAACTCTTGCAGTCTTAGCTTGTAAGCCCATTAATTTCTTAATAGCTTCTGAAGTTCTGCCTTTTGCTTTTGCTTCCAAAAACTTCCCTAGTACAACAAAGGTAATTAAGAAAGCTGCTGTTTCAAAATATAAATCTGGAATTTTTTCACCCATTAGTCCGATTAATGAATTATTAGTTGCGTAATAGATCATAAAATTAACGACGCTATAGAAGAATGCAACAGATGTACCAATTGCTATTAAACTATCCATGTTGAATGTTTTCATTTTTAAAGCGGAAATCATGCCTTTGTAAAATCCAGACCCTATATAGAATTGAACAGGTGTAGCTAAAATAAATGAAATTATTCCAATATAAGGATAAATAAAATTAGCAAACGGTAGAAATTTAAAGAAGTCTAAAAACATAAAATAAATCATCGGAGCAGAAAGAATAAAACTAGCCAAAAACTTATTCCATTGTTTTTTAATTTCTCCCTCTTGTCTTAGCGTTTGATTTTTGGATAATTCCTCTGTTTCTATTTGTCCCTCATATCCTGCTTTTTCTATAGCAGTAAGTAAATCTGACGATTTGACTAAGGAAGAATTGTATACAACTGAAGCTTTTTCTGATGCAAAGTTAACACGGGCCTCAGTTACCCCCTCAACTTTTTTAAGTTGTTTTTCAATTAAACCAGCGCATGAAGTACAATGCATGCCTGAAATATTTAATTTGACTTTTTGAAAGATTGTATTGTTCATATATTAATCAATTACATTAAATGATCCTGTGTACATTCCCATGCTACAAGAAAATCTAATAGTTCCTACTTGAGTTGGAGTAAATTCAAATATATTTTCACCAAGTTTCAAGCTAGTTCTTATTCCTAATTGCTGAGAGACAATACTACTGGCACACGAATAAATACTTTCTGAAGTTACTATCCATTTTACAGGGACTCCTTTTTTAATTGTAAATTTACTCGGGCTATAACCATTTGTTTTTTGTATCATTTTGACAAGCTGAACACCGTTTACGATTTTGACATTTTTATCAATTGAAATAGTCGTATTTTTTGCAAATATAGATTTTACTCCTAATAAATTTAGACCATTAGAAACATTAAATAGTGCCAAAAATACAACAATTACTCCTGCAGTTTTGAAAAATAATTTTGAACTTTGACCTTTAATAACTGATGTTAATCCACCCACGCCCAAAAGCCCTGGTGTAGTACCTAAAGCAAATACTCCCATAGTTAATGCTCCTTGAATTGGACTCCCCGTGCTTATTGCATATAGTTGCATTGCTTGAGTAAATCCACACGGTAAAAAGAAAGTTGAAGCACCTAAAAGTGCAGAGTTTTTATCACTATATTCTGCTTCAGTTTTTTCTTTTACTCCTAAAAATTTGAATAAATTTTTCGGGAGAGTAAAAGAAACTGATTTTAAAAATGGGAATATGTCTATAAGCTGACTACCAAGAAGCAACATTACAAATCCTACTGCAACTATTAGTAAGCCTAAAACTGAAGTTGAAAGTTGGAAAAAAGATCCAGCTAGACCAATTAATGCTCCAAAAATAAAATATGAAACAATTCTTCCGAGATTAAAATAAAGATGAGGAATAAACTTTTCAATTTCAGAAGCCTCTGGATTAGCTTTAGCAAATTTTGCTGATGTACCAAGAACAAGACCGCCAATAAGTGCCATGCATGTTGAAATACCAGCAGTTAGACCGACAATAAAGACAACAGGAAGTGACGAATAACTTCCTTTAACTGATCCAGCAAGGTCGAACAAGCCAAATTTTTTAGCTATTAAAAATAATACTGTTGCAATAAAAAAAGCAAAACCTAATTCTATATAATCCCTTTTATTTTTTGAGAAATATGGAAGTTTTGCATTTTCACCTATACAGTAGCCTGCACATTCAACTGCGTTTTTGACATCATAGTTATTTAGTTTGTCTCTAAAACTAATATCAGCTATTCCATCTTTATGACTAACTGATACATCAGTGACACCTTTAATTTTTTTTAATTCTTCCTCAATTAGTATCTCACACGATCTACAGTGCATGCCAGAAATGTGAACTTTTTTATTTACCATAGTGTAAGATTACTATATCAAATATTAGGATTTTGTGAAGATCTAGATAAACAAAACATAGAAATTTTTGGTAAAATAAGTATAGCTTGCTTTCAAAATGTGTTTTGAAAATAAGTGTTATTGGTCTCGTAGCTCAGGGGTAGAGCGGCTCCCTCTTAAGGAGATGGTCGGAGGTTCAAATCCTCCCGAGATCACAGCATTATTTTTAATTATTCCCTCTTCAATAAAAATATTTTGTTGCAAATTACCACTTGATATGTAAGTTTAAATTTGCTTATAATTTGATTAGGCGAAGCCTAAGAGAGTTTCAAGCTCTGCTTATATTAAATTAGATAGAGTAAATGAAAAATAACAAACTAATTATTGATATTATTGTAATTATTATTCTTACTATTTTGGGGATTATTCTAGTTAAAACTCAAATTCTTCCCCGTTTAGGTGAATTTCGATGAACACTCTTGCTTACTACTCTGGGAAAATTGAAACAAGGAATAGAGATTGTTTTGTTGGAAATCAAAAAATCGATTGTCCACAGAACAACAAAGCATTTACTTTTACGGGAGATAAACTTGATCTTTTACCACAGATTCCTTCTCTGGAAAAACGTAGCGACCCATTATTCTTTGCCTTTCTTTTAATTTTAATCTTGGGATTTGTGGCGCTTGCCGTATTCAAGGTTAAGATTTTTGGTAAAACTTTAGGCGAATACATTAGGCCAATTTGGTATCTTATTCTTATTTCCATTGCGGCCGTAGCCTGGCAATATTTGTTTGGGCTTAAGATTGATGATAACTTCTTATCAATAAGGATAAGTCAGTGGGTTTGGGAGGCGTGCATTGCCATTTCGTCTTATAAACTAATCAAAGAGTCAAATTTTGGTTATGGTAATCTGTTTTTCTTAGGAATCTTATATAGCTTAATTATACACGGATTAAAGATAACTATTAGATATCTTATTTACGGAAAAACATTTTTATATTTGGCTGACAGATTTTTATACGGTAGTCTGCTTGTTATGGTAATTGTCTTTATGGGCGGATCAATGTTTCTTTTCTTTCGGAGAAAGGGAGTCATTAAATTTTAACGCTACCTGTCAGAAATATTAAGTGCGATATTTACCAGACACTGATCTTTTTGGTTTGAGTTTGAGATTTTGTCACAAAATACTTGATCATTGCTCAAACGGCTATAGTCGCGATAACAATCGTCTTTGGTTTCGAGACTTTCGATTCTTTCACAAATTAAACTGTATTGGCGGTTGCCACTGGAGACACTCTGGCAAAAAGAATTATCTTCTTTGAAAATAGCCAAACAGATATTTTTAGGGTCGCTATCCAGATTCTGACAATACTTTTCGTCTTTATTCACTAGGGCCAAGCATAAATATCTGACACTATATAATAATTACAAAAACGAGGGCAGCAAGAATTTTCATTGATTTCCCCCCGAACAATCTTTAGGACAGCTTTTTTTTGTTTCTCCCAAACCGGGTTCGCAGAAATTATTACCGCAGACACCACTTCCTTGTTTATCGGAAGGTAGGTTTTGCTCGTCCTTTTTTAATAATAACGAACTAGGATTCTTATTAATTAAAACCGCCATTATTGTAAGAAATAAAAATAGAATTGTTAACATTGAAAGGAAAATTGTAACTTTTTTACCGGTTAACTTTAAAAAAGAAAGTTTAGAAATATTAAATTGCATAAGAACCTCTTTTTGTTTTTCAAGGAATTTTAATTTTCTTAAAGCTGTAAAAATTCCAAGCAAAAGCGCAGAGCCCAGAAAACTAAAACCAAACAACATATCCGGAAGTTTTATTTGAATATTTTTAATAAGAGGTCTTCCTTCCATCCTTTCCCCCGTCATTTCCTGGGGTTTGGGTTCAATAATAGTTGTACAAGGAAATACTTTGTTTTGATCTTTATTAAAACTCTCGAAAAAATAGACAGATCCTCCTGTTCCGGCTGCTATATATTTTCCGTTACCAGAAATATCAATATCTTCAACATATTCATTAAAAGAAATTTCTATTCCCGTAGTTTTCCCTTTTTCGAAAATATGAAGCTTTTTATCTGTACCACCAGTTGCTATAAAAGTTCCATCATTTGAAATATCAACTCCCCCCAAAGCCTCATTCACTACCCAGGAAGCAACCGGTTGACTCGATCCACTTTCAAAAATGTATGCCTGCCCACCAAAAGTGGCAGCACCAATATAATTTCCGGAAGGGGTAAGGCTTAACGCTCGAACAGAGTTACCATTTTGTGTCGGAAATTTCCAAATTGGCTGCTGCTCACCTTTTTTAAACAGAAATATTGCACCTGCGTCTGATTCTGAACCTACCGCCAAATAATTTCCGTCAGCGGAAATTTTCCCCTGGTGTACGGGTGAATCACGAGTTAATTGGTCACTTTTTAAAATCGGTGTGTTGGACTCTTTGCTGAAAATATATGCTTTTCTGTCCGGGCAACCGGTCGATGCACCAATAAAGCTTCCGTCAGCCGACAAAGAGACGTCATGAAAATTACCAGAAGAATGATACTGCCAAAGAGGTTTCCCGGATTGGTCATTCCATAAAATCAGCAAATTGGAATTTAAATTTGATTCTTCACCCATCGTGGCTACCGCCATATATTTTCCGTCTTGTGAAATTGCCACATTGTAAGCTCCTCTGGTCTGGTATTCCCAGACAGGATTGTTGCTTGATTTATCGAAAGCAAGGGTTTTTTCTCCAATAGAGGCAATGATTTTTAATCCATCTTTGGAAATAGCTACGCCCCCTTTACTTTCTCCGCATTCTGGGCAGGTATACTTCCACATTGGCTTTTCTGGATTATTGGTATCAAATAGATAAATATGTTTAAAGGTTTTGGCTACGAGGTATTTTCCGTCATCTGATAAAGCTACACCCCCAACCCACTCTTCTTTAGTTTGAAAACTTAATACTTTCTGGCCTGTTTTACTATCTACAACCGTAATTTCGTTTTTATCAAAGGCGCTATCAAAAAGAACCGGCCCATTATCAGGGGAATCAATAATTGCAGCCCTGGCTTTTCCTAAACCGTTTGATGCCTCAAAATAATAAAAATTTGAACCTAATTTATTGGGAACAAATTTATAAATATATTGAACACCATTTTTATAATCATTGTTATTCTGATCCTGTTTTTCCATCTCAATTGGTTTGCCGTTGAAAATAATTCTCATATACTCAGGTTCTCTGCCCTCTTTGTCTTTGTAAGTAACGGTATAGGTATATCTTTGGCAAACCGGTCCCCAGGAAGGATAAACAAAATTATTAAAAAGCTCAGGGTCATTAGAAGTTTTTGGAAGTTTAGGAATCACTCCGGCAAAACCAGAATCTTGAATATTTTTATCTTCTGCAGAGGCGGATTGAAAAAGACTAAAAGATAAAAACAGAACTAAACCAAGAACAAAAAGTGTTTTTAGTTTCATAGGCAGACCTACTTTCATTAAATCAGAAAAGATGTCCAAAAGCAACTTAAACGAAGCATATCTACTTTTGAGGCTAATTCGGGGTACAACCACCAAACTAATAATCTTTTGTTTTCCACATTGACCAGATACCTGTTGATAATAATCTTCCAGAAGATTTTTCTTTTAATGTTAATTCACCATTTGTCACACTCCCTGACTTGGGTAGCTTATCAATTAATATATTTGCAAGACTGGTAGAAGATGAAGAAATAGCATAGGCATTAACAATTACAAAAAGGGGGGTATTTGAAAGTAATTGACTTACATTGTTAAGAAGTACGGGAAAATTTTTATTAAATGACCATATCTCACCATTTGGTCCATGACCATATATAGGAGGATCCATAATAATTCCATCGTATTTAACTCCTCTTTTAATTTCACGAGCGGTAAATTTAATGCAATCATCAATTATAATTCTTGCTGGTTTATCTTCTAGTCCAGATAATTTTTGATTTTCTTTAAACCAAGTAATTGCAGGACGTGACGCATCAACATGGGTTACTTTTGCGCCGGCTTCTAATGCATGTAAACTAGCTACTCCTGTGTAACCAAAAAGGTTAAGAACATTGGCTTGTGTCGAGTGTCGAGTTACGAGTTTAAAAATTAAGTCCCATTCAAATTTTTGTTCAGGAAATACACCGACATGCTTAAATGGAGTGAGCTTTAGCATTAATTTAAGATTATTATGTTCTAGAATCCAATGATCTGGGAAACCCTGTTTTTTTGTCCAACCATTATAAGCAGAGCTTGCTCTTTCAGAGTCAAACTTTGCATCAGCTTTATCCCAAACATCTTGAGACAGGTTTTTACTCCACATAACTTCTGGATCAGGACGATTTACGACGTATGTCGCAAATCTTTCTAATCTTCTTCCATCTCCACTATCTATTAGTTCGTAATCCATGTGTTTAATTTTTAATTTAAACGAAGCGTACAAACATTCCTGTTTGAATCTTCGTTGAAAGAGGCATTTCTTGTCCATCAAACTTAGCCCCATTTCCCCAAATTTTTGCTATAGTTATTCCTCTTGAAAATTCTGATCCAATTTCTCTGGCTACACCTTCTAGTGTATCATTTTCTTGTCGTATTACAGGATTGTTTGTGTTTGGTTTTTCATTTTTCTCAACAAGATAAACAGTAACTAGTTTTAATTTTTGCCAAATTATTTCTTTTAGATCGTCAACCCCATCTTCTTTGTCTGCAGAGATATATATTAAATCATCATATTTTTTACCCTTTAAAGTATCCATTTTATTTACAACAAAAATTGCATCTTTATAGACAATTCTTTGTGAGAAACTATCAATGATTTGATCTATGCTAATTTTTTCTTTTAGAATAATACGCCCACTTTTAATTCCAAATTCTTTTGATATCTCTTTTACATCATCTAATTCAAAATCTTGTTTAATGTTTGATACTACAGTCAATCCTCCTGAAATTTCCTTTTCTATGCGCACATTAGGTCTTTTTTTATTTATTCTAATCCCCGCCTTTTCTAATTCAAATAATATCTGATCAAAAAATTTAAGTCTTTCTGGATCTGTCATAATGACTAAAAGATCAGCTCCACGAGCAACAGATAATACTTCTTTGCCTTTACCTTTACCAGTTGAGGCACCTTCTATTAAGCCTGGAACATCTAATATCTGAATATAACCATCACGATATTTAAGCATTCCAGGAATAACAGAAACTGTAGTAAATGCATAGGCAGCTACTTTACTCTCCGCATTAGTTAAAAGGTTAATTAAAGTTGATTTACCAGCTGAAGGAGGGCCAATTAAAACCAGCGTAGCGTCTCCCTGTTTTTTTACTGAATACCCTCCCCCTCCGCCGCTACTTTTTGAGGTTGATTCAACCTCCTTGTCCTTAAGACGTGCTATTTTGGCTCTCATTGCTCCAATAAAGCCATTAGTTGCCTTATGATGTGGAGTTTTCTTCAAAACATCCTCTATATCCTTAATTTGCTGTTGTATATCTATCATAAACTCCTATTATACAGGCTAGAATGATATAATACTAAGTACGCGCCTGTGGCCTAACGGATAGGGCACCAGTCTTCGGAACTGGGTTTGTGGGAGTTCGATTCTCTCCAGGCGCACTAAAAGATATGTTATACTTAGTTCCAAGGTGAAATTTGTAATAATCTCAGGTGGAGTTTTGTCAGGCCTTGGTAAAGGCATAACCTCAGCCTCTATAGGACTTCTTTTACGATCCAGAGGGATTGCAGTCACTGCAATGAAATGTGATATGTATTTAAATGTTGATGCAGGGACAATGAATCCAATAGAACACGGTGAAGTTTTTGTAACTGATGATGGAACAGAAACTGATCAAGATTTAGGTCATTATGAAAGATTTTTGGATATCAATTTAACTAAAGAAAATTACACCACAAATGGTCAAATATATAAATTAATTTTAGAAAAGGAAAGAAAGTTAGATTATGCTGGTAAATGTGTTGAACCATATCATCATATACCTCCTGAAATAATTAAAAAATGGTACAAGGCAGGTGAAACAAGTAAAACAGATGTTGTCTTAGTTGAACTTGGTGGAACTGTTGGTGAATATGAAGGGCTTTTATTTTTTGAGTCAGTTAGAAGACTTAAACTGACAAATCCTAAAGATATAATTTTAATTCATGTTGGTTATCTTCCTGCCCCACCATCAATTGGAGAATTGAAATCAAAACCACTTCAACAATCAGTAAGTCAGCTTAATTCACTAGGTATAATGCCTGATTTTATAGTTTGTAGGTCAGAACTTGCAGTAGATGAAAAAAGGAAAGAAAAAATTGCAATGTCATCTGGTCTTCCTATTGAAAACATAATTTCAGCTCCTGACGTAGGTAGTATTTATGAAGTACCTATGCTACTTGATAAGCAACATTTTGCAGAAAAAATAATAAAACGCCTCATGCTATCGCATGTAAAAAACTATAAAAAGAAAGATCTTAAAAATTGGAAGAATTTAATTAAGAGTATTAATTCTGCAAAGCAGAATATTAATATAGGAATTATTGGTAAATACCAAAAAACAGGAGATTATGTTTTAAGTGATAGTTATGTTTGTGTCGTTGAGGCGTTAAAGCATGCAGGTTGGAAACTTGGACTAAAAATTAACTTGATTTGGATGAACGCAGAAAATTTAAATAATGATTATTCAAATCTAAATGGAATAATAATTCCACAAGGTTGGGGTAAAAGAGGAATTGAGGGAAAAATTAAAGCAGTAGAATTTGCAAGAGTTAATGATATTCCTTACTTAGGTCTTTGTTTTGGTATGCAAATGGCAGTCATTGAATTTGCCAGAAATGTATTGCATATGAAAAATGCAAATACTGAAGAAGCAGACCCTGAAACTAAGTATCCAGTAATTCATTGCATGAATCAGCAAAAAGAATTAATTAAAAAACATAAGTATGGAGGAACAATTAGACTTGGATCATATCCATGCAAAATAAACAAAAAATCAAAACTATTTGATATTTATAAGAGGGAATTAGTTAATGAAAGGCATAGACATAGATATGAATTTAATAATAAATTTAAAAATAAATTTGAAAAAGCTGGAATGGTTATTTCTGGAACTAGTCCAGATGGTAAATTAGTAGAGGCAATAGAACTTCCCAATTTAAAATTTTTTGTAGGTACACAATTTCACCCAGAATATAAAAGTAGACCACTCTCCCCCCACCCAATTTTTATAGAATTTTTGAAAGCTACCCTTTAGACTCTTTTTTGGTATAATGACAGTTGGTGAAGTAATGCCGGGGTGGTGGAATGGTAGACACACGGGCCTTAAGAGCCCGCGAAGCTAATACTTCGTGGAGGTTCGAGTCCTCTCCCCGGCACAAGACATCGGGGTGTGGCTCAGTTGGTAGAGCGCTGCTTTTGGGAAGCAGAGGTCATGAGTTCGAATCTCGTCACCCCGACACACAGAGAATCAGGCACAGAAACATTGCGTGCGATTGCGGGCGCACGCAACAAATCAAACTCAGATTTGTAATTTGCAGTCAGTTTTCGGTTATGTAAAAAGAAGTTCGAGCCGATGTTTTTTGCGAAGAGTGCAACTTCTTCGCAATTATTTTTTCCGTACGCGATTTTTGCCCCGGTTTTCGCCTTTCCTATGAAATCTTTGAAAGGTTCGAGCCAAAGATTACCTCCACTTTCAATTTTGGTTATTTCTTCTTGCAACTTTAACTTTTTCTCAAAGATTTCATTTTTCTTTGTCTTATAAATTTGAGGGTCAATTACTTGATCTAAGTAACTATCAAGTAAAATGTTTGACTTTTTGTCTAAACTATCAACTTCCATTTTTAAATTACTCAAATTTACATCTGTGTTTTGTTTTTCAACAATCTCATCTTCTTTTATCCACTGTGTCCATTTGTTTGCCCAAGTAATAGGCAATGCAACATCAGAAATTGATTTTCTTACTTGGGTTTCAATTTCTGGTGCTGTAACTGCTTGTTGCGTACAAGGACGAATCTTTTTAGTACATCGGTAGTAAACATATGTTGCATGCCTATTCTTGGTTTTGTAAAACTTGGTGTGCTGTTCTGCTGTGATACTTGCTCCACACTCTTGGCACTTCATTAAGCCAACAAATGGAAAAGTATGTGATTTGTAGCTTGCTCTAATTCTTCTTCCTCTTTCTTCTTGAACCTTTTTAAATAATTCTTTGGAAATAAAACATTTATGACTTCCCTCATAATACTCATCTTTATATTTCATAATGCCAATATAAAATTTATTGGTTAGTATTTGATGAACTTCACTTATATGTAATACTTTTCCATTTTTACGAGTAAGGTCAAACTTATATAAAAATCTTGCAATTTCAATAAATGTTTTGTTTCCCTCTGCAAACATTTGATATGCTTTCTTAATCGCCTTTGATTTTTCAAGGTCAATATCAATTCCGCGAGTTCTGAAATTATTTATGTACCCATATGGAGCTTTGGCAGGCCAAACACCATTTCTTAATTTTTGACGCTGACCACGCCGCACATTTTCACTTAAATTATCAATATAATATTTGGACTGCCCAAAGGCGAGGGTTGGCATGGATTGGGCAGGAAAACTGGCCGCGCCCCCATTCGCGGCCAGCAAATTGTATGGAAAATACAGGCAGAATTCGATTTTCTTGTCTTTTAAAAAGTATTTCGAGCCGACTTTTTTTGCCATGTCTGCAAGATCATGGCAATTATTTTCAGCGCGCGCGATTTTTGCGCACTTTTGTGCGCAGGTAATGTAGTTTTTGACTGCTTCGATCCAATTTGGATTGTCTGACGCTAACTCCTTTTGTTTTGAAAGTAAATTGGCCTTTCTTTCCATTAGTTCATTTTTCTTTTTAATATAACTTTCACTATCAATTACAGTATCTAGATATGCTTCAAGGAGTGTATCTAGTTTTTGTTCAGTTTGAGAAATTTCAGTTTCTAGGCTTGACGAACTATTTTTGTCTTCACTTTTTTGAGTTTCTATGTCTTGAACTAGAAACTTGTTCATCTGATCTACCCAGCCTTGGGAAACTGAAAGTGATTTAATCATTTCTCTAAACTGAACTTCTATAATTTCTTCCCGAGTGTAACCTTTTTGACAACACACAGTTGATTTTTTCTTTTTAGTACAGTGGTAGTACAAATAATCTGCTTTGTGATGAGTACGAGGGAAGTAAAAGGGTCTGTGTTCTGCTGTAATACTGCAGTTGCAGTATTTACATTTAATGAGGCCTGTAAATGCAAAGTTGTATCTTTTTGACTGATTTTGATGATAATATCCTCGTTGTTTTCTTACAACTTGGCATTTATCAAATAACTCTTTAGAAATTAGTGGTGTATGAGTACCTTTAAACATTTCACCTCTAAAGACCATGTAACCTGTGTAGAAAGGCCTCATTAACACACGACGGAGATTACTATCATTTAGTTGTCCACCACTGTATTTATTTTTCATACCCTGTTCAAAAAGAAATCTTCCTATACCGTCGAGTGCATACTTTCCTGTGGAGTACAACTCAAATGCTTTTCGAAGTGGTCTAGCTTCAGGCTCATACACAACAATCGATTTTATATTTCTGTCATTTCTATATCCCATTGGAGCTCTGGCAGGCCAAACACCAGTTTTAATTTTGTACTTTAAACCTCTTGTAACATTTTGACTTAAATTATCAACATAATATTTGGCCTGCCCAAATGCGATTGAGAGCATGAAACGTCCTTGTGGTGTATTTTCAAACCAGTGTGTTGGAAACTTTAATGACTGAAGTTCACCTGTGTCTAAAAGGTATATGATCTTACCCCCATCGACACTATTTCTAGCAATTCTATCGGGATTCCAACTAACAATTCCTTGTGCTTCTCCTTTTTCTATTCTTTTAACAAGAGAGTTGAATATTGGTCTTCCAGTAACTTTTGCACTTTGAGCTTCAGTCAGAAAATCAACAATTTCAAGGTCTTCCCTTAAAGCAAATTCCTTAAGTTCTGAAATTTGATTATCAATGGACAAAACCTGTTTATCTTTTTCATCTGTTGATTTTCTGGCGTATCCTATGTATTTCATTTTGGCAGTTATTAAAGTTTCCTGTTTTAGCCTATTAAGTTGTCAGGCCAGAGGCCTGAAAAATTTTTGCACATTTTCTTTTTTTCTTTTTAAAAGACCGAATTCTGCCTGTATTTTCCATACAATTTGCTGGCCGCGAATGGGGGCGCGGCCAGTTTTCCTGCCCAATCCATGCCAACCCTCCCGTTCTACCAAGAAGTTCGAAACTACTTCAAAGGAACATCGGCTGACCCCACCCAGCCGATGTACTATTCGTAGCTCGGCCTTTGGCCTCGCAAAAAGTTCGGCTCGAAATCCGCCTGTTAAGGCGGAAAAAGAAAATGTGCAAAAATTTTTAATGTTCTGTTTTGTTGTTTTTACAACTCAAAAGGCGCAACCGGTGGACTCAACAAGAATTGTGTTCTTATTGTCCGATTGCGCCATTAAAAAACACAATTCGTTTATTGTTGAGTCCACTTTAAATTTATAACTTCTACAAAAAATATCAATAACTAAATTTAAGCCAAAAAAACACCCTCCAACTTCGAAAAACAATTTGCCAAATAACAGCAAACGATCTTTCTCCGTGTGGAGGGTGTTTCTTACGACATTGTCGCGGAATTACAGGATAGCAATCAGCGGGAACACAAGCCAGACGACAACTGCCAACAAAGCAAGTATAAACCATAAAAAACCGGGATCGCGTTGAACCAAGCGCACGGTTACTGCTTCCTTGCTGGTAATTTTCACCGTCGCGGTGCCGTCTTGAAACAACCATTTGCCACCCGAAATTTCTTGAGATGCTACGACAAAGTATTTGTCGGATGACCATCCCAATGGGCGCGCAGTGGGGACACTGACAAGGGTTTCTCCACTTTCCTTGCGAAGTACGAAGAAACTCGCAGATGCCGCTTCGAAAGTAACTGTTTCTGCTTCAATCTTCAGATCGCGTCCAGTGTTGAACTCGATCTTGGTGCCTGTCCGCACATCATCTTTCGTTGCGGCGTTGGCAACATAGAAGTACCCAGCAATTACAACAGCTGTCCAAACCAAAAAAGCAATTGTCTTTCCTTTCATTTTACACACTCCTTTGAAAAATATGATTTTTCTACCCAAATAGGTATTTCTCTAAATACTTATATATTCAGAAAACTACCCACCTGGAAGGAGTGCGTAACAATTCCGCAATTTATTAATGTGCAAGAAACTTAAAAAAACTAAAAATTGAGAAACTGTAAGTTGCAAATTGAACTCGAATTTCTCAAAATTTACTAATGTCATACTAACATAGCATTTGACAAAAGTCAAGTATTATAGGTTACTCCAAAATTTGCAACTTTTTAAAAGAGTCAGAGAAACCAAAAGTGTCTCTGCTCGCCCGCAGGCGAGCCAAAAATCGCGCGCGCTGAAAATAAGCGAGGCCAAAGGCCGAGCTACGAATAGTACATCGGCTGGGTGGGGTCAGCCGATGTTCCTTTGAAGTAGTTTCGAACTTCTTGGTAGAACGGGATTGAAAGCATAAATTTGCCTTGTGGGGTGTTATCAAACCAGAAAGTTGGGAACTTTAAATCAAGAAGCTTTCCTGTATCAAGCATGTAAACAATGCGACCTCCATCAACAGAATTTCTTGCTAGTCTGTCTGGGTGCCAAGCGAGAATACCCTGTGCCTCACCTTTTTCAAGCTTTTTAATAACTTCTGCAAACTTCTCGCGGCCCGGAACCTTAGCGGTTTTTGATTCTTCAATAAATTCTACGATTTCTAAATTTTCTCGCTTGGCAAATTCTTTTAGTTCTGCAATTTGTGCTTCAATGGACAAAACTTGTTTGTCTACTTCATCTCTTGATCTTCTTGAGTAAACTATATATTTCATGGTTTTGT
>ERZ1292625.1539-Hain-H41-01um-R1-1539-length-26654-cov-8_pt1 | contig 26654 bp, 27 predicted proteins | sample MGYA00564400_ERZ1292625 | MGnify/ENA primary metagenome ERZ1292625 (study PRJEB36523, sample SAMEA6512639) | groundwater metagenome | collected 2019-01-08 | study: AquaDiva: Metagenomics assemblies of 32 groundwater samples | reverse complement strand
CGGATAGAGCACCAGCCTTCTAAGCTGGGGGTTACAGGTTCGATTCCTGTCGGGCACGCCATAAAGGCAATATCTAAATTAATTATTCATTCGCCAATACAAGCGATTTTTTCGTTTCTTCTTATGGTGGCTGTAGCTCAGTTGGTAGAGTCCCGGATTGTGATTCCGGTTGTCGTGGGTTCGAGTCCCATCAGCCACCCCACATTGTAGAAACTAAGCTCCATAAAGCCCCTTTATACTTTATAAAAGGGAACAAAGTGTTACGCATATTTGTATCTCGAGCCTTTTATTCAATTTTCGTATAATTTATAGCTGTGACGAAGTATAAAAATCTTTGTTTGTAAGATAAAATAGTCAGTTAAATTTATTCTCAAGAAAGTTTGCTATACCCTTAACATCATTAAAACTTATTTGAACGTTGTTTAGAATTGTTAACATTATTATTAATTAAATGTATTTGAATTGAACAATAATAACTTGTTATATAATAAAAATTATTTTTCTACTATTAAATTCTTTTTCAACATTGGATCAAAATTAGGAGCCTAAGAATTATGTCGCAAGAGTTGCAAATAAAGCATATAACTTCCTATGAACCAGAAGCGGGTGAAGAGTACATGAGTGCTCGGCAGTTGATGTATTTTCGCAAGATGCTGGAAGATATGAAGACTGAGCTCAGTAATGATATTGATCGCGCTGTGCATACGATGCAAGATGAAGCAACTGTATTTGCCGATCCCAATGATCGGGCTAGTCAAGAATCGGATATGACACTTGAACTGCGCAGTCGCGACCGAGAAAGAAAGCTTATTAAAAAGATCGACGAAATTATTGGTAAGATAGAATCAGGCGATTATGGCTATTGTGAAAGCTGTGGAATCGAAATCGGTCTTAGAAGGCTTGAGGCGAGGCCGACTGCCACCTTATGCATCGACTGTAAAACACTCGATGAAATAAGAGAGAGGCAGATCGCAAAATAATTAATTATAATTCTTCTAAGGCCTATATGATTACGATTCTTTGATTTCAGATTCTGAATCCACAGGGGTTTCCGGTAGGATTACTTTCATACTCAAACGCAATCTTCCTTTATCATCTGCTTCCAATACCTTAACGCGAATTTGCTGTCCTTCGCTCAAGTGATCAGAAACATTGTTAACGTGTTCACTTGCGATTTGGGAAATGTGTAAAAGTCCATCTTTTCCAGGGAGGATGCTAACAATGGCACCAAAATCAAGTAATTTTAGAACAGTTCCATCATAAATTTTTCCAACTTCAACCTCTGCAGTGATGTCTTGAATTTTCTTTTTAGCAAGCTCCCCACCTTCTGCATTGACGCAGGCGATAGTGACTTCTCCGTTATCACTGATATCGATTGTAGTATTGGTTTCTTCAGTCAGTGCACGAATAACTGCTCCGCCTTTACCAATAACATCGCGAATTTTTTCTGGGTTGATTTTAATTTTAATGATACGTGGTGCATGGGCTGAAATATCTTCACGTGTTGATGGTAAAGCTTGCTTCATGATTTGTAATATATGTATACGACCTTCTTGTGCTTGTATCAGGGCAGCATGCATGATTTCTTTGGTAATGCCTTGTATTTTGATATCCATTTGTAGCGCGGTAATACCTTTTTCCGTACCGGCAACTTTAAAATCCATATCACCTAAATGATCTTCATCACCCAAGATATCTGTAAGCACTGCAAAACGGTTGCCCTCTTTAATGAGTCCCATTGCAATACCTGCAACATGCGCCTTGAGTGGTACACCGGCATCCATTAATGCAAGGCATCCGCCACAAACTGAAGCCATTGAACTAGAACCATTCGATTCGGTAATTTCTGATACAACGCGCAACGAATAACCAAATTCTTCTGGTGAGGGTAAAACTGCTACAAGCGCACGTTTTGCAAGGCGCCCATGGCCAATTTCTCGGCGTTTTGGGGTTCCGACTCGACCTATTTCACCAGTAGCAAACGGTGGCATATTGTAGTGCAGCATAAAGCGATCATTATAATCACCTTGTAAGGAATCAATTTTTTGTTCATCACGAGCTGTCCCTAATGTAGCTACTGCAAGCGCTTGTGTTTCTCCTCGAGTGAATAATGCTGAACCGTGTGTGCGTGGTAATACGCCATTACGGATTGTTATAGTTCTAACATTGCGGGTGCCGCGCCCATCAATACGAGGCTCACCATCTAAAATTTGGTTGCGGACAATTTTTGATTCGAGTGCAAAAAAAGCTTCTTTGAAAACTTGTATACTAGGTTGATTCTCCGTGCCAATTCCTAATTCTTCTGCTACACGTTGACTAATTGCTTCAATGGCTTCCGAGCGAGTTTGTTTTTGTTTTATTTTGAAAGCTTGCCGTAAATCATTTTCAATCATGCCCGCTAATTTCTCTTGAAAAGCGGTGTCTTTCTCTGGTGGAGTCCAGTCCCAAGCGGTTACTCCCGCTTCATCTGCAAATTCATTGATGGCGTTAATGACACTCTGCATTTGTTCGTGTCCAAAAGTTACTGCACCAAGCATAACTTCTTCAGACAATTCCATGGCTTCGGATTCAACCATTAAAACTGCTTGCTGTGTACCAGCTACAACAAGGTTTAGTTGCGTATCTTTGAGTTCAGAGGTTGCTGGATTGAGTACATATTGATTATTAATGTAACCTACGCGTGCTGCTCCTAACGGGCCATCAAATGGTATCCCCGAGAGTATAAGTGCGGCTGAAGTTCCAATAATGGACGGAATGTCTGGATCGACTTCAGTATCGGATGATAAGACTGTAGCAACAATTTGTACTTCGTTATAGAAGCCTTCAGGAAAAAGAGGACGAATAGGGCGATCAATCAACCGGGAAGTCAGTGTTTCTTTTTCCGACGGGCGGCCTTCGCGCTTAAAGAAGCTTCCAGGTATTCTGCCCGCAGCATAGAATTTTTCTTGATAGTCAACAGTTAATGGAAAAAAATCTTGTTCTGGTTTTGTGTTCTTTGCACCGACTACGGTTACGAGTACAACGGTATCGTCCATCGTAACAACAACTGCACCATGTGCTTGTCTCGCAATTTCACCTGTTTCTAATGTAAGTTGATGACGTCCGTAGGTAATATTCTTTTTGATAGATTTCAATTAACAATCCTTTTTATTGAATGCTCTGGGCGATGGTGCATTAAGCCATTGAATAGCAAAACCGTCGTTACTGGAAAGAACAAGTCTTTTAATTCGTCGTTTGCTTGCTTGGTTAAATAGGTTGATTCATATAAAACTTACTTACGCAAACCAAGGCGCTCAATCAAAGTTTGATACGTGCCGGCATTGCTTTGCTTTAGGTAGTCCAGTAATTTTCGGCGTTTGCCAACCATACGTAATAGACCTCGGCGAGAGTGATGGTCTTTAGCATGAACTTTAAAGTGCTCAATGAGATCATTGATTCGATTCGTTAAAAGTGCAACCTGAACCTCAGGAGATCCGGTGTCACCATTAGCTCTTTGAAAATCTCGTACGATCTGGGCTTTTTGTTCAATTGTGATTGACATAATCAGTTGTTTCTCCAACATTACCAATATAAAGAAAAAACGGAATTTTACTCCTTAAAGTTACGCTTGTCCAAACCAGATCTAGTACGGGATCAAACATAATCCGACTTCAATGCAAATTATCATGACGAATCGATGTTATTAAACTTAAAAGCGCTAGAGTTAAACTAAAAGATTTTTTATTTATGACCCGATGGATTGGTAAATTGATCATTTAGGATTTGAATATAATCATTGGCTTTATTGATAACTTCATCGATCGTATTCTGCGTGGTTCCATTCCAACCTGCAGGGTCTCGCAAAAACATCAGACGATAGGCGGCTGTACTTTTATTAAATGCGTGTACATATTGCTTATATGTTTCATCATCGTTGCCTAATTCAAGTGACAATTTCTTAAGCATGCTATTGGCTGCGAAACGACGGATGGAGAAATGAATAATGATGACTGCAGTGAATAAAATTGCTGCAATTACCAGTGCAGAAGAATCACCTTGTATAATTTTGTCGCAGAACGCCTTAGTGGATTCCCATGATTCATTGATAGTAATACCAACGGCAGCCAGAATCGCTAACGTGCCAAAAGTAATACTGTCGAGCAAAATGACCTTGCTTTTCCATTTTTTGAGCATGTCGGAAAGTTTAGGCACGATTTGATTCTTAATTCCTTTGGCTGTTTGCTCCAATTTTGCGACGATACGGTAAGAGCGTTCGACTTCGATCTGCTGGATACGTGTATTAATATCAGCCATATCTTCCGCGCGCTTTTTCTCAAAACGCTCTTTAACGCCTGGATTCGTAATGGGTACAGCGGCATCTAAATTATAGATGCGATAAAAGCGTCCGGCTACCAAGCCAACTTCGGCCAAAGAACGCTGCCATGCTGAAACAACTTCTTCTGGATTGTCTTCTTTTGCAGTAACATCGATTTGATTCAGAATATAAAGAAATTTATTAGCGTCGGCTCGATTAACACTAGCCGAAACGAGATAAGCAAGTGTGTCTTGCATTGCTTTAGGTTCAGGATGCCGAGCGTCAAAGAAAACCAGCACTAAGTCAGATAAATTAATGATATGTTGCGTTAAGCGTAATGTAGATGCACGTTGATTATCCGCATCAAAGCCCGGGGAGTCGATCAATATTTTTCCGCGAATATTTTCTGACGGACAGGTTTTGAGTTGTAAATATGCATCAATACGTTCTTGGCCTGCCTCGGAAATTTCATCAATGCTTTTACTGATTTGAAAGAATGGAAAACGCGGATCAGCATCAAGAGCTATGCCGGGAAGGGTCTTGACCTCTTTGTGATGGCTATAGCAAATGACTGTAAATTTGTCATCAACAGCCTGGTTGCCAGTTCGCTGCAAGGGTAGATTCAGGTAAGAATTTATATAAGTCGATTTGCCGGCAGAAAACGTTCCCAATACCGCTATCATCGGCCACCAGGTCACATAGGTTGCATACGATTGATCTTTTTCGAGTAATCCCATGCTATGGCCGACCTCATCAATCTTTCTAAAGCTTTTGACCGCATTGGCTAAAGTCGGATTGTGAGAATATTCGTCTGCTAAGTGCTTTTGTAAGTTTTCCAAATGCTTGTTAATTTGCTCCGAGTTATATGACATGACCATCCCTTTTCATTTTTATAAGAAACTATTTGAAAAATATAAAGATATAGATATGATTTCTATAAGTTCTAAGTAACGAATTTTGATTGTTGTAGAAAACTTTATTTCTCTGATTAGCACCGATCCAGCGTGAAATAATATTATCATATCGTGCATGATGTCGAATGAATCTTAAGTTTTGAGATTTTCTATTCTGAAAGTGTATTTAAGGGAAGTATTGATTCCAAGTTGATGATATCTACGAGGCAGGACAAGTTTATGGGAAAAAAGATAACGATTACTAATCTGTGGTTGAATTTTTCTGTATATAGAAGAAGAGACTACTAATGGGTCGTTATATTGTGATTGGTTTCTTAACGGTTGCACCCTTGTGGGTCACATGGCTCGTATTTGATTTTCTATTGAAATTGTTGGCGCGTATCGGAGATCCCTTGCTTAAAGGGATGGCGAGGGTAGTGCGACCTTTTTCAGATTTGACTGCAACTTGGTTACTCGATTCAAATTTTCAACATGCCGTGGCTGCCTTGTTAACCATAATCAGCTTCTATGGGATTGGTGTGCTGGCATCTTTTGTTATTGGTAAAAAAGTCATTAGCATTTATGAAAACATTTTGGCTCGATTACCATTGGTTCAAACGATTTATGGAGCGACAAAACGATTTTTGAATACAATTAGCCAACCACCTGTTACAGGACAGCGTGTTGTTTTAATCAGCTTTCCATCTTCTGAAATGAAGGCGGTTGGATTCATCACCAAGGTGATGGAAGATAAAGAAACCGGTAGAAAACTAGCAGCTGTCTACGTGCCGACATCCCCGAACCCAACCTCTGGCTACATTGAAATTTTGCCGATGGAAGATCTCGTTTTGACGGATTGGACCACTGAAGAAGCCATGACATTTGTTGTCACAGGAGGCACCAATGCGCCAGAGAGTGTGCACTACACCAAAAACAAACCCACACAACAATAGAAGCAAGTATCGGCAATAGTAATCTTTGGATTGATTAAGGTAATGGATACGGGAGTGTTTTGATTTGGACCACCGGGCCTAGCAGTGATCCCCAATGAATCTCGCCTGCCTCAACACTGCTTTGTTGAATGACTGCTAACGCATCGTAGCCATCATGTGATTGTGATGCGACTGCATTGACAACGCTGCCACAGGATTGGTCAGCGCTATCAGCGCAGTATAGTAAGTCGCCTGGATTGACAGTATTTGTGGTGGTAATGTGGCATAAATACATGCGTCGTTTGAGTTTTCCTAAATATTGTGTGCGAGCAACGATTTCCTGTCCTGGATAGCAACCTTTTTTGAAACTCAAAGCACCGATGGCATCTAAATTAATCATTTGAGGCAAAAATTTTTCTTGTGTTTCCAGCAACACTACTGGAATTCCAGCTTGAATGGTTAAGCGATTCCAGTATGCGATGTCGACAAGCTGTGCTTGTTGATGTAGGTATTTCCAGATCGCTATTGTATTGGTCGAGGGTGAAATGAATTGTATCCGGTTATTTGCTAAACAGAGAAAAGCGTGATCATTAAGATCTACAAATCGTAATGGTTGATTAAGAGTGGGCTCTGATGTAAATAATCTACTTAGAGCTTGTGAAAGGTGAGAGCCCGCTAGACCGATACACGCATATTCGTGGCTAACATTTTCAATGGTTACTTTTGCTCGTAGTTTATAGAGTGACAGTCTTTTTTGTAACGATTCACAAAGATTTATAGGTAATTGGAGAATATAATTGTTGTTGTATTGGAAAAGTAGAAAATTGACTAAAACGCGCCCTTTAGGTGTGCAATAACTGCCATATGAGCCTTGATGCTCAGAGATTTCACGCATGTCGCATGTCAGTTGATTCTGTAAAAATGTACTGGCATCTTCACCCGAAAATTGAATCAACCCATAGTGCTGTGAAAGGTCGATCATGACGGGTTTTTCAATGTTTTGTGAAGAGGTTGTTTCAAGTGTATCTACATGAATGGTGGAGTTATTCGTCATGTTGTTAATTCATTCCAATAATTCATAGAATTAATACCTTAGTTTGCACGCATCGACTGTGATCAAAAAATTGTGCGCAGAAGGCTAATTTTTTCTGAATTCTGCCATTATTTCAATATGAGGCGTATGCGGAAATAAGTCGATCAGTTGAATATCATTGATGATCCATCCGTTTTGTTTGAAAAACCACGCATCTCGCGCGAAGCTTTCTGGGTTGCAGGAAATATAATAAATCGTTTTCAGCGAAGAGAAAGCAGTAAAAAAACTGTGATGTGTTTTTAGTCCGCAGCGCGGTGGATCCAAAATAAGCGTATCAGCGTCCGTGACAGTTTTCTGTAGCTCTTTCCAAATAAAAGATTTAAAGAGATTGCTGAGCTGGACTGTTACTTTGGGTAGTTGTTTTTGTTGCAAAGCTTGTATCGCATGTTCTTCGCACTCATAGGCAATAATAGATGTGCAGGTTGATTCGGCAATGATTTCAGTGAAATTTCCTGAGCCGCAGAAGAGTTCAATGACTTTTCCCAGCGCAGTATGCGCAGCAAGCTTATCTTGCAACCAATTCCTCATGTGCGTATTTTGTAATGTATTACCTTGTTTAAAAGGTCTCTTTTGATTGATGGCTATCTCATCAGACTGCATGTCGTCATCGAACTCGATAAAGTGCCAGTTTTGCTGTGTATCTATAGAATCTTGCCAAGCTGGATGGGGTAATTGATTGAGAATGTCTTTTAACGATTTTCTACAGCGATCATTAAGCACAATACAGTCTTGAATCGGTGCGATATTGTGAGAATTTTCTGAGATGAAACCGAGAATTGTTCCATCTGTTTTAACTTGACAGCGATTGCGATAACCATATACCCGTTCAGAAGGTAGAATGGATTCAATACTGAAGTGTTGGTCTTCAAAACCAACTCTTTTCATGGCGTATAGGAAGCGATTTTTTTTCTGCTCCAATTGGCTTGTATAATCTGCAATCATCCAAGCACAACCAGTGCAAGATGTTTCTTCCAAACTAACATAAGGGCATGCCGGTTGCTGTCTGTGCACTGAAGGTTGAATAAGTTGAGTTAATTTTGCATAAGCAAATTTTTTATTATTGAGTATTTTATCCATGACTTCAAATTCGCCGATATCTCCAGGCCATGTGCCATAGACAAAATAGGATAGATTGTTTTCAGTGTTTTTGACTACACCCAATCCTTTCTGTGATAAATGTGTAACCGTACCTTTAAATTTCATCTGAATGATATTTTTAAATGAGAAAAAGTGATGTTAAGACCTTACCCGTCTTGCCAAAGTGTTAAGAAAAATTTACATGCCTGGGAGACTGGATTAAGTCCGCTGCAATTCCAAGTCATACAAGAATTGGGTGCTGAATCTTTTTCTCAAAATGAGTTCTGGGATCATAAAAGGAAGGTATCTATGCGGATATTGTATCAGGAGTGCCCTTGTTTGCTTCGATTCATAAGTTTGATTTGGGTACGGGTTGGCTCAGTTTTGTTAGCTGACCGATGAAGAAGTATATTCAACTTGAATAAGAAAGGAGATTTGCAGGCAGCCGGTTATGGTGAGCTAATGAAACTATTTTCGTAAGTGACACAAAATAATCATCAATGCTTGATAGCCCTGTCGTCGATGGAAAATAAACCGATTCCCAAACAAAAGTGTCCACTGATAGGCCATGCATTCATGTGCCTGGTCGGTGTATTTCTATTGATTTTTTTGGGCTTGTTTGTCTATGACATTAACCTTCATATCACCATTTTTCTGGCAATAATTTGGGCATGCGGGCAAGCACGCTGGATTGGTTATTCATTTGATGAAATCCGGTTAATGATGAGTGACGGTATCGCTAAAGCGCTACCGGCTATTTATATTTTTCTGCTGATTGGTATGGTCATTGCCAGTTTTATGCAAAGTGGCACGATCGCTAGTTTGTTGTACCACGGCATCGATTTGCTGAGTCCATCTTGGTTTTTGGCTACAGGGTTAATCCTTTGTAGCTTTATGTCGGTTGCAACAGGTACATCTTGGGGAACTGTTGGTACGATAGGGGTTGTGTTAGTCGGTATCGGTGAAGCAATGGCGATCCCTTTGCCACTGGTTGTGGGAATGATCGTCTCGGGTGCGACTTTTGGCGATAAACTATCGCCTATTTCAGATACAACCAATCTCGCCGCGATGAGTGCGGGAACTAATCTATATCGCCATATAGGCGCGATGCTCTATACCACGATTCCAACTTTTATCATCGTGCTCACGATCTTTACTGTTTGGGGGATGCAATATGAGGATCACGCGTTACCGGCTGATCAAATCGGCGCCATTCGCAATGCTTTGCTGAGTGCTTATCGCTTGGATTTATGGATCACGATCTTGCCGCTGCTGTTGATGTTTGCTTTGAGCATCAAACGTTATAGCGCTGAGGCGAGTATGTTATGTGGTGTGGCAACTGCGGTTCTAATTGCGGTCAGTTATCAAGAAAAAAATCCGATCGATGTGATGAATGCATTGTGGTTGAATTCACCCGGACAAACCGGCATTGAGAGCATCGATGCGTTATTGGGGCGCGGCGGTATTTATAGCATGGCTTGGACGCTATTACTATCGATGATGGCACTGGTTTTGGGGGGGATTTTGCATCATGCGGGTTTTTTGGAAGTATTGGTCAAGGCAGTCATAAAACATATCCAAAGAACCGGCACATTGGTTGCTACGACGATTTTATCCGGGCTACTTGGCAATATGGCGATGGGTGAAGCTTATATCTCTATCATCTTAAATTGCCAGCTATTCAAACCCCTCTATCAACAACAAAAAATTGACCGGGCGGTATTGTCCAGATCAATAGAAGAAGGGAGCACACTAACGGCCGCACTCATTCCGTGGACCACAACGGGAACTTTCTATGCTGCAACACTGGGGGTTTCTCCACTGGATTATGCCGCTTATGCATTCCTCAATGTACTCAATCCACTGATATCAATCATTATGGTTACATTAGGCATCGGGTTGCTGCAGCACAAGAAGTGACGGCTGGCTGTGTTAAATTTTACAACACAGAGTATTTCAATAGCTACAATCATAATTTTTTACAGAGTATTTCAATAGCTACAATCATAATTTTTTAAATTACTATACTGTCTATGATTGTTCTTGTTTCTTTTGATATCCTTGCTTCTCAAAACGAATCATCATCTTAAAGAAACATCGAATACACTTCTAACATTAAAAAAATTAGTGTTATATTATGTAATCTCATACGTTTTGTTGGATCATTGCAGGAGCTAGAAGTAGTTCCTTATCAACAGTAACAAGATAGTCTTTTTAGAAAGAATAGAGTTCCTGAAATTTTATGGATTTATATTTTGGAAACAAACATAACAAAAAGTAAGAATAAATTAACCTTTCCAACATTTATCGTAGATCCAAGTCGTAATGCACCTTGGATACTCGCATTTATTATTTGGTTAACGGTCTCAGTATTTTTTTTAACACCACTGTGGTTTGAACCAACGCTTGCAATTCAACGTGATAATTACTGGAATATGAGTGAATATTTCCATTCATTGGGGCCTTATCCGTTCTCACATTTCGGTCCAGGTTTTCCATTCTTGATTTATTTGTTGCGGTCGATTGGTGTCGATATGCTGGGTGTCGTTATTATCCAGAAAATAGCAGTAGCATTTACCGGGATTGCCTTGTATCATCTCGGTCGAACTATTGGACTTAAACCGATTATCTCACTCTGCGCTGCAACAGCCTTTACGGTCTTTCCTATTGTTCAGGCCCATTCCTCTCTATTCCTTACGGAAACACTTTATTTGTTGTTTTCTAGCATCGGAGTAGCCATTATTTTTCATCAAATTAAAAAGCGCTTTGATCCTTCGTTAGTTTGGTTAATTTTAGGTTATAGTGTGCTAGGTATTGCAGCACTCATCCGTGGTAATGCCGTGATGTTACTGATTGGATGCCTAGTCATTGGATTGTTTACTACATTACCCAGGCATAAGATTCTCATGGCAGGAATTATTGCCATAATCCCTATATTGAGTTGGTCTGCACTGAATTGGCATTGGTATGGTCATTTTAAATTGTCCAGTTCAGGTGATGCAGCCGTTGCAACATCAATAGTCGGCCCTGTCATGATTGCAAGAACTGGTATGGTGCATAGAGCCGAACCGGAAATATGGTTTAGCTCTGATGAATTGAAACGATATGACAATCTTTTCGAGTTGTCCAACGATGCTCGTAAAATAGCTATTGACTATGCCATGAAGCATCCGTTGCCGGTGATCGTTGGCAACATCAAAGGGTGGTTTCATGGTTTACTTGGTCCGGGTGAAGCTAATTTCCGGCATCTTTTTGGTTTTCCATCATCCAATACATATACTGTTTTATCCTTTATGGTGCGTGGCGTACTTTTAATCGGCCTTATTGGTTTCTTTGTCATTGGGGGATATCGACAGCAAACAGCATTTGCAGTTTTTTTGTGCGTCATGTTGGTTGCTCATTTACTTACGGTAGGGGCAGCAGGCCATTCTCGCTTTGGCTATCCAGTTGATGCTTTTTCAGTCTTAGCGCTTGCTTTTTTCCTACAGCATTTGTTTTATCGAAAAAATTAGAATCAGATCCGATTTGGTTCGCTAGCTAATCATGATGAAATCAGTTGAGGATATTGTGTTCCAGATGCCAATATCTAACCATCAAACGGATCAGGCTACTCGGCACTCGTGTCGATTCCGTGTAATCAATCGAGAACACTTCATCAAATTCATCCCACGGTATCGCTGATGCAAGCTTTAGCAATGGATCATTGGAATCTGACTGCAATAAAAGATCTGTTCCAAACAAATCCGGTTGATGGAAAGTTCTGCTGAGTGTAAGCATTTTTTAATTACCACTTCGACCAGAAATAGGATGCAATTTTGATATTCCCAGCTTTTGTGATCATTAAGAATTAGTGTGGTTCTAATAACATCAAGTGCTTATAGATTTATCAGCGTCGACTAAGTAGTCATGAAGAAAATCTTTCTAATCAAGCAAGATCGCCTGTCATTGTCTAGTAATACTGGCTCTTCATCACATTTTTATCTTCCATAAATAGAGCGTCGAATTGGAAAAATCATTCAGCTCTATGATTTCATCGGGAGCTACACCAGGTATTTGAAATGTATTGCTGATCAATAAACTACCTGGGCGCATTTCCTTGCGTACTTTGTGCCAGAGTGTTTCCATGGGTACAGGTGATAAATAGGCATATACCACATCATAGTGAGAGAAATCTTGTTGCCAGAAATCGCCCCAGGAAATTTTGCAGGATGATGACGTAAAAATATTCCGCAATTTACTAATCAAGAATGGTATAGGGGCGGCTTCAATGCCATAAAATAAACCATTTTTGTGGGCTTTTGCTAATCGACTAACCAATCCACCGCAACCACTACCCAGATCAAGAAACGAAAAGTGTTTGCGTTTGGGCAACCTTGATTTCAAGACTTTATTGACTTGTTGGCTGGAGAGATACAACGGCACACGAGTTTTATAGGTTTTACCATAAACTAGCATGAGGCAAATAAAAAGAAATAGATACCAAAGTGGTGAGATGTTGAGTGCTAACGTGATGATAACCAGCGGCATAAAGCCTAGATGAATGAGTATCCACCATTTCGGCATACGTAGATGATATGCTAGGAAACCGGCTAGAAGGCTTTGTGTTATGCTCCATTCGAATACACTCAGCTCAATGAAAGATTGCGTGATCACTAGAAAGCCTATCGCCATTAGAGAAATGACTTGAATCAACAGGGCGACGACTAAAAAATGTGGGCGTTTGCGAATGATTGCTGAAATCATTTTATTCATGATAATTCAGATTGAATTAAGGTGTTTTTAACAATTCGATATTTGGTTGTTCTTCCATATCAACTTCCACCGCATCACCATCCATCGTGACGGCCTTTACGGCTTTTTCGTTCATAACAACGATACTGATACGGCGATTGATGGGATTTAATGCATCATTCTTATCAAACAATACTGCTGAGGATAAACCAACTACCTGGAGTACTTTGTCGGTGTCCATGCCGCCAGCCACAAGCTCGCGTCGTGAAGTGTTAGCCCGGTCTGCCGATAATTCCCAATTGCTAAAGCCTTTGTCACCTGAAGGAAAAGGCTTTGCGTCAGTGTGCCCTGAAAGGCTGATTTTGTTGGGGACATCGTTCAGCATTTTGCCAATTTCACGTAAAATGGTTTTGGTATAAGGTTGAAGATCGGCTCTACCTAGTGCGAACATCGGACGGTTTTGTTCATCCACAATTTGAATTCTCAAGCCATCGCTAGTGATATCGAGTAGCAATTGATTTTCAAATTTTTTTAATGAAGGATTGGCTTCTATGGCTTGTTCAATTTTCTTTTTTAAACCCTCCAGTCGAATACGCTCCGCGCGCTCTCGAAGTACTTTTTTGGTTTTTTCATCAACTTTTTCCTCTTTAACAACACCTTTCAGAACTTGACCTTCCTGACGGGTAAAGTCTTCACCACCTCCTACAAGTATGCTGTCAGTATTAGCAACGGACGATCCTCCTGATAAAGCAACTTTAAGGGGTGTTTTAAAATATTCCGAGATACCTTCCAGTTTTGCTTTTGTGCTTGATCCTAATAGCCACATGAGTAGAAAAAAGGCCATCATTGCGGTTACGAAATCGGCATAAGCAATTTTCCATGCACCTCCGTGGTGCCCACCCGCAACTTTCTTAATTCGTTTTATGACAATAGGTCGTTGCGCTAGATCCTCACCCATATTGCGTTCTCTTAAGTTAGGTAATTATTTTAGTAGGCTTATTTTGCTTTGCTTTGTTTAACATGTTCTTCGAGTTCGGCAAAAGAAGGTCTTTCAGTGGTAAATAATACTTTTCGACCAAATTCCACAGCTAAAACAGGAGAATAGCCATTTAAATTGGCAAGCAGGGTAATTTTAATACACTCGAACATTTTGCTGGATTCGTGTAAATTATGTTCAAGCTTGCCTGATAACGGAGATACAAACCCATAAGCAAGCAGAATTCCTAAGAATGTACCGACCAGCGCTGCTGCAATCAAAATCCCTAATTCGGCAGGTGGTAAATGAACAGATTCCATGGTATGTACCACTCCCATTACTGCTGCAACAATGCCAAATGCGGGTAACCCATCACCAAGCTTCGCGATGGTGTGTATGGGGACTTCTCCTTCCTGATGGTGTGTTTCTAATTCGCTATCCATGAGATTTTCGATTTCTAATGAATTAAGGTTGCCACCAACCATTAAGCGAAGGTAGTCGGTAATGAATTCCGTGATGTGATGATCAGCCAAAATACCCGGGTATTTTGTAAAGATGGGGCTATTGTTAGGATCATCGACATCGCCTTCAATCGACATCAATCCTTCCTTGCGAATCTTGCCAAGGATTTCGTAGAGTAATGTCATTAATTCCATATACAGTGATTTAGTAAATTTGGAACCTTTAAAAACAGTGGGAAGAGCTTTCAACGTTGCCTTAAGGGCTTTGCTGGAATTACCAACCACAAATGCACCAACCGCTCCCCCGCCAATCATTAAAACTTCAACGGGTTGCCATAATGAAGCCAGATGGCCACCTGCCAAAGCAAAACCACCAAATACAGAAATGATAATGATGATGTATCCAACAATAACAAGCATTGTGCTGACTCCCAGAAAGATAACGGTGTAATCTTTGATGATCGACTCTGGATTGAGAAGATAGCATATCGCTATGTTGTTTATTTTTAGAGATAAGGCTAATTTATACCGTGATTTTCGAATTTTATTTTTCTAAACAGTGCAAATCCAGGTGAGATAAGGGATACAAGAAGAAACTAATGTTTTTAATTTTTTTGTGTGGTAATTCATCATTCAGTTTTTATTCATGTTGACTGACGTAAATTGGCGCTATCAGAAATTATTCTGAATTTATCAACTGAAAGGAGATATACAATGAAAACCACAAAAACAACGTTTGCTTGTGTCTTTGCTACGCTATTACTTGCCTTTGTTTTAGCAGTGCCTACATTAGCGCAAGCGGGTAGAGGGCACCACCATCACGGTCATCATGAACATCATCAAGGTCATCGACATCACGGGCACCATCATAACCATCATTTAAATGGATATATGATGTACAACCAACCACGTATTCAATACCGTTCCTACTACCCACAACCGAGCTATAATTACTATCCAGCCCCGATTTATATTCAACCTTCAATGCTGGGTATTAGTACCGGAGGTGCAACCCTTATGATAGGTTTCTGAGTTAACTAGACAAGCTGGTAGCAAGCCCCCATCCTGCTCTTTCGTTACCGGCTTGGTTTCTATGATTCATATGGAGTAATGTGACATGAATAGATGGCAAAAAATAGTGACTATACTGATTGTCTTGATAACACCAGTTACGCAAACAATAGCCCAATCCAATCACACAATACGTTATTATCAAGCCGGAAGCGATCATGCTATCGCTATAGCAGGGATTACCGAGCAAAAAGCGATTGTAATTGCTCAGCAAAATTTTAATGGACGTGTATTGGCAATCAATCATTCCAAGAATACTTATCGGATAAAAATGCTTAGCCGAAACGGTACTGTGCATATAATCCTGATTAATGCTGCCGATGGCGCGATTATGTCGACTCATTAACTGAGTAGTGAATAAGAATAACGTTTTTCATATGCAATTCAACGATTATTTCAATTGATATTAATTTCACGGATTAAGTTATGCGTATTCTAGTCATTGAAGATGAAATCAAACTGCAACAGCAGATTCGTCAACAACTGGAGTCGGCTGGTTATATGGTGGATACCTGCAGTGATGGTAGCGAAGGACTATTTTTTGCCAGAGAATACCCCCTGGATGCTGCAATTATCGATATTGGCTTACCAGGTAAATCAGGATTGGAAATCATTAAAGCGTTACGCGAACAAGGCAACTTATTACCCATTCTCATTTTAACCGCGCGTAGTAGTTGGCAAGATAAAGTGCAGGGATTGGAAGTAGGCGCTGACGATTATTTGACTAAACCGTTTCAAATGGAAGAATTACAAGCGCGAGTAAAGGCCTTGTTGCGACGCTCGACCGGTATTCCGCATACTCAGTTGAATTGTGGTCCAATTGTTATTGATGTCGCATCGCAGTCAGTGACTGTAAATGACAAGCCGATTGAACTTACATCATTTGAATATCGAATGTTGGAAGAATTGGTGCGTCACCATGGTGAAGTACTTTCTAAGCAATTACTCACAGATTATCTTTATCCGCACGATGAAGACCGTGACAGCAATGTATTAGAAGTTATGGTCGGACGCTTGCGTCGCAAACTGGATCCGGATGGTTTGCTAAATCCGATTGAAACACTGCGTGGCCGCGGTTATCGTTTCACTTTCGATTGTAATAAATTACGATGATGTCTTTAAGCCAGCGCGTTCTATTTAGCGCTACTCTGGTATTGCTGGCATTTATAATCGGGATTGCATTGACATTGGATCGTGCATTTTATGATAGTGCACGATTGGGTGTGCAAGACCGTTTGTTTGCAAAATTATTGATGCTGATGGGTGATGCAGAAGTTGATGATACGGGCGTATTAGATTTAGAAACCAACTTGATTGATGCAGAACTAGGGCATGTGAATTCAGATACCTACGGATTTGTAATCGATCAAGCGGGAGCAGTATTGTGGCGCTCCACTTCATCACTGAATGAAAACATTCCGACTATCTCTCCTTTAGATATAGGGATAAAAGTATTTGAACAAGTGATGCTCGGCGATCAAACCTATTTTATCTATCGCTATGCAGTGACTTGGGAAACACCTGTTAGGGAGTATCCATTGACGTTTGTCGTTGTCACCAATACGACATTATTTGATGCACAGATTACGCAATATCGTGAGGATTTATGGGGATGGCTGATTGCCTTGATTGCCTTATTGCTGTTTATGCAAATGCTAGTGTTACGTTGGGGATTGAAGCCGTTGCGAAACGTTTCAATGGAGCTTGCTGCGATAGAATCAGGTGTGCAAGAAAACTTGAAAGGGAATTACCCAAGCGAATTAAAATTGTTAACAGATAATATTAATTCCTTAATTAATCATGAACACAAGCAGCAAAAACGTTACCGTAATAGTTTGGCTGATTTGGCGCATAGCCTTAAAACGCCACTTGCAGTACTACAGGGCGCTGTAAATTGTGAAGAAGATGAAGTGTCTCGGCGCAAAATTATCCATGAACAGATTGATCGCATGGACAACATTATCCAATACCAATTGCGCCGTGCAGTTACGGCAGGAAGTTCCACGGGGATGGCGTTGGTACTACTAAAACCCATGGTGGATAGAATTATCAATACAGTGCAAAAAGCATATCGCACAAAGCAGCCGGAAATAGTTGTTCAAATGGATGATGTTGTTGGTGTACGCATCGACGAAGGAGATTTAATGGAATTACTTGGGAATTTGATTGACAATGCTTTTAAATGGTGTCGCAACAGTATTCAAGTTTGCGCAGAATGCCGAGACAATCAGGTAGTAATCCAAGTAAAAGATGACGGCCCTGGTATTCCATCACAGGAAGCCGATAGAATTCTGGAACGCTGTGTTCGTGCCGATCAATCTACTCCTGGGCATGGTATCGGATTGGCCATTGTTCACGACATTATTCAAGCTTATGGTGGGGAAATGGCCATAGCAAACAATCCAGCAGATGGCGCTTGCGTTACATTGTGTTTAAAGAAGAATAAATAATTAGCCCCGAAAAACCTTCGTCAATTGCTATCTTGAGTCAGGAACTTCAGAGTGAAGTTCACAATTTGCATAATTTACTCGCCAAATGCATTTTGAATCCAGTCAATCTTTTGCCCATTAATACCGCTGAGTAAAATGACATCAAAACGGCAGGGTGGATAGTTGTCAATCTCTGCCAAATAGTGACGGGCGGTGCGGAGTAGTTTGGCTTGTTTTGTCGGTGTGATGCTGGAAGCTGCGCCACCGAAAGTGTCTCGTGTACGCATGCGGACTTCAACAAAAACCAAAGTGTTGTTATCTTGCATGATCAAATCAATTTCACCGAAGCGGCAGCGATAATTTTGCGTAATCAGAATTAATGAGAGCTGCTGTAAATAGGCTGCTGCGATTTTTTCAGCTTCATGACCGTTCATGGTTCCGATTGCGGTGCTACTGAAGCCGGGATTGTTCGTTGTATATCTAGTAGTTGTACTTGACCCTGTATAAATTGCGCTGAGACGGGTTCGCGAATGAACTGGTTGCCCGGTGCGGCACGCACAAACCCCGTGACGCCGTCAAAGCTGATTTCATTGATAAACAGTGGGTCGAGTAAATGTGTCATCAAGCGAAATGCGTCAATTCCTAATGCATACAAACGTTCCATATCCATATTTTTAATGGTGCGATTCTGGCGATAGGCCATTACGGCTGGATGATCGGGCTGCAATAACCACGGCATATCAACAAAGCGAATTTCATTCAGATCATTGTTGAGTAGGGTATTATCATTGCCAGTGTAAACTTGAGAGGTGGCAAAAATCGGTACATCTGCCGCGATGTAAGGTCGCACGATACGTGCTTTATCTGCACCTAAAGCAAGAAAAACCAATTGATTGTCGTTGCTGCTCAATTTCTTCAATTGCGGTAATTGCTGCTGGTCATCAACATGACGAAAAAATGCTAAAGCGCCACCTTCGCGTTGCCAGCGTTCACTAAAGGCCGCTTGCAGACGTTTCGACAAGCCACTGTTGTCGCCAATGATTAAAGCTTGTGTTTTTCCACTGTCACGTGCCAGTTGTGCAACTTGGCTCGCTTCTGCTTCCATTTGCAAACCAAACAAAAACAGTTGAGTGGGTATTGCAGTAGTATTATCAACCGTATTCAAGGCCAGGGTCGGCACCGTTACACGTTGATTCGATGCAATTGCAGCAACGCCGTCTCGAGTCAGTGGGCCCACCACAAATTCAGCACCTGCATCCAATGCTTCGCGGTAGGTCAGAAGAATATCCAGCGGATCATCACCGGTTGAATAAATACGGATAACGAGTTGCAACGGCTCTTCGCGCATCGTGGCGGCAATAAAGCCTGCTTTGACTTGATCTGCCGCTTCACTAAAGGCGGGCGATTCCAACGGTAAAATGAGTGCAATGTGCGGTGTCTTTACTGATTCAGAGGCATCTTCTTGATGAGAAGGCTGATTAAAATAAGTATCGGTAGTCGCTGATGCGAGATTGCCGGATAATGACAGCGTTATGATTAAAACAAGCGTGAATATACGTGGCACCCAAAGTATGCTAGGAAAAAGCTCATTATATGTAGTGGCCACGCCAATTGGGAATCTGAATGATATCAGTTTACGTGCATTGGACATATTGAAAACAGTCGATGTGGTTGCGGTTGAACATATACAAAATTCTAAATATTTATTAACGACACATGGTATTTCAGTGCCATTGATCAGTTTGCATCAACATAATGAAGTTGAGGTAACAAATAAGATATTAACACTATTAGCAGAAGGCAAGAATGTGGCATTGATAAGCGATGCTGGAACACCAGCGATTTCTGATCCAGGTGCAATTTTGGTTCAGAAAATTCGTGCAAAAGGTTATCCGGTTATTCCCATTCCAGGTGCGAATGCTGCAATTTGTGCGTTATCGGCGGCGGGTATCACGGACCCACATTTTTTCTTTTATGGTTTTTTGCCAACAAAATCGATGGCGCGCCAGCGCGAATTGGTCAAATTCAAGTCACAGTCATATCCTGCAATATTTTATGAGGCGCCGCACCGGATTATCGAATGTATTGAAGACATGATCGAAGTCTTCGGTGCAAGCCGCACGCTGACGCTTGCGCGTGAGTTGACCAAAGTATTTGAGACGATCCACGTAAGTTCATTGGCAGAAACCCTAAGTTGGCTCAAATCGGATATTTATCAACAAAAAGGCGAATTCGTGCTAATACTATCTGGTACTGAGAAAAACGACAAATCGCAAGTGAGCGAACAAGCACACGATACCTTGAAATACTTATTGGCTGAGTTACCGCTTAAACAAGCCGTAAAACTTGCAACAGCAATTACTGGCGAGAATAAGAATACGCTGTATCAACTTGCGTTACATTTGAAACAACCCAATCATTCAGAATGAATCAGGAATGAAGTGGGAAGTCTGCGTGCTAAGTTATAATTGATTATTTCAATTATTCGAGGGATTTCCTTTGTCATCCTTTTTAACGCATCTCACGATTACTCGCCCGGATGACTGGCATTTGCATTTGCGTGATGGTGAACAACTAAAAGACGTGCTGCCGTACACCGCACGGCAGTTTGCGCGCGCTATCATCATGCCGAATCTACGTGCTCCGGTGGTTACTACCGAGATGGCGCAAGTGTATTACACTCGTATCGTATCGGCGCTGCCTGAAGAGTTGCGAGGCCAGTTCCAACCGCTGATGACCCTATATTTGACCGATAACACGCAGCCATCAGAAATTGTGCGCGCAAAAAACAGCGGCATTGTGCAGGCGGTAAAATTGTATCCAGCCGGAGCGACAACCCATTCTGATGCGGGAGTCACTGATATTTCCAAATGCTTTGAGACCCTAGCTGAAATGGAAAAGCAGGATATACCGCTATTGGTTCATGGGGAAGTAACTGATCCGGATATCGATGTGTTTGATCGAGAAAAAATTTTCATCGAGCGTGTGCTAATCGCACTGACGCAACGTTTTCCACAGTTACGGATAGTGTTTGAGCACGTCACGACTCGGGATGCGGTTGAGTTTGTCAAACTATCCTCGGCAAAAATTGCAGCAACTATTACGGCGCACCATCTTTTATTGAATCGAAATGCATTGTTTCAAGGTGGCATTCGACCGCATCATTATTGTTTGCCCATTCTTAAGCGGGAAACGCACCGGCAAGCATTGCTACAAGCTGCCACGAGTGGCAATGCCAAATTCTTCCTGGGCACGGACAGCGCGCCGCATGCACTGATGAATAAAGAACATTCGTGTGGCTGCGCTGGCATTTTTACCGCACATGCTGCAATGGAGTTATATGCTGCTGCTTTTGAACAAGCCGACGCACTCGATAAATTGGAAGGTTTTGCCAGTTTTTTTGGTGCAGATTTCTACCGATTGCCGCGCAATACCAATACGATCACGCTGCAGCGGAAAGTCTGGATGATTCCCAAACAGTATGCTTTTGCTGGAGAAGTATTGGTACCTTTGTACGCGAGTGCAGAATTGTCCTGGAAAGTGGGGTAACATTTTGTTGATGGCGAAAATGATACAATTCCCGTCTATTTATTCAGTTTCACGCCGGAGATAATGCATGTCCACGATTGAATCAACGCTTAATGAAACGCGGATTTTTCCCCCTGCGAAGACATTTTCCACCCAAGCCAATGTGTCAAGTTTTGCGGCTTACACTGCCTTGTGTCAAGAGGCAGAGAATGATTATGAGCGCTTTTGGGGTAATCAGGCGTGTGAGCAAATTATTTGGCAACAATCTTTCGATCAAGTGTTGGATGATCAGGATTTTCCTTTTTGCCGATGGTTCAAGGGCGGTCTGTTGAATGTTTCCTATAACTGCCTTGATCGACACTTGGTGACACAAGCCGAAAAGATCGCGATTATTTTTGAATCGGATGAAGGTGACGTGTCTCGAGTGACGTATCGTGAGTTGCACCAGTCTGTGTGCCAATTTGCCAATGCTTTGAAAAAGCAAGGTGTTAATAAAGGCGACCGCGTCATTATTTATATGCCAATGGGGATTGAAGCTGTCGTGGCGATGCAAGCGTGTGCACGCATTGGTGCTATACATTCGGTCGTGTTTGGGGGATTTTCCGCGAAAAGCTTACATGAGCGTATTGTGGATGCTGGCGCCGTTGCCGTGATTACTGCCGATGAACAAGTGCGTGGCGGCAAGAGAAACCCGCTTAAATTGACCGTTGATGAAGCCATGAATATGGGTGGTACGGCTTCAATCAAGCGTGTCATTGTGTATCGTCGCACGGGTACTGCAGTACCCTTCGATCCAGTGCGAGATGTCTGGTGGGATGAAATCATTCAGCATGCCGATGCTTCGTGTGAACCTGAATGGGTCGATGCGGAGCATCCCTTGTTTACGCTTTATACCTCTGGTTCTACCGGTAAACCCAAAGGTGTGCAACATTCGAGCGCAGGCTATTTGCTAGGGGCAAAATTGTCCATGCAGTGGGTGTTTGACTACAAACCGACCGATGTGTTTTGGTGTACGGCCGATGTCGGTTGGATTACCGGGCATAGCTATGTTGCCTATGGACCGCTTGCCATGGGCGCTACGCAAGTGATTTTTGAGGGAATACCCACTTTCCCACATCCCGGGCGTTTTTGGGAAATTATTCAAAAGCATCAGGTGACAACTTTTTATACCGCACCTACCGCGATTCGTTCGTTGATAAAATTGGGTGCTGATTTGCCAGCACAATATGATTTGTCATCATTGCGATTGCTGGGATCCGTGGGGGAACCCATTAATCCTGAAGCATGGATGTGGTTTTATGAGAAAGTAGGTCAGGCCCGCTGTCCGATCGTCGATACTTGGTGGCAAACCGAGACCGGTAGCCATATGATTGCTCCATTGCCGGGTGCCATAACACTTAAACCAGGTTCCTGTACTTTTCCGGTGCCCGGCATTGCCGCCGCGATTGTGGATGAGGAAGGACATGAAATGGGTAACGGAAAAGGGGGGTTGTTAGTCATTAAAAAACCGTTTCCTTCACAAGTGCAGACATTGTGGGGCGATCCTGAGCGTTTCAAGAAAACATATTTTCCGGCAGGGATTGCAAGTGGCCAATATTATCTTGCTGGTGATTCAGCCTACCGCGATCAAGATGGATATTTTTGGATTATGGGACGGATTGATGACGTTTTGAATGTTTCCGGTCACCGTCTTGGAACCATGGAAATTGAATCGGCGCTGGTTGCACATCCCTTGGTAGCAGAAGCTGCGGTGGTCGGCAAGCCCCATGAAGTAAAGGGTGAAGCCATTGTCGCTTTTGTGACACTCAAAGGATCATATCCCGATGGTAATGCGGTTACTGAGATTACCAATGCCTTGCGTGATTGGGTAGCCAAGCAAATTGGCCCAATTGCTAAGCCAGATGAAATTCGTTTTGGTGAGAATTTGCCTAAAACCCGTTCTGGTAAAATCATGCGCCGTTTATTGCGCGCTTTGGCCAAAGGCGAGGAAATTACACAGGATATTTCTACCTTGGAGAATCCTGCTATTCTTGAACAATTAAAATCAACCCCCAAGTAAATGCTGACAGATTTTTTTCATAGGATCGTTGAATAATCGCTATGATATTACCATTGGTAACTGAGTTTGGTCATGGCATCAGTGCCATTGATGCACAATATCATCGGCCTTGTCGTGCTGCCATTCATTTGCTCGTTGAGCAAGGTATGGCGGCATTGATCGATACCGGAACGAATTTTTCCATACCGGGTGTAGTGGATGTCCTCAAGTCAAAGCGCATTCCGCTTGAGAATATTGCTTATGTTATCTTGACGCATATTCACCTGGATCATGCGGGCGGTGCGAGCGAATGTATGCGCCTTTTCCCCAATGCGAAACTGGTGGTGCATCCGCGTGGGGCTAGCCACATGATTAACCCAACTCGATTGGTGGCAGGTGCTTCTAGCGTGTATGGTGCAGAAGAATTCAAGCGCGTGTATGGCGAAATTCAGTGTATTGATGAGCATAGGATTATCGAAGCACCCGATAATCACTGCATTGATCTGAATGGTCGGTTACTGTGCTTCTTGGATACACCGGGGCATGCGCGCCATCATGTTTGTATTTATGACGAGCGTAGCCAAAGTATGTTTACCGGTGATACATTTGGCGTGTCATATCGAGAGTTTGATGTGAATGGAATGGAGTTTGTTTTTCCTACTACTTCGCCGGTGCAATTTGATCCAGATGCAGCCCATGCTTCGCTTGATCGAATCATGAGTTTTAAACCGCAATTTGCTTATCTGACACACTACAGCCGTATTACGCATTTGGAGCAGCATGCGAATGCGATGCACCGTTTAATCGATGCGCATGTCGCTATCGCACAAAACGCCAATACGTCGCAATCGGATCGGCAATCGGTTATTTCAGAAGAGTTAAAAGCATTATTCAAACAATGCTTATCGGCCCATGACTGTCGCTTATCTGAAGCGGAGGTTAATCAGATATTACGATCGGATATCAAGCTTAATGCTCAGGGCTTAGTTTACTGGTTGGATCACCCGACAGAACGGTTTAAAAGTATTTAAGTGCATGGAGGAAAGATTGCGGAGGATATGATAGGGCAGTAGGCTGGATTAGAATGCCAGAATAAACACTCCTTTATCTCCAGGTTTGCTTGACTACCAAAAAAACACTTCTCGGCAGCTTAAACATACACCTGGGATTCATCTTACTAGAGTTTCAAGATTGAATGATAGTCAATTGTGGGAAGTGCTGTCAAATTCCAGCGTGGGTGGATGGTAAAGCTACGCGCTGGTTGCGGCATGGTATGGTTCTTTTGTGCGGTTAATCGCAAAGCGCCTGCTAAGGCAATCATTGCCCCATTATCGGTACAGAATTCTAATTCGGGATAGAAGACAGTCGCTCCAGAGAGTGTTACTTTAGCGCTGAGGTTATTACGCAATTGATTATTGGCGCCTACGCCACCTGCTACAATCAATTGTTTTAGGCCGGTTTGTGATAGGGCAGTTAAGGATTTTTCTACTAAGACTTCGACAATCGCATCTTGAAAAGCCAAAGCAATGTCTGCACATGTTTGTGGGGTTAGTTCGTGCTTATTGATTAATGTCAGTACGGCTGTTTTTAAACCGCTGAAGCTAAAATTGAGGTCTTTACTGTTCAGCATCGGTCTCGGTAGCTTGAAACGTCCAGATTGTCCTTGATGTGCAAGTTTCGATAAGGCTGCACCACCGGGATATCCCAGGCCGAGTAGCTTGGCAGTTTTATCAAACGCTTCACCGGCTGCGTCATCGACAGTTTCACCCAATAACACATATTGACCGACTGCACTGACTTGCATCAGTTGTGTATGCCCTCCCGATACCAGCAATGCAATGAAAGGAAAATCTGGAGCGGGTTTCGATAATAAGGGGGATAGCAGATGTCCTTCCAAATGGTGTATGCCGATGGCTGGGATATTAAGTGCAAAGCTCAATGCAGCACCAACGCTGGCGCCAACTAATAATGCACCTGCTAAGCCAGGGCCCTGCGTATACGCGATAGCGTTGATTTGATTTAATGTGCGATTGGCAGAAAGCAACGTTTGTTGAATGAGTGGCAGAATGTGTCGGATATGATCACGCGATGCTAATTCTGGTACAACACCGCCATATTCACTATGCATTGCGATCTGTGAATGCAGTGTGTGACCAAGTAAGCAGTGTTGCGTGTCAAAAAGTGCTATTCCCGTTTCATCACAGGAAGTTTCGATACCTAAAACAAGCATGGGAAAAATAAGTTGTTTTTCTTGGAGAGGCAATATTGTTAATGTTATAATTCGCAACTTTTCGTTTCATCAGTTTTTGCTTATTCACATTATATAGGAATTAATCTAAAGGAGATTTATGACGTCCATTAAAGTTAAGGAAAATGAACCATTTGAAGTTGCAATGCGACGATTTAAACGGTCTATTGAAAAAACAGGTATTTTGACAGAATTGCGTGCCCGTGAGTTTTACGAAAAGCCCACCACCGAGCGTAAGCGTAAATTAGCTGCCGCTGTCAAACGTAATTACAAACGTTTGCGTAGTCAGTTGTTACCTCCTAAACTTTATTGACATTCATATTAGGTAATAAGCGAAACGAATAAAATTTCCATGCTTTATTGCGCAGCATGGATTCCTCTTCATTTGTTGCTTTACGGTATTTCTAATGAGTTTAAAACAAAAGATTACTGACGATATGAAAGCGGCCATGCGTTCGGGTGATATTAAGCGACGCGATACGATCCGCTTACTACAAGCCGCAATCAAGCAGCGCGAGGTTGATGAACGTATTGTGCTCGATGATGCTGCTATCATTATTGTGATCGAGAAAATGCTTAAACAGTGCAAAGATTCTATCGCGCAATATGAGGCCGCACGGCGCATGGATCTGGCCGATATTGAAAAAGGGGAAGTGTCGATCTTAATGGACTACATGCCCCAACCGCTGAATGATGCAGAAATAACCGCATTGATTACAGAAACGATTGCTGCATCGGGTGCGCAAGGTGTGCGAGACATGGGTAAAGTGATGTCGATATTGAAACTGAAACTTGCCGGACGTGCTGATATGGCCAAGGTATCGGTCTTAATCAAAGAAAAATTATCGGGCTGAAATTCGTATTGAAAAGAAAAGCACAATCG
>ERZ1292625.1534-Hain-H41-01um-R1-1534-length-26727-cov-13_pt1 | contig 26727 bp, 36 predicted proteins | sample MGYA00564400_ERZ1292625 | MGnify/ENA primary metagenome ERZ1292625 (study PRJEB36523, sample SAMEA6512639) | groundwater metagenome | collected 2019-01-08 | study: AquaDiva: Metagenomics assemblies of 32 groundwater samples | reverse complement strand
GTCACTTCAATATTCTTGGCATAACCGGCCATGGCTTCATCAATAGAATTATCAATTACCTCCCAAATCAAATGGTGCAAGCCGTCAACGCCAGTTGAACCAATGTACATTCCGGGCCGTTTTTTAACGGGGTCAAGGCCTTCCAAAACATAAATGTCTTTGGCGGTGTAATTGTTCTCGGCTGATTGAGTTTTTTTAGTTGGCTTCTTGGTCATTTATGTTACCTTAATTCCGCGTTAAACTGCTCGGCGGTTTCGCTATAGATTTTTTCCTGAATTTCGTCCACTTCGCCCGATAAAAGAGTTCTATCGTTGCTTCTATAGACAATGCGGTACGTGTAGCTTAATTTATCGGGTCCGAACTTTTCGGGATTCGAGTATTTGTCTAAAAGCTGCACCTCTTCCACTAAATCGCCGCCTAGATCTCTTATCAAATCAAAATAATCATTGGGGACAAAATTTTTGTTGACTATAAATGAAATGTCACGGGTAATAGGCGGAAATTTGGAAACCTCTTTATATTTATTTCCCAGTTTTAATTGCTTCTTGACCCTTTCGTCTTGCGACCATAAGAGGCGAATGTCGGGCAAGTCCATACTTGTAATTGCTAGCCGCTCAAGACCGAACCCGAATGCCCAACCATTATATTCTTCTGGATTAACGCCGAGATTTTTTAGAACGTCTCTTCTTACCACGCCGGCGCCCAAAACCTCTATCCATCGTTTGGAAATCTGGACTTCCATCTCGATTGACGGATCCGTATACGGAAATTCGTCAGTATTAAAACGATATTTAATGTCTTCGCCAAAGATTGCCCGCGCTATTTCGGCTAAAACCTCCTGCAGATCGTCTATGGTTACAATGCGGTCTTCTTTACGGCATAAATACCAGCCGTCCATCTGGTGGAATACGTTCATGTGTTGGCGATCTATTTCGTCTTTGCGGTAAACCTTGCCGTATGATAACGCGCCAACAGGTTCGCCTTTTTTAATGCTATTCTTTACCTCAGGCAAGTTCAGGTGATAATACCACATTACCGTGGTGTGAGTCCGCAAAACATGACTTTCATCAACAAAATAGGTGTCAGACGGGTTTCGGGCCGGGTGATCAGGAGGAAAGTTAAAGAGATCAAAGCTTATATCGTACGGGATAATTTCGGGCACGTTTAGATTTTTAAATTCTAAAAAGCGAGACAAGCTGACGATGCGTTTTACAAGATCCGCCAAGGGACTATCCGGAGTACGCGACAAATCAGGCATGGCAAGAAAACGCTTTAACCTTTCGGCTTCGGGGTCGTGTCTTTTTTGCAAGGCTTCTATTAATTTTTCTTCCAATTTATCAGTTGCCATATAATGAGTCCAAAACTGCCCACTCCAATGCTAAAACTGACATATAAAATTATGATTCCGAGAATGCCGGCGCCAGCGGGATTAGTAAAGAAAATAATGCTTAAAAAAGAAGCCCAAACCAAGACATTTGCGAAAATTAAGGCAACTAAACGGGACTGCTTACTATCTTTAAACATGCAAGAATTATATCAAAATTTTAAGATAAAAGCAAAGGTTGATTTTTTGGCGAATATTGGTATAATCTAAGCGCGGGGTAGAGCAGTCTGGTAGCTCGCAAGGCCCATAACCTTGAGGTCGTTGGTTCAAATCCAACCCCCGCAACATTTTTTGCCGATGTAGCTCAGTGGTAGAGCGGTGCTTTCATAAGGCAATGGCCGGAGGTCCGATTCCTCCCATCGGCACAGTGCAGTGGTAGCTTAGCTGGCCTAAAGCGCCTCCCTGTCACGGAGGAGATCGAGGGTTCAAATCCCTTCCACTGCGCAGAATTTTTAATCAATAAATTCCAGTTCCTTCAGCGCTTTTTCGTAGGCCCTGACGCCGAATTCAATTTCATTTCTGGTTATAGGATATTCTGAATTATGGACAATAATGTTTCTTAATTTGTGCGCCCGCCAGATTTCATCAATATTAGAAATTTGGGAAGAATCAAGGTATTTTAACCGGTCGGCCATTGATTCTCCGGGAAGCCGCATCTGTTTTAATAAATCGTCAAAAAGATTATCTGCTTCTATTAAAGCCAGCCGCAAATTGGCTTCGTCGTTTTTACTTAAGCGCAATAAAATTTTTTGCCAAGATTTATTTAAATGCCTTTTTGGTAAAGCACTGGTTAACAAAAAACTGCCGGTGGTTCTTAACCATTTATCAATTATCCGCATTTTAATAATCAAAAGCACGACCAAACTGCCGAAAATTAATGTCAAAAACACCCCCAGCCATTTAAAACTATTTATTATATTTATAATCTGATCAATCATATTGGATTTTTATTTACTGAGTGTTTCAATAATTTTGGCAATTTTAAGAAGTTTCACATCGTCAAAATTTTTTCCAATTAATTGGAGCCCCACCGGCAAACCATCCACCTCTTCTATGGGAATAGAAATGCCGGGGATTCCGGCCAAATTGACTGAAACGGTGTAAATATCAGCTAAGTACATTGACAAAGGATCTTGCGTTTTTTCGCCGAATTTGAAAGCTGTAGTCGGCGATGTCGGCGTTAAAATTACATCAACCTCTTTAAAAGCATGGTCAAAATCTTGTTTAATTAACTTTCTCACCCTCTGAGCTCTGGTGTAATAAGCGTCGTAGTAGCCAGCCGAAAGTATATAAGTGCCTAGCATTATTCTTTGCCTCACTTCAGTCCCAAAACCCTTCCCCCTACTTTGAAGATACACATCGAGCAAACTTTGCAACTTTTCTTCTTTATTCATTGTTGAATAGCCGTATTTTATTCCGTCAAACCTTGCTAAATTAGCTGAAGCTTCAGCCGGCATAATAATATAATAAGTTGCCAAAGCCCACTCGCTGTAAGGCAAAGAAATTTCTTCAATCTTCGCGCCTTCTTTTTCTAATTTAGAAATTACAGATTTTATATTTTTTTCTATTTCAGGGTTTAATCCATGAATAAAATATTCCCGCGGCACGCCAATTTTTATTTCTTCTATATCCAGAGTTGAATCCCAATAATCCTGCCATCCCGCCGTGGCGGGACTAACACTGGTGGAATCAAGCTCATCAACTCCGCGGATTATTTCAAAAACCGCAGCTGCGTCATCAACATTTCTTGCAATCGGCCCGATTTGATCCAGAGACGAAGCCATGGCTATCAAACCGTGGCGGGAAACAGCGCCGTAAGTCGGCTTAAAACCAACCACGCCGCAAAAACCGGCCGGCTGACGAATTGAGCCGCCGGTATCCGAACCCAAGGCATAAACAGAAAAGCCGGCTTTAACCGCCGCTGCCGAACCGCCGGAAGAGCCGCCGGGCACTCTTTCTAAATCAACCGGATTTCTGGTCGGCCCAAAAGCAGAATTTTCGGTTGAAGAACCCATGGCAAATTCATCCATATTTGTTTTTCCAATAAATATCGCTTCTTCTTCCTTTAATTTTTTAATCACCGTCGCATCATACGGCGCGATATAATTTTCAAGAATTTTTGAAGCCGCCGTGACTTTGGCGCTCTTAATTGAGATATTATCTTTAATTGCCGCCGGGATTCCGGCTAACATTTCAATAGGTTCGCCTCTTGAAATTCTTTCATCAACTTTTTTTGCCGCTTCCAATGCCCCTTCTTCATTTAAAGATAAAAAGGCGCGGATATCTTTATCTCTTTTTTTTATTTCATTAAAATGCGCCTTAACTAATTCAACCGAAGTTATTTCTTTTTTCTCCAAGAGTTTATGAGCTTCTTTAATTGTCAGCACATTTAAATTCATTCGAGTATTGACGGGACTTTAAAATAATCGTCTTTGCGGTTTGGGGAAGCTCTTAAAATCTGTTCCCGCATTTGAGAATCCGAAATGCACTTAGTTTCGTCATCTTTTCTCATCACGCTTTCTAAACTTGTGCCTCCAGTTATTGGTTCAACTTTTTCAATATTAACCTCCGATAACTTTTGAACGTAACCCAAAACTGAAGATAAATCTTCGGCAAATTTTTCTTTTTCTTTTTCGCCCAGTTCCAGTCTCGCCAGCTCGGCAATTTTTTCAATTTCTTTTTTTGTCAAAGCCATATATTTATTTTATCGTCTTTAAAAATGTCTTTTCGCCGATGATTTTTATGCCTAATTTTCTGGCTTTATCTAATTTTTCGCCCGGTTCGGATCCGGCAACTACATAATCCACCGCTTTACTGACCGACGAAAAAATATCGCCGCCTAATTCTCTAATTCTGTCTTTTGCCTGCTCCCGAGTCAAGGTTTGTAAACTGCCGGTTAAAACAAAAATTCTGTCTTTTAATTTTAAGGATCTGGCTGTAATTTTAGGCGAAATAATTTTAGCCCCAAATTTATCAAGCTTTTTAAGAAGCATGAGATTATTTTTATTTTTAAAATATCCAAAAACACTTTCCGCCATTTTTGGGCCAATGTTAGCAATTATTTGCCAATCGTCAAGCGTCAATTTCTTCGTGGCGCCAATAATGTCTTGAGGCCTTCTAATAGTTTGGAGTTCAATAAGTTTTCTGCCAATATCAATTGCCGTCTCTTCGCCAATATGGCTAATGCCTAATGCAAAAATAAATTTATACAAATCAATGACCTTGCTTTTTCTAATAGAATCAATAGTATTTTGAGCAGACTTTTTGGCAAACCGCTCAAGGGGTAAGAGATCTCCTTCTTCTAAATTAAACAAATCCGAGGCATTAGATATTAAATTATTATCCAAAAGCGCGTCGATTATTTTTGGCCCGACCCCTTCCATATTAAAAGCCGCTTTAGAAACAAAATGATAAAGCCGGCGGCGATTTACCATCTCGCATTTTTCCGGATGTAAAATTTTGTGAGCGGCTTCGCCGGAAATTCTTGCCACTTTTTGGCCGTAAAAATCTTTTGGAAAATGAAATTTCTTTTCATGCCCCGTCCGAAGCTCTTTTAACACTTTTCTGACGTCGGGAATAACATCTCCGGCCCGGCCAACAATGACTGTGTCGCCGATTTTTAATCCCAAACGTTTTATTTCGTCCTCATTATGAAGCGTGGCCCGGCTCACCGTGACGCCACCGATTTGAACCGGCTTAAGAATTGCCACCGGAGTCAATACGCCGGTTCGGCCAACTTGAATAATAATATCTTCAACAACCGTTTCGGCTTCTTTCGGAGCAAATTTATACGCGATGACGGCCCGAGGCGTTTTGCCAACGACTCCTAGCTGTCGGAATTGATCTTCGGAATTAATTATTACGACCACGCCGTCAATTTCAAATAGCAATCTTTCCCGGTGTCCCTCCCAGTAATCCCGAAATTTAAAAACTTCTTCGAGATTCATGGCGCCCTTATTGTTCGGGTTAATCCTGAAACCGAGCGCGTAAAGTATTAGGTGTTCTTCCTCGTGGGTTTTCTGTCCCAAATCGGTTACCAGCGAGTAAGCAAAAGAATCCAAACGGCGCGAAGCGGTAATTTTCGGGTCAAGCTGGCGCACTGAGCCGGCAGTGACGTTGCGCGGGTTGGCATAAGGCGCCAATCCTTTTTTTGATTGCCGTCTATTCAACGCTTCAAAATCTTTAAGATTCATGAAAACTTCACCCCGTGCTTCTATAATTTTTGGCCAGGATTTTTTGAGCTGAGTCGCAATATGATGAAGTTTTTGTTTTTCGAGATTTTCCAGAATTTTTTCTTTATCAAGCAACTTTAACGGAATGGCTTCTACGGTCTTAAGATTATTGGTAACATCTTCTCCGATAACGCCGTCCCCTCTGGTTGAACCGGTCTTAAAAAAACCGTTTTCATAAACCATGCTGATGGCCAAGCCGTCAATTTTCAGTTCGCAGTAAAAGTCAATTTTAGCGTCCGAAAACAGAAGTTTCCGGTTCCGTTCAAGCCAATTTTCCATATCTTCTTCTGAAAACGCGTCATTAAAGGAAAGCATTCGCGTTAAATGATGGATTTTGGGGAATTTTTTAAGCGACCGCCCTTCAACGCGCTGAGTCGGCGAATCAGGAGTAATAAATTCTGGAAACCTCTCTTCTAAATCGAAAATTTCTTTTTTAAGCGTGTCTTCGGCTTCGGGCGAAATTAATTCTTTGTTTAAAACCAGGCGGGAATAGCGATAGCGGTTAATCGCCTTTTTCAACTTCTCAATTCTTTCTTTGGCTTTGTTTTTTGTTAGCTGACGCATAGTAATGTTAATCTACGAATTACATGCGAATATTACTAATTGCGAGTAAATTATTTGTGGAATTCGGATACATTTATAGATTTGAATTATTATAAACCTGCTCATAATATAGCACTCATAATATAGCAGGTTTTTCTATTTTCGACTACTTACTTATTGCTTAGTTTTGTTTTTTAGCATCACATTTTTAGCATCACAAGCTGCCTCCAGGTTGCTTGTGATACAAATAAAAAGTGTTTAGCAAAATGAGATTATGACGGCAAAAATTAATTATGATAATGAAAGATTAAAAATTCTACGCAAGTCCCCTTCTCTTTTATCCAAAGATTCCACGACGCAATAGTTGACAAATCGACTGATTGATAAAAATTCACAAATAAAATCTATTTCATCTTGACAATTGTAAGGATAAATAAAGACGCTTTCCTGCAACGGATAAAAACCGATTTCTTTCAGTTTTTGTGACAAAGCCCGTCTTTCTTTTTTCTTTTTATCTGGAATATCAAATATTACCAAGCGCCATTTTTTGTCCCAAGTCTTAGATTTTGATAATTTCAAATTGTCATAATCGAAACTCTTTACTAATTTTTTTCCTTTATTGGTAATCTCAATGTAAGACTCGCCATTTTTCTCTATTAATTCGACGAATCTTCTCCGATTTAGCCGCTTTATAGCACTATAAATAAGACGACGATCTATTTTATCCCAATTTTTTCGCCACTTGATAAGTGGTTTTAACATTTGAGCGGCGTTGGGCATAAATAAACAACTTAAAACGATTGGGCCGGCAACGGCCATAAATAAAATTTCTTTAGTTAACGATTTGCCTCGCAGCATAATTCACTTTTTACTAAAAATAACAATATCACAAACTTGATTATGATAATTATAATATATTTCTTTCATCATCACAAGATGCCTCCAGGCTGCTTATGATACTAAGAATGTAAAATCTATTTTATTCTATTCTATCTTAGATAAATCACCCGGTTGCGATTGTGTTCTTCCAAAGTTTTGGAGAAAACGGTTGTGCCGTCTTTGGCGGAAAGATAATACCAATAAGGGCTGGTCTCCGGAAAAATTGTCGCTTTAATGGCGGAAAGACCCGGATTGGCGATAGGACCTTTGGGCAGGCCGCGATAAAGATAAGTATTATAGGGCGAATTTATTTTTTTATCGGCCTCATAAATATCATTGCGACCGGTAATATAAACAAGTGTTGCGTCAATTTGCAAAGGAATGCCGACTTTAAACCGTTTCCACAAAATTCCAGAAACGATTTCCCGGTCGATATCGCTTTTCACCTCTTCTTCAATAAGCGAAGCCATAGTGAGAATTTCGTAGGTGCCGCGGCCCGAACCGGCCATCGCAGTTCTTAAATCCGGAGTAAGTTTGGCATCCAAATTAGCAATCATTTTTCCAATAATGTCCGACAACTCTGCGTCTTTAAAAAATCTATAAGTGTCGGGAAATAAGTAGCCCTCAAGAGAATTTAATTTCGGTTTATCGGTTAAAATTGACGGGGCGTCTTTTGAAAATTTATCCGCCAAAGGCGGATCAGCCTCTGGCCGATAATTCATCAATTCGTTTCGTTTGATGAGACCCGCTCTGACAAGCCGATCTTCAATTTGTTTTAAATTAAAACCTTCCGGGATCGTAATTACAATTTCGTTTGTTTCACCCAAAACTAAAGCGTCGCCAATGTCGCGAATCGGCATCTTGGACGAAAGTTCGTATTCTCCGGATTTTAAAGAATACTGGCTCAAAGCTAAAAAAACATAAAGGCGAAAAAGAAACGAGCTTTTAATTAAATCGGAATTTTTGAGATTTTCAGCAATAACTTTTGCTGAATCGCCTTTCTCAACTTTAAAAATTTTGGTCTCGCCTGTTGGGTTTAACGGCGTCCTTATCTGCCACCAAAAAACAATAAGCGAGATCAAAATAATAACAAGAAATACTAAAATTATATAAATAATTTTTCTATTCATTAATTTTTGCCGCCTTGATTATTTTTATAAAATCTTGAAGTTCGAGTGAGGCGCCGCCGACCAAGGCGCCACTAATCCCCGATTGAGCAATAAAATCGTAAATGTTTTCACTTGTCACCGAGCCACCATAAAGCACCGGAAGGTCGGCTGCCCATTTAGAACCATAAAGATTACCTATAATCTTTCTTATTAGAAGGGCGGCTGAAAGCGCGTGATCCGGCGTGTCAATCATACCGGTGCCGCTTGTACTAATCGCCCAAACTGGCTCGTAAGCAATAATCAAACGGCCGACTTCTGAAACACCTATTCCTTCCAAGGCGCTCTTAACCTGTAGGGTTAATACTTTAATCATATCATTGTTTGGTTCTTTTTCTCCGACTGCCAAAACAGGAATAAGCCCGACTTTGAAAGCCTCTTTTAATTTTAAATTTATCATCTCATCGGTCTCGCCCATTTTATGGCGCCTCTCCGAATGGCCGATAATAACATGGCTACAGCCCAGATTTTTAACCATTAAACTTGAGATTTCGCCGGTATAAGCCCCGCGCTCGGCCCAGCTAATATTTTGAGCGGCTAATTTTATTTCTTTCCCACAATTCTTTTTAACCAAATCAAGATAAACAAATGGCGGAGCAATTATAAGCTCAACGTTCTTTGATAAACGCTGAGCCAAGATGCCTTTAACAAGACGCGAAGCTTCTTCTTGAGAAGAGGGGTTCATCTTCCAATTAGCAATGATGATTTTTTTATTCATACTCATAATAAAAATAAATACTTAAATATATTTTCGCCAAATATAGTTACGGCAGTAACAACTAAACCGGCGGCCAAAACTCCCAAAACAATAGACCAAAAAGCATGCTTTAAAGGAATTCCAAAAACAAAGGCGGCCACGACTCCGGAATAAGCGCCGGTTAAAGGCAGAGGAATTGCCACAAAAATAAAAAGCGCCAAATCTCCCCAATAAGTGAAGCGCCCGGAGTGTTTTATTCTTGTTCTCTCAAAGAGCCAACTAAAAAATCTGTTAAACCAATAAAATTTATGACTTAGATATTCCGATATTTTTTCTAAACCTATTAAAAGCGGCAAAACCGGTAAAATATTTCCCAGCGCACTTATCATAAACGCCTTGTATGGGCTAAAACCAAATTTTAAAATTGCCAAAGGGATGGCTCCCCTAAGTTCGCTTAAGGGCAAGGCGGCAACAAAAAAGGTGATTAATTCATCAAGCATTATTTTTTTAAAATTTCAGCCGCTTTTTCGGGAGCCACAGAAATAATATCCAAGCCAGTGCTCAATTCAAAGCCGCCAAAAATACTAAATTTGGGTAAAATTTCTATATGCCAATGATAATGATTATAATCCCGGTTTTTGATTGTCGGCGCGGTGTGAATGAAAAAATTAAAAGCCGGATCTTTTAAGTTTTTATAAATTTTGAAAAGCGCCAATTTCAAAGCGTCGGCAAGATAAGTAAGCTCTTGTTCTTTAACTTTTTCAAAATAAGCAAAATGCTTTTTAGGAAAAACTCTTATTTCAAAGTTTGCCCGCGAAACAAAAGGGGCAAATACAATCATTTCTTTATTTTGATATATTATTCTTTTTTTTTCTTTTAGCTCCTGACTAATCATCCGACAATGTACGCATTTATTATGCTTATCAAAATAGCGCCACGAGCCATTAATGCTGTGGTTGATATCCGGCGGCACTATCGGCAAGGCCAAGATTTGAGAATGAGGATGGGACACAGTGGAACCGGCTTCTTCGCCGTAATTATGGAAAATAGATATATATTCAACGCATTTCTCTTCAGCTAAGCTTTTGTACCGCTCCTGAAAAGCCAAAAGAGCTTTTTTAATTTCTCCCTTAGTGAAATCGGCCAACTGGCGATTATGATCCCTGAAAATAACAATTTCATGAAACCCCACCCCGGCTTGGACTTTATATAAACCTTTCTGATGAATCAAACCACAATCCCCTTGTCCGACCGCCGGATATTTATTTGGAATTATCTGCAAAAACCAGTCATTTTTAGTTTCATTTTGATAAACCAAAACCGGCGGCGCATTTCCAAATTTAGAAGGATTCTCAAAGGGACACTTATTTTTAGAAAGTTCCATTTTTGCCCGTCTCTTGAATTTATGCCTCCTGCTCCTAAGCGGTGCGAGCAAAATCCAATCGCCGGAAACTAAATCTTGGCGAAATTCCGATACGGGTTTTACTTGCCCGCCAAAGCCTTGGCGTAGGCGGGTCTTTTTACTTTTCATAATTTATATTTATTGGTCCATAAATACCACCTTATTTTAAACAAATCTTTTAGTACTTCAAAATAGCTTTTTAAACTGACTTTTGAATTCGCGGGGTTGTTCCAAACCACCGGTAATTCTTTAATTTTATAACCCATTTTTTTGGCTAGAGCAAGAACTTCAATGTCAAAACCAAAACGATCTATTTTAGTTCGTGAAAAAATATCGCGGGCCGATTTGGCATTAAAGCACTTAAAACCCCTCTGGGTGTCGTGAACCCCCCAAAGTCCGGCTACAATCCGAATTAGATATTTTGAGTAGCGGCCCAAAAAACGCCGGTACCATTGGGCCTGCTCATTAATCACGGCTCCCGGTACTTCGATTGAACCAATGACGATATTATAATTCCCGTTTCCGCCAGAGGTGAATCCGCCTTGGGCGGAAAAATAAGGCCAGAATTTTTCTATTTGTTCAATAGAAGTAGAATTATCGGCGTCGGTAAAAAGACGAAAATCGCCTTGAGCTTGAAGCATGCCTTGCCTAACCACAAAACCCTTGCCGTGATTTAAAGTGTTGGCAATCAAACTAAACTCTGGTTTATTGCTGATAAACTCGGAGGTCATCTCAACTGTTTTATCGGAGCTCCCATCAGAAACCACAATTGCCTCCCAAGAATAATTCTGGCGAGATAAATAATTAAAAACCGCTTCCAGCGTGGCTTTTATGCGATGCTCCTCATTATAAGCGGGAATAATAACCGATAAGTGTTTAGACATTATGGTTTATTTTAACAGATCCAAGCGTTAAAACTCAACTTTAAGATTTTCTGTCTAAATAGCTTTGCAGTAAAATTGCCGCTGCCGCCGAATGCCGGTCTTTAGCTTCGTACTTATCAGCGGCTTTGCTTGTGAAAATCTCGTTTTCAAAATCAATGGGTAAATCAACTTCCTTAATTAATTTTTCGGCCCAGCTTTCGACTTCCGTCGTCTGGCTCGTCGGCTTCATTTTTTTATTTAAAGGAAGACCGATAATTATTTTATAAACATCCTCTTTTTTTATTATCTCATTCAAACGAGAAAAAAGCTTGAAATTATTTTCCAAGGTTTCGTAAGGGAAAGCCATTTTTCGTTCATCATCAGAAATAGCCATCCCCACCCATTTTTTACCGTAATCAACCCCCAAAACTTTCATAAAATTATTCTAGCACGATAAAGCAAAAATTTCAACTCGGGCCTATTCTGTCAAGATCAAACAATCGTCGTCCGTAACCGCTACTGTGTGCTCAAAATGAGCTGAAAAAGAGCCATCAACCGTTTCATAACCAAAACCGTCTTTTGAGAGTTTCACTTCTCCCGATCCTAAAGTTACCATCGGCTCAATTGCTAAAACCATCCCAGATTTCAAAACCGGTCCCTCGCCCATTTTACCGTAATTCGGGATACTCGGTTCTTCATGAACTGCGTAGCCAACGCCGTGGCCAACCAAAATTCTGACAACGGATAGCCCTTCTTTTTCAACATAACTTTCTATAATATGACCAATATCGCCAATATGGTTGCCCGTTTTTACTTCATTGATGGCTAATTCCAAAGCGCGCTTCGTGACATTAATTAATTTATTTTTTTCATCGGTCATTTCTCCGATGCCAATCGTTATCGCCGCATCGGTGAAAAAATTTTTGTATTTAACACCAAGATCCAATTTCAAAATGTCGCCCTCCTTCAAAACGACTTTTTCGGAAGGTAAGCCATGGACTACGACATTATTCAGCGACGCGCAAATAGCGGCCGGATATGGCCTATCGGAAAAATTGGACTTATATCCTTCAAATGACGGCAGAGCGCCGCGGGCTAAAATCATTTCACGGGCTTTTTGAATCAAAAAGCCCGTGCTGACATTGGGTTTGGCAAATTCTGAAATTTTCTTTAAAACTTCAGCTAAAATTTTTCCGCCTTCCCTTAGAATTTCTAATTCTTCTTTTGTTTTTATAGTAATCATTATAAATATTCATTATATTATAAATGCTATAGCATTTATAATATAATGAATCTATTTCAATTTCAATTCAGACAATAATATTTTTAATATATCTCTATGAATTTTCATTATTTTTTGTTCGCCGTTTATATCAATGATTCTTTTTTGTTTTTTTAGAAGTTTTATTGCCGGCCAAGTGTAACGGTTGAAGGTCTCAAGACGTTTTTTTATTATTTTACGGGTATCAAGTTCCGGCAAATCTTTCCGTCGACGCTTCAAATTCCTAATATAAACTTCTTTGGGACTGATTACAACATGAAAAAAACAAATATTATCTCGACCAAAAAGTTTTTTCAAAAGCGGTATTTCTTTTTTAAGTTCTATAAGATTCCTAGGAGAAGCGCTCATAATCAATCCGTCTCCTTGTCGCGACACTTTTTTAATTTCGTTGTTTATAAGCGCTGCAACAAAATTAAAATTAACCAGCGCGCCACTATGTATATGCTTACGCTCCTTTTGGACATCATATATTTTACCTTCGAATTTGACGCTTTTTTTAGAAGAAGACAGTGCTTTTTCAATAAGTTTGCTTGAAATTATGTGAACCAACCCGAATTTTTTGGCTAAAAGCTCGGCCTGGGTGTCCTTACCGGAGCCAGGCCGACCCAAAAGAATTAAAGCTATTTTAGAAGCCCTCATATTCTCTCGTCACCAATTGAGAATTAACCTGTTTCATACTTTCCAAAACCACCGAAACCACGATTAAAAGAGCGGTACCGCCAATAGTTAAGGCTACAATTCCGGTGAAGTACTGAACTATTATAGGCAAAATGGCAATTACTCCCAAAAATACAGCGCCAATTAAAACCACCCGATTTAAAATATGTTTTATATATTCGGCGGTGGAATTGCCGGGCCTGATACCGGGAATAAACCCGCCTTGCTTTTGCAGATTTTGGGAAATCTGGTCCGGATCAAAAGTAACCGCCGTATAAAAATAAGTAAATAAAATCACCAATAGAAAATATAACGAACCGTAAATAAATTGATTTCTCAAAAATTCCGCCATTGCCCGGGCTAACTGGGAAAGCCATAAAATATTAACACTGCCAAGAACTTGGGCAATGAGCTGAGGAAAAAGCAAAATTGAAAGAGCGAAAATAATGGGAATGACTCCGGCTTGATTAACCCTTAAAGGCAACTGGGCCATAGAGCCGCCATAAACCCGATTGCCCCTAACCCTTTTAGCATAAGCCACCGGTATGGCTCTTTCGCCTTCAGTAACAACAACGACGCCAGCAATAACAATCAGAAAAACTATGATAAAAGCCAGATAAGTAGGAATCTGGGAAGGATCATAAGTGATTAATGTTTGTTTTAAAGCAATCGGCAAGCCAGCGATAATACCGGCAAAAATTAAAAGCGAAATGCCATTACCAACGTTTTTCTCCGTTATGAGTTCGCCAAGCCACATTAAAAATATTGAGCCGGCTACCACCACAAAAACCGAAGAAAGAAATACCAGAGAGCTTTGAGTCGCAATAATCTGCTGATTTTTTAGAAGGACCAAAAGGCCGTAACCCGAAAAAACCGCCATTGGTACAGTTAAGTACCTGGTGTACTGATTGAATTTTTGTCGGCCGATTTCGCCTTCTTCGTTATAAAGCTCTTTTAAAGCCGGCACCAGCATGGTTAAAAGCTGCATTATAATTGAAGCGGTGATATAAGGGCCGACGCCAAGCATAACAATAGAAAGGTTTGAGAGGGCGCCGCCGGAAAAAATGTTCAACAAACCAAAAAGTTGGTTGTCTTCAAAAAAGGATTTGAGGCGAATTATATCAACGCCGGGAACCGGAATAGTTGCCATAAGACGAAAAACCACCAGAAGCGCTAAAACAAAAAAAATCCGATTTCTTAGGTCTTTTATTTTAAAAACTTGGATGATTTTTTCTATCATTGTCTTATGGCGCCTTTTGCCTTCTCAATTTTAGCACGCGCCGATTTAGATAGTAAAATATTTTGAAAAGCGAGTTTTTTTGAAATCTCGCCCTCGCCTAAAATTTTCACTTCAGGCAAAGCGCCACCCTTTTTATGAATCAACCCTTTTTCAAAAAGAGTTTGAGGATTAACAATATTATCGCCTTTTCCGCCAGAAACGGATCCGTCTTTGGCGGAAAAATTTTTTTCTATATCTTCCAAATTTAAAATCGCCGGTTTGGAAAATAAACTTTTGAAAGCGTGCTTAGCCCGACCGCGCTTTTTTGGAAATTTCATCATCAAGTCGCGAACCGCCGGCCGAATTTTAGCACCGGCTCGTGATTTCTGACCTTTAATGCCGCGACCAGAATAGCCGCCACGTTTTCCGCCGCGGGCAATCCGTTTTTTCTTTTTTAATTTATGAATCGGCCTGAGTTGATGAAGTTGCATATCTTTATTTGACGGATAATTTCTTCAGCGCTTCTATCGCCGCTCGCGCATTATTAAGCTTATTAGTAGTCGTTCCTAAAATTTTTGACGTTACATTAATAATGCCGGCCAAACTTACAATAACCCGAACCGGACCGCCGGCAACAATGCCCCGCCCTTCGCCGGCCGGTTTAAGCAGGACCACCGCGCTGGAGAATTTGCCAATGACTTCATGGGGGATGGTGTTATTTTTTATTGGAACCAAAATTAAATTTCTTCTTGCGTCCCGACCGGCTTTTTCTATAGATTCCGAGGTGTCGGCTCCCTTATCAACGCCCACGCCAACGCGCCCCTTATGATCCCCTAAAACAACCGTAGCCCGAAAACGAAATCTTTTTCCACCGGCCACAACCCGCGTCACTCTCCTGATGTCCAAAACTTTCTGTTCAAACTCAGATTTTTCTCTTTTGGCGCCTTTTTTAAAATTGTAGTTTTTTTTATACATTATTTTAAAACTTTAAACCGCCCTCTCTCGCGCCTTTGGCTAATTCTAAAATTGTGCCATGAAATTTATAGCCGCTCCGGTCAAAAACCACCTTTTTTATCCCTTTATCCGCGGCTTTCTTTGCCAATAATTCCCCAACTTCATAAGCCGATTTAAGGTTCCTATCCGAAGCCGCAACCAATATTTTACCATTTTCATCGTCAACAAGCTGTGTGTATATATACTTATTAGATTTAAAAACCGAAAGCCGAGGCCGTTTTTCCGTCCCCTTAATTTTCGCTCTCACCCTTTTATGTCTTGCCTGTCTTTTACTTTTTCGGTTTTTAATTTTGGCCATTGTGGTTTGTTTCTATCTATCGATTTCCGAAATCAATAGTAACTATTGATTTCGGAAATCGATAGTATTAACCTGTCGTGCCGGCAACTTTTTTACCGGCCTTGCGTCTAATAATCTCACCAACGTAGCGGATGCCCTTGCCTTTATAGGGCTCGGGTTTTTTAAGCGCTCTAATATTGGCAGCAGTTTGCCCAACCAATTCCAGCGAAATGCCACTGACTGTAATAATATTTTTTTCAACGCTAATGTTTACGCCTTCGGGCGGCTTAAAAATAACCGGATGAGAAAACCCCAAATTTAGAATCAAATCATTGCCTTGAAACTGAGCCTTAAAGCCAACGCCTTCAATTTCCAATTTTTTTTCAAAACCTTTTTCTACGCCGGTAACCATATTAGCAACAACCGCTCTGATTGTCCCCCACAGAGCCGGCGTCTTCTTTGATTTGCTCACAGGTAAAACCAGAAGTTGCCTGCCGTTTAATTTTAATTCTACTTCTTTAGGAAGCTTAAATGAAAGCTCGCCTTTATGGCCCTTGACTTTAACCGCTTGTTCTTCAACGGTTATTGTTACGCCTTCCGGAATTTCTATTGGTTTTTTACCGATTTTGCTCATATTTTTATGGTTCGACTTCGCTCACCATAATCCTGAGCGGAGTCGAAGGATTACCAAATTTCAAATAATATTTCTCCACCCAAACGGGCCTTATGCGCTTCTTTATTGGTCATCAAACCTTTCGGGGTTGAAATGATGGAAACGCCGTAGCCGCTTTTAACCTGTTTTAATCCGGATGCTTTGACATAAATTCGCTGGCCCGGCTTGCTGACTCTTTTAATTTCTTTAATAAACATGGGGTATTTCAAATCTATATCCAATATTCTCTTGTTTCCTTTTCCCAATTTTTTATAATCATCAATGTATTTTTCCCGTTTTAAAATTTTAGCAATCTCTAATTTTATTTTTGACAAAGGAATAGCAACCGTCTTATGCCCGGCTGATTGCGCATTTCTTATTCTTGTTAACATGTCCGAAATTGGATCTACCATGATGATTTTTTTATACCCGGGATTTCCCCTTTTCTCGCCGTTTCCCGAAAACAAATACGACAAAGGCCAAAATCTCTCATATAGCCACGCCGGCGGCTGCACCGAAAGCAGCGTCTTATAACGCGGGTTGTAAACTTTGGCTTTTTTGCTGCTCTGACGATTTGTGATTTTTTCGGCATATTATTTAATGGGGAACCCTATGGCTTTATATAAAGCTATGGCTTTTTCCTTATTTTTAGCTTTTACAACAACCGTGATTTCGAAGCCAAAAATATTTCGAACTTCCTCGCCTTTTATTTCCGGAAAAATAATATGTTCTTTCACGCCAATTGTCAAGTTACCGTTTTTATCAAGTGATTTAACATTGATGCCCCGGAAATCGCGAGTTCTGGGAAGCGCGATATTTATCAGACGACTTATAAAATCATACATTCTTTGTCCCCTTAGAGTTACCGTAGCGCCAATGACCATGCCCTTTCGGGTTTTGAAGTTGGCTATAGATTTTTTTGCGAGCGTAGTTTTGGGTTTTTGGCCGGCAATTAAAGCAATGTCTCGCATTACAATATCTAAAAATTTTTCATCTTTAAGCGTCCGACCAAGGCCGATATTAATAACAACTTTTTCAATCTTGGGCAACGCTAAAATATTTTTTACTCCCAATTCTTTTTGTAAAGTTAGAATTATTTTCTTTTTATAATTTTCAGATTTGCTAATCATAAATTTTTATGTCTCCAAACCACACTTTTTACAAATTCTAATTTTCTTGCCGGCAGATGGGACTTGACGGCCAGTTCGCGTTGGCTTACCGCAGTTTTTGCAAATAAGAGCCACAGTTGAAACAGGAATAGGCCGCGATACTTCAATTTTTTCTCCTTTTTTCCCGCCGGTTTTAGGCCGCTGGTGTTTTTTCTTCAAATTAATGTTTTCAACAATAACTTTTTCGTTATTTGGAAAAACCTTAATAATTTTCCCTTGCTTACCTCTATCCTTGCCGCTAATCACTATTATGTTGTCTCCTTTTTTTATACGCATATGCTTTATAGCACCTCGGGCGCTAAAGAAATTAATTTTACAAATCCTCTTTCCCTAAGCTCTCTGGCAATCGGACCAAAAATGCGGCCGCCTCTTGGTTCAAGGCCGTCAACAATGACCGCGGCATTGTCATCAAAACGAATATAACTGCCGTCTTTTCGGCGATAGGCCTTTTTCTGACGCACAATCACCGCTCTGACAATGTCTTTTTTCTTAACAGCTTTTCTGGGTTCAGCTTCTTGAACTGAAGCCACAACAATATCGCCGAGTTGCGCGTATCGCCGCCTCGTTCCGCCTAAAACCTTAAAAACCCTTATAGTTTTGGCTCCGGAATTGTCTGCCACTTTTAAAATTGTTCTTGTTTGTATCATATTTTTTCAATTACAACAAAATGCTTATCTTTTGAAATCGGCTTTACTTCTTTAATCATCACCTTGTCGCCAGTATGGAATTCTCCCTTCTCGTCATGAGCTTTGTATTTTTTGCTTGATCGGTAAAAACGCTTATAGCGCGGATGCTTTTTATACCGATCAACTTTAACCACTACGGTTTTGGCCATTTTATCCGAGACAACAACGCCTTTTAAAGTTTTAGAGCTTTTAGATGTGATCATATTATTTGGTTATGAATTTCGTTTTAACCGGCAGTTTATAAGAAGCGCGTCTCATAGCCTCTTCCGCCATATCTTTTGCAACTCCATCCATTTCAAAAAGAATCCGACCCGGTTTTATTGGCACTACATAATGGTCAACGGCGCCCTTGCCACCGCCCATAGGGGTTTCAGCGCCCTTTTTAGTAACCGGTTTGTCGGGAAAAATTCTAATCCAAATTTTTCCGCCCCGAGCCACATAGCGCGTCATTGCTCTTCTGGCCGCTTCGATCTGTCTCGCAGTGAGCCAGGCTCGCCCCAGAGATTTTAAGCCATAACTGCCAAATGCCAATTTTGTGCCGCGAGTTTCCACCCCCTTAAACCGCCTCCGGCCCTTATGCCATTTTCTATGTTTTACTTTTTTAGGAATCAACATGTTTATTTATATATTTTATCTCCGCCAGAGGCGGATCCGCCTTCGGCGGAAAACACTTCACCTTTATAAATCCAAACTTTTATTCCAACTTTACCGTAAGTAGTCAAGGCTTCTTCCTGGGCATAATTAATATCGGCCCGAAGCGTTTGAAGCGGTAACTTGCCTTTGCTAAGCCATTCACGCCTTGCCATTTCACTGCCGTTAAGCCGGCCGGCCAAATTAATCTTGGCTCCCAAAACTCCTTTTTGCGCCATCACTCTTTCCAAAGCACTCTTCATTGATCTTCTGAAAGGAATTCTTTTTTCTAAATCAGAAGCGATATTTTGGGCGACAATTTTTGCTTCGCTTTCAGCTTTTTTTATTTCATTAACAGCAAGCTTTAATTCCCATTTCCCGGTGCTATATTTGTTTTTGAGACGCAACTTCTTTATAATTTCTTCCAATTTCTTTTTTAAATCGGTAAGACCGGTGCCGCCGCGACCGATAATAAGCCCTGGCTTGGCAGTATTAACAATGACCGTCAGATTATCTCCGGAACGTTCAATTTCAACTTCGCCAAGCCCCATTCGATTATATTGCTTTGCTAAAAACTCACGAACTCTAAGATCCTCTTCCAAAAAATAGCGAAAAAGTTTTCTATTTAACCAGCGCGATTTCCAATTGTAAATTACGCTTAATCTAAAATTTGTTGGATGAATTTTGTTTCCCATATTTTTATTTATCCGATTGCTTTTCTCCTAAACATTCTTTTTGTAATGCCTTCAAATTTTCTTTTAGGCCTGATTTCTTTTGGGGCCTCTTTTTTAGGAATTGTTACAATTTCTTTCTTTGGCGCTTCCTCTTTTTTAGTAATAATTCTGCTTATTTTTTTCTTAGTTTTTTTAATTCCGGCTACGGCTCTTTCTTCTAAAACCAAGGTAATATGGCTGGTTTTTTTATGAATGGCGCCAGCTCGCCCAAAAGCCCGCGGCCGAAAACGCTTTAAGGTTTGGCCCTCGTCAACAAAAATGTTAGCAACATACAAATTGTCGGGCGACAAATTAAAATTGTTAACGGCGGAGGCAATGCCAGATTTTAATAATTTTAAAACCGGCAAGGCCGCCCTTTTACTCTGGAATTTTAATTGTATTTCAGCTTCCCCAACCGGCGATCCTTTGATGAGAGCGACAACTAGCCTTACTTTTCTGGGCGCAATTCTTAAATTATTTAAGTGGAATTTGTATTGCATAATTTAAAGCTTACCTGCCGGCGCAGACGGACTCGTCTCCGCGGCTTTTTGTTCAAGTTCGCGCTGCATTCTGCCGCCGTGTCTTACAAATTTTCTGGTAAAAGAAAATTCACCGAGGCGATGGCCCACCATTTCTTCAATAATAGTAACCGGTATGTGAATTTTTCCATTATGAACGCCAAAAGTGAACCCCACCATTTCGGGAGAAATCATGGAGTCGCGCGACCAAGTTTTAACGACCGTCTTGTCGCCGGATTTTAGCTTGCTTATTTTCTTAAGTAGTTTTGGATCCACCCAAGGACCCTTTTTAATACTTCTTGACATAATCGCTTTATTTTTTTCTTCTCTTTATAATAAGCGCGTTTGACCGCTTATTTTTCTTTCTGGTTTTGCGGCCGCCGGTAATTTGTCCCCATTTGGTTTTTGGCCGGCGCGTGCCCCTTGGGGCCCGGCCTTCGCCACCGCCATATTTATGATCTCTCGGGTTCATTGCCGAAGCCCGAACGGTTGGTCTAATGCCAAGCCAGCGGGAACGGCCGGCCTTGCCAATCGTAATTGTATTCCATTCAGCGTTAGAAAGCGACCCGATTGAGGCATAACTCGCATCCGGAACCTTTCTTACTTCAGAAGATGGCAAAAGAAGATGAGTATAACCGCCTTCCTGCGCCATCACCTGCACCGAACTTCCGGCCGATCTTGCCAATTGTCCGCTTTTTCCCGGAAAAATTTCAACATTATGTATAAAAGTGCCAACCGGAATATTTCTAAGCATCAAGCGATTACCAATCTGAAGCGGCGCGTTGGGAGATGTGATAACCATATCGCCGACTTTGATATCGCGCGGCGCTAAAATATATCTTTTCTCGCCATCTTTATAAATTATTAAAGCGATAAAAGCGGTGCGATTCGGATCATATTCAATAGAGGCGACCCGACCGGGAATATTATACTTGTCTTGCTTAAAATCAACAAGGCGATAAAGCTTTTTGTGGCCGCCGCCCTGGTGGCGCGTAGTAATCCGGCCTCTATTATTTCTAGCCGAGGTTCTCTTTTTTCCTTTCGTCAAACTTTTTTCCGGCCTGATTTTTGTCAAAATTGAAAAATCAACGCCTGTCATTCCGCGCCTTCCGGCTGATGTTGGTTTGTAAATTTTTATACTCATTTTAGTTCTATTGTTTGTCCCGGAGCCAAAGTCACAATTGCTTTTTTATATCCCGCTCTAAATCCTTTGGTCCGGCCGACCCGCCGGGCCTTTTTAGGAATATTAACAATATTTACTTTTATAACTTTAACATTATAATTTTTCTTCACCTCGTTAGCTATCATAATTTTATTGGCAGCGGGACTAACTTTAAAAACATAATGGTTCAATTTCTGGTCCATTAAGGCCTTTTCCGCCGTATGAGAAGAAATTAAAATTTTTGATTCTAAAATAATCCGCTTTTTTGGAGCTTCCGCCTTTTTCTCCTCTTTTATCGGTTCTTTAGCTTCCTCTTTCTTCCTGCCCGCCGTAACCTTGGTGGAGGCAGGGGTTTTTTTAAATAATTTGTTAATTAAGGACATATTATTTACTGTATTTCTTATTTAGGTATTCAATGCCATCTTTGGTAAAAATTAAATACTTATATTTTAAAATATCCAAAATATTCAAATTATCTATATTAGTGATATTTAAATTCGGCAAATTGCGGCCGGTTCTTTTAAGATCTTCACTCTTTTTTGCCAGAGCCAAAAGACCATTTTTCACCTGCGGAAAATTTTTCATTATTTTTGCCATTTCTTTTGTTTTTGGCGCTGATAATTTCAAATCGTCCAAAACCAATAATTCGTTATCCTTGGCTTTGGTTGAAAGCGCCGTTAAAAATGCTTTGCGGGCCATTTTTTTATTTATTTTTAATTTAAAATTTCTTTCTTTAGTCGGGCCAAAAGTGACTCCGCCGCCTTTCCATAATGGGGAACGAATGGAACCATGACGAGCTCGGCCAGTACCTTTTTGGCGCCACGGTTTCCTGCCACCGCCGGAAACCTCTTCTCTCGTCTTGGTTGAAGCTAAAACTTGCCTTTTATTTGCCATTGCGACTCTTACGACCTGATGAACCAAATCAGCATTCCAAGGCAGGTCAAAAATAGCTTCATTAAGCTTTAATTCGGATACTTCTTTTCCTTCCTGATTGTACACTTTTATTATTGACATAATTTAAAAAATATGCTAAAATGGTAGTATAAAATTAGTTCTCTGTCAACTAAATAACGAGTGGGAGGTGGAGAGATGAAAAGATTATTTTTGGCCTTGTTAACCACTATCCTGTTAGCAGGATGCGCCGTAGTTCCAGTTGGATATGGCAGGTATGGTGTTGTATTAAATGGCGGATACGGCAACAGTGGCCATGGCCATGGATATGGTTGGGGCCGATCAACACGCTGGATCCCGGGCTACCAACGATGGGTTTGTGAAGGCCCCCCGCCCAACACCAGATGCTATTGGGCATGGGAACCAGCTCATTATGAGTAGCGGCTGACTTTCCCTCCGTTCCCTTTGCGGCGCTTCGCGCCGCAACCCCCGCATTGCGCGGGGGTTTCTTTTTTATAAATTTATTATAAAGAACTATGATTTTATCATTACTAGCGTACCTTTTCTCCCTGGTATTGCACCTTTAATGGCAATCAGATTATTTTCCTTGTCAACTTCAATAACTTCCAAATTTTTAACTGTTATTTTATCGCCGCCCATCCGGCCCGCCATCCTCATTCCTTTAATGACATGCTGGGGCCAAGAAGCGCCGATTGAACCCGGGGCGCGATGCTTGTCTTTTTGGCCGTGACTCTTTGGGCCTCCGTGGAAACCGTGTCTTTTGACGACGCCTTGAAATCCTTTGCCTTTGGAAATTGCTATAACAGTAACTTTGTCGCCAGATTTGAAATCGGTTAATTTTACTTCATCGCCGCGCTTAAGCTCGCCAACTAACGAATCAATTCTAAATTCCCTAAGCCACCTGAAATTGCCGAGGCCTTTCAAGTGGCCGCGCTGCGGTTTTTTAATATTTTTTTCTTTTCTCACGCCAAACCCAAGCTGAACGGCGTTATAGCCATCCTTTTCTTTTGTTTTAACCTGGACAATAAAATTCGGTCCGCTTTCTATCAAGGTTAGCGGAACAACATTATCTCCTTTAAAACTCTGGGTCATTCTTATTTTTTTTCCTAAGATATACTTCATATGTTTTTCAAACAAAAACTTCGCCCAGCAACTGCAGGGCGAAGTTTTTGAGAAAGCCCTTACATTTTTATTTCAATATCCACGCCGGCCGGAAGATTAAGATTCGTTAAAGCGTCAATGGTTTTAGGATTGGGACTGAGAATGTCTATTAAGCGCTTATGAACCCGCATTTCATATTGATCGCGGCTGTTCTTATGGACAAAAGTGGAAGAATTGACCGTATATTTTCTAATTTCAGTCGGCAAAGGAATGGGACCAATAACTTCAGCGCCCTGTCGTTGCGCCGTTTCCACAATCTGGCGGGCTGAAGAATCAATAATTTTATTATCATAAGCCCTAATTCTGATTCTTATTCTTTGTTTTACTTCTTCTTTTTTAGCCATTTTTTACCAAATAATTTAAAGAACGGTCGCTTTTCCCATATTACTTCGTAACTTTTGTAACTACGCCGGCGCCGACTGTTTTACCGCCTTCCCTGATGGCAAATCTCTGCTGTTCTTCTAAAGCCACCGGCGCGATCAATTTAACGTTGAAAGTTACAGTATCGCCGGGCATAACCATTTCCACGCCCGGGGCCAAAGCCACTTCGCCGGTAACATCGGTTGTCCGGATATAGAATTGGGGCTTGTAATTAGAAAAGAACGGAGTATGCCGACCGCCTTCCTCTTTGGTTAAAACATAAACTTCGGCTTCAAATTCGGTATGGGGCGTCATTGAACCCGGCTTGGTCAAAACCTGACCGCGTTCAACGTCTTCTTTTTTAAGACCGCGCAAAAGAATGCCGGCATTATCGCCAGCTCGGCCCTCATCAAGGGATTTATTAAACATTTCAATGCCGGTAATGACCGTTTTCTGGGTTGGTTTTAAGCCCACAACTTCCACTTCATCGTTAATCTTCACAATGCCTCTCTCAATCCTGCCGGTTATCACTGTGCCGCGGCCTTCAATGGAAAAGATATCTTCAATCGGCATAAGAAACGGTTTTTCAATTTCGCGAACCGGCTCGGGAATAAAATCATCAAGCGCCTTAACTAACTCCAAAATCGGCTTGGCCACTTCGTCATCTGGTGATTTGGCTTCCAGCGCTTTAAGCGCCGAACCGCGGATTACCGGCACTTTATCGCCGGGAAACCCATATTTAGTTAAAAGTTCGCGCACTTCGGCTTCTACCAAATCAATAAGTTCCGGGTCGGACACTTGGTCCACTTTATTTAGAAAAACAACAATTGCCGGAACGCCAACCTGACGGGCTAAAAGAATATGCTCTCTGGTTTGAGGCATCGGACCATCGGTTGCCGCCACAACTAAAACCGCGCCATCCATCTGAGCCGCGCCGGTTATCATATTCTTGATATAATCAGCGTGGCCCGGAGCGTCAATATGAGCATAATGACGTTTTTCGGTTTCATATTCCGAGTGGTGCAACTGAATGGTAATGCCACGAGCTTTTTCTTCAGGCGCCTTGTCAATATCGTCAACTGACTCCGCTTTTCTCGCCAAGCCCTTCATAAAAAGGATTTTGGTTATTGCCGCCGTTAATGTGGTTTTGCCATGGTCAACATGACCGATAGTACCGACATTAACATGGGGCTTTGTTCGTTCAAATTTTTCTGCCATATTTTTGAATTTATTTACTTATTTTTTAATTAAAACCGCGCAATCACTATGTGATTTTATAATTTAACACGTAAATCCAATTTTAGTCAATACACAAATAAATGTCAATACAAAGAATACTATTATTCTAATAAGGCAATTCGTCAATACCTAAGTCCTCAAGAGTGACATCGTCGGTAGATTCAATGTCGGCAATTTCAGCCGAGGCCCAAGGGCGAGATCTCTCTTCCCCTATCGAATTTTTAACTGTCGGCGTTTCTTTCGGCTCCAAAAAAGGAAGTTCCGCTGTTTTGCCGTTTTTTAGCTTTTCATATTCTTCAACGGTCAAAACAACTCCAATGGGTTTGTCGTTTTCAATCAAAAGGCATTTTCCTCCGTCATTTAGAAATTTTTTCATGATTTCGTACATAATTTTTAATTATTTTTTGCCGGCAATAATTAATTCCGTAACATTAGCCGAAACTTCCTCATAATGGTCAAATTCCATCGTATAACTCGCGCGGCCTTGGCTCATTGAACGCAATTTTGTCGCATAACCAAACATTTCTGAAAGCGGCACTTTAGCGTCAATAACCTTCATCATTGCCCGTTCTGACATTTGTTCAATTTTACCGCGCTTGGCATTTAAGTCGCCTGTAATGTCTCCAAAAAACTGTTCGGGCACAACCACCTCAACTTTCATAATCGGCTCAAGCAATACCACGGTAGCGCGTTTACTGGCTTCTTGCAAGGCCATTGAAGCGGCGATTTTAAAAGCGGCTTCAGAAGAATCAACCTCATGATAAGAACCATCATAGAGCGCCGCTTTCATATCAACCATCGGATGGCCGGCTTTTATACCCTTTCCCATAGCTTCTATAATGCCTTTTTCAACCGCCGAAATGAATTCCTGGGGAATAACGCCGCCTTTAATTTCATTAATGAATTCGAAGCCGCTGGCGCGCTCGCCCGGCTCAACCCTGAGCCAAACATGGCCGTACTGACCGCGGCCGCCGGATTGTCTGATGTACTTTCCTTCCGCTTCAGCAATTTTTTTAATAGTTTCTTTGTAAGCCACTTGCGGCCGGCCGACATTGACACCCACTTTAAATTCTCTCTTCATCCTGTCAACAATAATTTCAAGATGGAGCTCGCCCATTCCGGAAATAATGGTTTCGCCGGTTTCAAAATCGGTTTTAATCTTGAAAGTCGGATCTTCCTCAGATAAACGCTTCAAAGCCAAACCCATTTTTTCTTGGTCGGCTTTTGTTTTTGGCTCAATCTTTTGGAAAATAACCGGCTCTGGGAAGGTGATCTGCTCTAAAATTATCGGGTGTTCTTCGTTAGATAGCGTGTCGCCGGTGGTGGTGTTTTTTAAACCAACAGCCGCGCCAATTTCTCCGGCTTTGATTTCATCAATTTCCTCCCTTTCGTTGGCGTGCATTAATAAAATTCTGCCGATCCGCTCTTTAGAATCTTTAGTTGAATTTAAAACATAAGAACCCTTGGCTAATTTTCCGGAATAAACCCGAAAATAAGTTAAAGAACCGACATAAGGATCGGATGCGATTTTAAAAGCCAAAGCGGCAAACGATTCATTTTCATCCGGACGGCGCGTTGTCTCTTCGCCGGTTCTTGGAGCGATTCCTTTAGTCGGCGGCAGGTCAATGGGACTCGGCAAATAATCAACAACACCATCAAGAACCATCTGAATACCTTTGTTTTTTAAAGCCGAGCCGCAAAAAACCGGCACAAGTTTATTGGCGATAACCGCATTTCTTATTGCTCGCCTAATTTCATCTTTGGAAATTTCTGCTCCTTCAAAATATTTTCCCATTAATTTATCATCGGTCTCAACAACCCTTTCAATTAAATATTTTCTGCCACTCTTAGTTTCTTCTTTCAAATTTTCCGGAATTTCAGAAAATTCTACCTTTTCTCCGTGTTCGCCC
>ERZ1292625.1029-Hain-H41-01um-R1-1029-length-36681-cov-9_pt2 | contig 26773 bp, 22 predicted proteins | sample MGYA00564400_ERZ1292625 | MGnify/ENA primary metagenome ERZ1292625 (study PRJEB36523, sample SAMEA6512639) | groundwater metagenome | collected 2019-01-08 | study: AquaDiva: Metagenomics assemblies of 32 groundwater samples | reverse complement strand
GAATTACTCAGTGGGATATAAAAAAAATATTGGCCTATTCGACGATTTCTCAATTGGGTTATATGTTTCTTGCTGTCGGTGTTGGCGCCTTTGGGCCAGCGATGTTTCATTTGATGACGCATGCTTTTTTTAAAGCCTTGATGTTTCTTGGTTCCGGCAGCGTGATTCACTCGATGCACGAAGAACAAGATATTCGTAAAATGGGTGGATTAAAAAAATACATGCCTATCACTCATGCCACATTTTTCATTGGCTGGTTGGCGATTATTGGTATGCCGCCATTTGCTGGATTCTTTTCAAAAGATGAAATTCTTTGGATGTCCTTTCAGTCACCAATGGGTCACACCGCTTTGTGGGCCATGGGTGCCGTCGGCGCAGCTATGACAGCCTTTTATATGACTCGATTAATGTGCCTGACTTTTTGGGGAAAGAGTCGCGTGGCTAAAAGTATTCATCCTCATGAATCACCTTGGCTGATGACAGTTCCTTTGATCGCTTTGGGGATATTGAGCGCTATCGGCGGATGGATAGGAATTCCCCATATAATTGCAGAAATTTTACCAGGACACCCTGCAAATATTTTTGCAGAATGGTTAGCCCCGGTCTTAAAACCGATACCTGCTTTAGGACACGCAGAAGCCAGTCTTGAGTGGGGATTGATGGGTGGGTCTGTATTTCTGGCGGTAATTTCTTCATTCGTTGCTTACCATTTTTATGTTCGTAGTCCCGAAACACCAAAAAAAATATCAGAAGCGCTTGGTCCTATTTATAAGTTAATTTCAAAAAAATATTTAGTTGATGAGCTTTATTTTGGCGCCATTATTAATCCCTTAGTAAGCTTCTCTAAACAAGTTTGGTATCGCGTGGATGTGAATCTAATTGATAAAACGACTTATGTAATTTCAGACTTTGTGCGCGGCGGAGGATCGCTGGTTCGATCAATGCAAACAGGAAATTTGCAGCAGTATGCGATGTATTTTGGGCTTGGAATTGTGTTTGTCTTGGCTGTTATTTTAATGAGGTAACGATGATTCTGTCAGCGATTGTTTTTTTACCAATATTATTTGCTTTGATCCTGACCTTTTGGCCGAAGGAAAACAGCATACGTCCTTTGGCCCTTGGCTTTTCATTGGTTGAATTTTTTCTGAGCCTAAGTTTGTTGCAAAGATTTGATCCCACCACTGCAGCTTTACAAATGACTGAAAAATCTATGTGGATTCCTCGATTTGGCATTCAATACTATTTGGGCATTGACGGAATTTCTTTGTGGCTTGTTTTATTAACCACTTTTCTTACGCCAATAATTATTTTAGCCAGCTGGAAGTCGATTGAATATCGTATCAAAGGCTTTCATGTGGCCATGTTTGTTCTTCAAACGGCGATGTTAGGTACATTTTTAGCCATGGATGCCGTGTTCTTTTATGTTTTCTGGGAGCTCTCACTTATTCCCATGTATTTTATTATTGGAATTTGGGGCGGAGCCAATCGTATTTACGCAACGATTAAGTTTTTTATTTTCACCATGTTGGGATCTGTGCTGATGCTCGTTGCGATCATTTATATGATGTATCTCACTCAAGAAGCCACAGGAACCATGAGCGCCAGTCTTTTGGATTTCTATAAATTAAAAATTCCATTTGTGGGACACGACTTTTTTAGTTTACAAACAATGTTGTTTTTTGCGTTCGCTGGCGCCTTTGCGATTAAAGTCCCAATTTTTCCGGTGCACACTTGGTTGCCTGATGCCCACGTGGAGGCGCCAACTCCGGGTTCGGTAATTCTGGCTGGCGTAATGTTGAAAATGGGGACCTATTGTTTTTTAAGATGGATAATACCTTTATTTCCCGAGGCAGCAGAATATTGGGGCTGGGTGTTTCTTGTGTTGGGAACAGTGGGAATTATTTACGGCGCCTTGGTTGCAATGGTTCAACCAGATATCAAAAAACTAGTTGCCTACTCATCAGTTTCCCATATGGGCTACATCGTTATCGGCATATTTGTTTTTAATCAGTACGGAATTACAGGCGGACTTTTTCAAATGTTGAGTCATGGAATATCAACAGGAGCTTTGTTTCTTCTGATTGGTATGATTTACGAAAGAACACATTCGCGAGAGATATCGAAATATGGGGGCCTAGCCTCGGTTGCACCACTTTATTCTATTGTGTTTTTTATTATCACACTTTCTTCGATTGCAGTCCCAATGACCAACGGGTTTGTTGGAGAGTTTTTAGTTTTGCTGGGCGTTTTTAAAGCACAACCAATTTATACTTATTTTGCAATTTCAGGAGTTGTCCTTGGCGCGGTTTATATGCTGTGGATGTATAAGAGAGTATTCTTTGGTGAAAAAGGCGAACTATTTAAAGATGAGCATCATCCGATCGCGGACTTAAATTACCGAGAAATGGCCGTGATGCTGCCATTGGTTGTTATGGTTTTTTGGATGGGATTATTTCCCAATCACTTTATAGATTACTCGAAGGCAAGCATTGATCATCTTGTAAAAAACAGAACAAATTACAGTCTTGCGCAGGATGAACTCAAAAATGAAAATACACAGGCGCGTTGGCAAGGAGAAGGCAAATGAAAATGGATGTCTCGTGGAAAGATATCACGTTAGTAATGCCAATGGTGGCCATTTTTTTAACGAGCTTAATTCCAATAACCATTAAAGTTTTGCGTGGAAACAGAGAACAAAATCCCTTAGCGACACTGATCCAGGGATTATCTGGATTATTGATTGCGCTTGGTTTGCTTGTTGTTGTGGGAACTATTGCTGATGGCGCTTCGGCTTTTAACAATGCTCTTCTTTTTGATCCGATTACACAATGGCTGGGCGCTGTCGCTATCATATCTGCCGGCGCTTCCTTGGTTATGATGTATGAGAACCCTGCGACCAAGGGGGAACAATTTTCTGAGCTGACCTTTCTTACCATGAGTTCCGTTGTTGGAATGTTAATCCTGGTTGCTGCAGTTGATTTGTTGACCGTTTTTATCGGTATGGAAATGATGTCCTTATCTTTATATTTGATGATCGGCATGAGCCACGAAGAAAAACTTTCCAAAGAAGCTGCGCTTAAATATTTTATTTTGGGAAGCTTTGCTTCAGCCATTTTTCTTTTTGGCACAGCCTATATTTTTGGAACCACAGGTTCGACAAATATTTTAAATTTTATACAAGACACGGCAGGCTTGGTTCAGTCTAATCGGCTATTTTTATTTGGCATCACCTTTGTTATGATTGGATTTTGTTTCAAAGTTTCAATCGCGCCTTTTCATGCGTGGACTCCTGACGTTTACCAAGGGGCTCCGACGCCACACGCGGCCTTTATGGCGACAGCGGTAAAAGCAGTTTCCTTCGCCGCGTTTCTTCGTTTGGTTGCGACAAAGTCCCTGGTGGGTTCAGCGAATCTTTTTGATGTGCTTCAGTGGTTGGCGGTCATAACGATGATTGTTGGAAATGTCGCTGCGATTTTACAAAACAATTTAAAAAGAATGTTGGCCTATTCAAGCATTTCCCATTCGGGCTATATTTTAATTGGTTTAATTACTGCCGGCGTTTCTGACGATGGATCTTTTGGCGCAAGCAGCGTTATTTTCTATCTGCTATCTTACTCGATTATGACCTTAGGGTCTTTCGCGCTGATTTCAATGATGGAAAAAAATCCCGAATCAATAACAAACGTGGATGACCTTGCTGGCTTGGCAAAAAGTCGACCGGTGTTAGCCCTGTGTTTCACAGTATTTATGTTGTCTCTGGCTGGCTTACCTCCAACATTGGGTTTTTTCTCGAAATTTTATTTATTTAGTTCGGCTATTAAAGAAGGACTTCTGTGGCTGGCGCTTTGGGGCGTAATAAACTCAGTTATCAGCGTGTATTATTATTTAAGACCTGTTGTCACTATGTACATGAAAGAAGGCGATGCTCAAATTGCTGGTCATAATTTAACCGCAACAACGGTTACTATTTTTGTATCGGCTTTGTTTATTGCGCTTCTGGGCTTTGTTTCCGGCCCTATTTTCAGCGCTGTTGAACGAAGCTTTTTATAAAATTACATATTGTGGCGGCGAAGCGCGCTGATCGCTGATTTAAATCCGACACGAACGATTCTTTCTAAAATTTTTGGACTCAAGCTGAAGTGATCAACAAAGAACATTTCATAATTTTGTGGCCTTGGGGTGATGTGCACATAGTCCACTTCGGGACGGTAGTTGAATCGTGTTCGGTAGACTTCAAGAATTTTTTCACGATGTTCTTCGGGCAGGCCGTGTTGTTTAAAATAGTTATCAATTGTTTTATAAATTTGTTTCATGTTGTGCTGCCACTCAACATGTTTGGTGTGTTTTTGTTCCAAAACTTGATAAAGCGCCTGATTTAAAATCACCGGAATTCCATACTCATGCAAACTGCCCATTTCTTCGGTAAAGTGATAGGGCTGCATTGAATAAGAGGATAAAACCAAGTCGCAACCATGATCAGCCGCAACATGGGCCGACAAAGTTTCACGAATTTCGCCATCATAAAAATAAAGTACTTTTTTGTCCGGTCGCTCCAGCCCATACGGAGAAAAAATTGGAGGGAGGGCCGCCGAGCAAGCAACGGCCTGGCTGATGCTTGCATAATTGATGTATTTTGTAGTTGGAGTTTTTGAACTCTCCTTAAAATTCGAGAAGATAGCCTTCCTCGTGTGGTTAAGTTGTGTGGCAACAATATAGAGCTCAGCGTTCAAACGAGAGAAATCATTTTCCACAAAAACATATTTTCGAAGATATCGCTCAAGGCCCCGGGTCGAAAAGAGGCCGTTCACCTTAAAGCCATTTTTTATAAAAGCCTCTAGGCCCCCAGTAACTACAGATTTTCTCAAAAAAGATTGGGGCAAGAATTTAAGGAAGCTGCCGCCATTAACTGCAAAAATATGCCGATAGCTGAGCGGCTTTAACGCAGTATAATCCATGCTGTTAAATCGAGGAACCTCGCCAGAGCCAAGTTGAAAAGCATTAATTAAAGCTTCAGCACTGTATCCTGCGGCTAGAATGGAACTAATAAACGCGCCGGCGCTGGAGCCTACATAAAGTTGGATAGTCATGGGATCTTTGTCTTTCGGTTTGCCCGAAGGATCTTTAGGCCCCCCCGCAAACTTAAAGCCTTTTTCTTTCAAAGCTAGGCAAACTCCAATATGAAAGGCAGCAGCTTTTATCCCGCCGCCACTCAAGACTAATCCGATCTTTTTCTTGTTCTCAAAGCGCATAGTCAACTATTCAACACCCTTGAGCAGCCCGAATCAAGGCTTTGATCTGGGGTTCTGACCACCTGAGTACTAGTCAAAGGTCCTATTCCGCACCTATCCAACCAGCCCAAAGTTCAGAATTGGTCAGGCTTTGCGGAGGATAGTCATAAAAATTTGACAGAAGAACCATGTTTGACAATGATGAGTACGCAGCTGGAGGATGGGTCACCACCCCAAAGAACAGCGGGATATTCGGCTCAGGCTGGTTATTCATAAAAGGAGTAAGGATGTCATTAGGTCACTGGTTAGATCTCACCGATTACTCAACAAAGTATAAGGTGAGCGTTAGTACCCTAAGACGGCGAATAAAAGCCGAAGACATCAATTTTCAATTAAGAGACGGCAAATATTTCTTAATTGATGAGCCAATGAGCACCCATCAGAAACATCGCCCCTCCCAGGAAAGCGACGTAGAGATGATGGGTGCTCATTTAGTTTTACCTAAGGCGAGCAAAGATGAACCAATTTTGACCGCAGCAAACAAACTGCTGACGGAACTCAAACTGGCCTACACGCAAATTCTTTGCGAAAAAGAAGAACAAATTCTGAGATTAAAAGAAGAAGTATCAGATTTAAAAACACTTGTTAAAGTACTTGAAAACGAAAACAGCCGAATTGGCTCACGACGTCCAACCGAAGCTTACTATTAAACTACTCTTCAAAGCCCTTTCTACTATTGTCATTTTTACCGCAGTCCTGATCTTTTTTACTAAAAATCCAACAGTGCAGGCAAAAAAAATAAACCATAACCTTGTTGTCTCGGAAAAAAATTTGCGAACACATCTCGCAGCACTTTCAGGTTTGATTGGTCGGAATACCGACAATCCGCAAACTTTAAATCAAGCAGCTGCTTACGTGAGGAATGAGTGGATTAAACAGGGTTATGCGGTTACTGAACAAAAATACATGGTTGAATCTCGTGGCATTAATATCGAAGTTAAAAACCTTATTGTTAGTTATAATGTTAGAAATGATCCCGCACAAAAAACCATCGTAGTTGGCGCTCACTATGATGTTTATGGAAATTTCCCTGGCGCCGACGATAATGCCAGCGGGGTTGCAGGATTATTAGAATTAAGTCGCTTGGTTAAAGAACAAAAACCAAATCTGGCCCAGAGAGTAGACTTCGTTGCTTACACGCTAGAAGAACCGCCATTTTACGCTACACTACAAATGGGTTCTTATGTGCATGCTAAAGCGATGAAAGATCAAGGCCGTTCGATTTCATTGATGCTTAGTTTGGAAATGATTGGGTTTTTTTCGGATGAACCGAATTCACAAAATTATCCAATTCCCTATTTGAACATGGTATATCCAGAGCGGGGAAATTTTATTGCATTGGCGGGTGAGTTTGGCGAGTGGTTTGTTACCAGAAAAGTAAAAACTTATTTTCAACAGATGACCGAGTTACCAATTGAATCCATTAATACTACAAAGTTTATGCAGGGAATTGACTGGTCCGACCACAGAAGTTATTGGGAATTTGATTATCCAGCTTTGATGGTTACCGACACTTCGTATTTACGAAATAAGCATTATCATAAAGAGACTGATACAGCCGAGAAACTGGATTATATTAAAATGGGTGAAGTTGTTCTGGGTGTTTACGGAGTATTGCTGAATTATAGTTACTAAATCTAGGGGAGGCCTAAATGGCATTGCGAGCCAGGTATTTCATATTAATCCCGATATTTTTATTTTACAGCTTCGGGCATGCTGGTCCATGCAATTCAAGTAAGAAAAAAAATAACGAGGCCCGAGCTTTAGCCAGTGTATCTTCTTCGGCTTCACTGATTGCTTTGAAGGGTCTAATAAATAATGAAGAACCTGCGAGTGTGCTTGCAGAAATACATTCGGCAGAAGGTAAAAGTGTTGATCAATTTACCAAGCAAATAGGCGACAAGGGACCAAAAAAACTAGTTGCTCAGATAATTGCAATGAACAAAGAAAATCCAGCTCAAGAAAAAGAATTGGCAAAATACTTGGTATCAGCAGCCTCAAGGCACCGCAAAGCAAATGGAGATTATGCGCCTATTTTGTATGAATATATTTCTTATAGAATTAAGATGGGTACCGTAGGACAAATCAATGAGTGTGATCCAAAAGATCCCCTCAATAATCCTAAAATATTTACCGCAGCGGCACGGACCGTTAGTGTTAAATTTAATAATGAAACATCATATGGACCTTTGTATTGCTGTGGTGAATGTGATGGATGGTGTTTGAGAAACGTTAACTGCAGCCGAAATGGCGCATGCTGGGACAGCGAGGATTAAGTATGATAGTAAAAATAATGTTACTTCTAATTTTTGTTTTTATTCCATTTGCAGTTCATTCATCAGATAAAATGTGTCCTCAAAAACCTGCAGTTGCTTCTCCAAAAGAAGTACAAGCGCTAATTAAAAAAATGTCGCCTCGAGAGCTTGGTTTTATTAAGAAGATGGGCAAAACACCAGAAGAGGTCGTTACGGCAAAATTTGATTGTAACGCAAAACGAACGCCGGCGAGCAAATACAGCAAATGTGGATGCGGAAGCGTGTGGCCAAGCGCAAAAGGATGCGATGCTGCTTGTGGCGAGTGCTCGGATTGTAAATAGACGTTTTTAAAGAACTTTAGCAACAGCCGCAGTAACCGCAATTGCCAACGTAATCATGGCACCAACGATCGTGCTTAATTTAATAATTAAAATATAGGCGGTGTTTCGGCGACGTTCAATATTGGGCAAGAGGAGTATCTGTACTGCTAATCTCAGCAGCTGCAATTAAGCAGCGGCTGCAGGATTTTTTGGTTTCTTGTGATCTTTTTTTGCGACTGCTTTTTTCGGTGTTGTTTTTGCTGTTTTATCAAAGGCCACTGCAAAAACTTCATCGACATTTTCAGCTAAGATAAAATTTAGTTTATCTTTAAAGACCTTAGGAATATCCGCAAGATCTTTTTGGTTCGCAATTGGAATGATAATGTTATCGATTCCCATATTTAGCGCAGCCAAACATTTTTCACGAATTCCACCGACTGGAAGAACACGGCCTTGCAGTGTAACTTCTCCGGTCATCGCTAGATCATGTCGAACTGGAGTGTCTGACATAAGACTAACCAGAGCTGTAGTCAGTGCGATTCCCGCAGAAGGCCCATCTTTAGGAATGGCTCCAGCTGGTAGATGCACGTGAATATCGTATTTTTCAAAAAAATCATCAGCAATATTAAGTTCACTCATATGAGCTTTGGCATAAGACATCGCCGCGTGAGCCGATTCTTTCATCACATCACCAAGCTGACCGGTCAAAAGCAAGTTGCCTTTGCCTTTCATTTTCAAAGCTTCGATGTACAGAACTTCTCCGCCAGCCTGGGTCCATGCTAAACCTTGCACGACTCCAATTTGTGAATCCATCATTTTGTCTTCGCGTAGAAATTTTGGTGGGCCTAAAATTTCTGTAACCGAGCTCGCCGTAACTTGAACATTAGTGGCTTCGCCCATCACAACCATTTTTGCAACTTTACGACAAACTGAACCGATTTCTCTCTCTAGATTTCGCAGTCCAGCTTCGCGAGTGTAACCAGCGATGATGGCTCGGATTCCGTCGTCAGTGAAGGCAACATGAGTTTCGTTAATGCCATTGCTTTCAATTTGTCTTTTAACTAAATGTTTTTTTGTAATTAACAACTTATCATTTTCTGTGTAACCGGGAATATTGATGATTTCCATACGATCACGCAAAGCTGCAGGAATATTTTCGATCATGTTTGCAGTCGCAATGAATAAGACGTTGCTCAAATCAAAATCCACATTCAAATAATTATCTCGAAAAGTTGAGTTTTGTTCAGGATCTAAAACTTCAAGCATTGCCGCTGAAGGATCACCCCGGAAGTCACTACCAAGTTTGTCGATTTCATCCAGAACAAAAACAGGATTATTTGTTTTAACTTGTCGTAAGGCTTGAATCACTTTGCCGGGCATTGCTCCGACATATGTTCTTCGATGACCACGAATTTCGGCTTCATCCTTTACGCCACCCAATGCGATTCGGAAATATTCTCGTCCCATGGCACGAGCAATTGATTTTCCAAGAGAAGTTTTTCCAACACCCGGAGGGCCTGCAAAACAAAGGATTGGACCCTTCATATTGCTTTTCAATTTTCTAACAGCCAAAAACTCAAGAACACGATCCTTAGCTTTGGTAAGCTCGTAATGATCTTCATCTAAAATATCTTTAGCATGTTTCAATTCTAAACAATCGACAGATTTTTTTGCCCAAGGAAGATCAACCATCCAATCCAAATAAGTGCGGACCATTGTTGCTTCCGAAGCATCGGGATGCATGCGTTCCAAACGATTTAACTGTTTTAAAGCTTCCGTTTCTACACTCTGAGGCATTCCTGAAGTCAGAACTTTTTCGCGGAGTTCTTCCATCTCTTCTGATTTGGAATCAGCTTCGCCCAGCTCATTTTTTATAGCTTTCATTTGCTCGCGCAAAAAGTATTCTCTTTGCGATTTTGACATTTCGTCTTTAGCTTGTGAGCGAATTTTTTGTTGCATGGACATAACATCTAATTCAGCTGCTAAAATCTCGGTAACTATTTTAAGACGTTCCTTAGGATCTGTAGTTTCTAAAACTTTTTGAGCGTCCTGAACTTTGACTCCTAAATTAGAAGCAATTAAATCAGCAACACGACCAGGATCAGTGACATCATCTAAAACTAATAATATGTCAGGCGACAAGGGTCGGCCAAGAGCGATGATTTTTTCAATATGCTCTTTCGCCGTACGAATAAGAGCTTCTGTTTCTGTCGGATTAGCAAGTTGCACATCTTCAATTTTTTCAATCGCAACTTCAAAAGAAGGAGTAGTTTTAACAAAACTTTTGACTTGTCCTTTGGCCACGCCTTGGATCAAGATTTTTACTCGACCATCGGAAAGCTTTCTCATTCGCATGATCATCGCAATGGTTCCGACTTTATATATAGAGTCGGGTGTTGGATTTTCTTCGGTGATATCTTTTTGCGAAGCTAAAAAGATAAGTCGATTTTTAGCCAGCGCCTCTTCAACCGATCGAATCGATGATTCTCGACCTACAAATAATGGGATTATCATGTAGGGAAAAACAACGATGTCTCGGACAGGCAACATTGGCAAAGACTGTGGAATTTCTAAAACTTTGTCATCGAAACTCATACCGCTCCCTCCGCGTGGCTTGCGGGTCCAGGTTTTCTCACATAAAACTTGTCGGTGAGATCGGCCACGGGCTTTAAAGAAAAAGCACTCGCCTAAGTCCGGATTTTAAAGAGGAGATGAATTAATTTCATTTTTACTGCTTATTTTGTTTGCAAAGGCAGTCTGGATTTCTGGAAATACAGACTGACATCCATGTCAGAGAGTCTTCATCCATGACTCAATTTAAAATGAGTTCATTGATTTTGGATTATTGATAACCTTTCAAGCTATCTTCACGCTCTTCCATACAAGCAATACATAAAGTTGTAAATGGACGAGCTTTTAATCGACGAAGGCCAATTTGATCATCACAAGATTCGCAGCAACCATAAGTTCCTGCTACAATTTTTCCCAGTGCAATTTCAATCATCATCAGCGAGTGCCGATTTCTTTCAAGAAGATTGATGGAAATATTATTATGAATGTCTTGGGATGCGATCTCAGATTCGTCACAGACCTGCACTTGACACATTTGTTCTTGCTTGAACTCAAGAGATTTATTCAGAATGTCGGACTTCTGTTCAAGAAGACATTCTTTGATTGCGTTAATTTCCATAATATTGATGTCGCCCGAGCTCACCCTCGTTCCCCCCCGATGATCTGTGGTCGAATCGCTTTGGCCTGCATATTACGAAGGATAAAAGAAGTGTCACCAAAAAAAAGACTTTGCTTAAGTATTCTACAGAGAAATTAACGCAGTCATAAATGTGGATATCTTTGCACTATTTGTAATACTAAGTGCGCGCAAATTTTCGACCCAGGGCTTCGCGAAGTTCTGCACCTTCAATACTGAGGCGTGTCCAAGGTATTGCAATTAATCGTTCAACTTCGATGGGCTCTTCGGTTTCTTCACAAAACCCAAATGTTCCTTGTTCTATTCTTGCAAGTGCAAATTCAATTTCCATTAATTGATGACGAAGTCTTTCGTGGTTTATCAAAAAAGAATGTTCCTCGAGCAGAGCGACTGTCAGATCAATTTCATCACCGCCCGCACGATCCGCGACGACAAAGCCACTGGCAGATGTACGGATGCGATTCAAAAGATCCTGCTTCATTGTGAGCAGACGTTTTTTGCACTCGTTCACAAGATCCAGAGTTAGCAAGGGGCTTGTCATTTTTTCCTCCTCAAGTTTCTGCGAGGTGTCTCGCAAGTTGATTGTTGAGATGAAAAAGCCAGCCGAAAGGGTTAAAGAGAAATAATAAAATAATTTTATAGCTATTATTAGGGTGCGAATTCAATCCTGGTGAAGAGCAGATCAGCGTATTTTTAAAGGAACGATTTCCCCACGGTCTAACGTCAAAGTCAGCAGGGGGCGACGGATTTCTCGATCAGAAGTCATTTGCAAGGTTCCCAGCGAGCCAGGAAATTCTTTCAGTGAAGTTAGCTTTTCAGCAATCGTTTCACGACTGGCAGCGCCCTGAAGAATCAGTTGTCGTAAAATCAGAGCAGAGTCATAGGCTTGAATTTCAATCAACGAAGGATCTTCATTATAGATAACTTTGTATTCACTTAAAAAACGATTTGAAGCTAACGACGCCGGAGTAAAGCTATCGACAAATAAAATATTATTAGAAAAACTTCCGGCGCGTTTTGCTAAACCGGGACTATTCCACAAGTTTGTGCCCATAAGTTTTACGCCGCGTACGCCACCATAGGAAAGGAAGGCCGAAATTTGTCCAAGAGTTTTGGCGCTATCAGGAATAAAAAGTCCATCAAAATCCACAACCGGGGTCAGCAAATCATCAGCATTGTAATTAGAGCGCGAAGGTTTGTTTTTATTAGTAGCAAAAAACTCTTTTTGTTTTTGTTTGTACTCGTTTAATCGGGCTTCAATGTAATAAGTTCCGACTAGTCGTTGAACGGCTTGCCGAAAGTCAGTGTCTTTGGGGTTGTAAGTTTGTGCCGCAACGACAGTGCCACCTCGAGCTAAAACTTCATCCCAAAAAATATTAGTTGTTTCTACACCATAAGAATCATTGGGATACATGACGGCAAAACGCTTCATACCAAGACTGTCCATGGCCACTCGAACCAAATGACGAACTTGCATTTCCGTCGTCAGGGAATTGCGAAAAACATAAGGACCAAAATCGGTGAGTCCAGATTTTTGCGACAAAGTTATTGTTGGAATATTAAACTCACTCGATTTGGTAATTTCAGCAAGCGCGGTTTTCCCCAATAAACTACCAATAAGTGCGATCACATTATCTTCGCGAACCAAGCGCTCGACGCCTCTTCGAGCATTGTCTGCATTTCCTTCGCTATCCATAACTGCCAATTTAAAATTGGAATAGGGTTGGTGCAGTCCCAATCCCATTTGAATTCCACGAAGAGCGCGCTGGCCAATGTTGGCATTTTTTCCCGAAAGCGGAAGAACAACGCCAATGGTTTTTGGCGAAACACGTTTCGATGCTTCCAGCTGATCAATGACTTCCTTACTCTTATAGGCCAAGTCGCTTCCGGGTTGAAGCTCGATCACGCCATTAAAGTAGCGTCGCGAATTGTCCACATTCTGTTGGTTTAAACTAATTTCACCCAATCGATACAATGAATGCGAACGGATAAAACCAAAGTCAGAATTGCGCGAAGCTTCGTGCAATTCATTTTCATTGAGTTTTGTTTCCACGAGCTCAATGGCATGAAGACGATGGTCGTCCTGTTCTTTTTTTGTTGGAGCCGAGACAGACAAAGGAACTAACAAGCGAAGAGCCTCTAGATTTTGCCCTGCTTTTTCATAAGCAAGAGCTTGTTGTGCCTGAGGCGAGTTGCTTAGAGCCGGGGCTCCGCCTGCAGCTGTAGGAGTCGTTACAACCTCTGGTGATTTTGGATTGGCTCCCTTGGGACCCGCAGGACGATAAATAACATGAGGCGAATTTTTTGATGTTTTAAGTTCAGGTCTTCTTGTCGAAACGGAAGAACAAGAAAGTAAATTAAATATAAATGGGACGAAACCAAGAAGGGCAAATTTTTTCATTTTCGTGACCTTAAAATTTGTGCCGACCTATCTTTGAAGCTTTTTACCATAGGGGTATCCTCCGAGGACTCGGCCAGCTTTTCAATTAATACTTTCTGTTCTGCGGAAATCTGTTCAGGAATATCGACCTGGACTTTGACCAACATGTCACCCGAGCCGAAGCCCCCTAGTTTAGGAAAGCCTTTTCCCTTTAAACGAAAAACTTGACCCGAGTGGGTGCCCGCGGGGACGCGAATCATTGCTTTTCCCGTGAGGGTAGGAATTTCCACTTGGGTTCCAAGCAAAGCATGAATATAGGAAATGGGTAAATCCATAACGACATCGGTTTCATCTCTGCTAAAAAGCGGATGCGTTTGAATATTGATAATAACATACAAATCGCCGGCAGGACCGTTGGGGCTTGCGGTGTCACCCTCGCCCGTGAGCTTTAATTTTTGATTTTCTTTAACACCTGCAGGCACGCTCACAGAGAGCTTTGCGGTTTCCTCTTGGCCAGAACGTTGGCGGACAAAATGAATGATTTTTTCGCAACCAAGAGCGGCCTCTTCAAAGCCAATTGAAAGCGTATAGCGAAGGTCAGCACCTTTTTGCGGACGGCGCTGTCTGCCGCCGCCAGGTCCGCGGCCACCAAAAATTTCGCTAAAGACGTCACCGAAAACGTCCTGGAATTGCTCCTGATTTCCACTGCCGTCACCAAAGCCACCTCGAAAGCCGCCACCACCGCCGAAAGGCCCGCCTGCGCCCCCAAAGCCCGCCTGGGCCCCTGCGTGGCCAAATTGATCGTACACTTCGCGTTTTTTTTCGTCACCAAGAGTGTCATAGGCTTCGGAAATTTCTTTGAATTTTTCTTCAGCTTTTTTATTTCCAGGATTCTTATCGGGATGAAACTGCAAAGCCAGCTTGCGGTACGCCTTTTTGACTTCCTCTGGCGTGGCCGTGCGCGAAACACCTAACAATGAATAAAAGTCCTTTTTAGACAAAAAGTCTCCTTACTCAGGCTTTCGGGCGACAACAACTTGTGCCGGCCGGATGATTTTATCTTGAAGCCGATAACCTTTTTGGAAAACTCTTAAAATAGAACCGGGCTGAGCAGTATCACTGATTTCGCTGCTAAGGGCTTCATGTAGGCTTGGATCAAACGGCTGTCCCTCACAAATAATTTCAGAAATGCCATTTTTGGTCAGCGCATTTTTAAGTTCCGATGAGGTCATTTCAATCCCTTTAACGAAGGTTGAAAAATTTTCTGAGGTGACAGTAACTGAATTTGCTCTTTCAAAATTATCTAACACGGCCAACAAATCCACCGCTAAATTTCTGGCCCCGAACTTCAACAGATCAGCTCGTTCTTTAATGGTATTTTTTCTGAAATTATCAAATTCTGCACGAAGGTAAAGATAATCGTTTTTAAATTTTTCAGTCTGTTCCTGAAGTTTTTGCATTTCATTATTGAGTTCGCCAGCGCCGTTCGTCGCGGTCGAAGTAGCCTCGGAATGGACCTCGCCATTATTTGTTTTAGAGTCTGACACAAAAGCCTCCTCAGAGAGTCGTCGCACACTTCATAAGATTGAGTACTCAAGTGAAAATGTCAATGCGGGCCAAGATCCTCTTTAAGGAAGGCTAATTCGTAAAAAACTCTATTGCTGAGCACAATTCCTTGCGGCGTCAAAGACCAAAGACCTTTGGCCTGTTGTATCAACCCCTGCGCCATAAGTTTATTTAAGCCCACTTCAACAGCAGCAAAGGCCTTCGGTGAAAATTTATTTTGTAACAATTTTGAATTAAGCCCAGACATCATCCGTAAAGAAGTATGACAGAAGTCTGTTAGGGCCTGACTTTCATTCAAAACTTCATATTGCGAGCTAGCCAGGCCATCCGCAACACTCGCCCATTGAGTGTTCGCAGCTTGCTCGATTTGTTTTTCATATTCATGAATCGAATTCACATTCCAAAATCGCGTCCCCCACGAACTTGCTTTAGAGTAAGAATGAGAACTAAGCCCCAGCCCCCAATATTCTTGATCCGCCCAATAAAGCGTATTGTGTTTTGATTCGAACCCAGGTTGAGCAAAATTTGAAATTTCATACTGTTCAAAGCCACCGCGGGTTAAGCCCAGGCGCAAAAGCTCAAACATTTCCAATTGGTCTTCTTCTAAAGGGCGATTTTTTGATAGGGGATGGCCTTCGGGCACGGTTAAACAATAGGGGCTAATATGCCGGGCGCCAGAATTTAAGGCAATTTCAAGGTCTCGTTTTAAACCATCGACTGTTTGAGTGGGCAGCGCAAAAAGAATATCAAAATTGAAGTTCACGTCGAAATCTCGTAACAACTTTAAAGTGTCAAGAGTCTGTTGAGCGTTATGTTCACGTTTAACCATTTTAAGTAAGGCATCATCAAAGGTCTGAGCGCCGACGCTGAATCGATTAAAACCAGATTTAAGGTAGCTTTCAATTTTTTGGGGAGTCAAAGTCGCGGGATTGATTTCCAGAGTAACCTCTGTCTCAGGACCCCGAGAAAAACCGTTCTTTTCAAGCTCCTCAATCAAAGATAAAATCAACTGCGGCGGCAATAAGCTAGGAGTGCCACCACCAAAATAAATGGTATCGAGCTTTCGTTCTGAAAAATAGTTGAGCTTTTGATGAATTTCTTTTTTGACGAGTTCGACATAATTTTCAGGTGGCAAAATTTGTGATTTTTCATAGGTAGCAAAATCACAATAACTGCAACGCTGAAGGCAATAAGGAATATGGAAATAAACGCCAAACGACATAAGGAAATATTGATTATATGAAGTTAAAACAATTTCAACTTAAAAACGGCCTTAAAGTTCTCTTTGTCGAAAGTCATAAGTCGCCAGTGATCTCTATTCAGATGTGGGTGCGTACCGGAAGCGCCGACGAAAAGAAAAAAGAAGAAGGCATTAGTCACTTTATTGAACATTTAGTTTTTAAAGGAACACGAAAGTATGCCGTCGGTGAAATTGCTGCAGCCGTCGAGGGAGCTGGTGGTGAACTCAATGCTTATACCAGCTTTGATCAGACGGTATTTTATGTCACGGTTTCAAAAACATTTTTTCAAACGGGACTAAGTGTTATTTCAGAAATGATGGGCTTTCCCATTTTTGATTCAAAGGAAATCGACAATGAACGCGAAGTTGTTATTGAAGAAATCAAACGTGGTGAAGACAGTCCCCATCGCAAAGCCAGTCAATTGTTATTTAAAACGGCTTTTAGTAAACATCCTTACGGAATTCCTGTCATTGGCTATGATAAGAATGTTAAAGAGCTGAGTGCAAAAAAAATTAAAAGTTTTTTTCACTCGAGGTATGCACCTCGAAATATGTTTTTGGTGGTCAGCGGTGATTTTAAATCCGAAGAAATGAAAAAACAAGTTAGTGAAGTATTTGGTGAGTTTAAAGACTATCCTGTGAAAAAGATTTCAAGAACAAAAGAACCAAAACAAAAGGCTCCGCGGCAACAATTTTTAAAGGCCGATTTTAACGAGAGCCTGATTTACGCAGCTTTTAAAGTTCCAAACGTTAAACACAAGGACATTCCGGCTTTGGATGTTTTGGCTTTGATTATGGGCCAAGGGGATAGTTCCCGATTGGTTCATCGCCTGCGCATTGAAGAGCCTGTAACAAATTCTGTTGGAGCCTTCGCGTTCAGTCCGGCAGATGAAGGAATTTTCGCTTTGTCAGCTGGGTTTGATGTTAAAAATTTAAAAAAATTGCTTGAGGGCTTTTTGCAAGAAATTGAAAAGGCGCGGAGTTCGCTGCCGACAGCAGAGGAGCTGCAAAAAGCAATCACCAACATTGCGAGCGAGCAAGTTTATTCACTGGAAACTGTTGATGGAATTGCGCGAAAAATTGGTGGTCTTGAATTTTATATGAAAGATCCGAAATATTTCCCTAAATATCTAAAAAGCTTGTATCGCCTAAAACCAATGGATTTGACGAAAGTCGCTCAAAAATATCTAACGTCTAAAACCTTAAATCTTATTTTGACAAGTAACGCGGATAAAAAAACTTGTGAAATGGAAATGAAGAACTTCGTGCAGGGGCTTCGCAAAATTGAGATAAAAAGCAAAAGTCCAAAGCTTAAGCCTACGAAATTTAAAGTTAAAGAATTAAAGATGGCGGCTCTGGGTGGTGGTGATTTGCCTAAAATCGAAATCATCAATTTACCAACCGGAGGCAAGGTTATTCTGCGTCACCAAAAAGAAACGCCAACAGTTTCTGTGCGATTAGCCTTTTTGGGTGGGCTTCGCATTGAGAAAAAAGAACAAACAGGAATTAGCGAATTACTGTCCCGCACTTGGCTAGCGGGAACAAAAAATCACAGTGAGCTAGAAATTAACCACAAAATTGATTCAATGGCCGCTTCGCTGGGCGCTTTTTCGGGCCGAAATTCTGTTGGTCTCAGCATGGATTTTTTATCAAACTACGAAAAACCGATGGCTCATCTATTGGAAGATGTTTTTCTTTTCCCACAATGGAAAGCTCAGGTATTGGAACGTGAAAAAGAAATTTTGAATCATCAGATTGTTTCTAAAAACGACAATCCGACTCAGGTTTGCATGAGTCAATTTATGAAACATCTTTTTGGTTCACACCCGTATTCTCGCGAAACTTGTGGAGATCTTAATACGATTAAGAACATAGCAGTTCCTGATCTGGAAAATTACTATGATTTAGTGCGAACCTCGTCAAACATGGTTGTATGTATGGTCGGCGACTTCGATCCGACATATTGGAAAAATAAATTTTCGGAATTAAGTGATAAAATAAAAAAAGGAAATCGTCTTGGCGATAAAATAAATATCGAATCACTTAATCGCGATGTCAGTATCTATACTCAACTTGAAAGGGAGCAGTCTCATCTTGTGGTTGGCTACCGTGGTTTAACTTTGCAGGATAAAGATCGATTTACTTTACAAATATTGCAATCGATTTTGTCAGGTCAAGGTGGACGATTGTTTATCGAACTTCGTGATAAAAATTCATTAGCTTATTCAGTTTCTCCGGTACGAATGGAGGGCATTGAGACAGGTTATTTTGGAGCTTATATTGGCTGTTCTCCGGAAAAAGTAGAAAAAGCCACTCAGATGATTCATCAAGAGTTCGATAAACTTTGCAATATAAAAGTTAAAACCGAAGAGCTGCAGCGTTCACAACGTTATATTGTTGGTCGTCACGATATTGATCTACAACGAAAATCAGCCATTTGTAATTCCATTTTATTTGATTCAATTTATGGTTTAGATCCAATGGAAACATTTAGCTCAACGGAAAAATATTTTTCAATTACAGCCGAAGATGTGCAGAATTTAGCGCAAAGAATATTTAAACAAAAATGCGTCACCAGCTTGGTAGGTCCACGATCACCAGAAGGCTTTACTGTCGAGAAATAGCAAGAAAACGGATAAACTTGGAACCCTTATCCGTCTCAATTTGTAACACATAAAATTTTTTTATAATTCAAATGTCGATCGATTATTATAATACCGACTTTTGCACAGCCGACTTATGAGAATCTTCAGAATTACCGACAATATGATATGATGAAATCTGATCTAACCTCAAAGAAGAGAGAACCATGAGCACAGATCGACGTGAGCTGGGACAAGGCCTAAACCTCTTCGTTTCGCCTGACGACTTTTTTAAGGAAAGCGTAAAAAAAGCTTTTGTCGAAAGAAAAATTGAGACTTATCCTCATGTTGAAACTTATTTGATTAAACTTCTTCAACACTATTTAGACGCCAGAAATCTTTTTGATTTTGAAAAAACGGACGAGTTTGGCCAACGAAAACCACAAACGATGGCTGAATTGTATTTGGTTGCGACCAATGCAGAACATTCAAAAAAAATTGAATTACTGAAAAAGCTTGCGGATAAATCTCTTTATATGAGTGGATTTTTCGGCGACTCGTTTGATCGAAAAATTATTGATGTGGATTATTATGCGGATATGGGCGGAGCAGCTTATCGAATCTTAGCCGACTGCACTCGCGAAGACGCTTTAGCCAAGGTGTACAGTGTGTTTTCGGTAAAATTTGTGCAGTTCATGGATGTTCTGGCCTACATCAGTCAAAATAGCCTTATTCAAAGTAATCAAAGTGTTTTGCGACTTTATGATCGCTATCTCAGGACTGGATCCGAATTAGCGCGGGAAAAGTTGGTCGAGATGGGTGTTTTTACGCTTCCTTTTGACCAAGCGAAATTGACCCGGCAGTCTTAACGGATTAGAGTACCATCATGTTTGGTTTAGGAATGTCGGAAATTATATTATTGAGTGTTATGGCTTTAATTATTATTGGGCCAAAACAACTTCCAGAGGTTGCGCGAACCTTGGGTCGATTTATTAATGATCTTAAACGATCCACTGCAGACTTAAAAGATGAAATAAAAAAACAAGCGATAGGCGATCTTGAAATTAATGATTTTTTAAAGAGACAACAAGAAATGCCCCCGCCTGCAGTTACCATTTATCCAGAGGATCAACCCTCTTCTTCTGAAGGCGAACAACTTTCTTTGGAAGATGTTGTCGTCGAAACAAAGAAAGATGAAGGGCATGGAAGCTGAACCTGAAGAGATCGAACAACAAAAGGGTCAGGGTTTAACCGAACATCTGACGGAATTAAGAACTAGAATTATTAATAGTTTGTTGGGATTATTAGTTACCACCGCCGTGGCTTACAATTATAGCGAAGAACTTTTCACGATTGTCCGCATGCCCATTGCTAAATATCTTCCTGGGGGCGGATTGGTTTATACGGCACCCATGGATAAATTCATGGCTCACTTTAGAATTGCGATTGTCTTTGGCATAGTTACCTCCTGTCCTTTTTGGTTATACCAATTGTGGAAATTTGTAGCCCCAGGCCTTTACAGCAAGGAAAAAAAATACGCGACGATGTTCATCGTAACAGGATCAGTTCTTTTCATCGGTGGAGCTGTTTTTTCATACTTGGTTGCATTGCCGATGGCCTTTGACTATTTGTTTACATTTGGTGGAGACATTGACAAACCCATGATCACTATCGATCAGTATCTGGATTTTTTTAGTCAATTTTGTTTGATGTTTGGAGTCGCTTTTGAATTGCCACTAATCATGAGTATTTTGGGAATGATGGGCATCGTTTCGCAAAGATTTTTAATTGATAAGGGCCGCTACGCCGTAATGATTTTAGCGGTCATTGCCGCAGTGATAACTCCACCCGATATGATGAGCATGATCATTATGCTGGTACCTCTTATTACGCTTTATTACGTCGGAGTTTTGGTCGTAGGTATTTTAGAAAAATCCCGAAAAGAAAAATTAGCACAGAATGAAAGAGAATGAGGACACGCGCTAGTTTTACGAAAGAGTGTAATTTTCTTCAAATTTAATTAGGATAGCACCGGCCTCAACACTGTCACCCTGCTTTACACAGACCTCTTTAATTTTTACCTCGCGAGTGCTGCGCATTTCATTTTCCATTTTCATCGCTTCCATGATCAACAAAGGTTTGTTTTCTGGAATGATATCACCGGGCTTAACAAAAATTTCGATAATTTTTCCTGGCATTCCTGCGCGAAGATCAGCACCGCCGCTCAGTCCGCCGCCTTTTTTCAAAGAATCATGTAAAAGCATTTCGTCATTGTAAATTCGAATGGCGCGGTAAGAGTTTCGAACGAAAACTGTGTACTCGGTATCTTTTCCGATCACATCCACAAGGTAAGACTGGCCTTTGAAAAGAAAACTTATGTATTCTTCGGCCTGCTTAAAATCGGTTTTTGAAATTTCGTAATTTTTCCAGTCTTGTCCTTCGGGCTGTAACGAAACTTTCCAAGAGTGCCGATGCTCTGTAACATCGATTTTATATTTTCGTCCTCTAAGCTCAGCTTCAAAATACATAAAAATCCTTAGTTAAAATTAAGTTCTCAGTGCGATTTTCCGACCCAAACGTTTCCAGTTAGAAACTAAGTTCAGCTGTCTGACGTCTTTTGATTTTCGATCATTGTAAGCCGTGATCGCCGCTGCAATTAAAAACATCGGATCTTCAACCTGCTTAAAAAGTTGAGGCTCAATCACTTCAAAGTTTTTTTCAATAAACTGTGTCGTGTAACTGCCATCACGAAACTTGGGGTGATCCAAAATAGTTTTGTGCAAAACAATATTTGTTTTAATTCCGGTTAAAACAAACTCGGTCAGAGCTCGTTGCATGCGATCGATCGCCTCTTCGCGAGTTTCACCCCATGTGATAACCTTCGCAATCATGGGATCATAATAAATTGGAACTTCGTAGCCGGGATAAGCGTAAGAATCCACTCGCATGAAGGGTCCTTGCGGATGTCGACACGCACGGATCACTCCCGGACTTGGTTTGTAAGTGATCGGATCCTCGGCGCAAATACGAGCTTCAATAGCGTGGCCATGTTGAACTAGATCTTCTTGTTTAAAGCTGAGTGGTCGACCAGCAGCCACATAAATTTGTTCTTTCACCAAGTCCACATTTGTGGTGGCTTCGGTGATTGGATGCTCAACTTGCAATCTGGTGTTCATCTCCATGAAATAAAACTCTTTGGTTTGATTGTCGAAAATAAATTCAATGGTTCCAGCGCCGACGTAATTAATTTGTTTGGCGGCGCGAACAGCGGCATCGCCCATTCTTTTTCGCACTTCTGGCGGCACCGAAGGGCTTGGAGCTTCTTCGATAATTTTTTGATGACGTCGCTGCACGGAACATTCGCGTTCAAATAAATGACAAACATTTCCATGGGTATCACCAAAGACTTGAATTTCAATGTGCTTCGGATCGCTGACGAATTTTTCAATATAAACGGTGGGATTGGCAAAATAATTTTGCCCCTCTGAGCGACAGGCTCGAAACGCACTTTCGAACTCACTGTCCTGACGAACAACACGCATGCCTTTGCCACCACCACCGGCCGTGGCTTTGATAATGATGGGATAACCGATTTTGTTCGAGATACTTCGACCCTCTTCGATGGTCTCAACCCCGCCATCACTGCCAGGGACACAAGGAACATTGGCTTTTTTCATTAGAGCCTTGGCCGAAAGCTTGTCGCCCATGGCTTCGATATTCTCTTTCGTTGGGCCAATAAAAACAATTCCGGCATCTTTGCAGGCCTGAGCAAATGTCGTGTTTTCCGACAGAAAACCATAACCCGGATGAATTGCATCCACCTGCGCTTCTTTGGCGACCTCGATAATTTTTTTATAATTTAGATAGCTTTCTTTCGAAGGAGCTGGCCCGATATTGTAGGCTTGATCAGCTAAAAATACGTGCAAGCTGTCGCGATCGGCATCGCTGAAAACGGCGATCGATGAAATTCCCAACTCGCGACAAGCACGGGTTATCCGAATGGCAATTTCCCCTCGGTTGGCGATCAAAATTCTTTTAAAAGGCAATTCGGCAGACATAATAAATCCTTTAGAGTGGAATATTTCCATGTTTTTTTGGAGGAATGATATCCCGCTTGTGTTTCAACATCTCCAGTGAATCAATAATTCTTTTTCGGGTCAGCGCAGGTTCAATGACCTCGTCAGTGTAACCAAGTTCCGCAGACACATAAGGATTGCTGAATTTTTTCTCGTAATCTGCGATAAGTTTAGCCTTTTCAGCTGCCGGATTTTTAGCTTTTTTAATTTGCTCACGGAAAACGATATTCACTGCACCTTCCGCCCCCATCACAGCAATCTCAGCTGAAGGATAGGCCAAGTTCACGTCACTGCGTAAAAGTTTTGAACCCATGACGATATAGGCTCCACCGTAGGCTTTGCGGGTGATGACGGTAATTTTTGGCACGGTGGCTTCGGCATAAGCATAAAGTAATTTAGCTCCATGTGTGATAATGCCATTCCACTCTTGATCTTTGCCTGGCAAAAATCCCGGAACATCAACAAAACTGACGATAGGCACATTGAAGGCATCACAAAAGCGAATAAAGCGAGCGGCTTTTCGTGAAGCTTCGATATTCAGACAACCAGCAAGAACATTGGGTTGATTACCCACGATACCAACAGGTCGTCCGTTGAAGCGAGCAAATCCAACAATAATATTTTGAGCGTAGTTTTTATGAACCTCAAGGAAATAGCCTTCATCCACGCACTCAGTAATCACTTGCAACATATCGTAAGGTTTTTTTGGATTATCGGGAATAATTTTACAGATGGATTCGACCATTCGATCTGGTTTGTCCTCAGTCGGTAAAATGGGTGCGTCGTCTAAGTTATTTGCCGGAAGGAAATTTAATAACTCACGAATCATCAGTAAGCAGTGTTTATCATCTTCAGTTGCAAAATGAGCTACTCCTGATTTTTGTGAATGAGTAACGGCTCCGCCTAAGTCTTCTTTCGTAACATCTTCATGGGTGACTGTTTTAATTACATCGGGACCAGTGACAAACATATAGCTTGTTTTTTTCACCATAAAAACAAAATCATTAATACTCGGGCTGTAAACAGCGCCACCAGCACAAGGCCCCAGGATCGCAGTAATTTGTGGAATAACTCCAGAAGCTAAAACATTGCGTGTGAAAATATCTGCATAGCCACCCAGAGATTCAATGCCCTCTTGAATTCTGGCGCCGCCCGAATCATTCAAACAAATCATCGGTGCGCCATTCTTAATTGCTAAATCCAGGATTTTACAAATTTTGTTGGCTTGTGTACGCGACATGGATCCACCAATGACAGTGAAATCTTGACTGGCAACGTAAACGAGTTTTCCATTCACTCGGCCATAACCTGTGACAACTCCGTCGCCGGGAACAAGTTGTTGTTCCATGCCGAAATTCACGCAACGATGAGTGACGAAACGATCCATTTCAACAAAACTTCCCGGATCCAAAAGAACATCCAGGCGTTCGCGCGCAGTAAGACGGCCACCTTCTTTGTGTTTTACCAATCGCTCGGTGCCACCACCTTGCATAGCATGTTCATTTCTTTTTTCCAGATCATGCAGACGCGTTTGATTGATGTTTTCAGTTTCCATGAGTTCTCCTTAAGGGTAACTGCGCCCATACAGTCGAGGGAATGGAACAGTCTCGCGAACGTGCGGCAGTCCGCACACCCAAGCCACTGTTCTTTCAATGCCAAGACCGAATCCGCTATGAGGGAATGAGCCAAAACGACGGATATCCAAATACCATTGAAAATCTTTTTCGTTCAAATTGTGTTCTTTGATTTTATTTAAAAGTTTGGCGATGCTTTCTTCACGCTGTCCACCACCAATAACTTCGCCGTAACCTTCCGTCGCTAAAAGATCACAGCCCATAGCATAACCAGGGTCCTTCGGGTCTTCTTTCATGTAGAAGGCTTTAATCGCCTGGGGGTAATGATGGACAAAAACAGGTTTATCATATTTAGAACTCACAATAGTTTCATCAGTGGCGCCAAAATCATCGCCGATGTTAAATTCGGGATTTTCTTTTTTAATCATTTCAGCCGCTTCTTTGTAATGTAAGCGCGGAAATGGGCCTTTGATGACTTCGAGCTTGGAGAGATCTCTTTCAAGAACTTTTAATTCTTCGGTGCGATTTTTCAGTGTGCGCTGAATAATGTATTCAACAAATTGTTCAGCCAAATCCATATTATCGTACATATCATTGAAAGCCACTTCAGGTTCGACCATCCAAAACTCGATCAAATGCCGACGTGTTTTCGATTTTTCGGCTCTAAATGTGGGACCAAAACAATAAACTTTTCCAAGCGCAGCGGCGGTCGCTTCCATATAGAGTTGGCCTGATTGAGACAAATACATTTTTTCGTCAAAATATTTAGTTTCAAAAAGATTAGAGGTACCTTCGCAAGCGCTGGGAGTAAAAATTGGCGCATCAGTAAGAGTAAATCCTCGGCCATCAAAAAAATCACGAATCGCTGAAATAATTTCGTGACGAACGCGAAGGATCGCATGTTGTCTTTTGGAACGAATCCACAGATGCCGATTTTCCATCAAGAAATCTGTGCCATGATCTTTTGGTGAAATGGGATAATTTTCTGAAGGAGCTAAAATTTCTAAAGTTTCAGCGCCAATTTCGAAAACATTTTCATGTTTCGGATGTTTCCGAACAGTGCCTACAACTTGAACAGAAGTTTCTTGAGTGAGTTTTTCAAAAGCCTCTAGGGCGGCGTCTGTGCATTCTCCTTTAAACAAAATGCAGGGAACAATTCCTGTTCCATCGCGCAATTCTAAAAACTTAACTTTTCCGGACGAGCGAGTTTGATAAACCCAACCTTTTAAAGTGACCTTTTGGCCGACGCTATTTTTTAGCTCGGAAAGATAGCTACGCATAAATCCTCTCTGAAAACGAAGAATTTTTTGTATCATGAAAGTATATGAATTGACGCGAATTTCCCGTCGCCGCGAGGCGAAATTAACGCGGATCGGTATTCAAAATAAAAGGAAAATAGTCAGAATAAAGTTCTTAAAAGCCCTTTGTGCGCAAGTAATCCAAGGCTTTTTTTACGTTTAGTCGACCGTGGCTTGAAACCCTAAATTCGTGCTGTGGGGTTATATCAACGGATTTCAGTAGCGCCTCTTTAATTTGAGCTGCACTTGCTGTTGGAGCCGCACTTATTAATAAAGCCGCAGCACCGCTGACAAAAGGTGCCGCCATGCTTGTGCCTTGAAAGGAATCATAGGTATTACCTGGAATTATGCTGTAAATATAATCTCCTGGTGCGGCCAAATGTACGTAATTAAAACTGCTGTTCGACCAAGACGCCATGTAGTCGGTTGCCGTTGAAGCCGCCACAGTAATTTGGTTGGGCATATTGAATGAAGCTGGAAAATCAGCTCGTTGATCCAAGTCAGAACCGTCATTGCCGGCAGCAACGACAAGTAAAATTCCTTGTGAATTGAGTTTTTCAAATGTGCTTTTTAAGGCCTCAACAACACAAGCACTGCCACCCCAACTGGCATTGATAACTTTGGCCCCTCGAGAAGCCACATAGTTTAAGGCAGTGACGGCATCTGCGAGCGATCCCGAACCATCATCGGAAATAAAAGGTGCGGGAATAATCAGCGCCTTAGGCGCTGTTCCCTTCATGTTTCCCATGCTCGGGTCTGCGGCAATAATTCCAGTGACGTGCGTACCATGCGGACTTGTTTTTGCGCGGCCGGAAACGAAACTCATTCCAGCATAATCATCAACGAAGCCATTTTCATCATCGTCAAGTCCATTATTTGGAATTTCTTTTGTGTTGTAAGCAATTCTTGATTTGAGTTGAACATGTTCGACATCAATAAAAGAATCAACCACACCAACCAAAACGCCTTCACCTAAAACATTCTGA
>ERZ1292625.1532-Hain-H41-01um-R1-1532-length-26779-cov-5_pt1 | contig 26779 bp, 25 predicted proteins | sample MGYA00564400_ERZ1292625 | MGnify/ENA primary metagenome ERZ1292625 (study PRJEB36523, sample SAMEA6512639) | groundwater metagenome | collected 2019-01-08 | study: AquaDiva: Metagenomics assemblies of 32 groundwater samples | reverse complement strand
ACCGTCGTAGATTTCCCGCGCCCTAGGCAAATCCATCTCCAGCTCATTAGTTTCGGTGGTGTATTGGGAGGCCAGAAAAGTCAGGCCCTGTTTTTCAGCGGCGCGTTCTATGAAAAATAAGGGGCCGGCAAACAAAAGACCGGTCAGCGCGGCGCTCAAAAACACCAGCAGCCAGCGGCTAGCGAAGCCGACGTCAGAAGTCGGCTCTCCGACCAGTAGCGTCGGAGCTAACGACTTACTACTGTTTTGTAGCAACGACAACATAATTATTCGGATCCTCATCCATATCCCCCAACCCGAAGACCAGACAAATAGGAATGCTGATCAGCGCGTAGATAACCATGAAGGGGAAGAAAAGATAGAATAGAACATTTCTTTTGTTCTCCGGCATTGAATAACCCGGCGCCCGTAATGCCTGAAAAAAGAAATGGACCAAGTGAGAAGCAAACGTAGTCCAACGCCCGCCAATCGGCTCCAATTTCACCAACTTCAAACCGGCGCGATCTAACGCTTTATAAATCCAATAGCGGGTAAAATTGTAGTAATGTTCGGGCGCGTGATGTAAGACGGCTGTCTGTGGAATGAGAAAAATCGCCTTGCCGCCCGGCTTTAATACCCGGCCTATCTCTTCAACCATCTTAATCGGCTCAAAAACATGCTCCACCACCTGCATATTTAAAACGGTGTCAAAAGAATTATTTGGGAATTTCATAGCGCAACCATCGCCGATCTCCAATTTGTAACGGGAATCTTTGATGTCGGGAACGTGCTCTTGGCTCGGCTCCAAATTCGTCCAACTTTTGAAAATAATTTTTGGATCACCGGAAGCATGTGTGAAAAAGTCCCAACCCCCGACGTCTAGAACTTCGCCGGAGACATGCTCACGCAGCGCGCGAAAAAGCTGGCGCAAGCGCAACTTCTTTCCTAAATAAACTACTTTGTAGGTCAAATTATTTATAAACATGTTGGTCTGGTTGTTAGTCGTAAGTTGTTAGTCCTTAGTGCAGATATAAGAAATATGGGAGAAGGGGGTTCCTTGATGCATCACTTCCTCTTCTACGGTGACCGGAAGCTGGCCCAATAGCTCTTTCATGCTCTCCGGGAAACGATAATATATTTTGTCGCCGGGATAAAGCAGGTGATCGGCTAGCCAGGTAAGCATAAATTTCCACCAGGGACGCCGATCAATCTCCGCGATAATCAACTTGCCCCCGGATTTTATTTTAGCAAGACACGCCTCAATCAAAGGTTTTTGCTGATCATAGGAATCTAGGTGATGTAAAACGTGGATCAGTAAAATGCAATCAGCCGGGGGGATTTCTATCTTGGTGATGTCGGCATTCCGGAACTCCACGTTGGAAATTCCTTTTGGCGCATGGCCAATTTTGAACGTATCCAGATCTACCCCCAAAACTTTTCTCTTCTTCGAGGTTAGACCGAGCAGATTCGCGAAAATACCGTAACCACAACCCAAATCCACAATAAAACCACTCTCTGGAATGTGTTTCATTAGCGCGTCAAATGGCGCGGTGATAAAAAGCCGGATACGAGTAAAAATACTCGCCCAACCCCTTCCGCCATATAGCTCCATTATTTTTCTTTTTGCTTCTTTAGTGTTCATGAGCAAATTACTCTAATTCACCTAATTACTCTAATTATTCTAAATAAATCCTAATCTCTAAGCATTTTAGAGCAATTAGAACAATTAGACTAATTAAATCAGTTTTTATGATATTTTCCTTTTAGATTACGCGCCCAAAGCTCCCACATCCCCTTCAGAGTTCGGAAAGTATCGCGGACGATGCGAACCTGCGAGCGCCGGTCATCTTCCCAAACCACCGGAAGCTCAACCACTTTGTAACCAAACTTGTTGGCCACATAAATAATTTCTCCGGCGGCCAAAAACTTTTCGTCGTAAACGTATTTGAAAATATCCTGGGCGACGTCATGACGGAACATCTTGAAACCGCACATCACATCCCGGAACTGACTGCCGAAAAACCAGATAAACAACTGATGGAAAACTTTTCCGGCGAAGATTCGGAACCAAGTCTGCTTGAGTACAAACCCGGACCGAGGATGTTCCCGCGAGCCGATTACGAAAGAAACATCTGGATGGTTTTTTAAATATTCCAAGAAAATCGGGATTTGATACGGGTGGACGGGCAAATCGGCGTCGGTCTCCAAAACAAACTGCCCCGACGAAGCCAAAACTCCTGTTTTCATACCAAATCCCCGGCCATGGTTCTCCGGCAAGTTAACAACTTTAATCTTCTTATTTCCGGAAGCCAGATCTTCCATCACCCTCAAAGTTCCGTCCTTACTGCCGTCATTCACCAAAACAAATTCATAATCCGGAAGATTTTTCTCAAGCCAATCCAAATAAGGAGCGATCTTTTCCGGAAGACGCTTTTCTTCGTTGTAGCAAGGAATTGAAATAGATAGTAAGGGCATGGGTAAAGTTTAAAGTTTAAAGTTTAAAGTCCGATAGATTTCTACTCCGCCGTTTTGATAAACCAATTCTAAGTTTTTGTCCCCAGATAAATCAACCCGGTAAATTTTCTGATCTTCCGGCCCATAGTAGACATAATCAACTCCTAAACTAGAAAAACTAACAAAGCCGACGTCAGAAGTCGGCTCCCCGACCAATGGCGTCGAGGCCAATAACTGATAACGACGGACAAGGTCAGAAATTTTCTCATCTGGAATCGTCTCAATGCCCCGATCGGAGAAGAGTTTAGTGTAAAGATTGAGATGGTCATCATCAATATTTTTGCGTAAGCGCGCTTCAAAAGCTGCCGCGGAAACTCCGAAGGCTTTGTTAGTAGCCAGGTAGCGCTCTTCAATTTCCAAATTAGTAGCCGGAGTAATGCCGCTCCAGGGTAAAAACGGCCGCAGTGAAGTAAAAGCAGAAAGCTTAATTGAGGTCTGGAACGACAATCCGGCCACACTCGCTTCCTTTGGAAGATTTTCGTTAATCCAGCTCCAAGAATCCACTAAGTCCCGGGGTTGAGTATAGGTCCGGAGATATTGCTCCGGCGGGTTAACAAAGTGGAGGACATTAACCACTTTCTTCGCGACTAAAAGCAACGACAGCCCTAATAATATAATGGCGGCCTTTTTGGTTTCTATCTTCCGGAAAAACTCATAAATCAACATCAGCGCTAGAGCAAAATAAACCGGGCTAACCGCTTTTCGCCAATGACCCGGCTGGGGGACAAAACCGGTAACGATGTTTACATTCCAGGCGATAAAGACCGCGGCGATGAAGATCCAACCCAAAATTGCCAAATTCCTATTTCCTCTCCGCCACCAAACCAGATAAATAGCGGCCGCCAGAGCCAGATAGGCCAAATAGTCCGGCCAAGCGTTCTCTATCCGCAAAAATCGGCCCGTCTCAATACCGATCCGTTGAGCATACTCATCGGCTCCCGGTAAACTGCTGAAACGCAGATAATTTATCCAATAAGGCGCCGACATTAAAATAAAAATCCCGAATAAAATAAGAAATAACTTCCAGCGCGACGGGTCCATTCTGCGTCGCAGGAAAAGATAAGCCAGAATCAAACCCAAGACGATTGCCCAATAAACCCAATAATGGAAATAGACATAAAACAGCAGGCCGGAAACCAAACCGGCTGCGATCGCCAGATTGCGGCTGGGATTTTTCCAAAAAGCGATCAGGAGAGTAATAGCCGGAATATAAATAAGGAAAGTAATCAGCGGATCGTCCATCCGGTTCAAAAACAGGCGGTCCAATAAGGTGCTGATCCCCGGATAAAAGTTTTTCACCACGATATTGGAAAAGTTAGCGGGTGATAAAAAGGCGCGAGGCATGTGGATCGCGGCCGGCGTCAATGCGCCAAACAAACCGAGAAAAATAGACCAAAGATATTTTTTCTCGGAGATGACCCATCCTAAACCGAAGAAGGCCAGGAACATCAGCGCCGATAGATCAAAGCTCAAGGCCAGATAGGCCAAATTCAAATCACTGAAAAACCAAATGTAGGGCGTGAAAATAATGGCCGGTAAAATCGGAAAGATGTTTGGGCGGTCGCCGTCAAAAAACAGGTCTTTCGGCGGGAAGCCGCCATCGTAAACTTCCCGGTTTCGCTGTAAATAATTATGCGCCTCGTCGCTGGTATAAAAAAACTGGGACAAAACAAACGGTTTCCCGTCGGCGATCAATTTTCTCCTAATCAAAAGTTGCGGCGCGACATACAACAACCCTACGAAGATGGCCAATATTGATATAAAAATCTTAGTATGCTTAAACACTTGTGAAAATTATATGGTTTGCAAATTACCCTAATTGTTTTAATTACTCTAATTATTCTAAAGAAACCCTAATTCCCAAGTTTTAGGTCAATTAGGTTAATTAGAAATTAGGTTAATTTATATAAGTATTCCTTAATATCCATCGTATCATAGCGCGGCAATAGATAAGGATTCTGCCCCACAGCCAGAGGACCGCGGGCAATACCGACGCCATTGATAAACCCTTCTTCCCGGACCACCCTCACCGCGGCATCGCTGGCCCGGCCATGAGGATAGGAGAAAATCCGCGGAGCGACGCCGGAAATCTCCTGGATAATCTTTTTGGAAAGCTGGACATCTCGCCGATGTAGCTCTTCATTATCATCGGTCATCGCGTAATGGCCGTGGGAATGGGATCCCAGCTCCACGCCCGCCGCGGCCATTTCTGCTAACTCTTTTTCGTTCATAAATAAATTGCCGGCGATCTTCTCTTCTTTGATCTCAAAAACCTTGAAAGAATGACGCAAAAACCGGCCACGGATATCTTCCGGCAAAGCGATGATCGTTTCCTTGAGATTCGCCGCGACCGGACTCTCGTGCATCCGCTTATCGGTCAACCGGCGGTCTTTGGGAACAAAATAATTATCCTTTAGGTCCGGATAGAACTCGGCGATGAAACCGTTCAAGAAATCCGCCAGCTCCTCGGTACTTTTTCTGGAAAGAAGAATGTGCATCTTATGAGCCGTGGGCAAACGACCTTCAAAAACAGAGGTGATTACAAACACCGTCGCCGGGGCGCCGTATTTTTTAAGGATCGGAAACGCGTTCTGATAGTTATCCTTCAAGCCGTCGTCAAAAGTCAGAGCGCACAACTTATCGGATCGGCCCTCCTTAGCCGCTTCCCAAACTTCCGGAACCGAAACAATTTTATAATTCTTGGACAGAAAGTTTACCTGCCGGTCAAATTCGGCTACCGAACAAGGGAAAATTCCCGAAAACTTCGGAGTTGGATCCTCAACATAGTGATAGTTCACTATTATGTGTTTATCTTGTAGGGAGAACATGTTTTACAAATTATTCTAATTTTTCTAATTACTCTAATTGTTCTAAAGAAATCCCAATTTCTAATGATCTAATTTTGTTTATCCCTAACCTTTTTAAAAATTGCATTGAATATCAAATGTAGCTCTTTGGCTTCCTGCCACAAGACCCTTGATTGGTCCCTTAATTCGGGGCTGGCAGTTGCCACCATCCTTAGCCAGTGCTTTGTTTCGCGCGCCTCTTTCTTGCATATTCCTAATTTATGAACAAAATCTTTGCTGGATTCAGCATCATCCGCTTCGCAATAATTCGCTCCTAAAGATGTACTGGAAGCAACGAGTTGCGGCACTATTCTTTTAGTAATTAGATTATCGGGAATAGTTTTGGCAAATTTAATAGTTTCTTCGCCAAATTTGGCGGTCCTCTCCTCTAAGTCATATATTTTAGCAGTTTGATTATTGGTCATTATTTAGAGTAATTAGGTTAATTAGAATAATTAGGACAATTTAGATTATTTGTTCCAAATAATCAACGCTTCGTTTATAGGATAGTCCATCGGTGAACTGAACATATTTATCCACGATCGCCAACCGCTGGTCATGATCTCGGCTCGGATTCTCAAGGTAAAGATTAATCATCCGCGGCAAATCCTCATCAGTTTTAGCTAATTTGATGGCGCCGCTTTCATAAATCGGACGGTAATGATCAAACTCATAGGCCAAGGCAAACCGATCCAGGTAGCCAATGTTGATCACCGGTTTATCAAAGATGCAGGCCTCAATAGTAATTGTGGAGGCATAGTTAATGTTCACGTCGGTGTATTTCAATGAATATTTAAGATTCAAAAGGTCGTCATAGCTCATCTCCACTTCTTTGCCGGATTTCTCAATGCAGAAATCGGGAATGTCTTTAAATTCCGAATAGTTCTCAATCAGATCCAGCGGATGAGTCCGGATCAGTAAATTAACATACGGAATTTTTTTAGAATCCCGCAGTTTAATCAGATCATTGATGTACTTTTTCTGAAAAGGATAGGCCTTGGTGACGGTGGTGTGGAATATGGTTTTATAATCCGGATTCAATCCTTTGGATTTCAAAAACTTAGATCGTCCCGGATCTTTTTTGCCTGCTCCGACCATAGCGTCGGAGTCATCAAAATAGGGATCAAAGCGCGGCGTCCCGGAAACAAAAACTTTTTCCGGCAAATAATTATGAACATCCGACGCTTCCTTTTTCATCACCTCATTCCAGGCAATCAAATAATCGGTCTTCCGAATATGCTTGGAATTCATCGTCAGATTGTCCCAAGTAAAATTCATGGCGACGCTCGGCAACCCGGCGCGCTTAGCTAAATGAATCATCTCGGCCTCAAACGGAGAAAAACCCGGCGTGGCGGTAATTAACAGTTCAACATTGCGATTTTTAACAATTTCTTCAAAGATCGGTGATGGCTTTATCTTTTTTTGCTCCAGACGGGTAAAAAAATCCGCCGTTAAAAACTTTTTGAATGGCAAACCGAAGGTGCGCGCCAATCGTCTTTTCCAGCTGTCTTTATAGTTGGGGCGTTTATAAAAATGCCGGATGGAGGCAAGGTAATCAAACTCATTCACAAAAGCAATACGCCAGAATTTCATCCGATCCCACAACGCGACGTTTTCCAGCTCCCATTTCTGATAGGTCACGTTCGGTGATTGCCAATAGCCGCGCTTTTTTGCCTCTTCGCCGTCAAAGAGAGGACTTAAAACCACCACCCGATATTTTTCGGATAGGTACTTTATGTAGTTGGTCCGCAAAAGATCAGAAGCAAAGACGTAATGCGGAACAGCCAATAAAACCGTCTTCATTGCACCTACAATAACACTAAAACTAGTCCTTGTGAACGATAAAAGAGTTACCGTGCCAGAAGTATTTGTGAAATTCGGAAACCTTGATTGGGGATTTTTTGCTAACCACTCCCGAAAAGCTCTCTGCTCCCCTTTGTTGGGATTACCCTTGAAGAAAAACCAGTCATCAAAAACTAAAATCGTGCCGTCCACCACCAGATCAGTAATAAAATCTAAAACCGGCACGGCGGACTTATACAAGTCCGAATCAATCCAGATCACCGCCGCCGCCTTTAAGCCAAGCTTCTTTTTAGTTTCGGGTGTTAGCGTGTCTTTAAACCAACCCTTCACCGCTTGCACGTCTTTCGAATCAACACCCGCTTGCTGGAGATTAGCATTGAAGCGCTCCAAAGAAGCCGAATATTCCCCCTTCTGAAACTGTCCGGATTCTTTTTCGGACCCTTCCGGTAGCCCCTCAAAAGAATCAAAAGCAAAAAACCGCATACCTACAAGTTTTTTCGCTTTGGCGATCCGATAAGCCTCGGAGAAATTATTGCCTTTGAAAACCCCAAATTCTAAATAATCGCCCCCCCCGATGGAAATTTACATTCGTGGACAAAGTTCATGATCTTTTTAAGAAAATCTGTCCGCTCTTGAGTCTTACTCTTCGGGACTAACTTCTTCAGAATTCCAGAAATTAATTTAAATAGATTGAGTTTCATAAATTTATTCGCGTACCAAGACTCTGGCTATGCCATCCACTAAAACTTCACCGGATTGATTTTTCACCAAGGTTTCCAATTCTATAATCTTTGCGGCATCGGATTTGGAAACGACAGTTCCCGAAACCTTGACCGCGCCACCAACCGGCAACGGTTTTTTAAAATTCAAAGTCTGCGACAAATATAATGCTTTCTCTCCGGGGCAAAGCATCCCAACTAAAGCCGAAAAGAAACTGCCAAGTAAGGAGCCGTGAGCGACGTTGCCACCAAACTGGGTCTGCTTACCGTAATTCGTATCTACATGAAGCGGGCTGAAATCACCGCTAATCTCAGCGAACTTATTCACCAACTCCGCGTCAACGGTTTTATCAAAGGAAAAAACATCGCCAACCTTGATATCTTCATAATTTAGTTTATTGAGTCTCATTAAAAATTATTTAGGTCAATTAGAGTAATTAGAAAAATTAGAATAATTTAACGCCGTGCTTTCTAATCACGGCTTTAATGTCTGCTACGGTCTTAACTCCCACGATCTCCTCAATGGTGAACTTAACATCAAAAGTCTTTTCTAATTCAGTTACCAGAAGCAATCCATTAAAAGAATCCCAAGCCTCGGTGTTAGAAGGGCTAGTAATGTCATTTATCTTTGACGCCTCCATATTGAAAACTTTCGCCAACACTTCTTCAACTGATTTTGCCATATTTTATATATTACAACGATTAAGCGAAATTTACCTTAACTAAATTCGGGTAAGGATAATCTTTCGTAAAATCATAGTGGTATCGGAAAACCCCATTAACTTCGCCAATGGCCTTGAAGTTATTTTCCAAATAAAATTTCTCACAAAGAGATTTATTTTTCTTCGTTGGACTAAACTCGCCAATCAGTTCTGCTACCCCGTTCTCGCGAGCGCTCTTTATGAGATTGGCCAAAAAAGACTTCTCGATACCTCGGCCCAAAATCCGACAGCTCATCAAAAAATTACTGATCACCCATACAGATTTGTCCTCAGGGGAAGCACTCAAAAAACCTATAATTCCGTAGTCGCCGAAACGGTCAACGGCATCAATAGCCCACATTCTATTGCCTTGCGACAAAAGCGCCTTAATATCACCTTCACTCCAACGGACGGTTTGCATATTAAATTGGTTAGTTTTTTGGGTCATCTGCGAAAGCCGCGGGATGATCGGGCTATCGGCTTTAACTTCCCGGATGGTAACTTCTAACTTTAAATCCTTTAGGAAATCGTTGACGCTTTTCAAGGAAGATTGCACACTCCGGCGAGCGCGCTCTTCCGCGTACATCTCACCCCGCCGCTCATCCTCGGCAGTTAGCTTAGCGGACGAAAAACCGACATAGCCGATTAAATTATCGGGATGCATAACCGCCACCTCGGGGCAGGATTCCGCGACCAAGCTTTGCTGGAATGGATCATCATCAACGAAAACAAAACTATCAGTGCCAAGCATCAGCTCATCAGCAATTGCGCGAATGTTGCTCGCTTTATCGTTCCAGTTAATTTGCCAAGTGGCAAAATGATTCTTGCGCAGAAGCATATCCGGGTGCTTTTCAATCACCTCCATTGCGTCTGCCTCATTATTTTTGCTATTAATCGCCAGAATCGTGCCGGTTTTGTATAAATTCAAGATATGTTCCTGTAGTTTTTTATTTGGAACCACCTTATCGGCCCCATCCTCGCCAACAATGCCGGACCAAAGAGTATTATCCAGATCCAAAACCAAGCACTTTTTAGTAGCGCCGCTGACTGCGACGGCCGTTCCAACCAACTTCTCCGCCAAAGCCGGGAAGGCGTCCAGGGCCAGACGCATATCTCCTAAATCTTTGTATTTGGTATACCAATGCTCTTTGAAATCAGAAAAGTCATCAATTAAAACTACTTTTGCGCCTCCTTCTTTGGCTTTCTCCACCAATTCCGCGATCTGATTTTTATCAACGTCGGAATAATCAATCAAAAGATAAATCAATTTAGGTTGGAATTTATTCAAACCGCTCTCCGGATTTAAAATTTCTTGAGCGTACTGATTGTATGTACCCTGGTAGGTTTCGGCGGCAATATTATGGAAAAGCGCCTTAGCCTTAAAGACCTCCGGCAATCCCAAGATTGTAAAATTGCTCAGAAACGCCACCTTAATTTTCCTGACATATTCCGGTAATTCAAAATTAGCCGCAAAAATTTCTTTCGCAAGATTAATATAATCAGCAACCGAACCGCGATTAGCGGTTAAATCAAAAATTATTTTTTTCGCTGTTTTGAAATCCATCTTGGTCATTATTTAGAGTAATTAGGTTAATTAGAATAATTAGGACAATTTAGATTATTTGTTCCAAATAATCCACGCTCCGTTTATAGGATAACCCATCACGGAAAGCAAAGAAATTATCGGCAACCCGCTGTCGGGCGACGCTATCCTTTTTAGGATTCTTTAAGTATTCATTGATGCCAGAGATTAACTCACTATCATCTTTGGCGAGAAAAATAGAACCTTCTTTGATCAACGGATAATAATAGGAGCTTTCGTCAAAATAGTGCTTGTTTTGGAAAGTCGCTCCGGGATCCATAAAGTTAATGACCGGTTTGTCAAAAATAAAAGATTCCAAGGAAATAGTGGATTTGTGGTTGATGTTGATCTCCGTATACGCCAAGCTCGCCTTCAAATTCAGGAAGGGATTCTCAATGGGTTGCGACAGCCGCTCAATCCAAAGATCTTTCTCGCCTGCCAACGGCCGATAAAATTCCGGATCGTCAAAAGGATGCGGCCGTACCAAAAAGTTTACATACGGAATTTTGTTTTCGTTACGGGCGGCGATAATTTTTGCCAGCACTTTTGGCTGGTGAGGAGCGCGGCCTCCGGAAGCAAATAAAATAGTCGGGTAGGCAGGATTCAAGTTCTTGGATTTTAAAAATTCCTCACGGGATGGAAGCGGGTGCGAACCATCAAAATAACGATCAAAACGCATACTGCCGGTGATGAAAATCTTGTTAGCTGGAAAATGGTGGATGTTAACGGCCGCGTCTTTTAAAACCTGGTTCCAGACGAAAAGATAATCCGGCTTACGTGAGCGGACGCATTTGAAGGAGGTAAGATTATCCCAACTCAAGTTGGTGGCAAGAGTCGGTATGCCCTTCTTCTGGCCATACAAAATCGCCTCCGCGTCGTACACCTGCACGCCCGGGGTAGCGGTCATGATCAAAACCGGATTATATTTTTCGCAATACTCATCCAACAATTTTGAACGACGCAAAAATAATCTTTCAATAGCCGTGAAGAAATTGACCGTCATCAGCGGCGCTAACGGCCAAGAAAGCAGGCGCAGTAGCTTAGCGCGCTTATCGTTTTGAAACGCCGGGCTTCCATAATAGAACTGCAGGCTGGAAACCTTATCAAACTCATGCATGCAGGCGGTGCGCAAGAATTTGGTAATCATAAACAGCCGGGAATTCTGCAATTTCCAAAATACCCGCTCAACGTTGAGTTCTTTCAGCCGCCGGTCCATATCCGGATCATCCACATTGCTAAAGACCACTACTCGATATTGATTAGCTAGTTCTTTAATGTAGTTGGTCTTCAGAAGATCGGAGATAAATAGGGCGTTTTTGAGAAAAAGAAATACGGTCTTCTTCATTGATTAGTCTTGTCATAATGCCATAAAAATGCTTAATTATCAATAACAATGGCTCGCAACTTAATCAAAGTTATCGGAATCATTCCCGCTCGGGGAGGATCTAAAAGTATCCCACATAAAAATATCGCTTTGGTGGCCGGCAAACCGCTGATTTATTACACAATCGCCGCCGCAAAAAAATCCAAACTGCTGGATGCTTTTATTGTTTCCACAGATGATCCGAAAATCGCGGCGGTGGCTAAAAAATATGGCGCGGATGTCCCATTTCTTCGCCCAGCAGAAATTTCTCAAGATCGGTCTAAAGATATTGAATTTATGCGCCATGCGCTCGCTTGGGTCAAAAAACACCGCGGCTGGGAACCGGAAATCTTGGTGAATTTGCGCCCCACTTCTCCGCTACGGACCGCCGAAGATATAGATGAGGTAATCCGGGTGGCAATTAAAGATAATTACTCCATCGTTAAAACCGTTTCTTCTCCAGCCCCGCACAATCCATTTAAAATGTGGCGGCTCTCCGATGGAAATAAAATGAAACCGCTATTGCCGACCAAACACTACAAGAAAATGGGCACTGACGTTCCCCGCCAGATCCTACCTCTGGTCTATTGGCAAAATGGCTTGGTGGACGCCATCCGTGTCGCCAACATCAAAACCGGGAAAATCTTTGCCGGTCCGATCGGCGGAGTGATTACCGACCCCGAGAAATCAATTGATCTGGACGAGCCGAAGGATTTGAAGGCGCTTGCTAAAGCTCTCACCGGCCGGAATTATATTAATGGAGCACAATAAAGAGCAAAACGAGCTTTTTTACGCTCTTAACCACTTTCTAAATTCGCCGACTCCAAACCCAACGGAAGCGGAGCGAATTACCAAAAACTACAAGAAACTCTGGCCCGGTCTGACCGGAACTTTGACAGCGGCCCAGACAATAGAAATTGAAAAATTGGAAATTGGAAATTACGGGCAAACGAAATACGCCCAGATTTTATCCGGTCTAAAAAAGTATTTTGAAAATAACCTCAAAAAAGAAATCGCCTCGCTGATTATCCACGGAAGCGTCGCCACTATGGATTGGACGGAAGGATTCAGCGACCTGGATACATTCGTAATAATTCGTAAGGATATTTGTGAAAACTCCAGCAAGCTTGAGGTATTGCGCCAAAAAATCTCCGCTGTCCGAGGATTATTAAAAAAAGCTGACCCGCTAGAACATCACGGATTTATTTTCTGCCATGAAGGCAATTTAAACTATTATCATCAACGCTTTATGCCGGTGGAGGTTTTCCGTTATGCAAAAGTTTTATTTGCAAAAAATAGCATTAACTTCCACATCCGCGATTCGCGCCAAGAGGATTTAGAAAACTTTGAGCACTATTATCAAATTTTTAAAAAGATTGCCGCCACCGGAAAAATCTCCAACAAACCCGGCTCGCCGGAATACCAATTAAAATGGTTCGTGGCGATGCTGCTTCTGATGCCCAGCATCTATCTGCAGGCCAAGGGAACTTACGTTTACAAAAAGTTTGCTTTTGATTTGGCCCGACACCCATTCCTGAAAAAGCTGGAGTTAGCGCGCAAAGATTTTCGCCAAACCAGAAAGATACTGGGTGAAAATTGTTATCGCGCGGCGCTGGCGATGTTAAATGAATGGAGAAAAGAGCTGGAAAAATCACAGACGAAATTCGCTAATCATCCAAAAAATATTTCCTTAAAAGTCTATGATGCCGCCCGCAGGGAGATGGTCGGCGGTTTATCAAAAAATCCGGACGTCCTCGGCGTCTATGAATATGGCTCGGTGAGCGCCCCGGGCGTAAGCGATATAGATCCGATCACTGTTTTAAGGAAAAATCTGATTAACAAATGGCGTAATCCAGATGGTCCGAATATCCGGAAAGTCGCAAAAGGCGGGTTGATGATTATGCCGGAGGAAGTGTTCAAAAAGATTCTTTGGCTGGATGACTTGAAGATCAAGCGGCTACACGGAAAAGGCGAGCTCCCCCGGCAGCCAAGTAAAAAAATCGCGAAACTGCGAGATCTGGCCAATGTGGTGGATTGGCTACCGGAGCGGATGATTCGCCTGATTATGATTCTCAAGAAAAATCCCATGGATGTTCAATACGCTCTGCGCTATACCCGGTCATTCGCCTATTCGCTGGAAAACACCGCTAAAATTATCGGGCGGAAAAAAGAATCAGATGAGTTCTTAGCTCGTCTACAAAACCTGCGGAAAAAATGGCGGCCAGAACGATCTTCGGAATTACAGGAAGTAGTACGCGTTGGACTTTATCTGGGATATGACATATTAAATGAATTCACCAAAAAGATATTCAGCAAACCGACTGCCGCCGAAGGACGGCTGACGCTATTCCCCGGCCAGGAAATAGTTTTTACTAACAACCAACACCAAATCAGCCCCGATTGGTCTTTCGCCCAATCCCAAGCCGGAGATGTCCGCGTTTTTGTCAGCTCGGCGCTTTTGCCACATTTTGATTTTTACGCGCGGCAGGGCGGGATAATCGGGGCAGGATTCCGGAAGAACTTAGTCACCAGTAAACCGGTCACCGGTAAACTATCTCCGGAATACCAAAAATTCCTCAAAGAAAAAATGGCAATCGCCAACGCGAATGCCAAGTTTCTCCGGAATAACCGTTTCAAATCCGGCCAATACAAATTCGGATTTTATCTCTAAAAGTCTTTCTTGCGACGAAGCTTTTCGGCAATTGGAATCTCTTCAGCAAGTACCCGCTTTACCCCATCGCCAATTGCCTGTTCCAAAATCCGAATCTCCTTTACTAACATCTTCAATCCTTTTGGCTCTAAGCTGGCCGCCTGATCAGTACCCCACATGGTGCGATCTAGAGTGATGTGGCGCTCCACGGCGCAAGCCCCTAAAGCAGTCGCGACAACCGATGGAACAACTCCCTTCTCATGTCCGCTATAACCAACCGGAACCTGATAACGATTGGCTAGTGTCTGCACGGCGCTAAGGTTGAGATGATGATGTTCAGCGGGATAAGTAGACACGGTGTGCATCAAGACTAAGTTATCTTTTCCCAAAACTTCCACGGCTTGATCTATCTGAGCCACGGAACTCATACCGGTGGACAAAATAATCGGCTTCCCAGTTTTTTTGAGAGCTTCCAATAAACCGCGGTCGGTCAGAGAAGCAGAGGCCACTTTGTGGCAGGGAGGATTGAACTTTTCCATAAAGGCCACGCTCTCTTCGTCCCAGCAGGAGGCGAACCACAAAATTCCCAGCTCTTTGCATAACTGATCAATTTCTTTATATTCGGCGGGGCCGAATTCCATCTTTTTTTTGTAATCAATGTAACTGATATAGCCCCAGGGGGTTTCGCGCATTTTGTCCCACTGGTCTTTCGGGACGCAAACCTCCGGAGTGCGCTTCTGAAATTTTACAGCATCACAGCCCGCCTCAACAGCGGTTCTGATCAATTTTTTCGCGGTCTCCAACTCACCGTTGTGATTGATGCCGATTTCGGCAATCACAAAAACCGGCTTGCCCGGACCCACTTCCTTGTGCGCTATTTTCACTGCCTTATTCATGTACAGCCAACTTAAGCTATTCTTTGCTAAAAATCAACAAAATTACTTACTGGCCTGGAATCCAAAACCTTGCGTGAATTTATAGGACAACTTCGCTTTTTTAAATAGCCGACCGAAAAGCCAAATTGTAAGAACCATCAACTTCCGGACAAAATTTGCTAGTTTTCTTTCAAAGAAATTCAGATTTCCATTTGCCAGTTGTTTAAATAATGCCCGCAAAGAAGCAAGATAAATATCCAATGGCTTACCAAGCGGCAAAACTTCAATGTTCTTTAGAGCGCTGCCTTTCATCATCCGCTCAAGCATAAAGTTCGTATACCGCAAAAAATCGTACGGCTCCTGGTGAATTTTGGTTAAAAATGGGACCACTCCAAGCAATAGACCTCCGACTTTCAAGATTCTGGCGCATTCTTGTATGATAACTTCCGGCTCCGGCGTGTGTTCCAGAACGTTGGAAAGAATAATGATGTCGCAGGAGCCATCTTGGAACGGTAATTGCTTGGTTATATCCGCCACTATTCTGACATCAGGGTGCGGCCAAAAATCAATGCCGATATATTGAAATCCGGTGAAAAGCTCGCGAAATTCTCCGGCGCCCGCTCCTATATCCAATAAAACTAAGTCCTTGCTAAGCCCCCCCCCAAGCCGAGATTTAAAAAATTCATAATTAGAAGTCCTCCATTCGGTCCAATGGCTTTTATCTTTTAATTCTTCATCGTTAGAAGATTGGGCGGGTTTATACCCCTCGGGCAATTCAGTAAAATACAGTCTCCCATCATCGCCAATCCTGATCGGCTGTAGATCTAATTTCAAAAACTTTTTAACTTCCACCGAACTTAAAATCATTGGGTTACTATAGTATTTTTACTGGATCTCTTCAAAATAATCTTTCAATGCCTCTTCCCAGGGGCGGAGCAGCGGAATGCCAACTTCGGATAAATTACGGTTCTCCAAAATTGAATTCTTTGGACGTTGAATTTTAGAGCCGCTCTCGGCGGTGGCAATCGGGATTAATTTTGCTTTCTCCTTGGCCAACTCAAAAGTTTTTTTCGCGAATCCATACCAGGAAGTCCGGCCTTGGTTAGTAATATGATAAACACCAAACGGGGCGTTCCGATGCAACAGCTCCTTAATTTTACTCGCCAGATCGCGGGTGTAGGTCGGACAGCCAAATTGATCTCTCACCACCCGAACCTCACCCTGCTCCTTAGCCAATTTCAACATTAACCGGGGAAAATCCAGTCCTTTGTGCGGAATATTTTTCCCGAAAAACCAGCCGGAACGAACAATGTAATACTTCGGATTGTTCTTTCGGACAGCTCGCTCCCCCTCCCACTTTGAGGCGCCGTAAACATTCAAAGGATTGGGTTGGTCACTCTCAACAAAAGAATCCTTCGCGCCATCAAAAACATAATCGGTGCTGATCTGAATAACAGCCGCCCCAATCTTATTGGCTGCCGCCGCGACATTACCGGCGCCGACGGCATTGACCGCCAGACATTCATCTTTGTTGATCTCACACCATTCTGACTTTACGATAGCCGCTGTGTTAATAACGACATCGGGATGATGAGCCGCAATCACCTCATCAACTTGCGCGGAGTTTTTCACCTCAATATCTTTGTGGGTGAGGCCAACCGCCTTCTCTCCAAAGGAATGCATCAAATCAAAACCCAGCTGACCGTCGGCGCCAATAATCAATATTTTTTTATAAATCATACTGTCCCTTACTTTGCTTCTGGTAGTGATCCTGGAATTCACCTCTCAACTTAATCTTCTGCCACCAGTCCCGATTATTATCATACCAAGCCACGATCTCGCGCAGAGCGTCGTCATATGAATACTGCCGCTCCCATTTCAGCTCTTTGGAAATACGGGAATGATCCGGGGCATACCGGAAATCCGCGCCGGGACGGTCGCTAACGTGCTCGATGTGCTCGTCATGATTCTTACCGATTGTTTTGGCCACTGCCCTGATCACTTCCATGTTGCTCCGCTCCTCGCCTGCGACATTGTAGGTCTTATAGTCATCGCCTTTGTGCATCACCAAATCCAACGCGTTGCAAAAATCCTGAGTGTGAATCCAGCTCCGCAAATGCAGACCCTTACCGTGCACCGGGACTTTCCTGCCCTCAAGCAGGTTGGTGATTACTAATGAATGTAACTTTTCCGGATATTGATACGGCCCGTAATTATTGGAGCTCCGCAAAACGACCGCCGGCACCCGGTGGGTCTTTATATACGCTTGCACCATCAAATCCGCGGCGGCTTTAGAAGCGGCGTAAGGATTGGTCGGTTGGAGCGGATAATTTTCGTCGGTCTTTACGCCGTGCGGCACATCGCCATAAATCTCATCGGTAGAAACATATACGAAGCGGGGAATCTTATAATGTCGGGCGGCCTCCAACAAAACGTAGGCGCCCTGGATATTTGTTTTGATAAACTGAAAAGCATTTAAAATTGACCGATCAACGTGGCTCTCCGCGGCAAAGTTAATCACCACATCAAATTTATGTTTGGCCATCAGATCCTCTATCAACGGCTTATCGCCGATATCGCCATGAACAAAATGATAGCGATCGCTGACCGCCAAATCTTTCAAATTCTCCGGATTACCGGCATAAGTTAAAAGATCCAGATTGTAGATCTGGTAGTTCGGATACTTATTGTGCAGGTGGCGGATGAACTGCGAACCCATAAATCCGCAACCGCCACAGACTAGAACTTTTTTTACATTTTCACTCATGACTAATTACTAATAACTTTTATTGTATCGCCGACAGGGATAATGAATTTACCGCCATTTTTCAGAAATTCCTGCTCTTTTTCTAAAATCGCTTTTTGGTAATTCCAGGCCAGCATCAAATAGTAATCCGGCTTATGCGTCTCGACGTATTTCCGATCTACTACCGGAATATGCATCCCTGGCGTATAAAGACCGGTTTTAGTCGATAAATCCTCCAGGGCGTAATCTAAGGTATCCGCCCCGATCTGGCAATAATTCAAAAGAGTGTTGCCCTTGGCTGGCGCTCCATAAGAGGCGATGGTTTTGCCTTGTTTTTTTAGATCACGAAGAAGCGAAACCAACTTTTCCTTTGAAGCGGCCACGCGACGACCAAGTTCGCGGTAACTCTCTTCTTTGTCTAAACCTAAATTCAACTCTTTCTGAACCAAATCACGAACCGATTGCCGTACCGGATAAGCTCCCTGGTGGCAGGTAAATAAACGGATTGATTTTCCCTGCGACGGAACCACCTGAACATCAAAAACTTCCAGCCCATATTTAGCAAAAAGTTTCTGGAGCGGACGGACCGCTAAAAATCCCAAATGCTCATGATAGATAGTGTCATAGGTGAGATTTTCAAACATATCAATCAGATAAGGAGCTTCCAAAACAAATACCCCTTTGGGATGCAATAAAGTTTTCACTCCTTGAACCAGATCTTGGTGCTCATCAATATGCGCCACCACGTTGTTCGCCAAGATTGCCATCGCCTGTCCATGCGCGGCGACCGCTTTGACCGCTACCACATTGCCGAAAAAGTCCGCCCAGGTGGGTACGCCCATCGCCTCGGCTACTTTGGCGATATTCTCTGCCGGATCTACCCCAAGCACTTTATAACCTCGGTCCCGGAAAAATCTAAGCAATACACCGTCGTTGCTTCCGATCTCCAAAACAAATTCATTTTTCGCCGGCAAGTAATTCACCATCACCTGCTCCGCGTAGGCCTGCCAATGCGGGGAAACTTTCGGCATTCCGGAAGAAAAGTAAACGTAATTCCGGAAGAGCAAACTCTTATCTACCACGTGGATCAGCTGCGCGGCGTTGCAGGATCGGCAAAAATAGGCCTCCAGCGGAAATTTCGGCTCCGGATTATTCAGCTCCTCTTTTTTTAAAAAACTGTTAGCGGCCGGCTGTAATCCTAAATCCAAAAACTTCACCAGATCGGCGCTTTGGCATTCCCGGCAAGTTTTATTGATCTTCATCATCTATTTGTGTTTCCCCAATAAAGCGGCGACTCTATAGCCGACAATAAAAACCAATAACTTAATCGCCCACTTTACCAGCTTCCGCCAACTGGAAATAATCGTGGATTGACCAACACGATTGCCGTAATGCACCGGAATTTCCACGAACTTCAATCCGTGAATAGAAGAAAGCAAAATTAGTTCGGTGGCAAAAAGCGGATTCACGGCGGTGAAAAATGGTTCAATTTTCCGCAATGCTTCCTTGCGGAACAGCTTGTAGGTACAGCCGATCTCGGTCAAAGAAGTAGTTCCATAAAGCGTTTGGATAATTTTTCCATAGATAACATTGCAAACCCGGCGCAAAGTTCGCATATCGCCACCCGGAACGATTGTGCTGGTGTTGGTGCGGGTGCCGAAAACCGCGTCAAAATCTTTTGAATACTCTAGAAATTTACCAAGGTCTTTCCCGGTATAGGTGGAATCGGGTTCGCACAAAACAATCAGATCGCCGCTCGCTTCGGCAATCCCTTTACGAAAAGCCCAGCCATAACCCTGATTTGGCTGATAGACCAAACGGGCCTTAGTCTTTTTTACCTCTTCGTCAGTTCCCGGTTCGGCGTTGTTGTTCACCACCACCACTTCATCCACCAGGCCGGTATTATAGAAATCATCAATAGCGGCTCGCACGGAGTCTTTTTCACGGTAAGTAGCAAAAACCACCGACACCCGTTTCCCGTTAAACATACGCCAATGGTAAAACAAAAAAAGCCCACCGTAAAGGTGGGCTTTTGCTCTATTTCTGGGCATCTCGCCAGTTAAGATACTCAATACCTTCTTCAACTGTAGCAATGTCACCCCTGGCGGAGTAGACTTTGACCTTCTCAAGTTCAGCGTGAATGAAGTCAGATCGGGTGCCGGTCTGCACTCCTTGAGAATGAACGGATTGCTCTCCCCATGGAAGCGATACGCCTAGGAGGTTCCAAAGCCGCACCGGATAATCCAGCTTTCTTGTAGCCGCGACAGCGGAAAGGAAAGAGCGAAGCTGATGAAAGGGCGCGGCAATCAGCAGAACATCCTTCCAATCCTGCTTTTTGGAGTGGCTTACCAATCCCATCATTTCTGTCCCAGTATGTTCAACCGGACCTTCGGGAAAATCGAAAATAGAAAAACCGACAGCCAGAGCGGAGGAACTGCGGGATGATAACCAACGTTTCCAGTCAACGGCAAAGTTCGGGTACTTGCGCTTCTCTGGTGGGAATTGACTCCTAACAAGGCAAATTTTACGAACTTCCGTACAGGTATCTCTGATAATCTGGTAGCAGCGTCTCAAAACGCTCTCCTCGTTTGCTTCTGTCTGTCCAACAAGATAGATCGCATCATAAGATCGGCCCTTCCTTAGCGCATCCAAACTCAAGTTTTCTTCTGTGCAAATTCGCGTCGCCAGCTCCAGCAACTTCCCTTCGGAAGTCTTTTCCACGACACCCTCCTTTTTTTAGAATCCCACACATAAATTATGTATGGGACAAGCTGCCGTATATTATAACAATAATAATCAAAAATGCAAGGGATTAGGCAATAGGCAATAGGCATTGGTAATATGAATGTATGAAGACCCTATCGTCTGCAATCGGTAAGTATAAGTTCTTAATTCTCGTAGTCGCTCTGGCGACGCTCGTCGGCCTTCTCTACATCGCTCCATCGCTCGCTATCCGGAGAAACTTTATCAATGAAGGACAGCGATTCGTGCTCGCCCAATTCAAAACCTATCGCAACTCTCTGTACCACTACCTTCCTCGCGCCCGCGAAATATATGACGGACACTTCCCGCCGTCCGATGTTTCGGCCGCCAAAGATGGTCCAACAGTCGCAAATCTTCTTCCGCCCACTATTTTTTCAATTTATTTGAATGCTTTCCACGGAAGCATCAATCGGGCCTACTTAATGGTCCAACTGCGCTTCCCGGCTCTAATCTTTATTCTCTTTGTATTGATTGGCTGGCTATTCACGAAATCTAAGGCCTGGTCGGTGTTCTTTGGCCTAGTTGGAGTGTTAACGCCCATCCCACTGAAGCTCCCTTTTTATGATTGGTCCGGCTGGAATGATTTCACCGCTTTTTTTCTGAAAAACTTTATTCCGCTCGTTCAAACTCAATTCGATAAATTGCCGTTTCATCTAATTGATAATCCGCTAATCGCCACGCCGTTCTTTTTAGGCGCGGTGGCCGCAACCTACTGGTTTTGGACAAAACCCTCAAAGATTTCAGCGGTAGTCGCGGCCGTCGTTTCTTCGACTCTTTTCTATGTCTATTTTCATTTTTGGGTTTATTGGATCATCGTATTGGGACTACTCACCGCTTACTGCTTGGTGATTAAGGCGGAGAGGAGTCACCGATGGAAGCTCCTTGTCCTGTTTTGGGCCATTCTGGCTATCTGCGCTCTGCCCTACTTCGTAAACTATTGGAGATTCTCCCACCTGCCAAATATGGAGGACTACACCTTCCGACTTGGAATCGCTCACGGAAGATTTTTTGCCACCCAAGTCTGGCCGGATTATCTCGTTTATGCCGGCCTGATCGGTTTGGTTATCTGGTTGTATAAAAAAACCGACCGACCGAAAGCGATCTTCTTAACAACATTACTGGCCGCGTTTTTTATCGCCTGGAACGCGCAACTGGTGATCGGCTACGTTCCAGTTCCCCATACCTGGTACAAAGTGGCCGCCCCAATTTTGTTTATAGTTCTGGGGGCGGTTATCTTTGAATTGCTTAACCGTCTGACGCAGCAGAAAAAATGGCAAAAAATTATGCTGGCCTGCTTGATTGTCCTATCTGCGACTTTAGTTGTAAAAAAGATCGCTAATCCAATCGCCATTTATCGCAATCAGCAACAATTCCTCTGGGATTACTACAAATTTGACAACGGCATCGCTAAATCCTGGGACTGGATCAATGAAAATCTCCCGGCTGAACCGCGCATTGTGACGCCCTCCGTCATGAACGCGCTATATTTGACCACTTACACCTCCGCTCGCCCATATCTACCTGCCGGATTTACCAGCACGATGCCGATGGAGGAAATGGAGAATCGCTATTTGGAATCGCATAAACTATTCGGCATCAGTCCGATGAATTTTGAGAATCGCCTGTATGGAACTTATCCGAAAACCTGTTCCGGATTTGAATGTTTCCCGGATGAGGGTAGTAACCAAAACGACAGCATCTGGCATCTCTATGGGAATTATTTCACCAGCAAATACGGTACCTTTAATAATTTTATGGGTAGCGGGGATAAGAGTGACGTCAAACGGGGGCGCGCCGAGAGAATGGCGTTATTGTCGCAGAGCTATCTCAAATTAAGATCCAATTGGAGCGATATAGACGCCGATTATGTCTATTTTGGCCCGTGGGAGAAGCAACTAGGCGCTATTGATTTATCGAGTGATCCAGGCCTAAGATTGGTCTACACAAACGAGGGGGTGAAGATATACAAAATTCTAAGGACTAATAACTAATGACTAATAACCAGCCGGAAACCATACTAGTAACCGGTTGCGCCGGGTTCATCGGCAGTAATTTTGTTCGCCAATTCAAAGATCAATTCCCGGAGACTCAAATCATCGGCATAGATAACTTTGCCACCGGCCGACGCGACGCCATAGAACCATCAATAAAACTCTATGAGGGCTCCATTACTGACACGGCTTTGTTGGAGAAAATCTTCTCCACCCACAAACCGGAATATGTCTTCCATTTTGCCGCTGTTCCGCGGGTTTCTTATTCCGTAGAACATCCCGCCGAGACTACCGCGGCCAATATTACCGGAACGGTAGCGGTTTTAGAGGCCGCGAAAAATCATGGAGTAAAAAGAGTGATGTACTCTTCCTCATCTTCCGTTTACGGTGGGGCGCTGAAAATGCCAACCAAAGAATCGGAAAATGCTTGCGATCCAAAATCTCCCTATGCCCTCCAAAAATATACCGGGGAACTATTTTGCAAAGTTTTCAGCAGTCTCTATGGATTAGATACGGTGGCGCTCCGCTATTTTACGGTGTTTGGCCCGGGTCAATATGGTGATTCGCCATATTCAACTGTTATCGCCGGCTGGTTGGAAGCTTTATATTTTCCGGAAAAGAAAAGGGGATTCTTGGAGGGCGACGGTACGCAATCCCGCGATTTCTGCTATGTAGACAATGTCGTCACCGCGAATATCCTCGCCATGCAATCCGTTAAAAGATTCGCCGGCGAAGCTTTTAATGTTGCGCACGGCGAGCGCACTACTCTCAACGAGGTGCGGGATATGATTGAAAAATATACCGGGAAAAAATTAGATTTAGAATCCCGCCCGCCCCGCTTGGGAGATGTAAAACACACCCACGCTGACGTCGCCAAAGCCAAAGAATGGTTTGGCTACGATCCTAAATCAAAATTTGAAGAAGGCCTAAAGAAAACTATTGAGTGGCAGCAAGCTCGAACACAATAAATCCGCCTGACTGCTCGGCCTAGTTTCCCTTCACTACTACATGTAGTAGTGAAGTTGTGAAACAAGACAGCAGCCCAAAGAACCCATCAGTGATTATGCTTTAAAAAGTTCCAGCGCTGGCTGGCATCGGTGTACGCGCCCCCAAGACGTAATTCGCTGATATCTTTCCACAAAGACGACCAAAACTTTTCCTGCTTCGTTTCGAAATATTCGGCCCTACCGCTATATTTTCTTTTTTGGTGTAAAAACTTGCGAGAGCTAAGGTATAAACCCTTCGGATCACGCAAATTTTTCTTGATTGTGCTGATCGTTGTTGGGGAAAGCCAAAGCAATTCGCTAATCTGCGAATAAGTTAATCCATCGGCGAGCAATAAGGGAACGGTGATTCGCTTAAGAATAAATTCTCGCTCTTTGGGCGATATCATTAGGCCAAGCATTTTTTTAATTTCGGCGGCTGAATTACTCCTCAGAAGTTTTTCAACAATTCCACCCCAGAGAAATTCCTCCCATTCTCTGCGGGAAGAAAAATTATCTAGCTTAGAAACGGATGGCTTGCTGAGCATATGCCGATAAGAATATCCGAAATACTGTAACCCGTCACTACCACATGTAGTAGTGACGGGTTACTTCCGAGAGGGGGAAAGCGCGCTCGCGAACCGGTGCTATTTTACTAAGCCTAAAATATAAGACCCGAGACGGTTGCCGGACTTTCCGTCCAGGTAAACACAGAACTCCTTGATCATCTTTTGGCGATTTTCTTGATCCAGGAGGGGATTTTTCAGATATTCTTCCATCATCTGGTGGAGTTCTTTTTCGCTGCGGGCGACTTTGAAGCCACCGGTGCGATAAACGATCTGCGGATGATTAAACTTCAAAAACCTATTCACGCTCTTTATATAGGGCCGCTTCTCTAGACCATCAAAGCCCACCATGATTACCGGCTTATCAAAAACCGCGGCATCCATTCCTAGCGTCGCCCCGCAAGTAACCACCAAATCAGAATAATAAAGCGAATCGGATAGCCATTGGAGATCTTCCTGACCAAGTTCGGCGTCCCTGGCTTTGTTTTCGTGGAATCTCTGGCCTGGCCAATCAATGCGAGTATTGGAAGCGGGTTGGAACTTAGATAAATCCACCAAATCTTGCGGAGTCATTCGCGCCAATGTCTGATGCCCGGTTTTTTTGAGAATTTCCAAAATCTGCCAATCCAAATCCCAAAACCGGTTCCCAAAGGGAGCAAACATAATCAGCTTTTTATTTGGATCCAAATTAATCTTTTTAAAAAACTCTTCTCGCGGCTGATGCCCGCCCTTAAAGTAAATATCGAACTGCGGCAGGCCAACTACCGAAACATCTTTTGCCCGCATATCGCAATAACCAATTGCCTCCTTTTTAATAATTTCGTTAGCGACTACTAATTTACTTGGCTTCGCGCGAAAAAGTCCTTTAGTAGTGACGTTGTCCCAGGAACGAATCATCCCGACTGTAGGAACTCCGACGCTCTTGGCGGCGTGCAATAAACGAACGTCGTCATCATTGAAAACATCAGTCGCGAAGATTAACGATGGGGAATACTTGGTAATCAGCGCCTGAAATTTTTCCGGTTTATCCAGCCAGTAGTCTAAGGCCCGGCAAATCTTTCTTGGTATCGCCAAGCTGCCGACGGCCATTAAAAACAGAGATGATAAAAATCTCAAGCCTTTTTTATCTTTGGCTAATTTCTCCCGCTTATGAATAAAAATAGTGCGGGTCCAAACCAGCGAACTTGCTAGGTATTTGAACATCACCTCACGCCGACTAGGCGAAACAATGACTACGCCCTCCACCGACACATTACCGCCGCCAAAGTTCTTCTCAAAGAAATCCTTCTTATAATCGGGGACTATCAAAATAACTCGCGTATCCGAAGCCGATTTCAAACCGGTCAAAAAATCCCCGCAAAAGAGGTTGCGGGAAATGAACGGGTTAAAACTGGAAATTAATATCGTACGCATTTAGTAGTTTAGATTGATCCGATAAAAATTCGTCTCCATCTGCTTAAACCCCATCTCCTGATATAACCTGTTAGCATCCACCCTCTTAGGATTGGTCCGGTGGCTGATGTGTTTGGCTTTATGCTTTTTTGCGATCTCAATCGCCTTCTCCATCAAAACCCGGCCCAAGCCCCACATCCGATATGGCTCGTCCACCACCAAATCTTCCGCTTCGGCAATTAAACCGGTGGGAATACGAGTTATATACACATTCAGTCCGGCAACAACCGCCCCCTTACTTCGAATCACTAACTGATAGAAGTCTTTCTGCGCCAGCATCTGTTTTAATTCCGCTAAGATCATCGGTTTCGGTGCGGTTGCCGACAAACTTAATTGAGCGGTCAGATGATTAATCTCCGCTAAAGTCTTTTTGTCCGCTTTTTTAAGAATTTCTACTTTAAATACTGGCATAGACTTTTTTGTAGGCCTCAGCGGCTTTTTCCCAAGTCATTAATTTGGCGAACTCAAGAGATTCTTTACTCATCCGATCCCGCAATTCGGGGTTACTCAATATCTTTTCCATCGCCCAGGCTGCCTCTTCCGGATTCTGGCCATCTACTAAAATACCGTTCTTCCCCTCTAAGACCGCGTCCTCGGCGCTAGTGCTCTTCGCCCCGATTACCGGCAACCCAGCGGCGGCGGCCTCAAGGTAGATAAGGCCAAATCCCTCTATATCTTTATTATCATCTTGAGGCAATAAAATGAATAGCTCGGCGTTTTTGTATAAAGTAACTAAAGCGCTCTCCGAAAATCCACCGACGAATGAAACTTGAGGATATTTTGCCTTAATCTCGGCCGATGGGTTGCATAAAATCGCATAACTCAAATTAGGATGCTGCTTCTTCAATAAATCAAAGGCGGCGATTGAGTGCTCAAAACCCTTACGTCGCTTCCAGGCGCCAACACTCAAAATATACGGCTTTATCTGCCCCGATACTGAATACTTGATACTTGATACTTGATACTTTCCAACATCCACGCCGTGATTGATTACTTCTATATTCAGGCTCGGCACGACTTTCAGGATCTCGTCCCGGGTGTGGCGGCTCACCGCCACTAATTTATCAGCGCGACGGTAGGCCCACTTCAGCAATGGCTTTTGCCAAAAATTATACAGCGGCTTCACTCCGCCGGTTCCGACTGCTGTGATAACTAATTTCTTACGTGATAACGCGGCGCACAAAGCGCCAATAAAACCGTAAGGCCAACCATCAAGGGCGTGGATTAGATCAGAACCGCCGGCCAT
>ERZ1292625.1530-Hain-H41-01um-R1-1530-length-26806-cov-12_pt1 | contig 26806 bp, 32 predicted proteins | sample MGYA00564400_ERZ1292625 | MGnify/ENA primary metagenome ERZ1292625 (study PRJEB36523, sample SAMEA6512639) | groundwater metagenome | collected 2019-01-08 | study: AquaDiva: Metagenomics assemblies of 32 groundwater samples | reverse complement strand
TTTTAGGATTGTCTTGAATTTGATTTATTATTATATCCAAAGCAATAGCTGTTTTTCCTGTTTGGCGGTCGCCAATAATAAGCTCTCTTTGGCCTCGTCCAATAGGAATCATTGAGTCGATTGCTTTAATTCCAGTATGCAAAGGATAATTGACCGATTCTCTATCAATAACATTTGGAGCATCATTTTCTAAAAAGTTAAATGTGGCTTTTCCTGCCCGCAGAGATAGGTCTTTCTCTGAAAAAAGTGGGCCTTTGCCATCTAATGGATTTCCAAATGGATCAATAACCCTGCCCAATAATTGCTCTCCCACAGGAATAGAAAGAAGTTGTTTTGTTCTTTTCACTGTTTGCCCCGATTTGATAAAAGAGCCATTACCTAAAACAAGTGCTCCAATAGAATCTTCTTCTAAATTTAAAGCAACTGCTTTTATTTTTTCTTTACCAACCTCTATTTCTAAAACTTCTTGAGATCGAACATTAGCCAGCCCAGATATTTTTAATATCCCATCTCCAGACTCAATAACTTTGCCAATTTCTTCCCATTCTGTACTATCTTTATATCCTTCTATGGCTTGCTTTATTTTATCTAAAATTTCGTAACTCATATTTTAAAAAATATTTTCTAATTTTTTTTTCATTGAGGCATCAAACTGCTTCTCATTATTAATTATTATTTTTACTCCAGCTATTAATTCTTTATTAATTTCTTCTTTTACAATATCTCCTTTTTTTACCAAAGACTCCAATAAACCCTTCTGTTCTGAACTCATTTTTCTTGCTGTTTGTAATATGATTTTTTTTCTGCCTGTTTTTTTAAAAAACAAGACTTCTACTAAAGCAATGATTTTTTTTGCCTTACCAATGTCTCCATTTTTTTCTAGTAGATTTAAAAAATTATCTGATATTTTTTTTTCTTGCGACAATGTTGTTTTTTTTAAAATCAACTCTATTAAGGCTGTCGCATAATCTTTGGGTTTATACTTCATTATTTTTCATTTTCAAAACTACATTTTTAATCAAAGCATCATCTATGTTTTTGGGGCTTAATTCTATTGTTTTTTCAATTGCTTTTTTAACTAATTCTGAAGCTTCTTTATAAACAAGATGCCTTATCTCCTCTTGTTGTTTTTTATAACCCAGTTGAATTTGTTCCATTAATTCTTTTTGATGACCTTCTGCTTTTTTTTGAAGATTATCTCCCAAAACTTTCGCTTTTTCTTCGGTTTTTTTAATAATATCTATAGAATTTTGGTCGGCCTGTTTTAATTTATTTTTTGCAATAATATCAACCTCTTTTAATCTTATATCTGCCTCTTCCGCTTTTACTAAGCCTTCTCTTATCTTATCGTTACGTTTTTTTATAACAATTAAAAGAGGCTTATAAACAAAAGCTCTTAATACAAGTAAAAGTATAAAAAAATTAACTAATTGGCTTAAAAAAAGCTTCCAGTTTATTCCTAATTGTTCAAAAAGTTCATTCATTAAAAAATTATTTTAGTGAAACGATAATTAAACTACAAACTTAATTATCAAAGAAATAACCAGCGCATAAATTGCAATGGCTTCGGCAAAAGCAATAGACAAAATCATAGCTGTCTGGATTTTTGATGCCGCTTCTGGATTTCTGCTAATTGATTTTACTGCATTTGATCCAATTAAACCTATTGAAATGGCTGGAGTAATAGTACCCACTACAATAACGCTAGCTATTACTAATAAACGAATTGATTCAGTTTCCATATTTTTTTATTATTAATATTATTATTTTATTTGACCTTTATTTTTTAAAACTATCCATTAATGCTCGTGTATTGCTGTATGAAGAGAAATAGAAACCAGTGTTATCATTGCAAATATAAATGCTTGTATTATTCCAATAAAAAGCTCTAAAAACAAAAATGGTAATGGTATAAAATATGGCGCTAAAAAAAATATTATTGTAAGTAAGACTTCTCCTGCAAAAACATTACCAAACAACCTAAAAGATAAAGAAATAACTTTTGCAACTTCTGAAATAATTTCTAGTATACCTACAAAAAAACTTATTGGATTTGTAAAATTTAAAAATTTACCAACATGATTAAAAAATCCTACCGATACCATACCTAAAATATTTGTCATCAAAACAGAAATAACAGCAAAGGCTAAGGTAAAATTTAAATCACTTGCAGGAGAACGAAAAATAGAAACTTCCTTGCCTTCTATTTCTAACATAAAAGACCCAATTCCTGGGAAAATTCCCAAAAGGTTTGAAGTAAGTATAAAAATAAAAATAGTAGCAATTAATGGAAAGTACTTTTGTGCTTTTTCCATGCTTCCCAATGTTGACTCCATTATACCCAAAAGGCTTTCAGTTCCTATTTCCAAAGCTCCTTGTAATTTACCAGGAATAATATTTATTTTTCTGCTTACAATAAAAGTTCCTGATACTAATATAAAAGAAGCAACCAAAGTCAAAAGCAGACTATTGGTGATTTCTATCCCTCCTATATTGAATAATTCATGCGCTTTTAAAGAAATTTCCTCCATAAAATCAAAAAGTATAGATAAGTACTATACATCGGATTTTTATTATATCTTAATTTTCAAAAAATTACAACTTAATATTAGTTTTTAAAAATTATTTAATTTTATTATAAAAACCCAAAACCTTCTTTCGTAATGGCTTTGGGTTTTACGCTAATTTTATATTCAGTATTCGGATTAGTAACTATTTGTCGAGTTTGGATTTATTACAGGACAACCTGCAAATTCACAATTAGGACCGATGCGACTGACGACAGACCCATCGGGACAAACTCTTACTTCTTTTGAACAAGCCACTGGTTTTTCTTGTATTTGTTGTCGTAATTCTTGTCTTTTTAGCTGTATTCCATCTTTAATTTCCATAGCTTTTTGTTTCATTTCTTCACGAATTTTTAAGGCCTCTTTTTGTCGCTCTAAATTCAGTTCTTTTAATTTTTTAACTGCCTCTTGGTCGCCATCTTGAATTTTATTTATAATTTCCTCTTTTTGTGTTTTAAATTGTTCTTTCAATTGTTCTTGGCTCTTCTTTCTTGCCTCTCTTAATTCTTCAAATCGTTCTTTGGCCTGCTCTCTTACTTCCTCACTACCGGCTTTTACTTTTTCCAAAATATCTTTTTGCTGCATTCTAAATTCCTCTCTCATTTTATGCGTATTATCAACTTGAGACAAAACATCGGTAACTCTATCTTTTATTTCTTGCGTAATATTAGGATTATTCCGTAAATCATTTAAAAAGTTTTGTCTTTTTTCTTCAAATGTTTTACGTAATTGTTGAAACTCCTCTATTTTTTCAGGAGATAGCTTGTCTTCTATTTTTTCTAAAATACGCTCTTTGTTTAAATAATGTTTAGCTATATTTCTCAATAATTTTTGAGACTTTTCATCTGTTTTCTTTACTAAATCATCTTTTCTTTCCTCAATTTTTTGCATATGCTGATTGGCCTTTTCTAACATCTTCTCAGCTTTTTCCTGAACTTTTGGGTCGTCGCTATTTTGAATAATAAAATTTGCTAACCTTGTTCTCTCTTCGGCAAATTTTAATTGTTTTTCTGATTTTTTTACTGAGTCAAATGTTAATGTCAAAGAAGTCCACTCTTTTATATTTCTCCACCAAAAACCAAAACCAGATGGCATGCTTTTTACCTCTGTAACTTCTACTCCTTCTAAAGGCTCCAACTCATTATCTAAACTGGCGCTCTTTGTTAATTCTTGATTAGCTTCGCTGCTAATTGTTTCATTAGTTAAAGAAGCAGAGTTTTCTTGTGCACTTACATTTGGCGGAATGAATAACACTAATCCTAAAAGAACAATACTAACTATTAAAAACTTGTGTTTTGATATCATATTTTTTATGAATTAATTATATTTAATAATTACCTTTTCATTATATCATATTTATTCAATTAAAACTAAGGCAGCCATTGTTAAAACCCCAATAATTACTGCTATAATTTGAGATATAGAATGTTTTATTTCCTTGGTCTTATGAAGCTCGGGAATTAAATCAGCAACTGCAATGTAAATAAATCCGCCAGCGGTAATTGGTAAAATCCATATAGCTAAATCTTCTCCTGTTTTTCCTAAAATAAATGCAATAATAACTCCAAAAACAGCAGAAAGCGCTGAAAGGAAATTAAGCCATAGCGCACGTTTCTTAGTATAGCCAGAGTGTAATAATACCGTAAAGTCACCTATCTCTTGTGGAATTTCATGTAAAATCACAGCTATTGTAGTAGCAATCCCCACAGGAACACTGACAATAAAACTTACGCCTATGGCAATGCCATCTATTAAATTGTGTATTCCATCTGAAAAAAGCACTAATTTACCAATCGGATGAATATGGAGTGTATCTTTATCTTCACCATGATGATGCCAATGAAGAAATTTTTCCAAAACAAAAAATATAAGAATTCCAAAAATTATTAAGATACTTGTAAAGATAGTGTTTAAAGAGCTCTCTAAAGCTTCTGGTATAAGATGTATAAAGGCATCTCCTAATAGTGCGCCAATTGCTAAGCTTATAAAAATAAAAATATATTTTCGCAGAAGTTCCTCCTTTAAAGAGAGTGTAAAAACTCCGACTAAAGAAACAATGCTTACTATTAAAACACTTGTAAAAGCATAAATATATGTTGTTATCATGCTTTTTATTTTAACCTTTCACTAAAAAATTTACAACTATATAAATAAAAAGCCACCCCGCAATTGCGGGGTGGCTTTTTAGAAAATGTATATTATGCGCGTGTTACGTTTTTTGCGCTTGGGCCTTTGTCGCCCTCAACAACATCAAAGGTGACGCTATCGCCAACCTTTAACTCAGTATATGATACACCATTCAAATCATTAGAATGAAAGAAAAGATCCTTTGTTTCGCCTTCGCGAGCAATGAATCCAAATCCTTTTTCTGTAAGTGTTTTGATAGTTCCTGTCATGATTATTATTTTAATTTCTATTTTTTATCTTGCTTTGGAGTGTGGGATTCGAACACAAATCAGATTGAGAAGCCCAAAAATGAGATAATTTCACAGGATTTTTGAGAAGGAGATGCCAGAGTGCATCACCGACGATAAAATCCGAAGAAATTAGCCATTTTTGAGCTTCCCTATGGGCGAGAGAATTTTGGAAAGATTCTGCGTATTCGGAGCTCACTGATGCGTAAAGCATCGCTTCGCTCCTCAATCCTTGACTCTTTCACAAAATTCGCTCGCTCAATTGATTCTGTTCGAATCCCACACTCCTAATTAGAAACCCGACCCCGTCTCAATAACTAACAAGTAATGCCATTGTACTACTTTATATCGCCTGTGTCAATGAATTGACTGCTTTTCATTTTCGCAACGAAAACCTTTAAGCAGGTGGTGCAATTTTATAATATTTGTTTTTCTATGAAAACAAACCTTCTGTCTGAAATGGTATGCATCGCAATAATTCCTACTGCAAACCCTATAGCAAATAAAGCAGATAATTTTTGATTTTGTAAAAACAAAATAATGCTCCAAGCAAACGGTAAAAAACTATAAGTGCTATGGTGTATATGATACCCAAAAAAAATCTTATGGGGTTGATAATATATTTTTCTTAACTTTTTATTTGTTTTTAAAACGAGCTCAAAAAGCCAAGTAATAATTAAACCACTTAGTAGTCCCAATATAAAAATTAGTGCTACTTCTATTGTCATCTTAAACTTTGGTAATGGGATATGGATGAAATAATTGTTTAACTAATTTATCTTTTCCTTGTTTTTCGCCACCGTCTTTTAATTCTAATGGCAAAGAAGTGAGCCACAATATAAAAGGTCTTCTAAGCTTATCTATAGACCAATTGTCATCTTTAAAAAGAGATGTCTTGTCAGTTCTAAAACGAGTAAGCAAAACTAAAGTAGCTTGTAAACTTAAAGGAGATAATTTATTGTGCTCTATTAAAAACTGTTCTTTGTTAGTCATAATTCATTCTACAACAATTTTCTGTAAAAATCAAATTAAGAAAAAAAGAACCCCTCTTTGCAATATCTATTTGCATTGAGGGGTTTGTTGTTTTCTGGTTCCAAGAAACCAAGGGTCAAAGAAGACCAAAGTTTCCAATTGCAAAGAACCAATTACTTGCCAGCAACCGCGGCGGGATTGCTGGAGTTGAAGTCAGGGTCGAGCCAGCGGCCGTACCAGCGCCAAGAATCACCATTCCAGAACAAGTACCGGACGTACAAGCCACCATCGGAGTAGCGATAGATCGTCCCCCAAAAGAAAATCGCCTTACCTTTCCAAGACTCGGGAATCAACTCGGGGTGAGCCATCAAGTAATCGAGCAGGTTGGCGTTGTAGACCGGGTGGGTTTCAAGTTCTTCACGGAGCTTGTCGCCCTTGATCAACTTGCCATCTTGTTGCTCTGCGGAGAGGTAGAGTTGGATCTTTTCGGGATCCCAGTCCAACTGCCCGCCCTTCTTGTGGTTCTCGACTTTCCAGTTGTCGGGAACATGCGGGGCGACATCCAGGTCGATGACGTGCTTGACGACGACGATCTGAGCGTGGCCGTTGATTACCTTTTTGAAGTCTTTGAGATGAGGAAAATTCCTCAGCTTCGTGACTTCGTCGGGGGTAAAACCAGCCAATTCCAGAGCGTCGCCAAGCTGATTCATCTGACCGACTGAGAACGTGGCAGACATCGTCTACTCCTTAGTTATGGACACGTCCATACTGGACTCGTCCAAATTCAGACCACCGGAATGGCAGTCATAGCCAACAGATACCGATGTAATTCAGTAGCTTTTGGCTATGACTGTTTTCTTGCAAGTAATTTATGTTGTAAATGTGCTATTCTTACTATGCCTTAATTATACGTCTATTATGTAATTTTGTCAATAATAGTCGTTTTTTCAAGTATCAACTTATTAAGAATTGTTTTAACATTTTCAATACTATTAAAATCAATTATTGAAATTGGTGTTATTTCTTTTTTAATTTTTTTAAAATCTGTCACTATTTTTGATACAATCTCTGGCAAAATTGTATCTGACTTACTCAAAAAAATATATTCAATTTTTTCTAAAAGTAACTCATTATACTTTGCCAGTTCAGCCCTTACTGTTTGATAATCCAAAACTGGATCTTTAGAATCAGCTGCAACAAAATGAAATAAAACTTTCGTGCGCTCTATATGGCGTAAAAATTTAATACCCAAGCCCTTCCCATCCGAAGCTCCTTGTATAAGACCAGGAATATCGGCCAATATCAAATCATAATATACGCCCAAATTTGGATTTAAAGTTGTAAAAGGATAATTTGCAACTTTGCTATCTGCGTTTGTTAATTCATTAAGCAAACTGGATTTCCCCACATTTGGCAAACCTATAAATCCGATATCGGCAATCATTTTCAACTCAAGACGCAATTCAAAAGATTCACCACTTTTACCCTCTTCAAATTGCTTTGGACTAGTATTGGTTGCTGATCTAAAAAGAAAGTTACCCCTTCCTCCTTTTCCGCCTTTCGCGACTAATTCTAATTGACCTATCTTAGTAATCTCAATGTCTTTGGGATACCCTTTGGGTCTTGTAAGATTATGACAAACTGTGCCAACTGGCACAAGTAAAATTAAATCACCTGCATTGTGGCCATCATGAAGCTGGTTTCTACCGTTTTCACCATCTTGGGCCTTAATATCTTTTTTAAAACGAAATTGTCTTAATGCTCCTAAATCAGAAACTCCTTGTAAAAAAATATCACCACCATTGCCTCCGCTTCCACCAGTGGGGCCTAGAGCCATTTTTGTTTTATTAAAAACCACTAGACCTCTCCCGCCATGTCCAGCTGTGATATTTATTTTTACATCATCTATAATCATAAAAATTTTTCTAAATCTAAAATTTGGTCAATTCTTATTTTTTCTACAAAGTCAGGAGCATGACTTACCAAAATCATAGCTCCCTCAAAGCTATTTATTGCTTTGGCAATTATTGGAATATGACGAAAGTTAATGTGATTTGTGGGTTCGTCTAAAATAAGTAAACCTGGTTTTTGTAGCGCTATTGCCGCAAAAGCAACTAATCCTTTTTGGCCTTCAGAAAGTGACCCAACTTTAGTTTTTAAAATTTCTGCATCCAAAAGAAATCCAGCAGCATGAGCTCTTAAGCTCTGCTCGCTTCCATCAGAATCCATTGATTTTGAAAGAGTTTGATATACAGTTGCATTAAAATCTAAAGTTGAAAAATCCTGCCTATAATATCCAATTTTTACACCATTTTTTATATGCTCACCCTCTGCATGCCCTGAGGCTAATTTTTCTAATAGAGTAGTTTTACCAATTCCATTAGGTCCGATTAATAACAATCTTTCTTTTTTATTTAAAGTGATATCAACTTTTTTATTAATAAATTTGTGATTTTTTACAATTACAACAGAATCTAATTTTAATATTACACCTCCAATATCATTTTGCGAAGGAATATTAAAACTTTTAATTGTTTTATCTTCTCGCCTAACTTCCATAACCTCACCTTCTAATTCTTCAATTTTTTTTCTCATTTTAGAAGAAACATCTCTTAAGTGTCCGCCTTTTTGGGCAAAGAAATTTGCCTGGTCTTTTCTGTGAGATATATCTTTTTCTAATCTAGCATTTTTCATACGCTCCCTCTCCAAGCGTATTTTAATTTCTGCTACAACTGCAAAATAGTCCCCAGTATATTGTTCAACTTTATGTGAAAATATATCCAAATACAAAACACCTTGTGTAAAATTATTTAAAAAATCTGCATCGTGCGAAATAACAACACAAGTTTTATTATAATTTATAAGAAATTTTGTTAAATGGGCAATACCTGTTTTATCTAAATTATTTGTCGGCTCGTCCAATAAAAGTAAATCTGGATCCTGTATTAGGGCTCCAGCCAAAAGAAGCCTTGCCTGTTGGCCTCCAGAAAGATTTTTAACAATTATATTATGAGGAAGATTAAGATTTGTTATTTTAAAAACATTATCAATTTTTGGATCAATATCATATACTTTTTTCCCTGTTTTATTTATAAGGCATTTCTCAAAAAATTCTTTTATAGTTAAATCAAAGTCAGATGAAGAAATTACCTGTTTAGCCGTAGCAATTGTGATATTATTGCCTATATTAACTGCTCCTGAATCTGGTTTTACATCGCCCATTATTAGTTGAAAAATGGTACTTTTACCGGCTCCGTTTTGCCCCATTAATGTAATTTTTGAACCTCTACGTACAGAAAAATTCGCCTCATTTAAAATTGTTTTATTATTTTCCCACTCAAAAGAAACATTATTAAATTTTACAATCGTCTCATCGCTTGGCATGTTAGGAGTGCGGGATTCGAACAGAATCAATTGAGTGCTCGTATATTGCTTATATTCAAGGATTGAGGAGCGAAACGATGCCTTGCGCATCGTTGAGTTCCGAAAACGCAGAAGATAAGCAATATACGAGCACCCGCAGGGAAGCTCAAAAATGGCTAATTTCTTCGTTTTTACTTCCTTAATGCGCCTTAAGGCGCAATTTCGTCGCAAAATCCTTGAAATTATCTCATTTTTGAGCTTCTCAAGCTGGTTCTGTTCGAATCCCGCACTCCATACAGACTAACCTATTTTTTGACAAATAACCAGCCTATCTGCCTTAATTTACAAAGTTATTTCGTAAATAAAAGCAATAAAAAACACCATTGTTTAAAAAACAAATGATGTTTTTTGTAGTAAAAAATAAAATAAAGCCTATGCGTAAATCTTCAAGATTTAATTAATGGTAAACCAGCATTATTCCAGTCTTGCTTGCCTCCCTTATAATCAAGTATATATTTATAACCCATTGATTGAAGAAATCTGGCGGCACCAGTTGAAGCAGTACAAAGAAAATCCGAACAATAAACTACAACACATTGATTTTTATCTGGTAGTATGGCAGGTGCTAATTCAGCAAGTTTATTAACTGGAATATTAATGGCAAAAGGTATATGCCCAGTTTCATAGTCTACTTCTGCTAACACCTCAACTAACTTGAAGTTTTCTTTATTCTCCATCATTTCAAATAACCCTTCTTTTGAAATAAATTTAACTTTCTGGTCTGACATATATTTTTATTACACTTAACAGATTATTCTTTTATTGCTTCGACATTAATAGTAATGTCCACTTCGCCTCCTACTGTGGTCACTCCATTTCCTGCTGGCGCATCCCAGCTTATCTCAAAGTCATGACGATTAACCGTTGTTTTAGCGGAAAAACCTGCTTTCGTAATCGGCGCTTTCCCTTCGCCTGAAGGAATTTCTCGTGTTTCAAGATACTCTACGGCGAGTTTTACCGGTTTTGTTATTCCTCGCATAGTTAAGTCTCCGATTATCTTAAATTCGTTACCCTGCACTTTTTCTACCTCTGTGCTCTTAAAGGTTATTTGTGGATGATTTTCAACATCAAAGAAATCCTTGCTTTTTAAATGATTGTCACGTGAATCATTCCCTGTCCAGATACTTTTTACTTCGATTTCGGCTTGCCAAAAACTTTTTTCTGGATTATCAAGATCAAATTCAGCACTACCGCTTAACTCAGCAAAACGTCCTTTAACCCAAGATACTCCCAAATGTCGTACGCTAAATTCTACAAAAGAATGTATAGAATCGAATTTCCATTTAGTCATGTTATTTAATTGTTTTAATAATAAATAAAAAATTATAGATTAAATTTCGACCTATTAAACCCATAAATTAATTGTTAGCTAAAAATTTTAGAAAGTCAAATATCAAAATCGCCTTATTGTATTTTATTTTTTATTACCTATCTCTATTATCAACAATTGAAATTATTTTTCCATCATCAATTTTTACAATTTTTTCTGCTAATTTTGCATATTGCTCTTCATGAGTAACCATAATAATAGTTTGACCTTCTTTGTGTAACTTTAAAAAAAATTCCATTACTATTTTTGAAGATTCATTATCTAAATTGGCAGTTGGCTCATCGGCAAATAGTATTTTAGGATGATTGGCTATTGCCCGTGCAATACTTGCTCTTTGCTGCTCCCCTCCCGATAATTGACTTGGCACATTTTTTAAACGATGACCAAGTTCAATTTTTTGCAACGCTTCTTCTGCTTTTGTATATGCTTTTTTAAAATCCATTTTTTGCATTAACAAAGGTAAAGCTACATTTTCAAGAGTAGTTAACTCTGGTAAAAGTGCATAATCCTGAAATACATATCCACAGTTTAAAAGCCTAAATTCTGTTTTTTGGTCTTGAGTCATTTTGTATGCCTCTTTTCCATCAATAATAATTTCACCACTAGTTGGTTCATCTAAGAGGCTCATTTGGTAAAGCAATGTGCTTTTACCAGCACCAGATCTACCCATAATGGCAATAAATTGGCCGTTTTCAACTTTAAAATCAATGCCTTTAAGCACTTTAGTTTCTGTTTGACCATCTTTAAATGATTTTATTAAATTTTTTATTTGTATCATAAAAATACTAATTTCTTCCTAAAATTGAATCTAATGTATTTTTCCGCACAATCATTCTAGCTGGAATATATCCTGCAATTAATGTAGCAAAAACAAGCAAGCCAACTCTTATTAATGTTTCCACTAAGGGCGCCACTAAAATACCATCTGAGAATGGAAAATCTATGGGGTGGGCCTGGAAAAGTGGCACAAGGCCAAAATACACAATGAATAATCCAATAACTGAACCAAGCAATGCATAAAACATCGATTGAAAGATATAAGACATTTCAATTGCTTTTCCATTAATTCCTATTCCTTTTAAAATTCCAATAAACTTTCTACGGGTTAGTGCATTAATAAAAATAACTATAAAAATAGTAATAGAAGCAACTACTAATCCAACCGAGCTTAACGCATTGCCCAGCATAGCAAAAGTAGCAATAATATCTTTTAAAAATTTTGGCTGTGCATCCACATAAGTTTGCACCTTTGCAAGCTTATCAATGCCTCTTAATAAAAGCTGATTTTTTACTTGCAATACATCTTCTTCATTTTTCAATTTTATGGCAATTTGCGAAACATTATTGTCCTGCCTGCCTATTAATTCGCGCAATTGCGAATCAATCATATAAAGACCTAGAGCCACATTATCGACTTTGCTTTTTAAAATACCTTTTACCACAACTTCACGAGTAATATCTCCAACTTGTAACCTAATTTTACTGCCCACCTCCACATCATTTAAAGCTGTAAAACCAGGACTGTCTACCGGGACATATTTTTTTAATAGAAAGTTTCCAATCAACACTTTATCGTAGTCGCTTGAAGTCAAATACGAACCTTCTATCACATGACTTGATAAACCCGTAATCCTATCTTCTGCCACGGGATTTATTCCTATAATTTGCGCTGAAGCAGTGTTAGGATTGTCGGTTTCTTTTTTGGTTTTATAATTTGCTTCTAAAATTCCCCCTTTTGTAAACCTTGGGCTAAAATATGCTACTTCTGGTAATGTTTTTAATATTGCAATAATACTGGGGCTATTTTCTATATAATCTTTCGTTTCTAAATTTGAAATCATAATATCTGAAGTATACTGGTTATGCCACGCAGCAATTGAGCCTTCTATTAAACCTACTAAAATTCCGCTCACAACCACTAAATTCAAAAAGGTCAAAATCATAACAAAAACAATAAGGCCGGTAGTCCAAAAACTGGCTTTTTTAATTTGCCGATAAGCCAAAAAGAAACCTACTTTTGCGTTAAGAAAAAATTCTTCATTGTAATGGCAATATATCGCCTTCGTTAAGTCCAGAAATTATTTCTACTTGCCCAGAAGAAGAAACTTCCCCTGTTTGGACTTCTTTTTCAATTATACTTTTATCTTGCATCAATTTAACAAATTTTTTGCCGTCTTTAATAAAAACCAGGCCCTGCGGCACAGAAATCACATTTTCTTTTTTGTTAATAATAATAACCACATTTGCCGACATGCCATCTTTAATATTAGCGTTGTCGTCTAAAAATTGGATTTTTGTTTTATAAGTTGAAACTCCATCTTTTATGGTTTCAGATGGGTCAATGAAAACCACCGATGCCCCGAATTTTTTATCCGGACCATACGCATCAAGGGTAATTTCTGACTGATTGCCCACTTTTACAAAAGAGATATAAATTTCAGGCACATAGCCCTCAATTTGAAATTTTCCGTCGCTTATAATAGAAGCTGCGTTTTCAGTCGAACTCATAATACTGCCAACTTTAGCATTTACCTCAGTTATAATACCAGAAATAGGAGCTATAATTTGCTTTTCCCTAATCTTAGAATAAATTTCCTGTAAACTGGCTTCTGCTTGTTTTATTTGGGCTTCATAAACAGCGATGTCTGTATCTCTTGGAATTGCTTTTATAACTTCCAACTGATTTTCGGCCTGCTGCAAAGATGTTTTATAGGAAGCAATACTTTGCTTAGAAGATAACAAGCTTGTCAGCGCAGTATTAACATTTGTGCTCTGTGTGTCTATTAAAGTTTTATCCGCTGAGGAAACTCTGTAATAATATACTCCTTGTTCGCACTGGTCTCTTATAATTTTTAAATAATTATATGTATTGTCTAAATCTTTTGCTATATTTGTTATTGCCAAATCAATATTATCAGAATTTGCCTTTGCAGTATCAACATAAGTTTTAGCGTCTGCTAAACTGCTTAAAATTCCTGAACGGGCATTTATCATTTTTATTCCTTCTTGGTCTGCCGTAGAAAAGTATGTATTTTGTATGCGCGTTGCAAGAGTATAAGAATTATAGATTGTGTTATAAGAATTACCTAATTCAGCCAGTGAGCTGTCGTACGCGTTTTTTAAATCTTGACTGGCCGACACCACTGCATCTTCTTTTATTTTGATATCTTGAGCAGAAGATCCGGCCAAAAGCTGGTTTAGTTTTGCTTTCTGAAGGTCAATGCCAGCCTGCATTTGCAGAGATTGTGCATGTAATTGGGAAGTGTCTTGGGTGGCAATTAATTTTCCTTTATCCACCTTGTCACCCACTTTTACATATACGCTTCTTATTATTCCCGCCTGCTCAAACGATAAATCAACATTTTCTGCTGCAGTTATTTTACCAGACACAGAAATTTGATTTAAGAACTCACCAGAATGAACTACAAATGGAACTTTTTTATTACTGTTATTATTAAAAAATAAAAACCACAATATAATCAAAAACAAAACAATAATAATTCCGTGTATTATATATTTTTTCTTTAAAAATAATTTTAAAATATCTTTTGGATTCATAATTAATTTCTATATTTTACTTAATATTTTTTTATTTAATTTAATATAACTATCTAACTCTTTATCATTTAATGCATAAAATAACGCTGACATCATTTTTGTATTTTGTTTTTTAGCTTTCACAATTTGCACCTGCCCCTTTTTAGAAATAACCAAGTGTAACGCCCTTCTATCTTTTGAATTTGTTTTTCTTATTACAAAACCTTGCTTAACCAACTCATTTACCAATTGCGTGGTGGCGCTTGAAGAAGTGCAAAGCATTTTTGAAATTTCTTTAATTCCTAAATCCTTTGTTTGCGATACAATAAGTAACGCGAACTGCTGAGAATAGGTAATATCCCTTCTTTGACCATGCATTATTTTTGCATGAATTTTATTTTTTATTGCATTGAAATCCGCTGTAATTTCTTCTATTAATTTTTTCCTATTTGACATAAAAAAATAAGACACTTAATATGTAAGTATCTTAACTAAATAATAATTAAAAGTCAAATTATTATTTACTACTTAGGCGCTAATTCTGGCTTTCCTCATATGATGCGTTAAGAACTGTAGATTAAATGAAATTAGAGAAGAGATTAAAATTTAAGTTTTGTTTGAAATAAAAAACCGCTGGGCTAAACCATGCGGTAATAGAGATGAGATTTTTTGAGACTACACGGATTTTCCGTAGTAGGCTTTTATAAACTCTCTAAACAGTTGAGCGGTCTGGGTTCTTAATTTCCCAGATTCCGGGGAATCTGTGATTCCAAACATGAAGGAATGATCTGCTCTCAGTATCACGTTAAATACTTTTAGAGGCCCATCATCTTCAAAATCTTTTTGTATGATGTGTTTTTCTAGGCGGTGAAAGATATAACTTATATGTACTGAAATTTCTTCGCCTTCGTATTTTTTTTGGCTTCCGTCGAGCCTTTTTGTTCCGAGGATTTTTTTCCCGACAAGCGAATCGCATAGGTACTGAATCTTTGCTTCAACCTGACGAACTGCTGTAATATCAGACTTTGGACCCATTTCAATCTCAATCATAAACATTTTACAAGCCTTTCTCAAAAAGAGAAGTAGTAAGAACTAAATACATTATACTTAAATTAATGTCATAGTGTCAATAGTTGCTCCAAACATGGAACAGTATTAGAACTTGGTATTTGGAGCGATTTCCTAATACGCAATAAATTATATTGACTATATCTCTATAAGATCATAGATAACGTAGATACACATATATTGTTGATATAACAAGCGCTACAAAAGTTAAGGGAACCGCCGTCTTCATATATTCCACAAACCCTATTTTGTGGCCCTCCTTCGCGGCCATTCCAGCTACCACTAAATTCGCAGAAGCTCCAATAATTGTTGCGTTACCACCAATATCTGCACCCAGTGCTAAAGCCCACCATAAAGGTTTTATATTAAAGCTGGACAATAAACCAATGTCTTTTACCAGTGGAATCATTGTGGCTACAAATGGAATATTATCAATTACTGCAGAAAAAATTGCAGATCCCCACAAAATTATTAATGTTAGAAATACAAAATTACCTCCGGTTAAACCAATAACTTGTTCTGCAAGCATTCGTATGGCGCCAACATGTTCTAGTCCAGCAACCAAAACAAATAGTCCTATAAAAAAGAAAATTGTTGTCCATTCTATTTCCTTTAAATGTTCATCTGGCTCATTTACTGTAAGTAATAATAAAAGAGCGGCTCCAGCTAAGGCTATTGTTGCAACCTCAAGTCCAGAGAAAGTATGAGTAAAAAATCCAACAAGAACCAAAGCTATTACAATAAGTGATTTAATTAAAAGCGAATAATCACTAATGGCTTCTTTTGGATTAAACTTCATAATAGCTTTTTGAGATTCCACATTAGCAATAAATTCTTTTCTGTATTTTAAGTAAAGCAAATAAATAGTAACTGTTGCAATTACGATAACAATAGGTGCTAAGTTAAACAAAAATTCATTAAAAGAAAGGCCAACAGCGCTTCCAATCAAGATGTTTGGCGGATCTCCGATTAAAGTGGCTGTTCCACCAATATTAGAAAGCAAAATAGCGCCTATTAATAATGGTTTTGGTTTTAGTTTAAGGTTGTCAGCTACAACAAACATTACTGGAGCTATTAATAAAACCGTTGTTACATTATCAAGAAATGCTGAAAAAATAGTAGTGATTATTAAAAGGAAAATAAAAATAGGGATTGGTTTTCCTTTTCCTATTTTAAGTGACCAGATGGCAACATATTGAAACACACCGCTTTGTTTTGCAATTCCTACTATAACCATCATTCCTATTAAAAGACCAAGTGTATTAAAGTCAATTCCATGAATAGCATCTTCTTGATTTAAAATGCCAAGTAGTATCATTAATATCGCACCAAATAAAGCAACAATGGTACGATGAACTTTTTCAGAAATGATTATAACGTAAGTTATAATAAAAATAACTACGGCCAGCAAAAAAGTTAGTGGCATAAATGAATTTTATGATTCTTGATTATTTTTTCCTTGAGATCCTATTATTTTACCTAGTGCCCACTGAATATCAGATTTGCTTAAATATCCAATCAAACTATTATGTTCGTCGACTACCGGCAAACGATGAATTTTGTGCTCGGTCATTAAAGTTGCTGCTTCTATTAACGAGTGGTCTTTTGAAATAGTTTTTAAATGGCTTGATGTCATGCATTTTAATACTTCGTCATTCATGATTACTTTAGCTCTTATTGTAAAGACTTCACTTGGTTCAAAGGAAGCTAAGTGTTTATCTTTTTCAAGATAATCAGGAACTAAATAACTTAAAATATCAAAAATTGAAACAATTCCAACCACTTTTTGCTGGTTATTTTTTTCATCAACTACTACAAGTCCATCAGTATTATTTTTATTCATTATTTCTACTGCTTCACCTATGGATTTGTTTTTTGTAATAGTGACAACAGGGGTTGTCATATAATCTTTAACCTTCGGCATGTTATGTTGCTTCTTAAATTTATTACTAAGATATTAATTGGATTGATATTAACAAATTTATTTTAAGATGTCTACAATAAAGACAGAGTAAATTAATCTCTATAAAATTTGCTCCCCCTATTGGATGCATTCAGAACATTGGATTGGGAGCTAATGAGAATAGAAATGAATAATTTGAGCTTTATAAATTATTATAAATACCAAGAAATCTAATATAAACTTGCTCTTTTTTCTAAAAAAGATAATATCATAAATATGAGGGGTAAAAAGAAAAATTGGAAAAAAGAACTTTTGCCTGCTATAAACGCTTGCTTTATAGCAGGATTATTTATATACTCCTATACTCCTGATAAAACTTGGCTCTTCTGGTTTATTGCTTTGTTTTTTATTTTTGCAAAGAATTTACTGGAAAGAATTATTGATTTTTTTGTTTATAAAATAAGCCCTCTATCTCATTGGATCATATTTTCTATATTAGCAGTAGCTTATTTGTATATTTACACACCAATGTTGAAATCAAAAATACTAATATTAAAATCAAAACTTAAATAAAATGACTTTTAAAAATATTTTAGAGAAGATGAAATTTAAAGATATTCTACAAGCTACGATTATCTTAATTATTACAGCTGTATTGGTTATTGGAGCAACTTGGATTTCTAACACTACAAAAAACACAGAGCAACCAAAAGTTATAGAAGTTCCTTTTTCTGCAGTTGATTGTCCAAAAGATTCTGGATCTTATCAAAAAGTAAAAGCAAGTAAAAACATTATTTTACTAAGCGACAAACAATCTTACGGAATCAGTGGAGAGGGGTTTGTTAAATTATACGATATTTCTATTAAAAGAACTGGATTAAATTCCGAAATTGCTTGTGGTTATCTATTTTATAGACTGAGTAGTGGAGGGAAACCGATAAGTCAAAATTATGAAAACTTTTTTATGATTCCCAGAGAATCTCTGCAGTTTGGTGGACATATACTTACAACTAATAATACTATTAGTAATAGTGAAATAAATGGAAAAACAGAAATACTTCTTCCACTAAACGATATTTCTTATGATGGGATTGAAAGAAAAAATATAAAACAAGCCAACTGGGTAGCCTTATTAAATGTTTCGGATTTAGTTAATTTTACTATTGCTCTCAATACGCTTAATCAGTTAGGTCATATTGATTCTGTAGAAATAGCTTATAAATGTTGGAATCCTATAACGGGGCAAGAAACAAAAGACTGTAATTTAGAGGTTGTAAAGTAATAATTGCTTTTTGAAAACGCTCCAAGTTGGGGTGTTTTTGATTGTATTTTGGGCTTAAAGTGATAATCTGAAAGAGTATTAAAAATGTAATAAAAAAAGTAATGAAAAAAGTAGAATCAAAAATTAGAAGGTTGAGTGATGTTAAAAAAGTTTCTAAATCCGAAGATAAAGTTATTTTTGAAGATTTTTTTTCTCAAAAAGTTCTTTTTAATTATGATAATGATCTTAAAAATTTAATAAAATATATTGAATTACAAGGGGAAATGTTATCCATCGTTGGTAATCATACTGGGAAAAATTTAACAACTTCGGATATTTTCCTAAATCCAGCAGAAAAATATTATGAATCTTTCCTACAAATTAACTCGTTGCGATTTTTAGTTTATTTAAGTAGGGAAAAAGTTATAACTGATCTATATTTACCTTTATACATACAAGAAAAAACAAAAATTGATAATAGCAAAACCTATATAGTTGAATGGTATCCTTCAATGATTTATTGGGGATTAGATGAATTAAAGGGGGCTATCGGAAGACACCTAACAAGCAATGAACCGATGAGAATACATATAGTCCATTTTATTGTTAATGACTGGCTTAAATTTTTAAAAATTATAAAAGAATTAGAAACAAAAGCGAAAGAAGAGCAAAAAATAACAGAAGGAAAGAAAGAGCCATTGAAGCAAGATCTTAAAAAGGAATTAGATTTTGATTTAGATAAAGCAATTCTATATATCAATGAATATAAAGTAAAAATCCAGAAATTTAGCGACCAATATCACTTATTAAGGATTATTTTTGAAGATAAAAAAGAATTATTCAGAGAATGGTTTTTTTCGGAAATAGCAGAAAAATATGATGAAGCAAATGAAAAGTTATCAGATAAAAAATTTTATAACGCCGTTTATCAACTTAATCAAAAAATTGCCATTGATACTGGATTTAAAGATTTTTTTACAACAACTACTCAAACCTTTCAAATAGATAGCCAATATACTAAAAACTCTTAAGATTTTCTTAAGTATTCTTAAGGTGGGCATATTATAAACTGCATAAAAAGCAGGTTTTTTTATGTCCGAAGAATTAAATAATAAAAATTTAAATAATGAAGTTTGGGATTCTGAAGTAAAACAAAATTGGCTGGGGTTTTGTGATCTGATAGTTAAGGAATATATACGGCAGAACCCAGAAGAATATAAAAAACTTAGAGAAGAAAATAATGAAAATATCAGAAGTGCAAATAACACCAATAAAACCTAAAGACGGCTTGGTCGCCTTCGTCAGCGTAGTGGTTGAAAATAGCCTTTTCTTAGGCTTTATAGGCGTCTATACGAGGCTTGATGGCTTGGGATACAGATTAACCTATCCCAACAAGAGAATCGGGGATAGTAGCATAAATATCTATCATCCGATCAACAAAGAAACCAGCAAAGCTATTGAGGTGGTGGTATTTAAGAAGTTAAAAGAAATATTTAATAATTAAACTTAAAAATATGTTAGATACAATAATTTTAGAAATACCAATAGAATTTAGAGCAATAATTAACGCAGGGAAATTTAAGCCGAGTGCAAGTTTTACACAAACAATTAACGGCTACATTGCTTGCACTAATAATCCAACAAAAGAAGACTACGAAAATAAAATTTACAAACCAAAATTAACGCTGATTAAAAGGGGTAGAATGCTCATATTAAAAATAGAGTTTTCAGCCCCTAAAATATTATGGAAAAATAATCTTGATGAAATTGAAGAGAAAGATTTTGATGCAATGGTAATTGGGCTTCAAAGTAAAGTTAAAGATATGGGGGTAATACTTCAAACACAGCAGATTGAAAATGCAAAAGTAATAGGGTTTCATCCGTCCAAAAATATAGTTTTAACCAAACTATATACTTCATCATTCGCCTTAAGGGAATTGTATAAAATAAACTTGAGCCAAAAGTTGGATTTTACCAGAGCTGGTTTTAGAAACGAAGGCGAAGAGATACAGTTTTATTCTAAAATTTACTCTGTTGTTTTTTACGATAAAATAAATGACTTTATTAAGCCACAAGCGAGAGCCGTAGATAAGGATCAAACACTATATCAAAGGGACTTATTTGAATTTATTAAAAAAGAAAGAAAGGGGCTTGAAGTTTTGAGAATGGAAGTAAGGCTATCTAAAAGCGAAAAGATGAAAGAGGTTTTGACACAAATAGGCTTTGATCAAGAACCAACGCTTAAAAATATTTTCAATAAAGATTTATGCCAGAAAATAGTTAAATTTTATTGGGAAAATCTCTTTGATAAAAATATGTTTGTATTTAATACCTACAATAATCCGCAGAAAGTTTTAGAAATGGTTTTAATTAAGTATCCAAAGATGAAAATGCGAAAGGCGGTAATGTTAGTGGGGCTAAACTTGCTTTGCAGGGATGAGGGCGGATTCAGGGGATTTAGAAAAATTGTTGAAGGGTATAAAGAAAAGAAAAATTGGCTTGCCTTAAAAAGGTATTTAGACAAATTTGAAGAGGATTATTTTAAGTATCCAAGACACGGATTTATTGATGATATTCAGCAAGGTATATATAAGTTTGAAGCGTTTAAGCTTGATAAGCGGGGCTAAAAGTTATCAACTTGCTATGTAAATCATAGTAAAGTATAATGAAATAATATGGAACAAGAAAAATTACAAAAACAAAATGTCGGAAATGCTGGAGAATATTATGTTGCCTCTCGGTTATCTGCGATGAATTTTACTGCGACTATAACACTCGGAAGAGCCGAAAAATATGATATTATTGCCATTAGCCCAAAAGGAAGAGTTGTAAAAATATCTGTTAAGACTACCCAACGTGATAATGCAAAAGATTTCCCTCTCTCTAACAAGGATGAGAAAGGTGCATCTGATGATTTTTTTTATATATTTGTGATTCTAAATAAATTTGTGAAAGAGCCCGACTTCTGGGTTATTCCAAGTAAAGTAGTTAATTTAATAGTAAGTGGTTCTCATAGAAAATTTTTAAACAGAGGCAATAAAGATAACTCTATAAGACTACTACCTATTAAACTGACGAAAGGTGCAAAACTCCTATTCCCAGAGGATTGGGAAAAAGAAGTTTCAAAATATCACAAGAATTTAAATCAATTATTATAAAATATTATGCAAGATAACTTTTACACAGCAGAAGAACTGGCTAAAGAGCTGAAGGTAAATATAATGACGATTTACCGATATATCAAAGCCAAGAAATTGAAAGCCTACAAAATAGGCAAGGAGTTTAGAATTGATAAGCAAGAATTTAATAAATTTTTAAATAAAGTAAAAACCAAATAATATGCCCGAAGAAAAAAAGAATATTAACTACGCATTAGTTGAAGAAAAGCGTCCTGCTTTTTATAGGGCTATGAAATATTGGGGGAAGAAACCTCATAATATATGGCGTGAGTATATAAAAAATTACACTTCAGAAGGTGGGCTATATCTTGATCCCTTTACTGGTAGTGCTATAAGTGCTTTTGAAGCCGTAAAAGTAAATAGAAAAGCAATAGCGTTTGATCTTAATCCGCTAACATCATTTTTGATAGAAGTAATGGTTTCTGAATTTGATAAGGATAAATTTACGGTAGCCCTATCAGATATAATTGCAGAAGTAGAAAAAGATACTATTTATAAAAATTATTATTCAGCAAAATGTAAAAAATGTAGCAAAGATGCAGTAGCTCAAAATTTTAAATGGGATAATAATTTAATATATGAAATAGGAATTGAGTGTCAAAATTGTGTAGAAAAAAATAATAAATTAGGCAGGAGTTTAAAAACTCCCGATAGTTTAGATATTAAAAAATCAAAAGATATTGATAATATTAAAATTAAAGATTGGTATCCAAATGATAAATTTCCAAATTCATCTTCTTTCACAGCAAGCTTTATAAATAGTATAGGTGGTAATAATTTTTCATTACTTTGGACTAAAAGAAGTTTGTATATATTATCAAGAATTTTTAGTCATATCTTAGAAATAAAAGATGAAGTTATAAAAAAGCAATTATTGTTCGGATTTATTCAAACAATACATCTTTGCACAAAAATGTGTGTTCCAAGAAGGACAAGTGCTAATAGGGCTTTTTCTACGAGTTGGGGAAGATCTGCTTATTTATGTTCTGCGAGACAAATGGAAATGAATCCGTTATTAGTTTTTAGAAGCAATTGCTTGTCTAAGCAATCTGTTGTGAGTTCCTTATCTGATTGTTCAAAATATTTAGGTAAAAAAGTTAAGTTAATGTATGTGGATAAAAGCAATAAAAGTAATCGTTCTCAAAGTTTTGACATTAAATATGGAACAATTGATATAAATAATATCACTGATTATATAGATGAAAAATCCATTGACTTTATAATGACAGATCCGCCGTACGGGGGCTTGGTTCAGTATTTAGATCTCAGTTCTTTATGGTTGGTATGGCTCAAAAAGTATGATGTAAAATATGCTCCAGTATACGAAGCTGAAATTACTATTAAAAAGGGTATTTATGATTTTGATTCATATAAAAGAAAGTTTCTTAATGGAATAAAAAACCTCTACAAGGTTTTAAAAGATGATGGGCATATTGTATTTACGTTTCATAATAAAGAAATAAGAATTTGGAATATATTTTTAAATAACTTATCTTTAGCTGGTTTTAAAATAGAAAAAGTAATTCATCAACAAAACAGAAGAACTGGCGAATCTAATGTAGCAAATCCCTACGGAACTTCGGGAACTGATTTTTATATTAGATGCATCAAATCGCCCACAAATATAATTAACACCGATGAGGATCAATTTGAACATTTTGTATTAACAAAAGCTATAAAACTAATAGCAGAAAGGTTAGAACCAACGCCATATCAAATACTTTTTAATGGCTTATTGGTTGAAATTTCTAATGCTGGGTTTAATTTAGAAAATTTTGATGAAAGCGTAGAAAAAATACTATCAAAACACATCGGTAAAATATTTGAATTAACTGATAACAGTATAAATAAGGCTGGAAATTTTTGGTGGTTTATAAAACCCGAAAATTATATAAAATATCCAGACAAAAAATTAACAGAAAGAGTTGAAGAATCAGTTATATCTTTGTTGAGAAGAAAATTAACCGTTTCTCTTGATGATGTTATAGGCGAAATATTTATTAAGTATCCCAATGGATTAACTCCAGATATTAAATCCATACCACAAATACTGAAGAAATATTCTGTAAGATCTGGCGGAAAGTGGTTATATAGGGGCGATATATTAGAAAAAGATTTTACAGAACACAGTAGAGTTTTGGTATTATTAGATATTATTGGTAAGAAGTTAGGCTACAAAACATTCATTGGAAAAAGAGAACAGCCAGAATTATTTAATAATAAAAGATTGTCAGAAATTTGTGATATTACAAGACTAAACTTTTTAAATGGATATGATGATGAGCAAATTGCAAGAATTGGAATGATTGATATGCTTTGGCTAAAAGATAATAAGATAAAATATGCAATAGAAGTTGAAAATTCCACAAATTTTACTTCTGGTATACAAAGAGCATCAAACATTAGCGATGAAATACCTAAAATAATGGTAGTCCCTAATGAGAGGAAAAAAGAATTTTTAGCAATAAAAGACCCTCTTTTTGTTAATGGTTTTATTTCCCATAATTGGAGTTATATGTTTTATGATGAAGTTGAAAAAATTAAATCCCTCAATTTAGTAGAAGAGAGTAAATTAAATATATATTTAGGGAAAATAAAAGAATAAATATATGAAAAAAGGTAGATATGACATAAGAAATAGGGTAAATGATTTGACTGGAAAAGAATGGTTAAAATTAACTAAAAGTTTTTGGTTGAGTGAAAAATGTAAAGAAGATAAATTTTCATTTCAACATCCTGCTCCGTTTTTAATAAAAGATATAGAAAAACTTATTTCAGTATTTACTAAAGAAAATATGGTAGTGCTTGATCCTTTCGTCGGCGGGGGGACAACATTAGTGGCTTCTAATAATTTAAAGAGAAATGGTATTGGTATAGATTTAAGTAAAAAATATTGTAAATTATCAGAGAAAAGATTACTACAATCCAATAAAGATAAAAATCAAAAAATTATTTGTGGAGATTCTTTAAAGGAAATTCCAAAATTAAAAGAGGATATTGATTACTGTATAACTTCGCCACCATATCACAATATTTTACACAATAATGGACAGGGATTAAGGGCTATTAAAAATGGTTATAGAAATGGATCAAGAGAGGGCGTTGATTTTTATTCTAATAGTAAGAATGACTTGGGTAATCAAAAAAATTATGATGATTTTATTAAACTCTTTACAAAGATAATGAAAGAGGTTTATTTAAAGTTAAAAAGTAAAAGATATACCAGTATTATAATAAGTGATTTTACAGTTAATAAAAAAGAGACAAATGTTCAGGGCGACATAGTTAAAGCTATGGAGTCTGTGGGATATAAATTTATTGGCACGATCGCTTTGCTTCAAAATAATAAACCACTATATCCTTTTGGTTATCCTTACGAATATAAAATAAATCATCAACATCAAAATATAATAAATTTTAAAAAGACTTGATATGAAAGCCGTAATATTAGCCAGAGTATCAACTGAAGAGCAAAAAGAGGCTGGTAATTCCTTACCAGCACAGGTTGATCGTCTTAAAAAATATTGTCAAACTAAAAGCCTTGAAGTGGCTAAAGTTTTTAGTTTTGATGAAAGTGCATATAAAACTAAACGAGATGAATTTGATAAAATACTTGATTACTTAAAAACGCATAAGGAAAAAGTTGCTTTGTGTTTTGATAAGGTAGATAGATTTTCAAGAAATGTGTTTGATAAAAGAGTTGCCATATTGTTTGAACTGGCGATGAATGACAAAGTAGAGCTTCATTTTACTTCGGACAATTTAATTATTAGCCCTAATATGTCGGCAACAGAAAAATTCCATTTCAGTATGAATTTGGGATTATCAAAGTATTATTCAGATGCTATCGGTGATAGCGTTAAAAGAGCCTTTGAGGCTAAAATCAAAAGAGGCGAATGGAATGGTAAGCCACCATTAGGATATATCAATTTTATAGACGAAGATGGCAAAAAAGATATTATGGCAGATCCGTTAAGAAAGCATTTTATTGTTAAAATGTTTGAGCTTTATGTTGCTGGGTCTTCGGTTAAACAAGTAGCCGAAAAACTAAAAGAGGTGGGGTTAAGAAGCAATAATACGCCAAGCAAAGAAGTGGCAGGCAGTATGATATATCATTCTTTGAAGAACCCTTTTTATTATGGCTTGATGAGAAATAAAGGAGTATTAAATCCGCATAAATACGAAAAACTAATTTCTAAGGACTTATTTGATAAAGCCAAGCAATCAATGGCTGGATACCATAAAAAGCCTTTTAAATACGATTCTAAGCCCTATTCTCTCAAGGGGTTGATAAAGTGTGCCGATTCAGCTTGCGGTTGTACCATAACGGCAGAAACGCACAGGGGACACGATTATTATAGTTGCACTAATAGTAAGAGAATACACCCAGAAAGAGTTTATATCAGAGAAGAAGACTTATTAGCTCCCATTAGCAAAACCATAGAAGAATTGAAAATGCCAGAATATAAAATAGAAGAAACCATAGAGCAATTAAAAAAACTTAACAAAACAAAAGATGAGTTTTATTTAAATTCTATAACTGGATTAAGGAAAGAACACGATCAAACTAAAAAAAGAATAAGTAATTCTTTTGATTTATTGGCTGATGGTAGTATTACTAATGAGATTTATAATAAAAAGCTTAAAGAGTATCAAGAAAAACTGGCAGATTTGGAAATTCGTATGGGGCAACACACCCAAGCTGATGAAAGCTTCTATATGAACGCAAAAACCCTATTATTTATCTTAAAAAAGTCTTGTGATGTGTTTAAAGGTTCTGAACCAGCAACAAAAAGGCAAATTCTCAACTTTTTACTTCAGAACATCACATTAGACGGTAAAAAGCTCTCTTTTGAACTCAAAACACCCTTTAACAGGGTGCTTGAGGCTAATACATTTATTACTAAGCTCCGCAGGTAGGATTCGAACCTACGACCCATTCCTTAACAGGGAATCGCTCTACCGCTGAGCTACTGCGGAATATTATATCTACTAACTAATAATACTACTTGATTTAACAAATTTTTCAATAGAATTGAGCAACAGATCTAATGCTTTATATTTTCTAAATCTAAAAGAACTTTCTTACTATGCCCTGCAGGTTTTACATTTTCATATATTTTTTCTATTTTTCCTTTTGGATTTATTAAAA
>ERZ1292625.1529-Hain-H41-01um-R1-1529-length-26831-cov-30_pt1 | contig 26831 bp, 27 predicted proteins | sample MGYA00564400_ERZ1292625 | MGnify/ENA primary metagenome ERZ1292625 (study PRJEB36523, sample SAMEA6512639) | groundwater metagenome | collected 2019-01-08 | study: AquaDiva: Metagenomics assemblies of 32 groundwater samples | reverse complement strand
GTCGTAGTTTAGCTCAAATATAAGCTTTTTTAGTCCGTAAATGCCTCAATCACCTTCTTTATTACTAACAACTATATCTCGTGCACCTTTTTTTGGACGTAGTTTAACCTTAGAAAAATTACCAGTAAAAGAACAAAACAAAGGAGCTACAATCTTATCAAAAAAATCTACATCGTCATAATAACTTCCAGTTACAACAATTACACAACGTTTTCTATTATTTGAAAAATATCGAGAAAGACAACCATCTCCTAATAAAATTCCATAAAGTAAAGCAAATCTTTGTTCATAACTTAAAAATGCTACATCCACTACAAAATATATATTTGTAAAATAAATACTTTGGTTTTAATTATTTAGTAGTTATCTAAACTCTAGTATAAAACCTAATCCCATCATCTTCTTTACGAGGGATAACATGAATATGTGCATGCATTACAACTTGTCCGGCAACAGCTAAATTATTCATAACCAAATTAAATCCATCTCCTAGTTTTTTGTCAAGAAGACTAGAAGCAACTTTCTTTGTAAATTCAAGCATCTCATTTCCAAATTTATTTGGTATATCAAGAATAGTAGTATAATGTTTTTTAGGAATTACAAGAATATGTCCTTTAGTAACAGGTTTAGCATCAAAAATTGCAATAAAAGAGTCGCTTTCATCAAATCTAATAACAGAAATTTCCCCTCGAATTATTTTGCAAAAAACACAGTTCTTATCTTGCTTCATTTTAATCGTGCTTAAAAACACCTTTATAGAAACTCTTAGACATCACAGCACGATTAACTATCTCAAGTTTAGCATCTTTAGAAAATAAAGAAGAAAACCAAGAGGATTTTTCAGGCAAACCTAAGATAGCACGACAAAATTTATCCACTTCAGAAGTAAAAGGAGTTTTACCAGCAAATAAAGGAGCAGGGATTCTTTCAGCAAGAGCCATATGTTGTATATCATCATATTTTACTTTAGCAACGACAGGAATTCCAGTAGATTCTTGTATTTCTTCTATATTTACATCATAATGTCCATGAGATTGATTTAAAATAATTCCAGCAATTGGTCTATGCCTTTGTTTAGCAAGTTGAGCTGCACGGATAGTGCAACTTAAAGTAGGGTAATCAGGAGTTGAAACAGCAAAAATATGGTCTGATGCAATAATAGTTGCCAACATCTCATCATTTAAAGAAGGAGAAGAATCAAGTATAACAAAATCATAATCTTTTTTTATATGTCCAATTCTATCTTTCAAAAGCATTAAATTAAGTTCTTTATTATTTAAGAAATTTCCAGGAATAACATCAACACCATATTGCAGATGTAATGCAGATGAAATAGGGTCTCCATTTAAGACATCATGAATAGTCTTTTGAGGAGAAACAATATTCATATGCAAACCTAAATTTGGAGCTGAAAAATTAGCATCTACTAATAAGATTTTTTTATGATATGCATTAGCAAGATGTGTAGCCACAGCAACTGACATCGTAGTCTTTCCCACACCGCCTTTCAGAGAAATAAAACCTAATGTCTTTGTCATTTTAGTGCTTCGCTAAACCAGATTGATTAAACGAGCGTATTACTATTAAATAGACCAATGCACCTATCAAACCACCAAAGACAAGAACTAATATCCAGACAACCTTCTCAACATTATTTTTGAATTTACGTCTAGCACAATCAACAAGCATCCAAATCCAAAAAGCAAGAGCAATCAAACCAACTATAAGCATAGTCCCACCAAATGCAAATGCAAATGGCCAGAACATCATATCACCAAACCCCATACTATAATTTAGGAATTGTTGTTTATAAACCTAATTACTTTTAAAATTAAGAATTAAATTCCAATAACTTTTATTCCCTCAAATTTTGAGAAATCTTCATCAAAAGTTACAATATGTGAAAGTCCGTATTCTTGCATGACGGCTAAATTAGTGCAATCAGTAAAACTAAAGCTAGTATTTTTCTGATTCTTAAAAATGTTCCATGCTTTATCAAATAATTCTTGATTGATGCTAATTATTTCTAAAGAGTTTTTTAGGATTTCTCCAAGAGTAATAGCCACCGATTTATCCTTAGATCTAATAAATAAAACAGTAACAACTTCATCAAAAATATAATCGGAAATGCATGGATCTCCATACTTGCCTGTAATTAATTTATCCATTATTTTCTGAGCTTTATTTGTATGTTTATCAAGAGAATTATAATAAGAGATTAAAAAACTGCTATCTAAGAATATCATGATTTGTCTTTATTTGCACCATAAAGAACTTCATCTATCTCTTCACTTAAATTCTCATTCCCAAAATCAAAAGGTTTAATCTTAAGAAGGTTACAAATATCTTTTCTTTTCATCTTCGCGTTTTGTTCAGCTAACCATTCAGTCATTGCAAGAGTAATAGCCTTGCCAAGCTTGATCCTATTTTGCATAGACCTGGTTCTAAATTTTCTATAGACTTCTTCATCTACATCCCTTATAGCAATAATAGTTTTACCCATAATTTGTTAAACATGTTTAACTATTTAAAACTTTATAAAAATCATAATCCAAGCTTGCTTCTCAAATGTTCGGTCAATTCTTTTATCTTAACTCTCTCTTGTTTTCCAGTGTCCCTGTCTCTAACAGTAACTGCCCTATCTTTAACACTATCAAAATCGATGGTAACTGCAAATGGTGTTCCTGCAGTCATGCTTCTCAAGTAACGCTTACCTATGCTTCCGCTAGTATCATAATCAACAATAAAACTTTGACCTAATTGATTTGACACAGATTCTGCAATTTCAGTTAGTTCCTCTTTCTTCATTAATGGAAAAACACTTACGCTTATCGGAGCCATATGATAAGGAATTTTGAAAACAGTCTTACCATCTTCCTCTTCTTTCTTCTCATAAAATAAATCAATTAAAGTGTAAGTTGGTCTATCAGTACCAAAAGCAATCTCTAAAATATGTGGAACAAATCTGCTCCCATCCTCGCGAATAGCTTCTAAAGCAACACCAGATTCTTTAGAATGTTGTTTAAGATCATAATCAGTTCTATCGTGCACTCCGCAAACTTCAACCCACTTAAAATTATTTGTCTTAATCTCTATATCCCAAGCGTCAGTTGCATAAAATGCTCTTTCTTGAGGCAAGTGCTGTCTTATCCTTATTCTATCTTCAGGAATACCAAAATGCCTAAACTGAGCATAAGCAAGCCATAAGCACCAAGCATAAGCCTTAGAAGAAACAAGTTTCTTTTTCAAAGCATTTTCTAAAGATGTAGAAATGGGATTCTTATTAGATTCTTGCAAAGTATAATCCCAAAGAGGCAATTTATCTTCTTTTACAGAATCAAATTGTTCCCAATTATTCTTCTCATTAGGATCAATAAATAATTGGCCTTCTGCTTGGGTAAATTCACGACCACGTAAAACGTGCTGTCTTGGAGATATCTCATTTCTATAAGCCTTTCCTATTTGAAAAACCCCAAATGGTAATTTTTTTCTAAAATATTGGTACATTCTAATATATGGAAGATAAGTAACTGTGGCTGTTTCAGGCCTAAGTGAAGCATCCTGTCCTGCAACATTAGTCTTCATCATTAAACTTTGTCTCTCTATTTTATCTTCAAACTTGCTTCCGCATGAAGGACATTTGATATTTTTCTCATGAATTAATTTAAGGATTTTATCGTCCGCGAGTCCGTCTGCACTAATATCTAATTTTTCTTCAGCTAACTTATCAGCTCTAAAAACAGCTTTACATTTAAGACAAGTAATTCTCCTATCAGAAAAAGTCCCTAAATGTCCTGAAGCTTTCCAGACCCTATCAGGCATTATAGTAGGACCTTCAAGTTCCCTAAAGCTATGAGAATTAAACACTTTTCTGACAGAATTTTCAACCTTATTTTTTAATAGTTTTCCAAGAGGTCCATAAGTATAGAATCCAGCCAATCCACCGTATATCTCAGGTTCTGGACCCCAAATCAAACCAGCCTCTTGAATAAAACTTATGAATGCTTTCTCATCAAAACCTTCAACTTTTTTTTTCTTTTCATTCATATTAGAATCTAATGAAATCCTCCTTTAAATCTTTCGATGAAACTAAAAGCACGGAAAGGGAATTGAACCCCTGAATACTCGGGCTGCAGCCGAGCGCGTTAACCACTTCGCCATCCGTGCGTAAAACAAGGGATGGAAGTTGTTATTTAAACCTTATTCCAAAATAAAAGGTTTAAGCATCATCAAATTAAAAAAAGAAAAATAAAAGTAAATAATCTTATTCCTTATTCAAAGAGAGTTCTTTTATGCGTTCAGCAACTCCTTGTGTCTCTCGCTCAAGCTTCTTCTTATATTCTTCAAGCATCTCAACTTTCTCTTTCTTAGTCAGAAAGCTTCGTGGAGCCTCGCAATAACTCTCGCAACATTGTCCATTCATTTTTGTTTACCTCCTTTCAACATGTATCGTATATGCGATACATTAATATTTAAATATATCGGTTATACGATACTTACAAACAGTTAAATAATCTCTCTACAGAAAAAGAGCATGAAAGGCTACTGCGACATGAGAGGATTTCTTTCTTTCTTGATATTATTTATATTATCTAAAAAAAATATGCACGGTCAAGAAATAGCCTCAGAATTAGAAAAAAGAAAGGGATGTAAACCTTCTCCAGGAACAATTTATCCTGCACTAAAACAATTAAAAGAAAATAATTTAATAAAAGAAAAGAAAGAAGGGAAAACAATTACTTATTCTATCACTCCTGAAGGAAAGAAAGAATTAGATTCTGCTAAAATACAATTCTGTCGCACTTTTAGTGATGTTTTTTAATATCATAAAACTCTGATGAGTTTGATAAGAGTTTTGTGATTACCGTTGATAATCTCCTGCATACTAACTCCAACCTAAAGATTGGAGATTTCAACTAGTATTTAGAAATAAATTCTAAAATTTTCTTATCAATCTCATCAATTATTTTCGAGACGCCTATCGGATTATGTTCTGAAACATCTTTAATATCCCAAACTTCAGTCTTATTTTTAGGAAAAATACCTTCAATTAAAACATTGTCTGCAACAACTATTATTTTGTCAGCCCAAGATATCAAATAAGGACTGACACGTTTTGAATGTTCATTTTTAACATGTGCTTTCTTTTGAGCAAGCAATAATTTGGTAATCTCGGCAACATAAGGTCTATCTTCATCAATTAAAATCCCGCAACTATCAACATTAATGTCTATATTCTCATCAGCACAATATTTCAAAAGTAGAGCCTCTGCAACTTTACTTCTAAATCTATTATATTTACAAACAAATAATATTTTCATATTCAATTTTAACGCTCCCGATAGGATTCCTTCAATCTTTTTAAAGTTGAAGGGATAGAAATGACTTGCTCATTTCTAGATGCAAACAAATTCTCACAATTAGAATTTGTTGTACAGAAAATATCAATTTTCTGTGTTCAAATCCTTATACGCTCCCGATAGGATTTGAACCTACGACCCTCGGATTAGAAGTCCGATGCTCTATCCAGGCTGAGCTACGGGAGCATACATTTTGTAATAAAAAATCCCTTTTAAATCTATGCAGATTCGTGAGAATTGTTTTCCAAAATATTTGAATTTACTAGTACGACATCGTTGATATCCTCTATATATTCATATCTTATCAAGACTCTATCATGGGGAACAGGCACACCTTTTTCAATTAAAACAGCTATTCCATAAATAACATTATCCTTAAGAATGATATCATAAACTTTTCCTAATTTCATACCACCACCAGTATAAACATCAAGACCAATTGTGTTATTCAATGAATTAGAAACCTTAACAATTTTATTATCTCTTAAAACATAAAAGTAAGTAATTAACAAAGTTAAAGAAATTAATAATGAAAGTATTGAAAATGTTATTCTTCTAGAGTCTATATAATCAATTAAAGTAAATCCTGTAATACCTTTGCCTTCGGATTCCTCAATATTTCCATTAGAAACAACAAAACTTTGTTCAGCAAATGCCCTTTGTAAGTTACCATATAAAACATCAACTCTTAAGATATAATTTCCATTTTCCAAATCAAAATTTATTATCTTTTCAAAAGAAAGACTTCCTTTAATGGCTTTAGTTTCTATCTGACTAAATATCTCATAATTCTCTTCGTCAATGATAGAATATTTTAAGTGTATGTCTAGTTCTTCAATTCCAAATTGCTCAATAAGGTTAACATCAAACCTAACATCTCCATCATTTAAAGAAACACCTTCCAAATTCAAAGTTATATCAAAAAGTGCTTGAGAACATGACATCGATTCTATTGGCCTGCTTTCCTGACCAATACAAGTGCCTATATTTGCACAATTTCTAGTTTGCAGACCATTAGAACAAAGACTCCAAGGAGTACAATCCCAGTTATAATTACAACTTCTTACGGTCCCACCTCCGCCAGATCCAGTTGAAGAACTTGAACTTCCAGAAGATTGTTCTATCAAATCAAAATAATCAGATACGCTAGCAATAGCACCAGTTGAACTCCTAGCATAAAATATAACTTGATATCTTCCAACAATAGATGGAACTGGTAAATAGTTTAAAGTCTGTCCATTAACTAAATTCAAAGTCTGAACTTGGGAATCTGGAGAAGTAATTTCAACCCAAACTGACTCAACATTTGAAGCAGTAATAGATAACCCAATTGTAGAACCAATAACAGCAGTTCTAGGAGATATAGAATATGAAGTTATACTAACAGTTGTAAAATAACCTGTTTCAAAAAAACCTATATTTCCAACAAAACTATTACTTTGGGCATTGCTAGTTGTTCCTAAATTTTCTGAAAGAAAAGTAGCAATATAGCTATTAGAATTAGCATTTCCAGTAGATATTGAATTTCCAAACATTGAAACAGAATAACTATTAGAAACACCAGTCAAAGCTAAAGCTCCATTTGTCAAGATGACAAAAAAAAGTACCTGGATAAAAAGATTTTTATTTATCATTTAATTTCCTAATTAACTTAGTTCAATCCAAATACTTCTCCACTGTGGATCAAGAACACCATCTCCTCCAATCTGAAATGCTCCAATACATATATCTTCAAGATTATTATTCATGGTATAAGATTCAGATAAATTAGCTGTGTTTTGAGCAGTGTATCTTAATATTTGAGCACTAGAATTAGATAAATTAGTATATGAACTCCCTGTAATTGTAGTTGCAGAATCAACAATATATTTCATGTAAATTATGGCGTTTGCTCCACCATTTGTTGCAGCACGAGCATATCCATATCTAAAATTACTATATCCCGTAGCATTCGTACAAACTAAATAATAACTGTTTCCAACAATCCTCTCTGTAGCAGGAGCATTAGTATCAGTTACAGCGCCAGCCAAAACATTCATAAATTTCACAGGAATTGTTTGACTACTTGATCCACTCTCATCAGCCCCACAACTAATACTCCCATTAGCATTTAATCCAGTAACTTTATCAGTCCCAGAACAAGAAGAACTAGGAAAAGTCGATCTGTTCAAACTACCCAAATAAAACTGAGAAGAAATGTTGCCACCAACACTCAAATTATTTGAAACATCTAAATCAACAACAAATATCTTTGTAATCCTATTTAGAACACTCCCTAAATAAGCAAAAAATCCAGTAGAAACGCTTAAATTTCCAGAGAATACAGAGTTAGAACTAACAGTAACATTCCCAAATGTAACATTAGAGGTAGTATTCAAAATTTGATTGAAAACATTTCCAGATCCGTTAGAATCAATAATACAACTTAATGTACCATTTAACAAAGTTCCATTAACAATTCTTCCAACAGGACATTGTTGTCCCAAAATAGAGTTATATGTCAAGTTAAAAGTGGAATTCCAACTTGCTTGATTAGAATTTAAGTAATTCCACAATGTAGAATTGACATTTAAAACAAGATTAGTATCATTATAATCAAAAACAAAAGTACTATTAATAAAATTAAGTGGATTATTAGCAGAATAATACAAAACATCAGTTAAAGATTGATTAAAACTAGAATTTCCTATTCCAGAAATTAAACTATCTACTTCACTTCGATTATAAAAACTCAAAGACATTATGTTTGAAGTTGTATTAACAGATAATATCATTGAAGTATCATTATACCTTTGATCAGAAACGTCAAGTTTCAAAGAGCTAAGCGTTTGATTGATAGTATTTATCAAAAGAGTTTCATTATAACTCTGTAAACCAGAAGAATTGACGTAACCCCTAGAATCTATGTCAGTTCTGTTATAATATTGATTTTGAATTTCGGTCCTATTAAATATATTAATAATTTTAGCAAAAACAGAATCAGTCCAAGAAACAATTGAGGAATTTACTGAATCAATATAAGTAAGAGCAGGAGTCGTTTGATTATAAAGCCATTGTTTAACTGCTATATTAGATACATACAATTCTCTTGTAGCATTTACAGATTCAAATGTAACATTTGAACTGGTATTTAATATTTGATTAAAAATATTTGTAGCACCATTATTTGCAAGAGTGCATAAATTAGAAACAGACCCAGTTATATTTGAACAATGAATCACAGTTCTATTAGCCAAAGGTAAATCTGTAATTAATAAATAAGTAGCATTTGCTACAGATGAAGTCAAAAATCCTAAAGAGTCAATATAACCAATAGCAGGCAAAGTTTGATTGTAATTAAATGAAAAACCAGTTATATTACTTATGTGGCTTATTGTCCTATTTTGTAAAGGAAGGTTTGCTATATACAAAACAGAAGTAGAATTAGCTGTCCAAAGCGGGTCAGACTCTGACTGCATTGAAGATAAACAAGTTAATGTTCCATTAGATAATGTCCCATTTACAAAATATCCAGATGGACATTGAACTCCGAGTAAGTTATTATAAGTCAAATTAAAAGTAGAGTTCCAACTTGCTTGATTAGAGTTTATATAACTCCATAAAGAAGAATTTGAAGTCAAAACTAAAGTAGTTTCATTATAAGCAGAAATTTGAGATGAATTTACAAAATTTAAAGGGTTTGAGATTGAATAATACAAGCCATCAGTAAAAGATTGATTAAAGCTGGAGTTTCCTCCAGAAATTCCAGAGATCAAACTGTTAATTTCAGTTATATTATAAAATCCAAGTGACATAATATTTGAAGTCCTATTAATTGAAATTATCAAAGAAGTATCATTATATCTTTGATCAGTTTGAGCAAGTTTAGAATTTACTGCACTCCACAATGTAGAATTTTCAGCAACAAAAATAGGGTCAGATTCGGCACCAGCAGAAGGTAAATTGGTCAATAAACTTCCGTCTCCTAATATATAAGTAGCACTTACATTTCCATCAACATCTATATTTCCAGAAACATCTATATCTGTAACAAACAACCTAGTTATTCTATTAGCAATACTTCCTAAAAATCCAAAAAACCCAGTACTTGTTGTAGTTATATTCCCAATAAATGTTTCGGATTGATTTTTCAAAGCATAATCTGTCAAATTAACTCCTCCAGAAATAACTGACTCACATTCAACACTTCCGTTTGAATAAACTAACTTAATAGCACTACCACTTGGACAAGAGTTAATCATTGAAAGATTAACAAAAGAAACATTGTTAATCAACCCAGAAGATGACTGAAATTGAAGCCTATCATTCCCATCAAAATCTAAATCTTCTCCATTTATACCATAATCTTTCCAATAAATTTGACCATATTGAATATCTGGGTTAATCATTAAATTCCACGAACCATTAATAATTGCGTCTTGAATAGTTGAACTGAAAACAACATTTCCACCAGCAGAACTATCATAAATATCAATTGTCAAATTGCCATAATCTAAAAGAGAACCATTTGATAACCTAACATTAGTTCCTTGATCAGAAATTAAAAATCCAGAAGCAAAATAACTAACAAACAAGATTAAAATAAAATAATAAACTGCTTTAATCATTTTTCAGCCTCCTTTCTTAAAATTTCTATTAAAGCTTTATTTATTGAGATAGATCTTGGAACACTATCTTTCCATTTTTCCCAAACATCTGCTGGAACTTCAAGTAAAAACTTCTTAACACTTTTTAAAGATTTAATACCACTTCTCATTTTACTAAGTAAACATTAGTCAAAGTTAGATATACTAACTCTAACTTAATTAAATTAAGTTCTACTTAGTATTTAAACACTATGTCTATTAATAAGTTATTTAAACAGCTAAAGACTGAAATAATTATGAATATGGAAGTAGTCTGTTTAGGTACAGCGAGTACTGTCCCAAGTAAAAAAAAGAATCATAGCGGTTATCTAATTAAAACTGAAAGACATAAAATATTGCTAGACTGTGGTGAAGGAATCCAAAGACAATTCAAGTTAGCAGAAGAAAATGCAACAAGATTAACACATGTTCTCCTTACACATTGGCATGAAGACCATACTATAGGCTTAACACCGCTTCTGAAAACAATAGGTATGAATAGTTATTCTCAAACACTCAAAATTTACGGACCAAAACATACAAAAGAAAAAATAGAATTATTGCAGAGAATATACAACCCATTCAAAATAAAGATGGAAGTAAAAGAAGTAGATACTGGTCCAGTCTATGAAGATAAAGATATAAGAATTGAAGCACAGCACATGGATCATGGTATGCCGACATTAGCTTACAAAATAATATTAAAAGAAGTTCTCAGAATAGATAAATCAAAAATAAAGAAACTAAAGCTTCCAAATTCTCCTTTGATAGGAGATTTACAGAAAGGTAAAGATATAGTTTACAACGGTAAAAAAATAAAATCAAAAGATGTAACATATTTGCAAGAAGGAAAAATATTAACAGTTATCTTAGATACTGCGATGAATAATAACACAATAAGTTTCGCAAAGGGCTCAGACTTATTAATTTGTGAGTCTACCTATGCCGAAAATGAAAGCGAGCAAGCAAAGGAATACAAACATCTTACAACAGAACAATCAGCTACAATAGCAAAAAAAGCAAAAGTCAAGAAACTAGCTTTAGTTCATATATCAGAAAAGCATATTCATAGAATCCCTCAAATGCTAAAGGAAGCAAAGAAAGTCTTCAAAAACACATTAATCCCTGAAGACTTAGATGTCTTGAAAGTCTAAACTAATAAAATAATTTCTAGTTAATTAAAAGTAATAGAATTAAGCAGGAGAAATAAAAATAATAGTGTCTCCACGTAAAAAAGTAGGTCCATAATTTTTCTTTAGTTCACCATTTACCATTTCCTTAGCGTGATCAAGAACAATATTGATGTGTATATCAAATGCCTTTAACACTCCAGAAAACTGCCTCTCATTCTTTAACTGCACAATAACTTCCTTTCCCTTCGAATTATTCAAAAGGTCTAACGGTCTCTCTATAACATTTACCATAAAACGATACGCACAAAGAGACTATTTAAACTTTATTCTGATATTCTGATAGCTTAGATAAAACTTCAATTAAAAAGCAGCAGGAAATGCAGTAGCTGTTATAGTATCTCCTAAAGCTCCAGTTAAAGAATCAGAAGGAACTGTTAAATTAAAGTCTATGCGAATACTATCTTGGCCGTTATCATAATGAAAAAAACTACAAAACAAAGTAGTAGTAGTATTTACGTCATAAAATAAATCCAATGGTAATGAACCAGTCCCACCAGAAGAGTTTCTACAACTTCCAGCCTCAACATTAGAGATATTCCATTTATAACCTGGGCCAGTGCCTCCAATTATTTGAGCAGCAGTCTTAGAACCACTTAAATTTAAAGTCAAATTAACATTGCCATTATTTTGTATTCTCAAACCACCAGAATTTTGAAGAGTCCAATTTCCATTAGTAACATTATTTGTCTCGAAAGTATTCAAACCAGCAGAACTCTGGCCAGAATTAACTCTTCCAGAACCCCAATTAATCTGGGATGTTGTAAAAGTGGCAGTTGCATCAGATTCAACAGTTAAATTAATTTCTCCAGTACTTGTTGCATATCCAGATATATGCATAAACAAATTCTTAGCAGACATATAAAAAAATATCATTGAAAAAACAGAAGTTATTAAAAGAAAAATAACTAAAAAATTAATAACTTTTACCTCTTTTTTTGACATCAATATAGAAAATAAATTAAGTATATAAGATTTGTTAAATATTTAAGTCATCTTGAATTTTACACAAGAGCTACTTAATACACAAAGCCAGATACTTAGAAACCTTTAAAAACAACAATTAAAAGATCACTATATGAATATAGGTCGAAAAACATCTGGAGGAAGATACCACAGAAACAGAAAGAAAAGATGGTACGAAAACCAGTCTCAAGAAAATGAGACAACTCTAGGCGAAACTAAAAATAAAATAATAAGAACAATGGGCGGGAGTAAAAAAGCAATCCTTTTAAAAACAAACAAAGCAAATCTAACAATTGGAAAAAAAACCGAACAAGTTGAAATAAAGAATGTTATCCAAACTCCTCAAGATGTGTTCCTTGCACGTCAAAACAGATTAATCAAAGGTGCAATAATTGAAACATTAAAGGGAAAAGCAAGAATAACAAACAGACCTTCTAGAGAAGGCGTAGTTAATGCGGTTCTAGTCGAATAAATAAGAAAGGTTTAAATACTCTCGAGTAAAAAATACATTTATAAAGGTTTCGATTTCATGAGTTTTGTCAAAAGATGTCCGGAGTGTAATAGCATAAACCTTACCCACGATGATCAAAAAGGAGAAATTATATGTGGTGATTGTGGTTTAATTGTCGAAGATAAAATGGTGGACACTGGTCAAGATGTTGGTGGCCAGTTTGATAAATCTGAAAAAAAAGGTCGTGGTGGAGCTCCAATTTCCAGGCAAAAATTCGACCAAGGTCTAACAACAAATATAGGAGAAATATCAGATATCTACAAATTAGAAGCGGGACAAACAAGAAAGTTCTTACGTTTAAAGAAATGGCAAGAAAGAGTTTCAACTTCAATCGAGAGAAACTTAAGGTTAGCAATGGCAGAATTAAGAAGAGTATCTTCATTTTTAACGTTACCTTCAGTAGTAAGAGATGAAGCATCAAGAGTATACCAATTCGTTCTTCAAAGAGGCCTAGTTCGTGGAAGAAGTATGGAATCAGTTATAGCAGCTTGTATCTATGCAGCTTGCCGTTCATACAATATTCCAAGAACATTAGATGAAATTGCAAACGCATCAGATGTAGCAAGAAAAGAAATTGGAAGGACATATAGATTTATTATAAGAAAACTTGGAATCAAAGTAAAGCCTTCGTCTCCAAAAGACTACATCTCAAGATTCTCATCCATCTTACATTTAAGTCCTCACGCACAAAATGAAGCAATAAAAATCCTAAAGAAAGCAGATATTTCGGAGTTAACCTCTGGAAGAGGTCCGGCAGGAATTGCAGCAGCAGCACTTTATGTTTCAGCACTTATTAACGACGAGAAAAAAACTCAAAGAGAAGTAGCAGATGTTGCAGGAATAACAGAAGTTACAATTAGAAACAGATACAAAGAACTTATAGACCGTTTAGGAATAGAAGATAAACTAAAATTAAAAGAAGCTGAATCAAAAACAGCAAAACAAATAGCACAAATTAAACAATAAAACATCCTCGAATTAATTGCTACTGAATCAAGTAACAAAATAGCAAAAAAACTTAAAAACAGTCATTTTCTAAACAAACTATGAAAAAAGCATTAACATCTTTACTTTTTGCGGGTGCATTAACAACAAGCTGTACACCTTATTTACACAACATAAATTTTATTCATGATAGTGAGATTGTCTCAGTTTCAAATAGAGATTATCAAGAGCGCATTCCCACAATAACACATTCTGGATTAGAATTAGTCACAATGGTATCTCGAAATAGACAAGGAACTGAATTACCATTTATGGGTATACCATATGGAACTCCAGACTCATGGGAAGTTAAAAATAGACGTGCTAGAACAATAGATATTGATTCAGATGTAGTTTATATCTTGCCAAAATTTGAGATACCGGAAGAAGTAACTGATGAAAAAGGTGTAAAAAGTTCTCGACTCATATTTGCTAAAGAAGTAGAATTCAAAACAACAGGAAAATATGCAATAATAGCAAGAAAAAAAGGTTCTCCTAAACCTAACACTAACGAGCAGTTAGGAGTGAGAATTATCACAAATAAAGAATGGGAATATGTTATCCCAGCTATTGAGATAGATCACGATAATAAAATAGAAACTCCTAAAATAGCATTTTTTGCTCCAATAGTTACAGATGACAATGATGTCATTACTGAAAGATTAATGATACCAGTAGAAGGATTCATAGATGAAACTCAAGAAAGAATAAATAGTAAAGATGGAAGAATTGTTATCCGTAGTAATGAAATCTATGCTTTGAGAGGAATAAGCTCAGCAGAATATAATGCTAGGAATCCAGAAAATAGTTCAGCTATAATTCCTAATGTAACTCCTAATCAAGGATCAGTAATTGTTAGATAATTTTTTACCTATCTAACAATTACAGAACCGCTTACTATACCCATTAACCCTTCTAAGTCAATTCCCTGTTTTATTTGATCTACAGTAATATATCTGTTTATCAAAGCATAACTATCTGTTCCAAATATCTCATTTATTCTTCCAACATAATTATCATTATCAAAAATTATTTTACCATTATCAATTCTTCCAACAGGATAACTTATTTTTATAAGCCCTTGTCCTTCAAATATTATTTCATTATTAAAAAACAATACAGGAGTTTGCTTTCCATTTAATAACAATCTATTACGAACACTTGGTCTGTACTCTTGTTCAAAACTCAAAATTCTTTCTCCATTATTTCTGTTTTCCGTTTCAAGAGAATTTGCAGAAGAATCAAACAAGTCACCACTTCCAGTATATCTTAATAAGTTAGAAATTTCAACCACATCAGTTTCAGATATTTTAATAAAATCACCTCTATCATAATTTCCCCAATTTAATAGCCTATTCAAAATTACTTCTGTTTGGTTAACTGAAACAACTTGGTAATGTTTTCCAGAAGTTGTCTGTAAATAAACTGCGTCAGCCACAAAATCATCATAACTATCTACAGAAGTATAATCATTTTGGTTTATAGTTGCACTTTCAGATGTACCTTGAGGAGGATTTGATACCTTCTGTCTAGGTAAAGAATTGATAAAAGCATTCCCGTAAGCTCTAGCTTTCCATAATAATATTTCCGCTTTGTAATGATCAAACGCTGCTTTATCATATAAACCATCTAACTCCATAATCAAAGATCCAATATTCCCTTTATCTGCTACATCAACTTTAGGTTTTATCCTATTAAGTTCAGAATCTAATTCAGTAGAACCAACGAATCTATCATTACTATCCAAATATTGTTTTTGTATTTGCTCAACTTCACTTAATGTTTTGTCTTGTAAACCAACATTAATATCTGTAATTGCTTTATCAAGACTATTTTTGTCAAGCCAACATACAAGTCTTTCACTTCCACAAATTCCGACTTTAACATAACGGCTAGGTTCGCTCTTACTTCCAGGATTATCAGTTGCACAAACTCTGACTATTCCTCGGTTATATATTGCAGGATTTAAAGCCTCTTCAACAGAACTCTGTAGATTAGGATTTAGCAAAGCTCCAGGGTTTATGCTTCCAGAAACACATTCTGTTTCAGTAGTAATATCTGTTCTAGTTAATTCATCAGATACAATAGAATCACGAACATAATTAACAGCGAAACTACTAGAAACTTGCTTGAATCCACATTCTTCTTTATCATTTATCCTCACACATAATTGCTGATAGCCTTTAGGAGCAGTAAAGTCCTTACTTTCAGTAGCATACTGACCACGAGCAACAAATCCCGTAGCAACAGTTAGAAACGGTGCTGAAGCATATTGAGAACTAACAGGAGGATCTTTCAGATAAACACTATAAGAAACTCCTCTTTCCTGTCCAGCAAATATATGATAAAATACTTTATACTGTGAAGTTGCAGGAATAGTAGCGTCAGTAAAGTCAATAGAACTATACCATGCATGGAACTGTGGAGGTGAATCAGGTTCAACTAAAGTCTCAAAAGTCTTAGGACCTTTAGCAGAAACAAAAGCCCTGCAAATTTCAGTTCCAGCTTCTTCGATAGATCTTATTTTAAACGCATCAAGTGAATTAACAGCATAACTCTGAGTAAAGTAATTCGCAGAATCTTGAGCATTTTGCCATGAACTCTGAACAGTCATATATTCCCCGCCTCCGCGAACGTTTCCTTGTCCACCAGAATAAGCATGCTCAACTAATTTAGGAATAACAGATTTAGCAAGAGGTGCAGCCTGTCTCCAGAAGAACTCACAAAGATAAACAGAACTAACCTGATCACAAATACCTACATATTTACCAGTTTCAACAGCTTCTTGCAAACATTGTTGATGAGATTTCAGTATAGATAAATATCCATCAATTCCAGCCTTAATTCCAGTTAAACAAACGGGAACAACAATTCCTTCTTTTATATTTGGTAAACATAGTAACACGCTCCCAACAACTCCTGACTGGACGACATCAGACACATAATATTCTCCCCCAAAATTACACCTAGATGCAGGACAAATTACAGGGTCACAAACATTGAATAATATTTTACAATCTTGAGGACTCATATAATCCTGACACTGACTTCCAGGAAGAAGAGAAGCAGCTCTTCCAACATTCATTTGATTACCACTTATTCTAACTGTGCTCTTGCCATATTGTTGGTGAGCCTCATTAATTGCTTTAATTGCGTCAGTTACTAATTTCTTAGTATCAGATTCACTCAATCCAGGGAAACTTGAAAAAGATTGTCCAGTATAAAGATTAAATTGAACACATTCATCATCCCCATAATTTGGAGCATAAAATCCAATATTACTGTCTTTCATTACATTACATACAAAAAAACTTGAAGGTCTTCCATTATCCTCATAAGATTTAGTTCCTCCAAAAATAGGCAATGCCTGTGTTGTGGCAGCATAAAATCCTCTAGTCAAATCAAAAGGAACAATTGCAGGAAGACCTTTATAAGGTTCAGTCTCAAAATATCTAACAGTAGTTTCTCCGGGTGCAAATTTATTATTATAAGATGTAGAATCAACTATTTTAAAAGCAGAAGGCAATCCACTTAATTCTGAGTTGGTAAGAGGAATTTCAGAACCGCTAGATCCAGGAGTAGAAGTAGAAGCAAGATTTTTACCATCTAATCTATGGACTTTAACTGGAGCGTAAATATCTCCTCTTTGATCGAGTACAACTAAATAACTTGAGCCTCTTCCTTCAACAATCTGTACAGGAGTGTTTCCAGTTAATCCAAGAGCACTTACTTGGTAACCTCTACTCGAAACAGAATTAATAGTATCTGCAAAGTAATTTCCTTCTTTTCCGTTTTGCAAGGTGAATATTTTATCACTTCCATGTATACTTACTCTTTCGTCATACTTTAATCTCTCACTTATTGCATAACCTATAGAATCAAGTTCAGCTCGAGCAGTCAAATTTCCTCTTGAGCTTCCACCATTCTTCAAAGTCTGACAATTAAAGTAAATATCTCTCAATTGAGTATAACTGTAAGAATCTACATTATATCCGCTAGGAAATAAAGATCTAATATTACTATAATTTGTACTAGCTCCACTACTCTTAGGACCAAGAGCTTCAGAGCTACATTCGGTACTAATTCTATCAATCAATTCCTGCTTAGCTTGAGTATCATTAAAGTTTGTTCCAGAAAATCCTCCTTCTCTATTTGGATATTTAGCCCCATCTTCAATTTGTTGAGTCAAAGCATTTGTATCTGTAATTGCTTTTTTTCTAGCTTCAACATCTTTACCAATATCAACAGAATTAGAATTATAACATTCAGTCAATGAATCATAAGTCTCATCGTTAATTTTACTTTGACAGAACTTTGTCCATCCATCTTCACCAGACATAACTCCTCTTCTAGCTAATGCCTCTCCACTTAATCCAGTAAAGAAGTTCTTAACAGTTAAAACACCAGCAGTCGCGAAACAAGCAGTTTTCAAACCAGTTACAACCTCTCCCAAACTATTCGAAATAGCTCCCCATTTCTTTATGCTTTCATTCAAGTTTTCAATTTTCTTTTGAGCTTTTGAAGGAGTCAATTCAATAGCTCTTTTCTCTATTCCAACACCAACACTAAAGTTAGTAATAGTTCCACTTCTAGTTACAGGAGATATTCTAAGTCTAACATAATCTTCAAATTCAATAGAATTAACTCTTAAAGAAACTCCGCAAGATGTAATCACTCCAGTTGCGCCTAATCTAATAGTACCATTAAAAGCCCTACTATCTCTATTGTTATTATTACAAACTGTTTGAACATCAATAGTTCCATAGTCTCTTACTCTTAACAATGTGAGTTTACCAATATTAAAATCAATAGTTTGTCCTTGATAAACTTGTTCTTCTTCTCCCCAAAATATTTTAGCACTCGATTTTTTACCAGCAGGACTAATATCAATTAATTTTATCAAATGAAATCCATCATCTGATTCAACACTTATAGTTCCTAAAGAACTATCTCTAATATACAAATCATTCAAAGCTCTAATAAATTTATCCTTATTCTTTCCATTAGGATAAGAATCAATATATTTATTTATCAATCTTGAAGCAGTATTTTTTTTGTCATAATTAACAGCTAAATCAATTGCAGCACTTAATGCTACTTCCCCGTATTCTTCTCCAAGAACTTCCTGTTTTCTCAAATTACCATAATCGTTTGCAATAGATTCATAATAATTAGTAGCGTTTACAATATACTGTTCATATTCTCCATAAGTTGCTTCATAAAGCACAGTATTTGAAACAGATCTTAAATGATCGGAAGTGAATAATTCCATTTCACCATTAAGCTTGTAAGAAACTTTGCCATCTTTATTAGTTACACTTTCAATAATATATTCTCTAGTTATATCCACACTAAAATCAGAGTTTACTCTATAAACTTTATCTCCAATAACAAAAGAAGTAGGAATAGTGGTAAGTGAAATAGGTTCCCTTCCACAATTAATTTCAACAGATTTATCTGTAACTGTCTTTACAACACATTTATTATTCAAAAATCTACTCCCCTGGTACAAATCAAGTATATCATCATCAACTTGTATTCTTGCAATAGCAGAAGGTGAAACAAAATCACTGTAACTGAACTGTAAAGCAGTCTGACAATAACTTCCAGGCAAATAAACAGAATTAGGTTGAGCTTGATTTTTCTGTAAGACCATCTCAGAATATTTAACATCTCCAGAATAAAGTTCAACTTTTATTGAATTGTTAGAATCTGTATCTCTTACTCTAACAGACATTTTTCCACCAAATAATATCTGTCTATTTTTAGCAACTTCCCACTCATCATTATTTGTTTCTTTTAGCAACAATTCAGTAGCACCTATGCCTACAGCATTTCCAGAATAATAGTCTATACTTGCACTCAAAGTAAAGTTAAAAAAGTCAGGCATAGTTTTTTCATCAGGATTTCTCTTTAGAACAACAACTACATAACCAATATTACTTTCAAGAGGAGTTCCAAGTAAAGAATTTGTAGTTCTCAAAGCAGCATTAGCAGGATGAAATCCTACTCCTGCAACATAATTCGGATATTGTCCATTAAATCTTATATTCCTGATTTGCTTAATGTTTATAACAGGGTTTACTTGTAATAAATCAAGCTGACAAAAAACTGGAACATTCTGTTCAGCAAGTAGATCACTTCTTACAACTGTAGGTTGACATCCTGCAGGAGAAATCTGAACAAGTATGTCTTGACTAGAAGTGCACTCATCCCTATTAGAGATTATTGGCCAGTAAGTATTAGCATTTGACCCATAATAACTTGAGAAACTACTGCCATAATTTACAAAGTTAGCAGTTCCACTCCTGCTTCCAAAAAACCCATTGTCAGAACTAACCACTTGCGCAGAAACAAAAGATAATAAGAATACAAAAACAACAATCAAAATTAAATTTCTCATACAAAATTCACCTCTATCCCTAAAGTGTTAAACACTTCATAATTATATTGTAACTGTTCTAAGGAGTTTGGTCTAGGAAGTTCACTAACATCTAAAATAATTTTTCCATTTTCAAGTTCACTGGCTAAAATATAATAATCTTCTAATTTCCCACCACCAAGTAAAGCGTAATCAATCTTCGTAGAAGGAATCTCTACATTAACACATTCTTCTTTAGTACTTCCAAAGAACCCAGCTACACCACCCTTATTAATAGTAAAACATTCTGTTTTTCTACTTGCAGGAATAATCACGTTCGAGTTTCCATAAACAAAAGCTTCTATTCTATAAAGTCCTTCTTTCAAGTCAATCTCAGAAGATTCAGGAATAATAGCACTAGCAGATTCTCCATCTTCTGAAACAAAATGGACAACAGCAGTAGAATTTCTAATAGTTTGTCCAGCAAGTCTGATTTCAACATCAACAGAATATTCTTTCTCAAGAATAATTTCAGCAAAACTCTCTGAATTGGAAGAGAATGTCACCTTAGAATCAGAGTATCCAGTAGCACTAGCAATTAATTCACCATTAACGCAAGCAGGAACACTAGAATCAAGAACAGCACCACTAGGAGAAAGAACACTCTGTCCAAGATCACAAACACTATCAAAACACTTGTAAGAAATATTAGCAAGTATTGGGTTTAAATTAATGTCATAAGTATTTACCGTAATTTCATTTTCTGCAAATGAACAAACATCAACATCCTGTTCTTCTTCCACAAAAGCACCAGTAGAACCAGAAGAAACCAAGTTATTATCAATATTGACAACCATAGGAAACTGGAAATTATCAATACCATCCCCTACTTGCACAAGAACTGGAAATCTTAAGTCATAAACAAAGTGATAAGGAACATAACAAAAGCCCATTATTCCAAGACCCTCTTGAGTCCCAACTGGTTCAGCAATCATCACGGTTTGAGAAGCAGGAGTAACTTCAATTTTACTAGGAAAAGCATCAGGCAAGTATAAGATATTTACAGGCTCATTAACTCCAAGATTTTGAGTGAAATATTTACTCCCAGAAGATTCCCCTGAAAATCCAACAGCCCCAATATTAGCACTTAAACCACTTTGAATTTGTGAAACAACTTCATTAGTCTTCCAAATCTTAGGGCTACATTGAATTTCAACACCATCAACTGGAGAATAAGACTGCAAAACATCTAATGCATAATTTTCCAAAAACAAAGAATTTCTTTCAGAATTATAAATGGATAAAGCAGAGTCATACAAAACTCCAATTTTACTATTTACATTAACATTATGAGTCCTCTTTATAGACACATCATCCCCAAGAGAAACTGTCAAAGGAGCATTAACTGTAATAGAAACACTATCATCTACAATATCAACTAAAGCATCAACTTCACTTTTTTCAATCAAAAACCCTTGAGCATAAAAATCTGAAAGATCACAATCGTTAAGCCTTTCAGAAATAAAAGTAGCAAGTTCATTTTCCATATCATTAACAGAAGGAACATTTTCAATAACAAGATTATTTCCAGTAAAACCATACCAATAAGGTATTTTGAATCCTAGAAAATTTAAGTGAGAAGAGAATGGATTAAAATCACTTGCGTAACTTAATTCACCAATATCTATTCTTCCACCTTGAGATTGCATTAACTTGAGACCATTAGAAGCTTCTTCAGATATGCATTCACCATATCTTGAATAAACTGGAACAAGACTAAGAGGAATATTCTCTCCAAATAATGATCCTCTAAAAACAAAAAACAAAGCAATAACAGCAACAACTATTACTGAAACAATTACAAAAACAGTAACTTGTCCTTTTCTCATTTTTTATCTCCCTTATTTACTTTATCCTTAACAAGCTCAATTAAAGCCGTATTAATGTCTTTATCTATATTTTCTTTAAATCTCTCCCACAATTTTTCATCCTCAATTAAAAGCAAGTATTTTTTCACGTGCAATTTCCTCTTACCATTGTGAGTGTAGACGAGCAGTTTGAAATTGAATGTGCAGAGAATTTTATTATCTTCATCTGTAATTTCCTCTTAGTAAAATTTTCATCAATCAAACACCATAAAAACAATACAAAAAATAACTATATAAATATTATTAGTAAGTCATTAAGTTACTAACTTACTTAGTAAGTAAAATAAAAAACATATACTAAAAACAGAGAATAAAAAACTAATACCTCAATTAGAAAAAATGAGACAATCAACAGAAAATCTAGACTTTGAGTTAGCAATTGCAATAAGAGGCCAATTATCATTTATTTCTCAAAGAAGAATTAGGTATAAAGAAAGGCAAAAAAAATCCTAGAATAAATGGTCCCAGGCAGAATCGAACTGCCGACTCCTCCACGTCAAGGAAGCATCTTAACCACTAGACTATGAGACCTTTTACATTAAACCAAAGAATCCATATAAAAATCTAACCATCCCAAACTTTTTAAACAAAAACACATTAAGAATATGATGTTTAGAAAGAAAAAGAACAATATAGAAAAAGATCATAAGTTTTGTCCTGTTTGTGGAACAAAACTCCACTTAACAGACACATTCTGCGTTAAGTGTGGATATTCCTTCGCAATAAGATCTGAAAAAAATAAAAAATCCAAAAAAAGAAACATAACCATTGTAATAATATTAATAATAATAGCTTACTTTGGATTAAGATATGCTAACGGGCAAACATGGATTCCGAATTCTTTTGCAGATGCATTGAAAACAATATTACCCTAGACATAACTAGTCAAGAATATTAATTTACCATTTCCATGGACATGTTCACAAGGTTTAAAAACCACTAATTCAAACAAATATCAGCATCAACCCTCAAGTCACCTGGCCGACAAGAGGTTAGCTAAAATAATCTGCCAGAATAATATGAAGTTACCAGAAAAAACAAATAGATACTGCCCATATTGCAAGAAGCAAACCTCTCAAAAGGTTAGTGTAGCAAAGCAAAAATCACGTTCATCAGCAAATCCATTATCAAGAGGTTCAACAAGCAGAGTGATGGCAAGAGGTTTACGTAGAGGTTTTGGCAATCAAGGAAGATATTCAAAACCAGCAATAAAATCTTGGAAGAGGAAAACAAAGCAAACAAAGAGACTCCCAGTTCTTTATACATGCACAGTATGTAACAAATCAAAAGGCACAAAGAAAGCATTAAGAGTATCACGTATTCAAATAGGAGAAAAAATAGCTAAATAAAATGGCAGAAACAACAAAAAAGATAGTTAAGAAAAAGTTTTTTGATGTAGCTGTACCCCTAACAGCAACTAAAGTAAAGTTATATGCAATAAATCAAGAAGAATTAGATAAAAAAATAGTTACGATAGATATGACTAAAATCCTTAAAGGTAAAAATGTCGAACTTAAAGCAAAAGTAAATATTAAAGAAGGACAGATAAATAGTGAGCTAATTAGTCTTGTTCTTCTTCCAAGTTATATAAGAAGAGTAATGCGAAGAGGAATAGATTATGTTGAAGACTCATTTAAAATATCTTGTAAGGATGCAGAGATTCTAGTAAAGCCATTTATGATTACAAGAAACCATGTGTCCAGAAAAGTTAGAAATGAAATAAGAAAAACTGCAAGAAAATTCATAGAAAATAATGCAAGAATAAAAACATCAAAAGAACTATTTTCTGAAATAATGACTAATAAAATGCAAAAAGCAATTTCTCTAAAAGTGAAAAAGATATATCCTCTCGCATTTTGTGAAATACGTTGGATAGAAATAATAGGTCCTCCAAAGAAAGAAAAGGATGTAGAACAACAAGTAAAAGAAGAAACACAATAATAAAATAGCAAAGCAAAAACCTTTTAACCATTCATTTTCTCACAATTTCAACGCCTCTGTAGCTCAACGGCAGAGCATCAGTTTTGTAAACTGAGGGTTGGGGGTTCGATTCCCTCCAGAGGCTTATAACTAATCAACATAGAATAATTCAATAGCAAAGTAAATAAAAGTTAATCAACTAATATCTAGAGATACCTAAAACTTTTAAGCCAAAATGAAGAAACTAGTCAGAGACAAAATACCTGAAATAATGAAAATCAAAGGTGAAAAACCAATTTTTCATAAAGCAAATAATAAAGAATATTGGTTAGCATTAAAAAACAAATTAGTTGAAGAAGTAAATGAATTTAACAAAGATGATTCAAAGGAAGAATTCGCAGATATTCTAGAAGTAATAGATGCAATAGGTAAATTCAAAAAATTCAATAAGAAAGAAATTTTAGAACTCAAAGAAAAGAAGTCAAATATCAAGGGCAAATTCAATAAAAAATTTATACTTGAGATTTAACTGAAATCGTAAATTATCTAATTTTCATCTTAATTTTACTCAATTTTCTAAACTTATTATTTCTTAAATTATTCAAGATTAAAACGGAAGCAATAACTATTCCTCCAAGAAGCGTCATAAGAACTGTCCAAAATACAACTCTGACTTCAACTTCTTTTTCATCTAATTCAAGAGTTTCAGTATCCTCATCAGTTAAAGAATAATTAGATTCAACTATTTCAGAAGGATCTAATTCACTATTATCTCTCAAACTTGAACAACCAAGGTCTTCGATATAGTCAATCTTACCATCTCCATCATTGTCCAGATTATCATCACATTGTTGCAATATAATTCTAGGAGGTCCACCAGTCCCACTTCCAGAACTTGAACCACTTCCCGAACTAGATCCAGAGCCACTACCGCTAGGATTATTAATATTTACACTTAGATTTACAACATCACTTACAAAAGTACTTGAAGAGTTAGATCTAAACAATACATTATACTGCCCAGGAGATAAGTTTTCAGTAGATAAGTTAAAGTTTATCTCACAAGACGGATAGGGAGTTACAGAAAGATTAACAGAACAATAATCTAAACCAATAATATCAACAACTATTCCAGTAGGAGTCTGAACATTAACACTTATATTTTCTTGAATCATATAAATCGAAGTCTCTATTTTAACAAAACCGTTAAATGAATCCCCAGAGTTTATAGAAACTTGAGAATCATTCAAGCTCAAAACATAATCAAATGGGTAATTAATCCTAAGATTTCTCCCATTTGATAGCACAGAACCATCACCATTTAATACAGATATATCCAAATCAGCACCATCTAGCCCAGGAACAACGACTAATTGTATCAATCCAGAATTTATATATGTAAATAAAGATGGAAGAACAGGATTAACTCTAGAAATCATCAATCTTGCTAGTGGATCAAAGTCATCTCCACTAATATTAACAATGGTAAAAACATTATTAAAAACCGTATCTGGAATTAACAAATTGATAATTGGATTAGACATCAAAGTAAAGTTCAGAGAATTAGAGTTTAATCCAGAGGTTGGATTTCTAACACTAACAGAGTGAGTTCCAACACTAAACTCTTCCGAATTACGCGTAAATGTTATGCTGTTAGAATTAACAGTAAGTCTACTCTGAGCAATAGAAACCCCATCAATTCTTAATATAACATTAGGCGCAAAATATTGTCCGCTAATAGTTAAAACATTACTTGTCCCCCATGATAGTGTAGGATTAAGTAAATTATTAATACCTGAAATAGATGGATTTTGTTCTGTACAACCGCAAGAATTCAAGTTACAGCTTTGTGATTGAGAACATACATTAGTAGTTCCATCACATGTAGCTCCACATTGACCATTTCTACATTGATAAACTCCAACTCCGCAAGTTCCAGCATTAACACATCTACTTTGTCCACCACTAGACAAGAAAGGATTTGTTGTTGAACATCCAAGACACCAAACACAATTATTATCCAGTCCACAAGAACCGCTTGAAGTATATCCAGGACAAGAACTAGCAAGCACTTGTATGCTAGAACTCAAAGCATTGCCTGTTTGGTAAGATTTAGTCAAATCAATATCACATTCTGCAGATTGAGTTATACCAGGAGTAGAAGAACTCAAACAATTGAAAGAAGCTACATTACCATTCCATAAAACAAAAGTACATAATTGACCATCAAGAGATCCATCAATACTTCTAACATTAGCAACATTTGAAGTACATTGTAAATCAAAGTTACTTGAAACAAAAACCTGCGCAGGTGCATTTATATTTGTAATCTGAACTGGACAGTCATTATCTCCTCTTATATTACTAGAACCAGCGTAATCGAATTCTCCACTAACATCACAATCATTGTTAATTCCATCAGAACATAAACCAATTTCATTTATATTGTAAGCAGGATTATTGTTCTCATAGTTTATAGAATTACAACCAGGCCAAAACCCTCCAGTACAAGTTTGCTGTGCCCCGGAACAAGCTCCAGCTTGATTAGGACAGCCCATCATTTGACCATTATCACAAGCAAAAGTAGTATTACTAGCAAGATTAGACCAACCTGAAACACCAACACTATTATTCGCTAAAACTCTATACTCAAATGAAGTAGCAGGAGTTAAACTACTATCAGTAAATGTAATTGTATTAGGTTGTAGATTAGAAGCAGTAGACAATACATTAAAACTACCAGAAGGTAATTGTCTTCTTTCAACTCTAAAGTTCATCTCATTATCACTATTGTCTTTCCAATTAAGTCTCAACTGCATAGAACTTACTGGAGTAACATTCAAATCAGAAGGAGAGTTAGGGACCGTAAGAGAAAGAACACTCAAGTTATAATTCACATTTCTAACAACTGTTCCTGTTCCAGTAATTATAACACTTTGATTAGAAACAAGAGTAGCACCAGAAGAAGCAGATAGTGTAAGAGTTG
>ERZ1292625.1528-Hain-H41-01um-R1-1528-length-26833-cov-8_pt1 | contig 26833 bp, 58 predicted proteins | sample MGYA00564400_ERZ1292625 | MGnify/ENA primary metagenome ERZ1292625 (study PRJEB36523, sample SAMEA6512639) | groundwater metagenome | collected 2019-01-08 | study: AquaDiva: Metagenomics assemblies of 32 groundwater samples | reverse complement strand
ACAGTTTTCTGGAACCGCATTGACAGCTGCCGACTCGACAGCTAAGGCAACGGGCACAGCTGCCACTTGCACCGTCACGATGGGCACTACGGACTCCATGTGGGTCCACATGTTCATCATAAAGGACTGCGATACGACAACCTGGCTCGACGCCAGTAACGCGACGGTTGCAGCCACAGCATCGACCGTCACGACAGCATCGATCACGACAACCACCGCAGATTGTCTACTGCTATATTATCTCGCGATGGATCAAAATACAGCAAGTGTGCCTACAATGGCACATTCTCGACCGGGACCTAGCGCGACCATGCACTTCATCGATTCCTCAGATAATGGAGGAACGACTGTTACGACGCAAGCGGCCGGGGCCGCTGGGTGGTATTTTCAACGAGCCACCGGCACTACCCCACAACCCGTTTGGGATCTATCCATTACAGAAATTCATGCAAGTTTCGTAATGGCATTTCGAAATAAAAGTGGTGGAAGAATTCCAGCATATGTAGATGATTATGCCGAAAATGGCACTCAATTGATGACGGGCTCATGGTGGGTATCAGCTACAACTCGAAACAATCAAAACTTCAAAGCCACACCATTAACCTATGCAAATATCGGTCCTAATGGTGCGGGCCAGGCGACGGCGTTCGACGCTGCAAACATTGTCGCCGACTCCGGATTGAATCCTTATTCCTATGCGCTCAATTCCACTCCCGCCGCAACAGCAACGAATGCTAGTGGATTTGAATGTGGATTTCCGACCACATCTCATGATATGACAACAGGATGGATTGTTGGAGCCTTTCACGCCTCAACGAATAAGATGGCTGCGTATAACCAAGGTTCCATTGCACAGGGCGGAACATATTTAGTTATTGGTCAAGGCGCTACAAACTATCGCAGTTATAAAGTGATGGCTAGAAATAATCAAGATGGATACGGCAAAGACTTCTCAATTATTTCAGTACAAGCGAATCAAACACAAACGCAATTTGGATATAGCGCAACGCCTCCGACGATCACAACAATCGATAAAATCCTTATTCTCCACAAAGGACATAATGCTACTGGGGCATTTTATTATGCGGATTTTCATCTTTTCAAGAAGCTTATTCTCACGGGAGGAGATGCAACTTTTCCAGTCGATTCACAGGGCGTCGCGGATATTGCAAAGTTTTGTCGCATTGGCGTAGTGCGAAAATTAGGTGCCGCCGAACTGACGGCCTATGTGCCTATTCAAGTTGGGGGCAGCGATGCGATCAATTTTCAGATTGACGCCGGTGCCTTGCAATTCCCGCGCATCGCCGATGCGACAAAAAAAGAAATCAATTATCACGGTGCAGACGGAGCCATTGGTATTAGCTATGCGGGTAAATCTGGTGATGTGATCAAACATACCAATTCCGTTGTAACTTCAGCGAGTCCATATTATTGGGAAATTAATTCTGCGGCCACTTCAGCTGCAACATGGGATTTCACGGGACTTGTTATCGTTAAGTCGAATGTCACACTTCGCAATGTCATGACATTCGATTCGATGGCATTTTCAAATTGTCCTACGCTCAATTTTTCCGGATGTATCGTCACCGGGAGCTCTATCAAGGGTGTGCCTGCCGGAAATGATACTCTTACGGCAAATAGCACCACGAGCATTGCGACATGTTCAATCAATCTGTCAACGGTAACAGCAGGAAATCGCTGGACATCTATCGCGAATGCTGCGATCTTCACAAATAATACATTTACGGGTGGTGGCGGCCATGCGATCCGCATCACGACCCCCGGCACCTATGCCTTAGTCGGTAATATTTTCACCGGCTTTGGAGCCAATACAACAACCGGCGCGGCGATCTTCAATGACTCGGCAGGCACCGTCACGCTAAATATATCCGGTGGAGGATCGTCGCCTTCATATAAAAATGGCACAAGTGCCACTACCGTGATCAATAATAACGTCACCATCACACTCACGGGCTTGAAGAATCCATCTGAAGTGCGCGTATTTTCAGCTGGAACCACAACAGAACTTTCAGACACAGGGGCAGAGAATATTACGTCGGGTACCCATGCGTTTAGTGTAGGAGCTAGTGTGTCGGTCGATATAAATATATTAGCATTAGGATATCAAAATATGAGGATTCTAGCCTATAGTTCAGCGGCCAGCGCCTCTCTTCCTGTCAGTCAAGTAATTGATCGACAATACAATAATCCATAACGATAAAGGATTCACATGCCTATTCCAGCCGTTCGTATTCCACCTGATAGTACTGGGAAAAGAATTGCCCAAATACAATTTTCTGAGGTAGAATTTAATACAGGGACGATTGTATTTCCTCTGGAAGATATTGTAACTGGTCAAACAAGCGGAGCATTTGGAACTGTCGTTTATATCGATGGCACTACCGCATCGGGATCGATCTATGTAAAAATGGGCCACGATTCCACATCAGACTTCATCGTAGGTGAAAATTTACGAATCGGCATAACAACATATGCGGTGTGTGTGTCCTCGACGCCATACTATTCTGCCCTCGTTCAAGTATCAGGTGGTAATAATCCTCTCCAATCTGCATATATCGATCAGCGTGGTGCATTATACACGCGAGGACCAGAAGGTTGGCATAAATTCGATGCGCTCGGACGTATGCAAGTGTCCTCCATGAACTGGATCGGTATGTATGATTTTTCAAATTCTAAAGAAGATGATTTGTGGGGGGAAGCAATCGTATCTGGAGGATCGGCATATCATCATGCCAATACCCAATCTGTGGTACTATCATGTAATACCACTAGCGGAGCAAAAATTCAACGTACTACACATTTATATCATCATATGTTGCCTAATTATGCTCCCAACATTAGCATGGCTATTAGCATAGGGGACAATGGCAAGAGTGGAGTCACGCGCCGATGGGGATACTATGATGACAGTGATGGAGTATTTTTCGAATTGAGCGGAACGACCCTGAACGTCGGTATGCGATCCAGCCGAACTGGTACACCAGTTGATATTATTATACCTAGAACAGAATGGAATAATGATAGATTAGATGGTTCGAAGGGTCTATTTAATCTCAGTTATCATCAAAGTGAATTAACTAACATACATATATTCTGGTTCGATTTTCAATCATCTGGATTTATACGTTGGGGCACACAAAGCGAAGAGGGTGAAAAAATTACCGTACATCGTCGAGAAACGTCTAATGCGATTTTCTCTACAATGGCAACCCAAACGTTACCATTTCGGGTTGAACAATTTAATACTACAACTTCAGCATCCACAAGCGAAATGCGAGTATATCATGCTATGGCTGGTGTGGAAGGAGACTGGAAACATTCATATAAAACGTTCTCTGCTGGAATTACTTCAGCTGTGAGTGTCACTAATGCCTTGAATCCGACATTTTTGTCGGCATTACGAGCGGCTCCAACTTTCGAAAATATAGTCAATCGGGGCTTTGCATACGCAACTAGTTTGTCAGTGTACACCAGAGATCAACCCATTCAACTTTTGTATATCAAAAATCCAACGCTAACGGGCGTAAGTGGTTGGACTCAAGCAGTGGTGGGAAGTGCGCTTCAAAAACCAACAGGATCTATTGCCGTCTCAAATACGGGAACTGTCTTACATTCTATTGTAGTTTCTACGGGACAATCAGAATTCATTGATCTTACCCCAATTCACAATGTTCAATCCGATGGAGAGATACGGCTGTTATCAAATGCAACTGCTAACACACAAGACGTATTTGCCTGGATTGCAACAAGCTTGCCCGGAACTGCAACTGCGGTAACCGTAGTTCCTAGTTGGAATGAATATCGATAATGAACTCAATATTTTATGGGTTTTGGAATTATTGGGAACTACGTCATAAAGTCACATTCGATGGACCTAGAAAAATTATTCTAGTAAACAACGGCGTAACGGAACTCAATGTCAAAACCGATATTTATTCTGATTGGAAAGAATGGCTTTTATTGGAAGGCAATGCCATCTGGTCCCAAGCCTTGCGATCGGTCGGAGGCGATCCGACCACGGAAGGGCAGGCCCTGGGCGCGACGTTCTTCTTAATGAACGGATGGCATATGCAAACGTGGAACGGAAATCATCGTCTAATCGTTACTGGTAATATATACACAGAAGATGCTACAGCGATATTTATTCCAGTAACAGGTCCCTTCACTATCGAAGTTTCAATGACAATCTCTAATTTAATTGACATAACTAACATCTCCGTTCCAACTACGGCACAGATTGTTACGGCAGTGTTAGATGAATTATTGTCTTCACATACGACGGCAGGAACCGTGGGGCAAGCGATTAGTGCGATAAAAGCCAAATCCGATAACTTGCCGGGTGGCGTAATGAGGAATACGCCGCTATTGAATTTTACGTTTACATTATTTTCATCCTCGGACCATATAACTCCCATCACTGGACGCAGTGTTACTGCCCAGCGCTCCTTAGATGGAGCAGCATTTGCTGCATGTAGTAATGGTGCGACTGAGATTGGATATGGAGTGTATAAAATTAATTTAACTGCCGCGGATACCAATGCCGATATGCTTGCGCTTCGATTTACCGCAGCGGGAGCAGATCCATGTAATGTTACCATACTGACTGAGCCCATCTAATGATTATTCTATGGTCCCGCGCAGGTACGCGACAATCTACGATGACAGTAAGGACTTCATACTATCCTTGGTTGGCGTATCCAAGCATAAGCGGCACTATTCTTGGACCTCCTATAGGCACCCTATTTTTGTTGAAAGTCGGCAAATAAGCCTTGAACTTGCGATATCGTCGGAGCGCTTGTTGATTGGATCGAATACACATAGTAGAGAATTCTCATTTGAATATGCGAATACCATGAAACTTGATAATATCTTAACTTCAATCAATATCCCTCTCTGCTAACCACTCCAAATACTTTCTCCTACTTCCATGACAATCAAACGGAAGATCATTATATAAAAAACTAGCCCACTCCCTCAGACATAAACTATTGGCATAATCAGCGCGCCTGACCGCTCCCATAAAATCATTCGATAGAATGGCAGCAAGAAAGCTCCCTGGCGAGATATGATGCTCAAGATATCGCCATATTCCAGGGGCCATATACGCGGGCAAACCCACTTCAAGCATCTTCAATTTCATCAACTCTTCCGTGATTATCTCTCCATTAATAACCATCACACCACCCTCCTAATTAATCGGAAATACACGGTTGAACTTCTTACGCAGTGGGCGCCTAAAGTTCTCTGGATGCCATCCTAGTTCATTACATACCCATGCAAAGGTCATTTCAGTGTGAATATCATCCTCATGTTCATTCATTAGCCATTCAAAGGCATCCACGACGATTGGATTAACCTGCATTCGTCCGCGTATCTGAATGAACGGATCCAGACGGCAGTCCTTTACAACTTGAATGATCATAGCCTCAAGTAGACGGTCCTCAGCATCTTGAAACTCAGTCTTAATCACCCCAACAAACTCTTCTAACTCTTCATTGTCACAATCAAACTCTCGCATTTTTTTAGTCGCTGTCATTATTATCCTCTGTTTTATGTTCAATATGAATAGATGGTCGATATTGTCTATCAAAATAATCGAATGTCATCACTTCACCTTTTCGATAAGACCGTTTTTCATAGTAACATCTGCGTACCACTTACGATTAGTGTATGGACAGGGACCGACAACACAGAAGATGCCATTCTCTTTGAACTCATATCCGAACATAGACGTTTCAACATATCGTAGAGGCTTACCGATACATTCCTTCAATGCTTTCTTCGTCTTGTAGCTCGCTCCCATCATGATAATATCTCCTTAGTTAGTTGTTGAACTGCTCAGTCTCTATGATGTTAGTATAACAAAGAAGCCAGATAATGTCAAGAAATATCATTCCTAATTCTACCATATAAAGAATTCAATTCAATTTTATTCACATATATAATAGAATTTAGATTGCGTCCATAACTAATCGGCGCTCCAATTTCAATACACAGCTTAGCTCTTTTCATCCAAAATCTTGAAATCAAAAGATTAATATTATATCGTTCAGCTTTCGTCTTAGTGTTCATAGTTTCTCGCCTTTCTTGAAGCCTCGAAAGCACTTGAAACGTGGAAACCTCAGACTGTAATTTCCATCAGAGTCATTACTGATAGCATCTGCCCTAACTTCCGCTACCATTCCGATGATCTTATTTTGATTTGCCCAATATTCTGAAATCATCACGTCCGAAAATCCACCTCCGACGCGGACCTTAATGTTCTTCCCATCGTCAACACCTTCACAGATAAATCCACCAAAAGTTCCTTCTCGCTTTGTGCCCTTTTCGCCTTCATACACTTCTTTGACGATCAATGACACTTCAATAAAAGGCTTGATCTTGCTCCATCCTTCGTGGCGCTTGCAGTAGTACCAGCAGTTTGGATCTTTGACTACAAGTCCTTCATATCCGGCTTCCAACACTTCGACCTTCAGTTTCTCATACTCTGACATACCATCAGGAGAATTGAAGTCAACGTACCTCGGATTCGTTCGCGTGATATTTGGCAATTCATCCAGCCAATGGTCTACGAACTCAGAAAGTCCAAACTGGCGCTTCTCATATGAAATCTTACACATTCCAGCCTTAAAATCTTGAAGGGGAATAATGTCAAACATGACATAAAGGGCATCGTCGGCGTTTGCATCACTTTTACGATTCACTTGGGTCATGAGACTATTAAAGCTGGCTGATACTACCTCTCCATCGAGTACAATTGATTGCAATGTTCCTTGAAGCATCTTAGTCAAAGACTCTTCAATCTTCTTGAAATTGCGGAAAACTTTTCCATTGCGGCTGTATAGGACGATGGTCTTCCCGGGCTCATAGACCGCTAAGGTTCGCACACCATCATATTTGATATCCAGTGCTTTACGTCCACTCAACACTTTATCTAGACGATCTTTAGAGTCCTTCGCCAACATACACTTGAAAGATTCAATATAATAATCAGAATCTTTGCCAACGGCAGCATTGAGTGTTGATAGATCAAGCCCACATCGGAGATCTTTGCGGAGAATAGGACGATACCACAAATTCCACTCAATAAGAGTTGATTCCTTCATGGCAGTCTCGATAGCATCTAATGCGGCATTGCCCGTTACCTCACGTTCGGAGAGAGAATCTGCCAATGCAACAAAGTCTTCCCAAGACAATCCTTCTCCAGCATAATGGTTGGCATGATTATCGGGCACCTGCTTGACATAAAATTTTGTGTCCTTATCGAGGGCAAGTCTGACACCAGCAAAAAAATCAGAATTTTCAGTCTCAGCCGCACGTTGAATGATAGAGATCTTTTCAAGGCGTGAGTTGGTTGCAGCTAGCTGTTGGATAATTTCATATGGTTTCATTACTATTCTCCTCCTGCAATTTCTATCAGAGATTCGATACGATTCAATGCACAGTCAAGCTCGGTACTTAAATCTGCTATACTCTCATTAGCTCTAACTAATTGATCAGTTAGAATTTTATTCTCTTGTGTCAATCTACTGATAACTTTGCTGATAAAATCCACATCGGCTTTCACTTGCTCTGGCGTCCGCATAGAGAGTTGCATTAGCTTATTCTCATCCATCACTTCACTTCACCTTCTCCTTCAACACCGCCTCCAACGTAGGATCAAGCCAATCACGCTTCGTCGGCAGATCCTTAATAAGAAGACGCACATAGAACTTGAGGTCTTCCAACTCTTTTTCGAGTACTGTCAATCCGTGATATCGTGAATTTTCTGCCATGGTGTTCTCCTTTTAATTATTCGAACCAAGAGTAATACTCATATCTATTTGATTCTAAAATGACAGCAATAGGAAATCCCGCTTTCATTAGCTGCCAGTTCATAATCATTCGACCAGATCGCCCGTTACCGTCGGCAAAGGGATGGATACGCTCATACGCAACATGGGCGCCTTGAATACTATCAAGATGATGTGCATCCCCAAAATTCTGCAACCATCGCTCCATCTCATATGGCACATTGGCGAATGGAGTGCCTCTATGTCCTGCTATGCTAATATCATAGGGTCGCCACACACCTTTATGGCATTTGGCAATCGTCGTCGTCGGCACCATAAGTATTCGATGAATGGTTAAGATCAAGTCAAGAGTCAATACAGGCGCTTGCTTCATGTACAACCAAGCGCCTGCCGATGCAATCAAGCGGTCCGACTTATACTCTCCTTCAATCTTGTTACTCTCATCTAATGCTATCAGTTCACATAAATTGAGGTTAGGTCCTTCAGATGGAAGATCATCCATGTTAGGAATAAGTTCTTTCATTAGCTCACCTCAAAATAATCACAAGCAGTGCCCAGCAAGTTATCATAGTCTCCACTCGTAGCTTTATCGTGAAACTCTTTCCACTTCTCTGGGCTCCACTTTGCATTTGTCGCGGCCCACTTTGCACGTTCCAAAATCATAAAGGCGTTTCCATCTTGACCGACCAACTTCAATTTAGGCTTATTCTCTTCTGACATAATAACCTCCTTATTGATAATACTCGGAACGTTCTTTAACCATATTCTTGATCCACTCAATCGATTCTGACAAGCTATAATATTTTGGAACGTGACATGTTTCTATACATGGACCAATTATGTGAAAAGCACCAACCTTACCGTTACTGTATCCAAAAGCTTCAATATTAAAAACAGATAATTTCCTCATACCACCCAATACTTCAACTCTAGCACATAACTTGGCATCAGGAGTATTAGGATCATCGATCATCTTGACAGAAATTTTCATGTTATGTTTCTCTACGTTATAGCCCGTTAGACTGCCCCTGCCCTATCCCTGCATGTATACCAATGTTCTTTCCAGCTTCTCTACCTGCATTATACCCACCAATATCGCTGACACTTCTTCGCCGACTGACTGTAGTAGTTCTAGGGAAAAATGCATTGAATGCTTTATCAATCTCGCCCTTTGATTGAACAACCAACGCCGTGCTTTGGGCGTTTGCGGTTCTATTCATTCTCTCCTGTTCATTGAGGCGAGAGATAACAGTTGACGTAGCACCGTTACAAAATGATGTTATATATGCCGCTTTCTTAGTCAATACAAACTTTACAGCATGTCGGCCCAATCTCTCAATTTCAGCTCCTATGGTCACTGACATATACTCAACCACTTGCACGTTCGAGGGCTTCCCAACTATGTGCATCTTAGTTGTTCCTGGAACATAGAGAGAGGAACAAAAATTATTCTTTGCTATGCAATTCAGAAGGCTCCTCTTCCATCCAATTGTTCTAGTATTTGCGTCTAAGTTAACTTCTACATTTTCAATTTTTTCTGATGGAATACCAAATTCGGATGTATCAACTTGAGACATACTCAAGTTATGCTCAAAGAGTAGTTCCTGAGCCTTCGCACATGCCGTGGCAGCCTCCTCGGGAGTTGCACCTCGCTCAATCGTGAGTGCTAACAGCTTCTTGACTCTATTGAGAATTGTATCGATCTGGCTCATAATAATTTCTCCTTTTGACTGCTCAATCTCTATGATTAGATTCTAACAAGAAAGCCAGATAATGTCAAGAGTTATTTGATAATTTAATTAGAAAACAGATTATTCCTAACACTATAAAGATAGGCAATAAAATTTCAGCAAAAAATACAAGGAATTTAAATTGCCGATATAACATCTTATCAACTTCAATCCATCCCCACCGTGTATACATGAGGTGACTATCTCCGTCAATCTTGAAGTTTTCTCTATAGATCATAGATTGCACCCAGGACAAAGTTTACGCCATCTTACTTGTGTGAAAGGTCCTTCAGTTCCACCACAATGGTCGCAATATTTTCCATACTTCTGATTGATTTTCCATTCCGAAAAAGCGGCATTCTCTTCTGCTATCACTTCCGGCTTAATCACTTCTTGACCACAATATGGACACTCTTCTCCGTGCTCTAGCTCGGAATGTACAGAGTCTTTAAACCCATCGGACTGCCAGATGCAACGTGGACAATTATCTAGTTTGTCCGAGTCATATCGCTCTTCACAATGAAGACACTTAATGACGCTCATAATGTAATCTCCTATTCTGATGCATAAAGTCGATCATCCCAACAACACTCACCTATCAACATGTTATTGTGGAAATGAGCGTGACCCACATTAGATGAAGAGTTACATACTTCGCACATTAATGGGATAATAACTTCTTCTTCTTTTTCTTCTTCTTCTTTTTCTTCTTCTTCTTTTTCTTCTTCTTTTTCTTCTGCTTTATACAAAGCCTTCTTGAGAACATCGCCGGCGGCTGTTACGTTCCTTCTAGCATATGTAAGATCCTCTCCCTTCACATGTTCACATTCTCGCACAGCATCGAGGAGTTCCCATGCCGCTTGACATACTGCTTTTAAATTTTCTGCCATGATGTTCTCCTTTTGTTGACTCAATCTATGATCAGATTATAGCAAAGAAGCCTGAGAATGTCAAGCTTTATTTACTGAATACCTTAACCTTTATTTTATAATCCTTTTCATGAACGGCAATGAACTCTCTGTAGGTACTGTGCTTTCTCACAACCTTCCGAATGAACGTCATAGATACAATAGGATACTTTCCAACGTTCATGAGCTTGCGTATATCTACAGATCCGCCGCCCATCGATGGAACTGGATGTGAGTAATTTATTCCACACCCAAGATCGATGAGTGAGAACAATCCCCAGACCTTTCCATCATCCAACTGCTTTCTCAATTCCTCCTGAAGGATAACGTGAGATACAATATACCTAGATCCATCATCCATGTGGACGATATTGCCGGAGCTGGTATAGTATTCCTCCCGCTCTTTATTAATATCTTTTATAATCTTATTCATGAAAATTTTAGTTTCCTCTGGGCTCATCATGTTATCCTCACATTATATCAAAGGAATCCTGATAATGATCTTATCTGGAATCTTAATGCTTCTATTTCTTGCTCTTGTCTTGTGATAGTAGCATTCAAATTGTCTATTCGCAACTTATATGCCGCGTTGCTGATAATCTCTGAAATAATTTTCGAATCTTTACGCGAATCATCACAATTATAACTTATGATTATACTCCTCTCTTTCTGTCAATCTGCACCAAACGGTTCATCTTATGGCCGTGAGCTACGTATCCGATAACCTTAACACTCTTATTGTAGCACTCTGAACAATCACCACACTTTCCACCGCGGGTATATGCGCCACAGACAATGACACCGGCCGGCGCCTCAACTTCACTCCTAACAATAGTCGATCCCATAAACGGTTCAAACTCCCCATTGATTGAGTCGCTGGAGTAACGTACCGCGACATTTGGAAGAGCATCAATCTTGTTTAGGACTGCTTTGATCTTGGGGATCTTATATGCCCGCGTAGGGAGCCAATGCTTAACGTGAGGAGTTCTGGAGATAATAGTGAAGATCTTTTCTGCAAGTGCTGGATGATATATGTCGCCAGAATCAAACCATCTGAATAGAGACTGTTTCTTGAGGGCTTCGACCATCTCTGCCACCCAAGTCTCTTCTCTCCATGCTTTGCGGTTGTCTTTTCTCGCCTGAATAACGTTGGGCATACGATAGAATCCACCCCTAGCATAACATCCCTCACATGCTGCGACCGCCTCTCCATTAGAGTCTCTAGAGCCCGGGCATGTTTCCCACGCTTGTAAAGACCAAGACTTTGCATTGAGTTTGGATGTTTTGCTGATGTTGTTCATATCTTCTCCTGTGTTGACTCACTCTATGATCGGAGTATATCAAACAAGCCTGATATTGTCAAGAGTTATTTAAGGCATTACCTCAATATCTCTGATTCCTTTTGAGGCTGCGAATGCAATTGCCCCAGCCTTAGACTGACAATATGTACCCGTATGAATGAACACATCTTCAACCATATTTGTCATACCTAAAAGAAATACCCAGGTTCCCCATCCACGCGGCTCTTTCTTATGTCTACGTGTAAACCGTAGGGGGCTAACGTATACATGACTCTTTGGGACTGATTTCATTTTCATGATACCTCCTCCTGCATAGCGCGAATTTCATCCGCTAAGCTACGATCAATCACAATAGTAATTGACTCGGCTTTTGTAGAGACTTCTCCTATGTCTAGCTCGGCACGGTCAACTTCAAGACGATGAATGTGCCGCTCCAATACACTGGCTGCATACGCCTCAGGATCATTCAGTGCTAATCGAATCGCCGCCTCTGTCATTGTTCTTTTACGCATAGTTACATCCTTCTGTTTGTTCTGCCGTTACTGACATCACTTAACTTAAATTCCGATACGGAAAGGCGTGGAGCTTGCATCGAATGCACAGGTCCATCAGTAAACCATAGTTTCACGTATCTACTGTCCCCAAAGTCCTGAACGATACACAGCATACCATGTAGGCTATGGAGTTGTTGCAACTTACTTGGTTGATTGATCCATGCACGATATGTTCTATTCATCATATTATCCTCTATGGTATTCAATCTATCAAAGAAGCCAGATAATGTCAATAGACTAACTGATTGACCCATCGATTTATTTTCTTTGCACGTTTCTTGAGGATCGATTCCCTAGAAGCCACGCAATCCCGAAGGATCAATTTCCCATTCACACCAACTGAAACGTTTGCCTTATTGAATTCAAGAATCATGCCATCATAATCATAATTAGAAAAGCCATTGATAAGTTCTTCAATTGCAGCTTTCATTGTCTTCGGTAGGGATACATTCTTGATCCATTCTTCAACTTCACCAGCAGCAACAAAGCGCGGCAATCTAGTCCATTCTGCATAGGCTTCGGGAAATTCTTTCTTTGTCAGCTTACGATAGAAGGGCATAGAGAAGACACTGAACTTTCCAATGTCATTATGACGCTTGCATGTAGGAATATGGGGAAGTGTTTGATCGGTGAACAATGTTAAGGCTTCTTTGCTGTTATCACCATCGACCAGGAGATAGACTGTATCACCCGCCCTATATGCAGTAGCAAACAATCCCTTGCCGATCTTCTCTGTAGCTACCATCGTTCCGTCTATGTCAAGAATCATGATGCCCTCCGTTGATAGACTCACTCTATCAAAGAAGCCAGAGAATGTCAAGATTTATCTTTCACAATGTGAAGTTTTCCTACCTGCATATATCGAACGTAATACTCTAGAACGAACTTGGCATCCTCGCGGAAAGTGTAAGATGCTGCATTGTGTTTATTTTGCGAAAAATCACCATCTCCTGTAAGCCACCAATTTCCTTTATGTGTTCTGATTGAATACTTTGCCAGAGCTTTCATCTTATTCTCCTTTACAGAGTACCAGTAGGAAGATTGAAACTTTCAACAGAAACTTCCTTCGGACTCACATAGTCTGGATTGGGCTCACGTCCCCGTGAGATTTTGAGAGGATATTGGCAATTTTCACGATATGCAGTCCTATTCTCCTTCATAGCCTTAAACGTCAACTCGAAGGTCTCATATTCCCAACCGCCGCCGTAATTCACGTAAAACTTCCATCCGTAAAGCCATTTGTTGTTTTTCATATCGTCCTCCTGTTATGCTTTACTCTATCAAAGAAGCCAGAGAATGTCAAGCTTTTATTCCTCAGTCTGTGACATGTCGCCGTGATCTGCAAAGCTATAGAATCTTCCAGCCTCACCCATAACAATATGATCCAGGACTTTGATCCCCAGAATCTTCCCAGCTTCACAAAGTCTCTTGGTTAGAATTCTATCTTCTTGACTAGGGGTAGGATCGCCGGATGGGTGATTGTGAGCTAGAATGATGCTGGCAGAATTCGCCAAAATAGCGGCTTTGTACACCTCGCGAGGATGGACAATTGTCACTGTGAGAGTACCGACCGATACGCTATGAACGGCAGAGACTTTGTGCTTTGCATCTAACAGAAGAACGATAAACTCCTCCCGATCATTATCCTCTAACATCGTTCTAATGATAGAGTTCGCCTGTACAGAAGTAGTAACAACCTTATATTCAGAAGCCACCGAGCTTTCCCGTACCATCGAAATTTTCACCTTGGGAATTCTGTACATGTTAGCCTCCGGTTAGATGTTCAACTCACAAGAAGATGATAGCAAAGAAGCCAGAGAATGTCAAGCGATAAATCATCTTCATGATAAATCTTTTCAATTCGATAAGGTGGTTTACATCACATTCTCCTTATGATCCTAACGTTACTGATGTGTAGCCCTTCGCTAGAGCATACTTGACTGCCCACCGGCTCGCTTCACTATATGATCCGTTATGCCAGAAAGACTGGTCAATGTCAGTCTCATCATTGAAGAAGAACGCCCAATTTCCGAATCCCCTAGGCTTTTTCCCATGTACACGTTCAAACTGCCATGTGTTAACTTTCATGATATCCTCCTTATATGTGAATAGCTGATAGTATCACTGTATAGAAGATACGAAAATAAGTCAAGAATATTTTTCACTCCGTGGACACTCAATTCCATGGGTGTATGCTCGATGATGGCTTACAAGATCCTTGAAAATATCTAGAATCTCTGTAAAAGTATTTTACGGCTTTTAAATGCCATTCAATCCTTTCAAGACGTTATAGACGATAAAATAACTTGCAAAATGCTCAACACCCTGTTATAGTCACAATGTAGCGGTTGAAAGTTATCTAATAACCAGGGAGTACTTTATGACATCCGAAACCGTCAACGTAGTGTTAAATCCTGCAACCGGCAAGTGGCAGGCAGAATATAAAGGTGTCAAAGTTTCTTCAAAGTATAAGGAATATGTCAAAACTCAATTGAAAGAACTAACGGGCAAGACATTCAATGTCACATATGACACAACAGATGATTCCCCAAAAGAAGTAGCCGAGCGATATGATATTAACCAGCGTTTCACGTTCGTTGAGCAACTTGTGCGAATGATCGCAAAGAAGCAACAAGCTTCGGTTGTTATCACAGGTCAGGGTGGTCTTGGAAAATCTTACACTGTTTTAAATACCTTGATGGCTGAAGGACTTGAAGATTATTCCATTCTCAGTGAAGATCTTGAAGATGGGGCTACATTGCCTAAAAAGCGGTTTGTTGTGATCAAAGGTTATTCTACTGCTAAAGGTCTCTATAGGTTCTTACATGCGAATAATGGAGCGGTGATTGTGTTCGACGATTGCGATTCTATTCTAAAGGATCGGGATGCCTTAATGATCTTGAAGGGTGCGTTGGACTCTAATGATCGCAGAATCATTGCATGGAATGCGGAAATGCCAATGGGCTCAGATCTTCCTAAGGCTTTTGAGTTTACTGGACACGTGGTCTTTATCTCTAACATGCAATTGAAAGACATTGACCAGGCAATCCAGACTCGCTCTATGTGTGTGGATGTGACTATGACAACTGACCAAAAGATTGAACGTATGGAGTTCATCCTTGCCTCGGGTAAGTTTATGCCTCAGTTCTCTGTTCATCATAAACGCGAGGCTTTGAACTTGATCAAAGAGCTTAAAGCCGAAGTGAAGGAGATTTCATTGCGGACCCTGATAAGTGTATCGAAGATTCACGCGGCTAATGAGGGGAATTGGAAGGATTTGGCAACTTATATGTTGACAAACTAGAAACACTACGGTCAGAGCAGGGGTCAGAATTGTCAAGTGGCATCTGACCCCCTGGATTGACTCAGGTGGGAGGATTTTAAAAGCCATATGATCATACAGGGTCTCGAATATCTCTAGTGGTGGTTAAGGCCTGACGATCCTTCATGTTTTCAATGACTTAGAAGCCTGAGGAAGGAGATTATTGCCTTGCATAATCCATGCTAGACTGAGTGAGCACAGGACTTGCAAGGAAGAAATATGAAAAATAACTGAAAAGACTATTGACAACCGATAAAACGCTAGAATACCAATAGGCACGCAAGAATTCATCATGTCAAGTGGAATGTGATGCTCTGGATCGACTCAGGTGGGGTCGGTCAAAGAGTCTATGTGATCATACAGGGTCTTTTTATTCCCTTGTGGTGGTGCAGGCCTGTGGGTCCTTCATGTTTTCAATAACTTAGAAGCCTAGAAAATCATCATGCAAGATCCACGCTAGATTGACTAGCATGGTCCTTGCAATTGGAGGTTTATTGCACGGAACTTGCAAGCCATAAAAATAAAATAATAAAGCTTGACATGCTCCAACATATGTGAGAATATGATAGTGTAGTGATTAGTCTAAAATTTTGAAAGGTGACTGGTAGAAATAATTATCCATATGTGAAATAATCTATTGACATATTCTGGCTTTATTGATACATTGAACGTGTAGAGAGTGAGTCAAACACGGAGGGCATCATGGATATCAAACTTATGGCAACAAAGATTGGTCCAAACCGATGGGCAGTATCACCTAACGGACAATTAGGAACTTGTGGATCATGGCCCTATTTGTGGCAGGTTCAGTACGTCCATGCTGGAAATGAGAGTAAAGCTATTTACCTCGCCCGAGCATCTAGAAAAGCTTTATCTGATTATTATGCCCGTCTCGAATTGGCAGCAAATAACGCTTGACAATCTCAGGCTTCTTTGTTACACTATTTGTAGTGAGTCAAACGAGGATGATATGAAAGACAATGTGATGGACTTATACGACCAAATGACGGCAGCCGGTAGCATCATGGATAGCCACTACTCTGACCTCTATGTTCCCGTTAATGATATCACCCGCGCAATTGTCAGAGATTACAAGTACAAGAAGAACGTTACCACCTTCAAGTGTCAGATCGATGGGAAGGTGTGGTACGATATTCCTTTCGCCTACAAGCCGTATTGGGAAGGGAAATTTCATTAAATAAAGCTTGACAATCTGCGGCTTCTTTGATACACTCTGCATATAGAAACGGGCCCAAACAAAGGAGAACACCATGCACGGATTGATTGAAGAAGTCGGAGAGTTTGACGGCGCCACAATTCGCGGCTTGTTTTCAGATCACGCCGATGATTCCAATACGGATGCAATCGATGATCTTGATGAGCAAGAAGACACCGAGGAAGATGAGACCGAGGACGAAGAAGAGGGCGAGCGGGAAGTAGCCGAACTCAACTTTTAGCATAGAACTTGCAATGCCTCTGCCGTTAACATAATTACGGGATAGACTCGGCGGCAGAGGCGAAAGGTAAATATGTCCGAACATCGAAAGAAATTAACCGCGGGCGAGTGGCATGCTCTCGTGACCGAACTGGAGGACGTCACATCTCAATTGACTTTAGCTCAGGAGCGCCGGGACAATATTAAACAGAAGGTATACGAGGCTATATACGCAGCTACAAATGAATAGGAATATGTCAGATGATTACAGATTAGGAACTGATTCAAAAGATCAAACATTATTCGATGATGGAGGATCTTCAAAATCAATGCCTAAGATACTCTTTCCCCATTATTATCTTGTCGATTGTAGAACAAAAGAGATCCACCTTAAACAATGGGAATCTCCTTTCACATTAAGTCCGTTAGAAAAGTTACTTCTGCTTAATGAATGGAACAGACGGGCCACTCTCAACGTTCATGAGATTCGTTGGATATATTATATGTAAAAATACATCTTGACAATCTTCGGCTTCTTTGATATACTCCGACTATAGAGTGAGTCAACAAAAAGGAGAAGATCATGGAAACAATTGCATATTCCGTGCTAGGTTATTTTACTCTTGTGTTCTTTATTGTACGTTTTATTTCAGTCGGACAAGGTAAATAATGCTTGACATTCTCTGGCTTCTTTGATATACTCTGCTCATAGAGTGAGCCAACACAAAGGAGAACGTCATGGAAGATTATCTTTGCCAAAATTGCTGTCAAGTATATCAATCTGAAAATTATCCATCCACCTGGATGATAGTTCCTGGGACTAACAGAATGGGAAACGTATGTCCGCCATGCCTCCAAGAGTATAATACATTCAAAAACAAAAGGAGAAATATCATGAACGTCGATCCATATGTCAATTTTAACGCCGCAGAAGTAGCCGCATTGAAGAACGTTCCGATGGAACATCTTGACCGAGTTATGACTCAACTGAAAGAAGATGGGTACAATGTTCGCGTTCGATATCGTGGATCTAGGACGAACCCAAATGACCATCGGCCCCGTACTGCCCGATATCGAGAATGCGCAAAGAAATTTGCTAATCGATTCTCGGTATATGATCGGACCGATTACTCGATGTAAGATGAAGAATGTACGCGATATAACAATCCATATGATCGGCGCTAAAATATGCTCAAGCCACTGACACCAAATGAACGGTTTGAACTTATGTCAGGACTCTTCTATAGGAAGACTGGAATGCTAGCCCCAGGAAAGGGCAATACTGCGGCAGGTGGAGAGTCTGACAAAAGCAGACAGAATCGGTATACTATATACGATACTTGGCGATGGAATGATGGAGCGATGACCGCGGCACTTGAACGTATCGCGGAACTAGAAGCCTTGATAATGAATGGGATGGGAAAGTCGTGATTGTCAAATAAGGGAGACTACTAACAGTGCATGATAAACTATCGGCAAATGATCGGTTTGAAGCATTAGCTGCGTTATTTTATAACGATACTGGGCTATTAGCCCCAGGAAAGGACTCGTCGCCTTTTGTGGAAGAGGATAAAGAATCTAGATTACATAGAGCATTAACTTATGACTCGTGGTTGAAAAGCGGAGAAGCCTTAGAAAGTGCTTTACGTCTTTTACATATCGCATATGAGAAGAATTGTGGATGTCTATAAGGTTCTAAATAATAAAGTTTGACATTCTCTGGCTTCTTTGATATACTATTATGAGGATCGTCTAATGAATGAGATTATGTGGTGGGGATATCTGCATGCTAACGGATCAATTCAAGTCAAGCGTTGGTTCGGAGATCACGGCGACTATACAACCGACTGTCATGGGAATGACTTTGTGCAAATGGTTGTACCTCCATTTCATGCTAACAGCAGGGAAGAGGCACTAGAACATATCAAAAGAGTTATTGGTGGATAATAATCATGAATATGCCAAAGTTTGGTTGCATTAATAATTTTCTATTAGGCATGACTCCTCGGGAGGTCTGTCAGCATGTGCATAATATGCCAAGAGCAGAATTGATTTTTTTGCATAAAGCATATGAGAAGACAGAGCCAGGCGGTATTATTCAGCAACTACAAGCCAGATCTATTGCTAGGGAACTAAGGCTTCGTGGATACAGAAAAGACCACGAATCAATGAATAGTCCATTTATTAAGAGGTGATGGAAATATCATGAAATCTCTGTCAAACATCGAGAAAAGTAAGTTCTGTAAAAATGAGTATATTGGATACAAAGATGGTGTGTGGAGAATTCTAAGATCCAATTCATCATATGGAAACTGGCGGGCAACTAATACCACCAATCCAAATCTTCAATTATGGGCTTGGACTCTTGAAGAAATGTCAAAAAAACTTGAATCTTGCGCTTACGAGGAATAAATGTTAGAAGCCAATTCAAATGATACGTTTGCGGTAATAATGGTAGCTATGACAATATTCTATATTATTGTCTCATTTTTTACAGGAAATAAAGCTTGACATTCTGCGGCTTTTAAATTATAATAAGACATGGGAGGATCTAATATGCCTGCATTTTTGAAAAAGATTCTGGAGAGTGTATTTTTGGCAGCGGTATCGACAGTTCTATCATTTGTCAGTCTATATGTGGCATTTGCTGTCGTGGTATACGTATATTCAATCATAGGAGTATGGATTATTCCAATCATCGTATTTTTTATTCTAAGCTTCTTGTTATATTATGATGAAAGTGTGGTATATGACAATGAACGATGAAGATTGGGAATGGATCAAAGTGAAAATTTGTGACCGTGCTGCACAAATTCTCTTACAGCAAGCAAACGCAGAATTTGATAGCGGAATTTTTCCTAAGTGGAATATTGATGCTGCAATGAATCAGGCTATTGAGGAATTTCGCCGAGGAATTGAGTCACTTGTCAATATTATGGTAAAGGAAGAAACCCATGACACTTCTCGATAATGAGCGGGAAATTCGGAAGGAGATATTTAAATATTTCGGATACGTTGAAGATTGGAGGATCTTACCCTTCGATGATTGCCGCGGTCTTTTCTGGAAATTGTATTCTAGCAATGTAGCATACGCTAGCACAGAGTTTGACCTCGCTAATGAAAGTGGTGAGATGTGGTTGGATGAAATCTATACCAACCGCCATCTTCCGAAACATGTGTACCGCGGCGAAGATTTCACGATGATCTTGACTGATCCGCATTGTGACGGCAACCAATTTCTTTCTATCTTTACGAATGTGTTAGAAGTACGATAATTATTCAAACCACAATGATCAAGAAACACGGGTGAACATATGAATTTTCAAGATAGACAGATCATCATGCAGGAACTCTATGTCATTCGAAATAGACTTGAAAGCATTTCTACTGCAATCAAAGATTCTGGAAAACTAAATTCTGCGGTTGACAATATCATAGAAGCTCAATGTAAATTCGTTCAAAAATACATTTGATATTTTACGACTTTTTATAAACTATATGAGGAGAGAATAAATGATTACTAATCAAGACGCTTTTACAAAAATGGTTCGACATTTGAGGGAACAAAATGAAAAATCTTTATTGGTCGGTGGAGGTTGTGCATACCGCGGCCAAAATGGATTAAAATGTGCAATTGGATGCTTGATTCTATATGATGAATACAACGTCAGTATGGAGAGAACTCCCGTGAAAGAGTTATATGTTCAAGCATTGCATGGATTAAACTTTGACATGCTGGAAAGTATGCAAGGTCTTCATGATTTTAGGGAACCGAAAGAATGGGAAAAAGCTTTCAATGAAGTTGCTAAATTGTACACATTGGAAGTTCCCGTCTGACAATGTGCCGAAGAGTGAAGTAATGAGATTTTTCATAACAAAGCCTAAAGATCCTTACGACTGGCATCCATATTTTCCATTAATTCCTAGACTTATGAGACAACGGTCAGATGGAAAGCGTGAGTATGCCTGGCTTTCTTGATATAATCTTACTATAGAAAGCTGTCAAACAAGGAGAATATTATGAGAAATTTTATCGTCGGAGTATTGTTTCTACCATCGATGGTGTTGTGGTTTTCATTAGCTATATTGTGGATTGAGAACACGGAGAGATTCAATAGAGATGGACTCTTTAATATGGGCATTTTTGTGTTCTGTATCCTTCTCGTATTGGGTATGGTTAGTTTCGCAATTTATGATAAATTGGCACCACAATGAAGATCGCCACAGAAATCTTACAGAAGTGTGAAGTCCACGAAAGCCAACTAAACATCTTCTCTACAAATTGGCCTAACGGAGTTGAACTTTCAGAAGAATGGTTAAAGGAAGCTATCGAGTTAGGATTGAATATTTTCTGGCTGGAGAATCTTGTGCCAGAAGAAAAATTTGAAGCATACTCCAATCTACGAAGAGCACTTTTAGCAGATTATGACGCCAAGATTGTCGATATCCGTACTTTTACAGGCATTCTGAACAATAATCTTTTTGCCTCGTATGAGGCTCAGGTGAAACTCATTCGAGCTGTCTACGACGACAAGGTGAAACCTATTCACAATCTCAATGAGGAGCAGGTAAAATCTCTTTGGAGGGAATTTATAAATCAAAAGGAGTCCAGTCATGATGTGTATGAAGCACAGAGAGACTTAGTTTATGATAAATTTTTCAAGCGTAGAACGTCATCTTATAAAGTCTACACGATTCAGGTTGGTAAACTTTTATTAAAATTTCTTAATTAGTGCGTAACATTCAAAGGAGAAATAGATATGAGTTCTGAAAGATTGTTCATGACTATCGTAGGTTTGTTGATCGCTATCACAATTTTAACTGTAGGCGCACATTGTACACACCAAAATCAAATGGTCGCAGACGTAATTGCGTCTGGAAAAGATCCAATTTTAGCTCGATGTGCATTTGACGCGGCTGGAAATACGTCACCAGTATGTGCGATTCGAGCGGCTAAATTGCCGATTGAAACTCCTGCAGCAAAGCCATAATTGAGAATACAATAAATAAGCCTAAACTTAGAGGATCTTTATAATGACTGAAGATGAAGATGATAAAATCGACACTCTTATATCTGCATTGAAACATTGCCAATTAGTATTTAGATCCATGTCTGAGCGAGGAGCTTATCCTCAGGAATTACTTCCTTTTGATATGCATAATCAGATGAAAGAGAGTGAAACATTTTTAGGAGTACAAGGATATATTTTTATTCAACGAGCTATAGATAAAGCTCTGAGTAAAGATATCTCTAAGTAAGGAATACAAGTTGTTAAATTAATGCTTGACATTATCTGGCTTTCTTGATATAATAAAACATACTTAACGCGAGGATAATATGAAATCTAAAAAGAAATTAAATTGAAGAATCTTAAATGCCAACGCGATAACTATATGAATATTATCGAGAATCTAAAGATTGAAATTGAGAGTCTAAAGAGTGAAATCGAGGATGAATCATATAGAGTTGGTATGAAATTCGACAATGTGATACGCGATTCAATGTATGTTGGAGCTGAGTTTATACTAGCTCAAATCAATCGCCACGAAGTAGTTTAATCGCTCTTGATAATGGCAACAGATGGATGGACGAACCTTTACGATGTGATGATCTTCCAAATGTTCCGAGAAAGAATTTTCATCATCATTTTGAACTTGCTGGTGGAGACACTGTGTTCCGATTGAAAGAATAATATGAACTTAACATCTGATGAAATTACAACATTATTGATAGCATTGAGTCCAGATATGTGTGGATATTCGAAAGATGCTAAAATCTTTAAACTACAGGCTAAACTTTCTATTATGTTAGAGATGGCTAGATTGAATGAGAAAAAGGATGTGTGATGAAAATACATATGAGAAATGGTTTGCTTGGAGGCCGGTTGTTGTTGGGGATCATTGGGCTTGGTTTAGATATGTTGAGCGTCGAGTAAGGTGTTGGGGATTAGATTGTTGGGTAAATTATAGGGAAATTGAAGGAGAAAAAATGAAAGTTCAGGCGCATAATGATGGTACTGTGCATTTATTTCAATCTGATAAAACCAACGCTGTAGCCACGTTTCATCTTGGCGATCAATGTACGAAACGTGATGTTGAACTGCAACTCGCAGTATTTCATCTTTATCGTAAAGGTTGTTGGCATGACGATGGATGGGGTTGTGAGGCATCATTCTATTTTAAAAATACTCGCAAGTTTGAAAATAGAAAAGTATGATATGAGTAGAAACAAAAGACAGGGGCGATGGCTATTAGAATATAGAGACGAGACGAGCCAATTTGATCATGAAGGTGAATGGCAGCCAGGTAGTGATTGTTACACGAGATATTTTAGATTTTGGATACCGAACGCAATTCGAAAAGACGATCACGATGGCATTCAGAGATATTTAGAATATAGGAATCAATAATCATGAGATACTTTGACGCGGAAGACGCCGAGAAAATTAATGCCAAGCCTTGGCAGCTTGATCTTCTAAAGATGAATCCTGAATATATTTCATGGGGGATTCATGAAGATTATATGAGTTCTGGAGTCAGCTGGGATGCACCTATTACAGCCGCGAGCTGGAAAGATTTTGGTCCTTGGGAACTCAACGATTTAAATGAATGTGTTAATTTTTATTTCAACATAATCAGATCGTCAGAAGAGTGTGACGTATGTAATGGAAATGGATATCATCCGGTATCACAACACATTGTCAATGGATTTTATACTCATATGAACGACCGCGGAGATAATTGGTGTAATCAAATTACACAGGATGAAGTTGATGTATTGATGGCATCAAATTGTCTATGGGATTTTACACACGGCAAGCCTGAAGGTTTTGTGCCCACGGCTTATGATGTGAATAATAGTAGGAATCCATTGGTTCATGATGCCATCAATCGTAACATTCTTACAAAGACGAGATTAAACAGACTTGGATTACCAGTAACATGTCCTAAGTGTGATGGCGATTGTATCGTATATACAGAAGAAAATGCCACTGTGTCACTCAATCTTTGGATGTTAGTTCCACGTAAGGGATGTTCTCGCGGCGTGGAAGTGTCAAATATCGTAGAAGATGACCTGCCTGAGGTATTTGAGTTTCTTAGGAAAGCGGCGGATAGAAACGCCGCGAGATTTAGTGGAATTAAAAGCCGTAAATAACTCTTGACAATCTTCGGCTTATCTGATATAATAACATCAATGGTTCGAATATTAAAGAAAAGGATAAAATAAATGCAAAATACAATTGAAGAACTCACTAACAAAATCAACAGCCTTACATTGAAAAAATCTCAGGTGGTAGAGGATTATGAAAAATTAAAGTCTGAGATCATTCAATTACAGAATGATTTAGTTGAAGCTAAAAAATTTAAAATATATTATAGTTGTGGTATGAAATTTAAAGTGTCTGAATATGTCAATAACGAATTTATGCTCGTTCAAGTAAGTGAAGGTAAAGTTCTTTTGATTAACACTGCAAATGGAAATAGGTGGAATGATGATTTTCTCTCAACAGATAAACCATATCACATTCCATCAGATGTGTTTCATAGACATTTTTCTAAAGACTGGAAGGTCTTCGTGAAGGTGGATTAGTCTAACAAAAAGATTCATAGGAGAACATTATGTTCGAACTATCTTTCAATACAGACAATGCTGCATTTGACGGCAATGGAATGTTCTCACAATCTAAAAACATTCTTAACGGAGTAGGATGGGAAATTGGATGTGGTAAGACTGAAGGTTCAATCAATGACGTGAGTGGAAACGTCATTGGCGAATGGCGATTGACGAAGGACTAATCATGAATAATATGAATATACTCACGTCAGAAGAACTAAGATCAATTCTAACTATCAACAATAGTATTATATATCGTATTCCATCGAATGTTAGAGATAAAGTGATGATACACGATAAGTCTCTCCGAGACGACATACAAAGTCTTCATGAAGAGATAAAAGAAAATGTAACATATTATTCTAGGCTTGTTAGGGAACTAAGATCACGTTTGGGTGATTCCCATGCGCCAGATATTAATTTACCATCAGATGAAGTTAGCCCACTCAAAAAAAGAATCTCATATCTTGAGAATAGGATAGAAGAAATTGCAAACAGTAGATTAGAAACATATAAAATAGATTTTGGTGTTCATCTATCCAATTGCAATTTCGGCGAAAATGCAGAAACGTGTAAGTACGGAGACGAAAATTGTCCCGCTTTAACTGAAAGTTGGTCGTGGTTTGGAAAGTCATTAGCCAAACAAAATACACAACCATCTGACAAAATGAAATTCACAAAAACTAATACAGGATTTCGTAATCTTGGTAAGGTAGAGACTGTAGAATATCCAAACTTTGCTACCTTTCTTCTCACAGAAGGACCGTGCCATTGTGATGTGACATTTACAGAAAACGGTAAGAATGTTAAAGTTATTGTAAATTATGGTAAAGTTATCAATGTAATTTCAGAATAAGGAATTTAATGAAAAGTCTGATGCGTTTGAGAAGATGGTGGAGGATCGTGTAGACGATGACATCTCACGAAGAAAACGGGAGGGGACGATGAAGGGGGATCGGTTTGAGCAAATGGCGATGGCTGCAAGGTTGCCAGACTGGGCTGGCGCGTCCTATACGATAAGTAATGAAGTCGCCGCAAGTCTCCTCCGCAAGGAACACGCGGCGGTGCGGCGGATGGTGATGAAGTATCTGAGACTAAACGATCATGGCAAATTACCAAAGTACAATGGGACGCCAGTGCATGGGTATAGAGCGGCCTGTGCTGACATCCTCGCGGCGTTGGACCAGCGAGCGAAGGGAGTCAGGTGAGCGCGACAAGGCGAGGAATCGCCTCGATAAGTGGGCGACAAAGAACGGCTTGAAGTGAAAGGGGACGTGATGATGGACGCAGTGAGGTATCGCAAAAAGACAACAGTGGATGCTGTGCAATGGAAAAATTTCGGGGACCATCCTGCTGTCAACAAATATGAAGATATTATGATTCTGAATGTGGGGGCACCTCCTGAGTTATGTGATGAATGTAACCTACCATACTTTAAGCATGGCTTGATTTCTACACTCGAAAACAATCATGCCATCGCGCAGCGGGTCTGCCCAGGAGATTGGATATTGACGGGGGTAAAAGGTGAGCATTATCCCTGCAAGCCTGACATTTTCGCGATCACATATGAGGCCATATCATGATGGGGCACGATGACCACGCAGCAGATAACCGAGAGCCGCACATGACGGACGCACAGGAGCGGGCGATTAGTCTGTACATGAAATTACCGCTAAGCGGTGCTCCAGATATGGCGAGCATAAACTTGATCGCCTCCGCTCTGGCTCGGGTGGAAGCGGAGACGCGACGGGTTTATCGTGAACTCATTGCTCGCAATCTGGGGCTCGATCACAATCTGAGATTTCAACGATCCTTCACTAAGCGTGAGATTATCAACGCACTAGATGAAGTGGAAATCGTAATGGACGGCCAGCAGGCCCAACAGGCCAAGGAGGGGGCGTGCCAACAGCAAAAGACTTAGCCTTGCTGGTTCTGGCGTCACATCGACACCCGAATAAAACTGTTCGCATTATACGGGGCCTGAGAGCCGTAGAGATGGCAGAGGACATCATGAAGCGGACCAAGGAGAGGAAGGGATGAGTCCACGCAATAGAGGCACGTATCGGTATCGGGTCTACGTGTGGGCGTATCGACGAACAAAGTTTTGGACGCAAAGCCAAATTGACCATGCGAAGCAGAGCGCGACGCAGCTGA
>ERZ1292625.1527-Hain-H41-01um-R1-1527-length-26858-cov-7_pt1 | contig 26858 bp, 29 predicted proteins | sample MGYA00564400_ERZ1292625 | MGnify/ENA primary metagenome ERZ1292625 (study PRJEB36523, sample SAMEA6512639) | groundwater metagenome | collected 2019-01-08 | study: AquaDiva: Metagenomics assemblies of 32 groundwater samples | reverse complement strand
AAAAACGGCGAAAATATCGCCGCAGTGAGTGTCTAAGGAATGGGGTCCTTTACATGGCGGTATACCGCGCGTATCCGTATCACTCATGGGAACGAGGGTCAAACGAAAACTGGAATGGATTGATCAGGGACTTCTTCCCGAAAGGAACTGACTTTGCTACAGTTACCGATGAAGAGGTGAGGCGCGTGGAGAGAAATCTCAACCATTGACCGCGCAAACGCCTCGACTATCTTACGCCGCACGAGGTGTTCGTCCGAGGGATGGTGCCTGGTGCAGTTCAAACTTGAATGTACGCATCTTATTTAATACCCTCTCTAAGTTTTATGAGATTTTTACGATTAAGTTTCTTATCAAAACCTGATTTCTTAAACCATAAGAGATAGTCTCGAATGGATATATTTGTTTGAAATTTAGGGCTCCAGCCAAGTTTTTTTAATTTTGAGATATCAGAGACGGCGTGGCGAGTATCGGTGCGGCGAAATGAGCCGACGATAATTTGGGAAGGTGAATTGGTAATTTTTTTAACGAGTTTGGCAAAATCAATCACTTTATATGATCTTCCTCCGCCAACGTTGAAAATTCCAAAATTGGACTCAGGGTTTTTTAGAACAACGAGATTCGCCGCACCTACGTCATTAATATTCACAAAGTCTCTGGTTTCGTTGCCGTCTTCATAAACCGTGATAGGCAAACCGGCTAAAGCTTGGCTCACAAAAATCCGCAATGCGCCGGAATAAAGATTATACGGAGATTGACGCGGTCCTTGGACAATGGAATATCTAAGAATTGTGGTTGGAATATTGTAGGATTTGCCTAAGCGGAGACTTAAATTTTCGGCCGCTTCTTTTGAAAGTCCATAGGCGTTGGTAGGAGTAAGTTTTTGGTTTTCTTGAAAGGGAAGGAATTTTGCGAGAAAACCGTGAGCGCACTTGACTGCCCATTTTTTATTTTGGAGTTGAGAAATGGTCCTGGGCTCTGGATAGAATTCATTTTTAGCGTGGGAGCATAAATACCGGCCATCGCCATAAACAAATTGAGTGCTTGATAATATTATTTTTTTGACCGGCAGTTTTTTGGTAGCGATAATCTCATATAAAAGAGCGGTACCCGCGGTGTTGATGTTAAAAAATTTTGAAAAATCCTGCCTTTGATCTTGATAGGCCGCCAAGTGATAAACAAAATTCACGCCCTTAAGGGCTTTTTCGATTACTGGTTTTTGACTGACGTCGCCTTTTATTAGCTCAAAACCTTTATTTAAAATATATTCTGGCCAGCGGTGACTTTGGTGGACGGGTGGTTCTAAAGAATCAAGGATTTTTATTTTGTAACCTTGTCTAGCGAGCGTGTCGGCGGTGTGGCTCCCAACAAACCCTGCTCCACCGGTAATGAGGATGGTTTTTTTCATAAATTTATTTTTTGGAGAAGAGAACGGTGTTTGATTCTTCTTACAAAGCCTAAAGTAAATTTCCAGATTTTACTAGGGAGAATCCAAATGAAAAATTTTTTCAAGCCAAAGTTAGAGTTTTTCAGAGCCGAGGTTTTGTCTCCCACTATAAGGTAGACTAGGACCAGTTTGTCTCTGAGGCGCTGGATGATTGTGTCAAAATTATATTTAAGGATTTCTTCGGCGGTAAGTCTATTTTTAAGTTTTAAGAAAATTTCAAGATTTTTTTCCTTCATTTCTGGTTCGCTGTCAACAGATGACAAATTACCAACGTTTCTTATGCGATAATAAGCCAAGATTTCGTTAAGGTAATAAAACCCTATGCCAGTATAGGCAAAACGCAACCAAAGCTCCCAATCTTCCGAGCGCCGAAGTCTCTCGTCAAAAAGACCGAATTTGTTGAAGATAGACTTTCTAACCACAACTGTTAGCGGATTGATAAATTGCTTTTCTAAAAGAGCTTTAAAAAGATTGCCGGAAGGATATTGGTAGCGATGATGAAAAAATTCGCGGGGATTGGTACCAGCCCGACTCGCTTCGAAACTCGAAGCGAGTCGGTCGGTAAAGTGAAGAAGGTCGCAGTAGCAAATGCCAAAATTAGGATTATCTTCTAAGACTTTTACTTGCCTTTCTATTTTTTGAGGCAAGAAGATATCGTCGCTATCTAAAAGGGCAATAAAATCGCCTTTCGAGTTTTTGATTCCAGTGTTTCTAGCACCAGCCAGACCTTTATTTTCTTGATAGATATATTTTACCTTTCCATTTTTAATGTAGGGTTCGATAACTTTTTTCGTGCCATCAATTGAACCATCATCGACAATAATAATTTCGATGTTCTGATAAGTTTGGGAAAGGGCGGAGTCAATGGATTCTCTAATGTACTTTTCGATGTTATACGCGGGGATAATAACAGAAACCAGGGGAATATTCATTTCATGTGTATGCCGATTTTATCGAATATTTCCTTAAATCTTTTTTCATAAGTGTGCTCCGCTTGGGTTCGCTTGTAGCTAGCGGCGGCTATTTTTTCTCTTTCTTCAGGATGATCAAGATAATATTTAATTTTCTCGACTAGATCTATGACAGACCCGTCGTAATAGATGATTTCTTTTTTGTTCTCATAGTATTGATCCATGTCATCGGCAAAGCCAGAAATAAGAAAAGTTTCACAGGCCAGAATTTCAAAGGGTCGGGCTTTAATTTGAGGGATGGAGGTGTTGAACCAGGAACGAAAATTGCTTATAAAATGCCAACTGGGCCTAATGTGGTTGGTTGATTTTTTTAGAAGGAGTCTTGATAAAAGTTTAGGACTCCATCTTTTTGGCGGAGTGCTGAAGTTAAGGTTAATTTTACTGCGAGAAAAAACTCTAACCATTTCTTTCCCCGAAAGGCGCCCTTCAGGCCAGCCCCAACCTCTTACCCAAACATTAATACCAGCTTTTCTAAGTTCTGAAACCAGAAAATATCTAGCGGGATTGTATTGACCTATAAAGCTAACGTCGATATCGCGTTCGCAATCAAATGGCTTCCAGATATTGGGATTACAAGCCCACTGGGAACGAATAACGTTATCGATACCATAGCGTTCGTAGTTTTTTATGCCTTCGCCCCAAGTGGTGATAGTTTTTGTAAAGTGAGGGGCGTAAAACCTTGAGTAACTGTCAAGCCGCCAGTGATCGTCGGCAAACCAAGCAATACTAGTGGTTAGGCGTTTAATTGTTTTTAGAGTTTGAAATTCAAACTCGTCGCTATACATAAAAGCAAAAAAAAGATCCGGTTTTTCTTTTTTAATAATTTCAATCAGCTCTTCATTGAATTTTTTCCGACTGATCTTTAATAATCTGTCATACTCATATTCGATAACTTCCACGCCAGTCATATTTTTCAAGGTAAGATAAAAGTTGAGATATTCAAAGCTAGGATTACGCGAAGTATCATAATTTTCGGCTTGAATGCCAGAGTAGATTATTTTCATATTAAATACTTTTGATTATGGGCGATCGCAAACAATAACCGTAATAGAAGCTTTCTCCTCTCCTTTCAACGGCTGAACTTTAAAGTTGACTGTTATGGGCTGGGTTTTGTGGTTAATAATGTCCAGACTTTTACCAAGTAATACCCTCCTAAAATTAAAAATATCGATCCTTTTCAATAAATTCAGAAGGCGGCGAAAGGCGAAGTTGCCTGATTTTAAAATACCCTGACCAAAGACGTTAAAATTTTTAAATCTTTCTTCTTTAAGAATCCCAGTAAATTCTTTTTGATTTAACTCTCGAATGTGGTCTTCCTGAATTCCGGCTATACCCTGCAGGGTCCAAACATCTCGATCAGGAGTGGCAATGATTAACTTACTTTGAGGTTTTAGAACTCTAGATAATTCTTTGAGAAGAAGACGCTGATCTTGTTCGTTAAAATGTTCGATGGTATGGAAGCAAACAGCGTGAGTAAAATTATTATTAGGAAAATCGAGCTTTAAAGCATCGGCTTGAATAAACGAAACATTTGAAGATTTAAAATGATTTTCGGCATACTGGATTAAATCATTATCTAAATCAACACCAATAATTTTGGCGGCTGGATTCAAAGATGAAATAATGCGTGATCCTTCGCCGTTGCCACAGGCGATATCTAAGATGAATTGAGATTCGAATCGAGAGAGGGCCTCTCCAGCAAAAAGATATAACTCTTTTCTTTCGCTACCATTAGTATCGGCTGACATGTTAAGGTTGGTAAATTTAAATTAAGTTGGTTATTGATTAAGCGAAGGTACTAAAATAAGAGAACTATTTTGCAGTATTAAAATACTATTCTAAATGGTTCGGCGGGGCAATTTTTCTTTTCTTTTTCTAAATTATTTATATAATCAAGAAGAGTTATGATTTTTTTCTTAACTATATCGACGCTAACTGCGTTAATACAGGGCGATGGCTCGCCGGGAGGAACACGTTTGCCGCAGCGGAAGTTGTCGACGTAGCAACTAGTCATCGTGTAAACCCAGAGGTTAATGTCGGAATATCCGTAGTTATGCTGGATTCCAAACTGTCCTCCGCCCGTGATGCAAAGAGATGGCTTTTTGAGAGCAACGGCGAAATGGACAGTTGAAGTATCGTTTGAAAGAACAACTTCGCTATTGGCAATAATAATTACCAGTTCTTCGAGAGATGTCTGTCCGGCAAGGTTAATACTCCCAGTAACTTTACTAACAAAATTATCCGCGCTTGGATATTCTTTATTGGTTCCGATCAAAACTGGCGCGATATTACGATTCAAGAGTAACCGTGCTATTTCCATAAATCTCTCAACTGGCCAACGCTTATAAGCAACACTCGCGTTTATATTTAGGACAGCATATTTTTGATTGGCTAGATTAAATTTTCTAATGATATCCGTAGAATTGTTTGGAATCGGCAGGGTCGGCGAATAATCTTTTGATTGGGGCGCTATGCTTTCAAAGATTTTGGCGTAATAAGATATAGCGCTAGGAAAGCGATTTTCTTTAGGTGCGCTTTTAATATTTTTTGATCGGATAATTTTTGTGTATAAAGGTAATATATTCCTCCCAAAAAATTTAAGATTTTTTTCTTGCTGAATATCGAATGGGAATTTATATTCCAATTCTAACCCATCAGACCCTATGACGTCCTCGGCGCCGAGCGAGGTCGCAATAATTTTCCCTGAAATCTCGGCAGCACTGAAATCTTGATTAACAACTTTCCGAAAACCTATCCGGCGAAGTTTAGAGATAGCGGAAAAGCCGTAAATTGGATTTATGGAAAATTTTTTGTAATCAACAGCAATGATTTCGTCCACAAAAGAAGGTTTTAAAAAAGATTCAAATCCAACACCTTTTTTGATCGCAAGGTAGATTTTTTTGTTAGGGAAAGTAATTTTATAGTTTTTAAGAACCCCGGTGAATAAAACGAGATCTCCGAGAGCTTGGAGGTTAATTATCAAAAAACGATCTTCCCAATTATTCTTATTGACCGGGACAGAAAACAGGAACAAAAAAAATCTACGGACTGAGTGAACTACTCTTATTTTAATAAAGAACTTTAGCCAACTTTTGAACATCTTTAAAGTTAATTTTAACCTTTTTCTTTAGGGGTGTATATGTTTTTGAGCCGCAGACATTTGCCTGCGGCCCATTTGTTTTCTCGCTCACTTATTGCGGAGAAAGTTCCCGGTCTCTTCATGAGACCAACCAAGAGGCATTTCTCTGCCCTCAAGCAAGGCCATACTATCCGCAAAGCCAGGTTGTGCCAAGATTGGGATGACTGTTGCATATCTAATCCTTTTATTGGCAAACGCGACTCCAACCTGATACTCCGGAGTTAGTCCTTCATGACTCCTGAACTTTTCGGAATAAAGCCGGAGAATTACGGCGATGGTATTAGCCATATCTTGATGAGCGGCAAGAGAATCCCCGGTAGATAAGATGATGCACTGTCCAGCCCTGCCACCTCCTGTGAATGCTCCGCATTGGCCTGAAGAGAGTATGTGCCGTGAAGGTCTCCTTAACTCTCGCCGGAAGAAGACCTCGGCTCCCAACACTCCAATAGAACTGGAGTTATTGGGTTCAACCATGTGGTAATGCGCGTGGCTTACACTGCCTCCCGCCAATCCCCCGACTTGAATGCCGAGCCAGGTATCACGCTCGGACATGTGTTTTAAGGCGATATCAACAACGCCCGGTGATCTCTCCCAGTGCTCACAAACGCTTTCGAGATCAAAGCTGCAAGCATCAGGGATGATCAGAATTGCGTTTTGGTAGTTGGTTGATGGGTTTAGAATTACTCTCCAACCAGGAGGTGCAGAGATGATGGCTTCGGTGGTTGTGCAGAGAGAACAGCTTTCGGGAGTTGTCTTGCTCTGTTGCCATGGACGAGATAGACGCCGGGGAGTTAGCTTTCGTGTGCCTCCGGATTGGGTTACGATACCACTAGGCAGAATATCAAAGATAATCATGGTGGGTTCCTTTCAGGACCGCTTTTTGTGTTAGTTTGTCTTGCTTAATAAAGGATTCAATGATCTGCCATATTTATAATGTATATTTTAAGATTTGACAACTATTTACGAGTGAGGGTTAGTAATTTATAATTGGGGGAAGATGAGCCCTTCTAGAAGAAAAATAAAAAGCTTCGCAAAGATTGAACGAATTGTTCGATCGGCAAAACGCGCTGGCAAAGTCATTGTTACTACTAACGGTTGTTTCGACGTGATCCATACCGGACACATTGCAACCCTTGAGTGGGCGAAAAACAAGGGCGATATCCTTATCGTAGGAATTGATTCTGATGTTTCGGTTAGGGCGAATAAAGGACCGCGCAGACCTATTATTCCGGCGAAAGAACGGGCCTTTGTTCTTGCCAGCCTTTCGTCGGTGGACTATGTTTTTATTTTTAACGGGAAGAGTCCTATCCCTTGGATTAAGAAAATAAAACCTATGATTCATGTAAAAGGCGAAGGAAGCGAAAAGGACCCAAGGTTTCCTTCGGAGGCAAAGGTGATAAAAGACAGAGGAGGAAAAGTTGCGTTTGCTCCCAAAATAAGAGGCAAGTCAACTACTGATATTATTGGAACTATTCTCAAAAGATACAAAAAAATAACGGCTAAGCTAAAAAATATTACCGCTTTTTAATAATTTGGATTCGAGTAGGATTGCGGAGTATTCGAACTAATTTATATGAAAAATCTTTCTTGTGAAGGTCGGAGGTTGTCTTAGCAATCCATCGAGGATCAAGAAGATTTCCTTCTCTCCGCCCTTTCTTCCAGAAAGTTGTTTTCATCGCTCCTGGCCCTATAATTAGGGTCTTATCCACCGAACCATCAAGTGAAATGGAGTTGCCAAGCATCGCGAGAGCTGCTTTGGTGGCAGCATAGACCGGCTCCTTAGGACGTGGAATCCATTGAGAGGTTGAAGTAATAAGAATAAGGTTTTTTATTTTTTTTTGCTTTCTCAAGATTTTAGAAATCAACATAGCCGGGATTAAAAGCCCAATATTGAGCATAGTTTTGATATGCCGGTCACTTAATTTTACAATAGGACCTTCTTCAAAAAAACCGGCGGCGTATATAAGGGTACCTATGGGTTGGGTGGCTTTAATTATTGAATCTAAGCCAGTTGATATTTTTTCTGAATTGGAATCTATATTGATTTTAATATAGGTAAGGCCTTGTCTTTTGGGATTATGCCTTCCAGCTATAAAAACATTGCCTCCTTCTTTTTGAAAAGATAACGCTAAAGCCAATCCTAGTCCGGAAGTACCGCCAATAACAAGCACGGATGGAGTTTTCATTTTTTTAACTGGCATTTTGTAAGTATGTAACTTTCTCAATTTTAACTTATTATTTAAGATTGCTCTAGGGACTTAAGACCTTTAAAGAAAACTTTGAATTCTTGCTAAAAAAATGAAAACGCCCGCGAGGTCCTCCTAGGACTCGCGGGCGTATTGGGTTCTTAAAATGGTCAGATGATGACTGCTGACCTACAGGAAACAATCCGATGCGAAGATTTCTCCTGGAGGGAGATCATCATCTCCATTAATGATGCTCTCTAGCCCCCAATTGAGGTCATTATAGAAACACACAATCTTAGAACATTCAGTTTTGGCATCGAATCCGTCGATGATGCGGGCAACTGCTTTAAGGGTATCGCCCGCTTTTCTATTGCTAAAAGGAGCGGAATCAGTGATGAGGGCTTTGGGATTTCCTCGCCAAGCAGGGCAATTATAGGTGCCAAGAGGAGAAATCACCCATTGTAGGGCTTGTTTGTGGCAAGTGCGGGGTTGATTCATGTAGCGACGCCACGTGCCGTCCATAAGGGCACGCAAGTTCTTACTTACGATGACCTCAAATCCTCCTTTCGCAAGTTTTCTTGCCTGAGCGATTTCATGACCAATGCGCTCGATAGTCGCATCGAAATTCTTGATCGCCTCCGGATCGATGGCTTCGGAACCGGTCAGTGAACGCTGAAGATACGCCTTAACTGAAATGTAGCTGAAACCGCTTGCCTCAGCCAATTCCGCAGCCAACACAATCTCGTCAATGTTTTGAGGGAGAGGATCTCCGCGCGTGTCTTTTGCTCCCGGCCACGAAACAACGAACGAGTATCCGATTGGAAGATCGGGGTTCAGCTCGCGAATCTCTCGCGCCAAAGAACACACTTCTTCCAAAGTAGTGGGGTGTCTGGGCCGGCGGAGAGTTTGAAAAGTGGGATCGGAGCCGGCATCAAGAGAGATCCTTAACCAATCGGGTGGAGTGAGTAGGCTGGCAACATCAAGAATGGGAGCATGGAACAAGCCGTTGCTAACAATAGCAACTTGTAATCCGTGATCCTTGAGGAAATGAACGACTTCACGGAACTTGGGGTGAATTGCTGGTTCCCCCCCTCCGATCAAGATGACCGAACGCAAGCCGCGACTTATCATATACTGAATTGTCTCGAGGAGTTGCGCATAGTTATGCGTCTCTTTCTGATTCAATATCGCGAAGTCAATACAACCAGGACAATCAGAATTGCAGGCGGTCGTGAGGTCCAATTGGATTGAAGAAGGCACAAAGTTCTTGGGCATTGCTGGTTCGGGTTCTCCTCGATTGCGCACAAGGAGAACTGACCGGCGCCACTCGATGTACGAAATGGTTGTTGCCCTCATTCCCGGACCCATCAATTTTGAGAAGAAATCGTGACGGGGCTCAACTGCTTTTTGGGTCATTGTTAAAGCCATCTTATCCTTCCCTTCTGTGGTTATTCCTAAATGACTAATAACGTTGGTTTTCAAGAAATACTCTCAAGATTTTAATGGTTCCTAATCTCTTTGTAAACCTTTTTCGATTACCAAGAATGGAGGCTAAGATTTTTGTGCTTTATGATTTTTTTTAATTAAGTCCAATAACTTTCCGGTGTATTTACTCCACGTTAATTTTTCTCTAACAAGATTCTGGCCATTTGTGGCAACGATTTTATAAATATCGGGTTTGTCGATAAGAAGTTTAATTTTAAGCGCGATTTCTTCTGGATTTTGAGGGTCGACAAAAAAAGCATTCTCACCGTCTTTTAAAACTTCGGTGGAAGCAGTAGTCCTACAAAGAACAACTGGGAGACCAGCGGCCATGGCTTCAAAAACACCAATTGAAAAACCAAATCCGTTTCTAGGCGGAGGCACATACATCGGATAAACAAAAATATCGCTACTGGCATAAATTTCCTTTAATTTAGTTTCGGAAACTCCACTGAAATTAAAATCTATTTTATTATTAAGATTATGCTCCTTCACTAAATTTAGAAGTTTATCGCGGTAATTATCTTCTCCCCACATGTTATTAGATATAATATTAACTTTGGGATCATAGCCCCAATCACGAAGATATTTAGCGGCTATAATAATGTCGTCGTAGTGGCGATAAGAATTTAATGACCCTAAACTAAAAATCTGAACTTTTTTTTGGGCGGCCTTTAGAGAAAAATCTTTGACTGGAAGATAGAATTCTTCGAAATCCACCCCTAGTCTAGTGATAATGGACTTGAGGCCTCGCTTTTCGCACCAATTTTTGTTATAAGTGTCTAAAACTGACACGCAGTTAATCGCTCTAAAATATTTACGACTCGATAGGTCTTTGAACCAATTGTAAAAACGACTTAGCAAATCGAAAAGGATTTTTTCTTTCGGAAGATACATAAAAGGGGGATCGTTTTCGGTCCATAAAACATTAATCTTAGGGTTTCTTTTTTTGTAGAAAAAAGCTACGGGATAGGCGTAATCATGGACATTTAAAACGTCAGGGTTGTTTTCAATGGAAGCGGCAATTTGTTTCGCAATATTAAAATGGGAATGTTCTTGTTTGATTTTTTTGATTATCCGAGAGAGGAAACTTCGAGGTTGGTCATTTGATTTGGGATCGGATTTTGGAGATATAACTCTAATATCTAATCCTTGCCATAGTTCTTGGAAATACTGGCCCTTGAAGTCAGGAGTGTAAATAGCAACTTTGTGCCCTAATTTCTCTAAAGACTTAGCAAGAGAAAAAATTAGCCGTGGACCACCGGATTGCCAAGAAAGATTGAAACAAACAATAGCAACTTTCATGATCTACATGCTCTGTAAGATGTTTCTTATTAGCTTACTATCTTGCGTAAAAAAGGAACCAACTGATACCATTTTTTCCTCGCAATGCGGTAGATGAGAATTATTTAAAAGAATAAATCATAGAGAGCGCTCTGAGATGAGTTTTAGAAGATAGTATAAATAAATGGCGCGACTACCGAGCTTTGAACAGTGATAAGAAGAGCGCCTAAAAGCAAGAGAGCCACGGGAACAAGAAACCACTTTCTCATTTCTTTGATAAATTCCCAAAGTTCTTTAAGAATCTTCAATTTGCTCATTGTTCAAAACGTTTACGGAACACATCGGCCATTCTTTCCGCGATCATTTTATTACATTCCTCCGAAATGTGTATATTGTCAGTGTAGCACGCACGCACGCGCCCGTAAAGAGCATCTGAAATATTGTAAAAATTTTTCTCGGGCAAAGTTGACATTAAATTATCCGTAAGGTCATATAATCTGCCGACTTTTTTATCGTTTACGCGCGGATCAAATTTATGTAAAATTTTTCGTCTCCCGCAAGTTTTTTCTCCGCAAAAATAATCGGCGGTCAAAAAGCTAAATATTTAAATCCATACAGTCGAGACAGATCGCTTAGAAACATTGCCGGCAAGCGCCTCAATTTTCTTGTCGTCAAAATCCAAACTAGCGACTCCGTAAAGGCGGAGTTTTTGCGGAGAAAAAACGTGAACTAGATTAATGATAATGCGGCATGTTTTACAGTAACCTTTCGCGATGCTCTTTGCACCTCAAGGGTATGAAATTAGTCTTGATGCTGAACTTTTGACTCAAGCTGAAGCTACCGGCCGAGTTCATCGCACCCTAGATTTAAAAGAAGCACTTGATGGCGCCGATTTCATCCATGCCGATACTTGGCTGGATATGGAATCTTTTAACCAAGGACAAGTTAAGTTAGAATTTAAGAAAGAATATGAAAGAAGGATCTATCTCATAATTTTTTTATTCTTAATTCTAACCCCATGAATATTCTTGGTATTTCGGCTTTTTACCACGATAGCGCTGCTTCTTTAATAAAGGATGGCAGTATTATTGCTGCCGCCCAAGAAGAAAGATTTAGCCGGAAGAAACACGATGATAGTTTTCCCGAAAAAGCCATCGCTTATTGTTTGAGAGAAGGGAAAATAACCGTTAAAGATCTTGATTACGTGGTTTTCTATGAAAAACCATTTTTGAAATTCGAACGGCTTCTTGAAACTTATCTCAGTTTCGCTCCTCGAGGATTGCAATCTTTCCTTGCCGCTATGCCTATTTGGTTGAAAGATAAACTTTGGCTCAAAGCCGCTCTAGCCGAAAAACTAGACTTTAAGGGACTCATTCTTTTTACTGAACATCATGAATCCCACGCTGCCTCGGCATTTTTCCCGTCACCGTTTAAAGAGGCGGCATTTCTCACTATGGACGGCGTTGGCGAGTGGACTACCACCAGTTTCGGAGAAGGCCTAGGCAACCGAATCAAAATACTTGGCGAAATAAAATTCCCTCATTCTTTAGGTCTTCTTTACTCGGCTTTTACTTACTACACCGGTTTTAAAGTTAACTCCGGCGAATATAAGGTAATGGGTCTTGCCCCTTACGGCGAGCCAAAATATAAACGCCTCATTTTGGAAAACTTGATTGACGTGAAAGATGACGGCTCTTTTCATATGGATATGAGTTACTTTAATTATTGCCAGGGTTTAACTATGACCAACGAAAAATTCCATCGACTTTTCGGAGGGCCTCCGCGAAAACCCGAGTCGCCCCTAGCCCAAAAAGAAATGGATTTAGCCCGCTCTATTCAGGAAGTTACGGACGAAATTGTTTTAAAATTAGCGCGCCATATTCATAAAGAAACTAAACAGAAATATCTTTGTTTAGCCGGTGGCGTGGCTCTAAACTGCGTCGCTAATGGCAAGCTCCTTCGCGAAGGACCCTTTGAAGACATTTGGATTCAGCCCGCTTCGGGCGATGCAGGAGGAGCTCTTGGGTGCGCGCTTTTTGTTTGGTATCAATATTTAAATAAGCCCCGCCAAGTTAATCCCGGTAAGGATATGATGCGGGGCGCTTACTTAGGACCAAAGTTTTCAGATCAAGAAATAAAAAGTTTTCTTGAGGAAAAACAAATACCTTTTACAGAAATAGCCGAAAACCAGATTGCTGGTAAAATCGCCGATCTTATCAATAATCAAAAAGTTGTCGGTTGGTTTGAGGGTAGAATGGAATTCGGTCCTCGCGCTTTGGGCTCGCGATCAATTCTTGGTGACGCTCGCTCTCCTAAAATGCAGGCGTTAATGAATTTAAAAATAAAATTTCGAGAAAGCTTTCGGCCTTTTGCCCCCTCGGTTCCTTACGAAAAAGTCGCCAACTATTTCGAAATTAACCACCCTAGTCCTTATATGCTTCTTGTTGCCGATGTTGTGAAAAATCGTCGACGCACTATGTCTTCTAATGAGGAAAAGCTTTTTGGCATCGAGAAACTTAATGTCTCAAGATCGGATATTCCTGCCATTACTCACATTGACTACTCGGCTCGCATCCAAACCGTTCATTCCGAAACCAATAAGCTCTATCATGAGCTTCTAAGTGAGTTTAATAGAAAATACGGCTGCGCTGTTGTTATTAACACTTCCTTTAATGTAAGAGGGGAGCCAATCGTTTGTACTCCCGAAGATGCCTACCAATGTTTTATGAGAACCAATATCGACTATCTTCTTTTAGGAAAGTATCTTTTAGATAAGACCGATCAAAAACCTTTAGCAGAGGATTCTGATTGGCGTAAAGAATTCGAACTTGACTAAAATGAGTTTTAAAAAAGAAATACGAAGTACAAAAAGCTCCCGTTCTGATCTTAGAAAATTCGGCCTTGTAGTTGGCTTGGTTTTTTTTGGCTTTGGTATTCCGCTTCTATTTACGGGTAGTAGCGCTACTCCCTATCTTTCTGGCTTGGGAGCAATTCTAGTTATTCTTGGCCTATTTTATCCTTCCCTTCTTAAAATTCCATATCGTCTTTGGATGATTTTAGCCTTGCTTATGGGATGGGTAATGTCCAGAGTAATTCTTACCTTTATCTTCTTTCTCGTTTTCACTCCCCTGGGCTTTTTTGCTAAACTGTCAGATAAAGATTTTCTAAAACTTAAACGTAAAGAGAATCACTCCTATTGGGTCAGTCGCCCAGCCGGCAATTACGAAAAAAAATCTATCGAGAATCAGTTCTAGTTTTTTAAAACAATACCGCAATTAATGTGAACCTAGCTCCACGGCTTCACGGCCGTGGTTTCAGGGCTATACCCTTCGGGATTATAACTGCCATTTCCTCCATGGGTTTACACCCATGACTTCAATGGGGCTGGGTGAAGCCGTGGGTATCTATAATTTCGTTAGCTAATAGCATTGCACTGGGCACAGTCCCGCCTTAATTACTGCGGAGGAATCCACTCTTAAGCAAAAACTCAAATATTAATCCAGCTATGGCTTCGTGTCCAACGCGGTTGGGATGATCATAATCTTCGCTATTGAAATCAACTCTGTAATTTTTCTCAACATCGGTAACGCCTTTATCGCGGAGCATAGAAAAAACATTTAGCGCCGACAGGCCATTCTTAATCGCTTCGCCACTCACAAGGTCATACACCTGCTTTAGTCTATGCTTATCGCTAAAATCTCTCCACTCCGGCAGAACAACAACAAATATAGGTATTTTTTTCTCACGGGAGATAAAAGAAAGTTCTGCAAAAAAACTTTTTTGCGTTTCCCAGAGAGGAGATCCTTTCTTATATGCTTCCTGGTAATAAGGAGCATAGGAATTCGTAAGGTGCTGCCAAACACTGAAAACACAACCATATAACCTAGAACGCTCGGCCAAAAATCGCGGCACAAAAGTGTTGAAGAAATGGACAAGTTTTAGGTCATAGTAAATATCGTTAGGATGATAACCGATAATAATAAGGTTGGGGTCATAATTAAGTATTTTTGATTTCAGCAGTAATAATTCTTCTTGGCTGTTTAACGACGGCATTCCGAAGTTTAAAACCTCAACTTTGTCTCCGAACCGGGCACGCAATATATTTTCAAGAACCGCTGGGTAGGCTTCATTGTAATCAACGCCCCACCCAAAAGTTACAGAATCACCTATAGTAGCAATGCGATAGACGCCAAGTGCTTTATTCAGGGAATAATCTCTCTCTGCTCGCATACCAGAACTGTTAGTGCGGACATGCCGCCCGGCAACTGATGTTTCTATATTCACCGGCATAAAATTAGGATCAGGGGACAGAGCTTTTTTAAATAAAGCTGGGTTTATAAGATATACATTTCCGCAAACGTACAAATCTGAACCCAAGAAATTGCGCTTAATTGCTGCTACTACCCTAAGACCACCTTCAATAATAAGAAGAAGAATAGCTAGCGAAAAAAATACTAAGGAAAGATTGATCACTAAACTCTTGACTTTGATCATTTTTTTCTTCCAATCATAATAAACAAGCCGCCGTCCCTCCAACCGCTCGGAATGGATCTAACTTGAGCAGCAATTCTCCCAAAAAAATTGCCCGCCGAATGCTGCATAAACATCAAATCGGAAGAAGCAAATCCTTCAAAAAATACGGGGCTGGGAATGCCGTAGCAGAACTCGAAATTAGACTGATTAAACCAACGGAGGACTTCTCCTATCGTATGTTTTGATTCGTGCGGATTTTTATACTGGTCCTTAAACCAAATATCCGCGCGCCCGAGACTACGATCTCTAGTATGCGGGTCGAGGAACTTTAATTTGTCCGTAGTTGCCGCAAAAACAACTTTGCGGACATCGGTTAGAACCCTGCCAAAGCGATTATAAAGACCGAGACACAGAAAACCTCCTTTCTTGACCAACTTGGCGATCGTCTCAAACCCCAAACGAGGATTCCCCGTGTGGTGCAAAACACCATTAGAGATTACGACGTGAAAACTGCCTGCTGGAAAAGCGGGTCGGAATAAATTCATCTGGCAAAAAATTGCTCTCTCTAAACCGTTCCTCTTCTTAAATTCCTGCGCCAATTTTAAAGAACTTAAACTCATATCGGCTCCGACGACAATTCTCTGGGCAACGGCTAAATAGTTAGTAAGCTGGCCCGTACCACAACCGATCTCCAAAATTCTTGCGCCGAAAGGGATTTGCTTGTTTAACATGCGGGCGAAAACGCTTTTTTCGGCTTTATCAATGAGATCGGCAACGTTCTCAATCTCCTCGTAGCCAGGAAAAGGATTTTCATTATAAAACCTTTTCATTTTATTAGTTAGGCCGCCATCTGGACCACACTCTTCAAAAAACAGCGGTATGCCTTCATCTACGCCATACGTGGTTAGGCACCTCCGGCAAAAAATACAATCGTCTCTTATGTTCAGGTCGTCGCCGCACCGCGGACAGGCGAATAAGTCGATACTTGCTTGTATATTTTCCAATCCCATGAGTATTGCCGTATCGTCGTATCGCAAAAATCAGAAAATGGCGTAGAGAATCGGCGAGACGACAGAACCTTGAGACAATACTATGATAACGCTCAATAAAATCAAAAGTATTATTGGCGGCAAAAGCCACCACTTTTTCCGCACTTTTAAAAACTCCCAAAGTTCTTTAAGAATGTCTTTTTTCATTGATCATTGAGGATTTCTTATATGCCATGACGACCGCAAATTACGAATGTCAGCATTTTTAAGTTCGGCTGAAACCCTATCTGCCAGTTACTATCTTTGGGTACCAACCTTTATAGCAATAGGCGTCTCTTGCTTATTAATTTTTTAAATTATATCATTAATTCAATGTTTAATCAAAAAGAACCTGGACACAAAACTTTCAACATAAGAGATAAGCAAATGTTGATTATAATTACAACCACCATCGCGTCCGCGGCGGTATTTTTTTTGGCCATACATAAAGGCACGCCAAAACCGTTTGACGTCTTAACCACAATACTTGCTATTATCGCGCTTTGCCAAAGGAAAACGCGGGATGATTTGCGCGCGCTCTGGCCAAAAATCAAGCCGTACGCAATAAGCATAATACTGGTTCTTTTTTTTATTTTTCTTGGAACAATCCTTAACTTTCAAGAAAATATAGAGCACATGGGCATAAATGGAATATTTACAAACTTCGCGAGGGTTGCCTTTAATGGCGCTGTTTTTCTTTTCTTCGCGTTTCTGGTATCGTCGCGCGATAAACTCCTCCCCTGGATAAGTATCGCGCTCATCGCCTCGTTCGCGCTGGCCGTCCCCGCATATTGGGACTTCGGACCAGAAAAATTTATATCCGGCGGACGATTAATGGGGCTTACACAAAATCCGCATATACTCGGTCTTCTCTCTATAACTGGATTCCTTGTGATGCTAGGGCTTTTTATTGAAGCAAAAAAAGGCTGGCAAAAAGCAGTGCTCGCCGGCTGGATGGTCGTGGTCGCCAATTTCAACCTTTGGGCGGCCTCCCGAGCAACGTGGATAGCCATCTCGGTCGGCCTCGCTCTTTGGGTAATATTCTCCAGCAAGTCTAACCTAGACAAATTAAAATATTTTATCATCCTCCCCGCTGCGGCATTTTTTCTGGGCTGGATGCTTCTCCCCAGTTCCCCAACGCTCGAAATAAGAAATTGGGTTGGGCAAAGGGCGGTGAACTTTGTAAGCTCTCCTTTGGATGGACAGGAGCAAACGCAGACCTGGCCGTCTATCCCAAAAACAATTCTCGGGCACCCCGCAGGATTTGGGTTTGAAAGACCATCTTCTTCCTACGGCACATTCTTTGAAGTGGCGCTATTTGGAGGGGTTGGCGCAGTAATCTTTTTTACGTTATTTATTATTCGCTTTCTGAAAGGAATGCGCAAGTTTGTATTGGGTTTGCCACGAGCATACGATCGCCTAGTGGACCTAAAACTAGCGTGGATAATAACTGGCGTTGCCATAGTTATTGGAATCTTTTTCACGGATGCTTTTCTTTGGCGTCAAACATGGGCGTTGCTTGGGATATCGCTCGGAGCCGCATGGTCAGTCACGAAAAATAATGGAGCTAGAATTTAATTACTTTCACATGCGCGTATTAGCTAATGCTTTCATATACTAGATTTTCCGTCTTAAAAATAGACGGGTCATAATATAAAAATTCCAGCCGAGTAGTTTTAATTTCTCAACCCACGATAACTTTTCAGTGAGCAATATCCTGCGCATAATGTAGTAGAAATACGGCGAGTCGAATATTTTTTTGAGCCGATGAAAAAACGTGAAAGCTAACCGAGGCAAAATCTGCCGCGGAGAGAGGTGGTCTTCAAGGACGCGTGACCTCCTAAAAAATCTAACCTGTGGCACAAATCCAATCGGACCCTTCGCTAAGTTGCAAAATATAAAGTAATTGTCGAATCCCCAATAATAAGGCGGGTGATCATTCTTAACTAGAAGCCCAAAGAGTGGATCATTAAGAATGGCTTTTCTTTCCCATAGTCCCAAAAGCAACTGATTTTTCCCATCACCAATGTAAAACAACATAAAATTCTTTAGCCGTTCATACAAACTTTCGCTAAGGGGTATATACTTGGCAGGATTGAAGTATTTGATATTTTTGCCATCTTTATCAATATCTACCATGTGCGGGAACACCATAACTAGCTTGGGGTTTTGTTGAAAAACATTTACACAATCTTCGAGAAGACGCTTGTCCCACAAATCGTCGTCAGTGGCCCAGATAAAATATTTTCCTTTCGCCTCTTGGAGCACGAATTTAAAATTAAGCGGCACATTCAAATTCTTCTTTTGCCTGAAATATCTTATCCGTTTATCTTTTCTTACACGCTCCTCGCAAATTTTTTGCGTTTCATCGGACGAAGCATCATCGGAAATAATAAGTTCAAAATTTTTGTATGTTTGGGCAAGCCAGGAATCAATCACTCCGGAGAGGTAGCGCACCCGGTTGTAGGTCACAAGTCCCACGCTCACGAGTGGGTTGTTATCATGAGAATTATTCATTTTCCTTTGAGTTTAAGAATGTCTTTGTAGATATTCCTACGAGTAAAAAATAAATTGCCGTTAAAGTTAGTATCTTTAAAGGGTTTTACGCTTTGCCCATCGGTCATAAATACATTAAAACCCTTTTCGCGGATGTTTTTTATCATTGCATTTGGATCAGTCCCGAATTTTTCGAGGAGCGTCGGAGCAAACTCCATGTAGATTATTATGTCAGGATTAGCGTTTAATAATTTCTTCATTCCGTTTAAAACTTTGCCATCGTTCCCTTCCGTGTCTATTTTGACAAAATCTACTCGCTGACTACCGAGGTATTCATCAAGAGTTATTTGGGGCACTTCGGATTCATATATAGTTTTATCGTCGAAATCAGAAAGGTGGGGAGTGATCCAAAAATCAGGATCTTTTCTTGGGTCCAACAAACAACTCCCAAACCATAGATCTCCTACGGTATAAACAACTGTATGGCCTTTTTCGTCGGATATAGCGATATTTTCCGCCGTGACATTAATACACTTGTTCTCCGCTAAATTCTTTTTGAGCAAGGCATAACTTTTGTGGTTGGGCTCGAACGCAAATACCCGTCCCCCGTTTCCGACAATTCGGGAAGCAATTGTGGAAAACCAGCCCAGATGAGCTCCCACATCCACAAAAATATCCCCAGGCCTCAAAAAAACTTCTACGAGCTTTGTCTCAATTTCTTCAATGCCTTCCGCTTCCACGCTGTTTTTGGGATCAAGAAAGAGCTTAAGCCCCAATCTCTGCATGGTAATAAACTCTTTTGGTTTTCCATATATCAACTTCTTGATGCGGTAATCTAGATTTCTCAAAGTCTTGTATTTTGACAATCCCTTTCCGCGTAAAAAACATCGAAGGAAGCTATATACCCTTTTCATTTTTTGTTATTTTTAAAATTCTTTTATACGACAAGTTTTTCACTTTTTCACGATCATCGATAGTGATGGGAACTTCCAATTAATAACCTTGTATGGAACTTTGGTGCCGCCAACCTTTTTCTTATTATACTTATTCATCCATTCCACATTGTCTCGTTCTTCGGAGCCGCCCTCAAAAACGACAATTGAGCCATTATCTATTTGATTCTTAACCGCTCCATAAAATTTTTCGATGATCTCGCCGGTGTTAGATAAATCGATATATAACAAATCGAAATCTTCGGGATTCTTTAACCATTCATTAAAGTCTTTTTTCTTTAGTTTGACGTATCGCGATAAGCCATAAGAATCTATATTTTTCTGGGTATTTTTTATTGTTGAGTGCTTATACTGATAATCTTCAAATAAATCATAAGATATTATTTTGCCGGTTTTTAGTTCATCAAGTGCCATAGCCATAGCCACTGTCGTATAACCATTCAGAGGCCCGAATTCTATGATCTTTTTTGGCTTATATTTCAACACCACATCATAAAGCGTTTTTCCTAAGTCATTGCTCTTATAAAAAGGGAAGCACTCGATATTGGGATTAGTGTATTGCATAAAACTATTGTATCATAGGGTAATTATGGGTGCTAAGCAATGAGTGTATCACCTAAAAATCAGCGGCGTTAGATATCTGCGAATGCCTCAAAAAGAGTATAGTGAATTGATGTTGCGCAAAATAAGATGCCAAAACGAAATTTAAAAAATGCCCGATTTCTTGTTACGGGCGGAGCTGGTTTCATAGGTTCGAATTTTATACGGTACCTCCTCTCAAAAACCCTCGAAAGCAAGATCACTGTCGTCGACAATTTATCTTACGCCGGGAATAAACATAATCTCGACGGATTGCCTAAAAGTCGCGTCTCCTTAATTGGGGCCGATATTAACGAGACGAGGTTAATGACGAAGCTATTCCAGCGGGTAGACTATGTCGTTCATTTTGCGGCAGAAACCCATGTTGACCGATCCATTCACAAATCAAGCAAAAGTTTTATAGTTTCAAACGTTCTCGGTACGCACTCGCTCCTTCAGGCAATACATAAATCACCAAATATCAAACTTTTTATTCACGTATCAACTGACGAAGTATTTGGATCGCTGCCTTTGAAATCCAAACGCAGATTCCGAGAAGATTCTCCATATTTCCCGAATTCGCCATACGCAGCGTCGAAAGCCGCTGCTGATATGTTGGTTCGCTCATTCATTCAAACATGGTATCTCCCTATTATTATTATACATCCCGCCAATAACTATGGCCCTCGACAACTTCCCGAGAAATTGATACCGTTTTTTACAACAAGGGCTCTTCAGAATTTACCACTCCCAGTGTATGGTCATGGAAAACATGTTCGCTCGTGGCTGCATGTTGATGATTGCTCCTCGGCGATTGTAACGCTTCTCCAGAAAGGAGTGGCTGGTGAAAATTATTGCGTGACGTCGGATGAAGAACTATCAAATCTTGAAACAACAGAACGGATCCTTGAAACGCTCAAAAAACCTTTGTCGCTTATAACGCATGTTACTGATCGTCCGGGACATGACGAACGCTATACCCTCGATGCCTCTAAACTTAAAAAGCTTGGCTGGAGGGCAACGCGTAAACTCAGAGTATACTTGCCAAAAACAGTGTTATGGTATAGAAATAATCGAGATTGGGTTCAAAGCTCCATGAGAAGAACGGGGGGGGTTAATGGACATATTTATAGGAAAATATTAGGGATTTCAGGAAAGGAGAATTAAACCAATATTATGATCAAAGGAGTTATTCTCGCTGGTGGCCAAGGTACTCGACTGAGGCCTTTCACGCATCTTATTAATAAACATCTTCTTCCTGTTTACGACAAACCGCTGATTTATTATCCTCTGCTTGCGATGAGAAACGCCGGTATAAAAGAAATTTTATTGACTTCTAACAAAGAGGATCTGCCAAACTTTAAGAAGCTTTTGGGGAGCGGGTCAGAATTTAACCTTAGGATAACCTATGCCGCACAGAACGGTCCGAAGGGTATTGCGCACGCGCTTGCCCTTGCAGAAAAATTTGCCAACGGAGCAAAGATCGCTGTTATGCTTGGCGATAATATTTTCACGAACCACGAGCAAATCAAAAGCGGCGTAGCGGCATTCGCGAAAGATGGCGGAGCTAGATTGTTCCTTAAAGAAGTTCCTGACCCTGAACGTTTCGGCATAGCTGAAGTGCATCAGGCACGAATCACCTCTATTATTGAAAAGCCGAAGAGCCCGCTTTCAAATCTAGCTGTTACCGGCCTATATCTTTATGATTCCGACGTGTTTGCGATTGTGAAAACTCTCAAGCCTTCAGAGCGTGGAGAGTTAGAAATCACTGACGTTAACAATTATTACGTCAAAAATGGGCTGGCTAGATATGATATCGTCAAAGGAGATTGGATAGATGCAGGAACTTTTGACTCACTCGTGCACGCATCAATGCTGATGTTGAAAAAGAATCGGGAATTCCCGGTTGATATCACATAGAAATTCCACTATAATACTCATATTATTATGCACAACTTAGTTTCAGATAAGAGAGAGAGGTCACAAAAACTGATTGCTTGGTATTATGGACTAAGCTCAAAAATTTTTCGTGGAAGAGGGTTTTCTAGTTTGCCGCTTATACGATCTCTGAAAGAGAAATTATTGAGGTATCTTAAGCATACTATTCCTCCTTTTGTTATTATTGATAAACATATACTTTTTCTTGACGATCAAGATCGCCTTGAACTTTCCGTTAGAGGATCGTACGAATCCTACGAAACAGAGATTTTCAAGAAACTAATCCGTTTTAGAGATGTAGTATTGGATGTCGGCGCGCACATCGGATACCACACGCTCACAATGGCGCGTCTTGTTGGCGACGCAGGCAAAGTTGTTGCGTTTGAACCAGACCCAACTAATTTTGCTCTACTGGAAAAAAATATTGCCGCGAACAAATATTCAAACGTTAAGGCGATAAAGAAAGGAGTAGCAGAATCAACCGAAAATAGTGACAGAAATTTTTATTTTCCTTTTAATGATAATTCTGGTAGTTTAGTAGAAGATGAAAAATATTAGAAGGGTTTATCTATTAAAATTGATACAGTTTCGTTAGATGATTTTATTAATAATTATTTAAGAAGGAAGGTTGATTTTATAAAAGTGAGGGAATGAAATCTACTTTGAAAAAAGACTCTCTAATTTTATCTATAGAGTACACTCCTGCCGCAGTAAGAAGTTCCGGTTATGACCCAAAACAAGATTTTGCGCTTTTGCAATCAAATGGATTTACAATTTATAGCTTGCATCTGCATAAAAACGAAATGATAAAAATTACAGACTTAAAACAAGCCATTGGAAGAGATCTGCTTTGTATAAAAGGAGAAAGGGAAAAGCTATTAGAATAAAATACTTATTAAAGTATAGAAAAAATTGCCGATGGTTCTTAGGAGAGGATTGATCTCAAGGAGTCAATGACATACTGCTGTTCTTCTCGTGTAATATTCTCGTGAAGCGGAAGAGAAAGGAGGGAGCGCGCCGTATCGCGGGCGATGGGACATTCGTCTCGCGGCAGATCTTTAGGATAAAACGGCTGATCCATGACAAGCGTTGGATAATGGATCTCGGTATCGATCTCTTTTTTGTCAAGTTCTTCGCGAACTTTGTCACGATCGAAACTCAAAATTTTTACTGGATATAGGTGATACACATGCGTGGCGCGAGGGTCGCAATGAACATATTCCACCGGAAGCCCGGCCTTATTGATCAATTCATCATAACGGGACGCAGCAATTTGGCGTTTTTTTGTCCAATCCTCAAGATATGGGAGTTTAAGCGATAGGACGATGGCCTGAATCGGATCTAGTCGCATATTGTAGCCCAAGCGCATGTGATTGTTCTTTGATTCTTGGCCTAAATTGCGAAGCATGCGGATCTCATCTCTTACCTGCGCATTCGAGGTAGTAACGACTCCGGCATCGCCAAAAGCGCCGAGGTTCTTCGTCGGATAAAAACTCCAGGCCGCCGCATCCCCCCATGCCCCTGCTTTTTTCCCGTTCCACTCGGCGCCATGCGCCTGCGCGCAATCTTCAATGACAACTAACTTGTGTTTTTTTGCGATCTCGGTGATCGAGCTCATATCAGACGCCTGGCCGTAAAGATGCACCGGCAGAATTGCGCGCGTCTTTGGCGTGATACAGCGCTCAATCTCGGCCGTATTTATCAAAAGCGTTTTGGGATCGATATCCACAAAACGAGGAGTGGCCCCCACGCGGAGAATGGACGCCGCAGTAGCATTGTAAGCGTTTGCCTGCGTGATAACTTCATCTCCCGACCGCACGCCGAGAGCGGTGAGTGCAAGCCACAGGGCATCGGCGCCATTCGAAACGCCAACGCAGTGCTCCGTACCAATGTATTTTGTCCACGCTTTCTCGAATTCCAAGACTTCGTCGGTTAGAATAAAATTGGCCCTGTCGAGAAATACTTCTAGACGTTCCAAAAATTCCTTTTTGATTTGCTGCGTCGGCCCAGAAAGGTCGTGAAATTTTACCTTCATTGGTGTTTTAAAAGTTTCGATTCGTCATCAATGCCAAGAATTATTTTCATTTTTGTAAGATCTAGTGACGTATCCGCGGGAACCCAGTCCGGTTTCGATACCGTTTCTATATCGGGACGCGTCCGCTTGGCGTACGCTTCAAGCGTTGTTCTCGGACCACCGATGTTCATGATGCCCGTTGCCGAGGATTTTGCCGCCAAAAGAACCAGTGGCGCCATCTCGTCGGCGTAGAGCTTCGAATTCCACTGGTTTTCGTAAACTTTATCCCAGGGGAACGGCACGGGCCCGAAACTTAAGCGAAGTACAAGAGAGTTTTGCAGTAAAAGCACCGCCGCTTCCCCACCAAGTTTTGACCAGGCAAATTTGTACGGGGGGGAAACTGCTTCCGTTTCTTTGTGTGGCCCAGGCCCTGCGTAGAGATAATCCGTAGAGGTGTAGATCAGCCGCTTGCCGAACTTGTTGGCAAGAAGTGCCAGGTTCGCGGTTCCGATGATGTTTACGCGAAGCCCCACGCTCGGATCTTTTTCGTGCTTCGGAGGTTTGGTCGCCGCCGCAAGATGCAAGATTATATCCGGATTGTATTTCGCGATTGCGCGCTCGACAGATTCTATATCCAAAATATCCATCTCGGCGTGCATCGGCGCGATGAGCAAAGAATCGAGCTTGATTATCTCTTTTCCGAGAAGACCGGACCCACCGGTTAAAAGTATTTTATTCATCGTTTTTTAATCAATAATCCTCGGCATAGGAACGTGTGTTATCCATTTGCCTCCTGCCCGCTTAAACCATGATTGATATTGGTCGATCTCCTTGAAATGGTTCCAAGCGCCGAGGAAGGCATAATCGATAAATTTTGACGGGTCGGTTTTGCCAGCTTCGAAGATGTCCTGAGGAACAACTGGGATGTGCACGCCGGGATAATATTTACCTTGTTTTATGGGGGTGGTGTCGGTGACGAACGGAATAAGATCAGGCCCGATGCCGCAATAATTGAAAACGGTGGTGGCTTTAGAAGTGGCGCCAAAGCCGACAATTTTTTTTCCTTCCCTTTTTAGGTTTTCAAGAATTTCAACTAATTTGATTTTTGATTGGACAACATTATTTTTTAACGTTTCAAGTTTGGCGGGGAGATTAGCTTCTTTGACCAACCACTCTTTGACGACGGGTTTTTCGGGGTGAGTGTCTATGTGGCCGACATACATTCTAAGCTCGCCGCCGTGAACTTCAATGTGTTCGCAGTCAAAAACATGAAACCTAAGCGGTTTGAGGATTTTATTGATAAAGGAGATTGTGAAATACCAAACGTGCTCGTCGTAAATTTGGTCATAGGAAGTTTTTTCGACGATATCCATAAAGTATGGGTCTTCAAAAACGAAAACTCCTTCTTCCCCGATAAGTCTAGTGACACACTCGAGATATTCATAAAATTTTTCGATGTGACACGAAACGTTGGCGCCATATACGAGTGAAACTTTCCCTTGGGATAGAATAATGTCCACTGTTTTCGGCGTCATAAATTCAACTAAAACCTCATGTCCGTGGGATTTTGAAATTTTTGCCACGTTAGCTGAAGGTTCAACGCCGATGGCTTTGACACCAAATTCTTTCCATGCCTCAAGCATGATACCGTCGTTGGAACCGACTTCAACTACAATCCCCTTTCCGGCATAAGGCAAAAGCTTTTGGGCGGTTTCTTTAAAATGCTTCTGCATGCCTTTTGAAGTCGAGGAGAAGAAGGCGTAGTGATCGTGAAACATCTTTTCCGGCGGAACGGTGTTGACGAGCCCGATAGCATGCGTTTCTGGATCATAGCCTAAAACCATATTGTAAAAAAATTCATCTTTAAACTGATCTTCGGTCAAAAAAGCATTGGCAATGGGCATTTTCCCAAAGTCGATAACGGGCTGGAGATTGATTTTCATGGATTTCATTCTAACACCCGTATGTTTCAACTTCAAATAAAACCACGGCCTAGGATTACTATCCCAGGCCGTGGTTTTTGTATTGCTCTTTTTAGAGCTTTGGATGCGAAACGAGCCCTGCGTCCGCGTAGTCTTCGCGAATCCACGCGATTATCTGCCGCAGGCGCGCTGCGTACTTGGCGCCCAACTCTCTCGCCTTCGGAAGACGAAGCGCGTAAGGTCCCTCTCGGTCTCCCCAGCTTGCGCAGTTGGCCACGTCCCAAAGAACAGACTTGGGATTGCGATAGTTAGCCTCAAGGTCATTCTCAAAGTTGACCAGATCAACTAGAGGTAAATGCGAGCTGAACCGCGCGCCCCGCATTAGAATCGTGGCCGTCATGTTGGCAAGACGGTCGGCTTCGACCAACGTCTGCGCTACGAGGTGATGCGGGAGTAAATCGATTTGTTCATTAGTCCCTTCATGATTGAGAACCGCCTGAGCCACTTCTTCTTGATTTTCTTCGGATAGTTCCCTTGAATCCGCGAGGAGTTGACGTAAGCAACATTCCAATTTTTCGGGAGTGGCTGCTACCTTACGGAGATTCGCTGGGCTTTCGACATCAAAGTTGTCGAGGCTCCCTCCGACAAGATGATCGATGCTATGACAGTATCCGGCAGCGACTCCAAGGAGTCCAGTTTTTGGATCGGGAGCAATGATAGAAGCAAAGCTTCCAACAACGAAGTCGTGTTCTTCGAACGAACCATGTCTCCTCGCATCCGGATTTTGCTCATACATCCCTCTCACCAGCTCGGCGAGACGAGGGAAAAGAATGTCTTGGGTAATCAAGAAACACCGTCCTTTCAAATATAGTGTTTGAGGATGTCAAATAGCGGAGGTAATGTGCACACACATATGGCGGTTTCCTCTAGGATGGGGAAATGGCAATAT